>Ga0160434_100389_pt1 | contig 13271 bp, 14 predicted proteins | sample HID1973I_E0MG_FD_108273 | JGI IMG/M metagenome (GOLD analysis project Ga0160434, IMG submission 108273) | Enriched mosquito-associated microbial communities from UW Madison campus, WI, USA - HID1973I_E0 MG | ecosystem: Host-associated > Arthropoda: Insects > Digestive system > Unclassified ...
ACGCGGGCCAGATCGGCCAGGCGCAGCTCATGCAACCACAGGATATTCTCGTTCAAGCGCGATGCTCCGTATGGCCATCGCCCGAGCGGGCTGCATGGCCGCGTCCGTAGGAAGAAGCCACTATGATGCAGTGCGCCAGCAAGCCGGCACAAGATTGCATTTCCGCGCAGGGCCAGAATCACAGAGGGAGTGAAGCCGATGTCGACGATCCGACCGGTGTTCTACGTATCCGATGGAACCGGTATCACCGCTGAAACCATTGGACATAGCCTGCTTACCCAGTTCACCGGTTTCAGCTTCGTCACCGACCGGCTTTCGTTCATCGACGATCCAGACAAGGCGCGCGAAGCCTGTCAGCGCATCGTCGCCACCGGTGAGCGCTACCAGACCCGTCCGATCGTGGTCAATTCCTGCGTGGATCCACAGCTGAGCCTGATCCTGGCCGAAAGTGGCGGGCTGATGCTGGACGTGTTCGCGCCCTTCATCGAACCGCTGGAGCGCGAACTCAACAGCCCGCGCCATTCGCGCGTGGGCCAGGCGCACGGCATGGTCGACTTCGAGACCTACCACCGCCGCATCAATGCGATGAACTTCGCCCTCAGCCACGACGACGGCGTGGCGCTGGAGTACGACGAGGCCGATGTGATCCTGGTGGCGGTGTCGCGCGCCGGCAAGACGCCGACCTGCATCTACCTGGCGCTGCACTACGGGGTGAAGGCGGCCAATTACCCGCTCACCGACGAGGACCTGGAATCGGAAAACCTGCCACCGCGGCTGCGCGCCTACCGGCGCAAGCTATTCGGCCTGACCATCGACCCGGATCGGCTGCAGCAGATCCGCCAGGAGCGGCGGCCGAACTCGCGCTATTCGGCGGCGGACACCTGCCGGCGCGAAGTGGCCGCGGCCGAGCGCATGTTCCAACTCGAGCGCATTCCGACGCTGAGCACCACGCATACCTCGATCGAGGAAATCTCCAGCAAGGTGTTGACCACCTTCGGGCTGCAGCGCGAGATGTTCTGAAGGCGCGTACCGGGGCCGGGGCGCCCCCTAGATTGGGGGCGAACGCGGCGTTTTTCAATTCTGCCCTTCGCCCATTCCAGCGTGTAGGATCGGCCCCATGCAGTACGCCTCGGCCCGTCACGAACGCATCCCGCGCCTCAGCCGCTTCGGTTGGCTGATGGGGTTGTACGCGGAGAACTACGTCCACCTCACCAGGCTGTTCGCACCGGCCGACCTGGCCGCCGGCAGCTACCTGTCCAGCGTCGGCGACGGCCTGGACCTGCGCCTGGAAGTGCTCGAGCGCCACCCCTACACGGTGGAACTGCGCCTGACCTACGACCTGTGCGACCCGGTCACCGGCGAACCCGACCCGTCGGCGTATATCCGCGTCTACCGCGACGCCCGCCAGGCCGAGACCACCCACTGCTACGTCGGCCGCCGCTGGCAGGACGTGATGGGGCTGTACCCGCCGCCGGCAGAGCTGATCAGCCACCGCATGCGGATGAACACCTTCCTCGGCAAATGGCTCGAATACCTGGCCGAGCGCGGCCATGGCGTGGCCCGGCTGCGGCCGGTCACGGCCGACATGGCGGCCCTGCCGGCCGATTGAGCCCACCGGGGGCCGCCGCGGCCGGGGCGATCGGTCATACTGCCGCCCTTTCTGCCGCCTCGCTCCGCGCCTTTCGCCATGCCCTACACCCCGATCGTGGCCACCCTGGGCTACGTGCTTTCCGAAGACGGCACCCAGGTGCTGATGATCCACCGCAACGCCCGCCCCGGCGACCATCACCTGGGCAAGTACAACGGCCTCGGCGGCAAGGTGGAACCGGAAGAGGACATCATGGCCTGCATGCGTCGCGAGTTGCTCGAGGAGGCCGGCATCGAGTGCGAGTCGATGCGCCTGCGCGGTACGGTCAGCTGGCCCGGATTCGGCAAGCACGGTGAGGACTGGCTGGGCTTCGTGTTCGTCATCGACCGTTACCGCGGCCAGACCCTGGCATCGAACCCGGAGGGCACCCTGGAGTGGGTGCCGCTGGAGCGCCTGGCCGAGTTGCCGATGTGGGAAGGCGACCGCCATTTCCTGCCGCTGGTCTTCGATGCCGATCCGCGACCGTTCCACGGCGTGATGCCTTACCGGGACGGGCGCATGCAGTCGTGGAACTTCTCGCGTTAGGCGCTCACCGTGGCGGACCAGACTATCCACACCCCATGTGGACAACGTTTTGGATAATCGCCGGCAGCCCGCGCCCCGCTTGGCTGTCAAGTAGGCTGGCCAATAATTGACCACACTTTCTTAACTTCATTGCACGGTCCAGCCGCCATCGATGGCCAGGGTCTGGCCGGTGATGTTGCGCGCCGCCGGTGAGGCAAGGAAGGCGATGGCCCCGCCCAGCTCGTCGTACTCGATGAAACGGCCCTTCGGCATCGGCGCCAGCATCACCTGGGCGATCACTTCGCTCTCGGCCATCCCGCGCGTGCGCGCCTGGTCGGCAATCTGGCGGTCGACCAGCGGCGTCTTGACGTAGCTCGGGCACAGCGTGTTGATGGTGATGTCGTGCGCCGCGGTCTCCAGCGCCACGACCTTGGAGAAACCCACCAGCCCGTGCTTGGCCGCCACATAGGCGCTCTTGTAGGGGCTGGCGACCACCGAATGGATGCTGCCGATGTTGACCACCCGGCCGAAGCCGCGTTCGCGCATGCCGGGCAGTACCGCGCGGGTGAGCCGCGCGACGCCGGTCAGCATGACCTGCACCAGCAGGTCCCAGCGCTCCATCGGGAACTCTTCCAGGGGCGCCACGTGCTGCAGGCCGGCGTTGTTGACCAGCACGTCCGGCCCACGGTCGAGCCGTGCCAGGGCAGCGGCCACGCTGGCCTCGGAGGTCACGTCCAGGGCCAGTGCCTGCGCCGAGCCACCGTCTGCGCGCAGCGCGGCGGCCACGGCCTCGGCGGCGGCCAGGTCGAGGTCGCTGACGATGATGTGGCGGCCGGCCTGCGCCAGCTGTGCGGCGATGCCCGCGCCGATGCCGCTGCCGGCGCCGGTGATCAGGACGTGATGCATGCAGTTCTCCTGAAGAAGTCGAAGCGGCCCGGTGAGGCCGGTCGCCGCGACGCGCTGCTCGCGTTAACCTGTGCCCTCGGCCCGAGCCTCGAGTTTGCATGAAACGCCACTTCTCCATGTTGCGCGACTTCCAATTGGCCGACTGGTTCACCCTGGCCAATGCCTTCTGCGGCACCGGCGCGATCTTCGCCGCGATGCGCTTCCTGCAGGACGGCCACCGCGGCGACCTGCTGTTCGGCATGGCGCTGATCCCGCTGGCCTTCATCTTCGACGCGCTGGACGGCCGCGTGGCGCGTTGGCGCAAATCTTCTTCGACGCTGGGCCGCGAGCTCGATTCGCTGGCCGATGTCATCTCCTTCGGCGTGGCCCCGGCCGCGCTCGGCTACGCCTGCGGCCTGCAGGGCGGCTGGGACTGGCTGGTGCTGAGCTATTTCGTCTGCTGCGGCGTCAGCCGCCTGGCGCGCTACAACGTGACCGCCGAGGAAATCGCCGGCGACAACGACAAGGTCGCGTACTTCGAGGGCACGCCGATCCCGAGCAGCCTGTTGCTGGTGATCCTGCTGGCGGTGGCCGCGGCGAGCGGCAGCATCGGCGAGGAATTGTGGTGGGGCCAGTGGCGGATCGGCCCTTGGCTGCTGCACCCGCTGGTGCTGCTGTACGCGCTGTCCGGCTCGCTGATGATCAGTAAGACCTTGCGGATTCCCAAGCCGTGACCCGCTGGCCGATGAGGACATCGACATGACCAACCCCGCGGACGATCCGGCGCAGGCACGCAGGTACTGGGATGCCTGGAGCCAGGCGCTGCAGCACGGCGCGGCGGCGGGTCCGGCGGCGCCTGCCGCTGCCACTGCCTCGCCCGACTGGTCGCAGGCACTGGGTTGGTGGCGCAACGTGCTGGGCGATGCCATGCCCGCCGATGCCCGAGCCCCGGTAGGCATGGCCAGCGGCCCGGCCGCCGACTGGCTGGGCCTGATGCAAGGCGTGGCCGGGCGCTTCGCCGGCCGCGACAGCAACAGCGCGGACGTGGCGGGCGCCTGGCGCGAGGCAGTGCAGGGGCAGGGCGACGGCATCCTGCAATGGGTGCTGGGCAGCCTGCGCGGCGGCGTGGCCGGTGGCTTCGACCCGTGGCTGCAGCAATCGGCGCAGCTGCTGGAGCAGTGGCAGCGCGACAGCGCGCCCTGGCTGGACATGCCGGCCTTCGGCGTGACCCGCAACCACCAGTCGCGCTGGCAGGCGCTGACCCGCTTGCAGCAGGACTACCAGGCGCGCTCGCAAGCCTACCTCGAACAACTGCGCGCGGCGCTGGAGCAGGCGTTCGGACGCTTCGAGTCCAAGCTCTCCGAACACGAGGCGCTGGGCAGCCAGCTGACCAGCGCGCGGGCGATGTTCGACCTGTGGATCGAGGCCGCCGAGGAGGCTTATTCGGCGATCGCCTTGTCCAACGAATTCGGTGAGATCTACGGCGACTTCGCCAACGCGCACATGCGCTTGCGCGCCGCGCTGCAGGGCGAGGTCGAGCAGATCGCCAGCCAGTACGGCATGCCGACGCGTTCGGAGATGGACGCCGCGCACAAGCGCATCGCCGAACTCGAACGCGCCGTGCGCCGCCTGGTGGCCGCTGCCGGCAAGCCGACTGGCGAGACGCCGCGCGAGCCCGCCCGCAAGGCGGCCGACAAGCCTGCGCAGACGGCCAAATCGGCGGCTGCCAAGAAGGCGGTCAAGGTAACGCCGGCGAAGAAATCCACGCGCCCGGCACGCCCAGCGGCGCGGCCCGTCGCAAAGAAGACGCCGACGTCCGCCGCACGACCGGCAAGGAAATCCAAATGAAAGGCCCGCTGGGCTTCAGCGCCGACGACCTGCTGCAGGAAACGCTGGCCCTGCAGCGCAAGCTCGCCGAAGGCCTGAAGATCCTGCCGGGCGTCGACGACGTGGGCTACGGCGCCACTGCGCGCGAGGAAGTGTGGCGCGATGGCCGCGTGGTGCTGTATCGCTTCGTCGGCGACAAGCCACCGACAAAGCGCGTGCCGTTGCTGATCGTCTACGCGCTGGTCAACCGCCCCTACATGGTGGACCTGCAGGCCGACCGCTCGCTGGTGCGCGGGCTGCTGGCGCAGGGCGAGGACGTCTACGTGCTGGACTGGGGCTATCCGGACCGCTCCGAGCGCTACCTGACCCTCGAGGACTACCTGCTGCGCTTCATCGACGGCGCGGTGGACGCTTTGCGCAAGCAGGCCGACGTGCCGGCCATCGACGTACTGGGCGTCTGCCAGGGCGGCACGTTCTCGCTGTGCTATGCGGCATTGCGCGGCGAGAAGGTGCGCAACCTGGTGACGATGGTGACGCCGGTGGACTTCCACACGCCCGACAACATGCTGTCGAGCTGGGCGCGCACGCTGGACGTGGATCTGCTGGTCGACACGGTCGGCAACATCCCGGCCGACCTGATGAACGCCAGTTACCTCATGCTCAAGCCGTTCCGGCTCAACCTGCAGAAATACGTGGGCCTGCTCGACATCCTCGACGACAAGCAGGCGCTGGAAGACTTCCTGCGCATGGAGAAGTGGATCTTCGACTCGCCCGACCTGGCTGGCGAGGCGTTCCGTGAATTCGTCACCCAGTTCTACCAACGCAATGGGTTGATCGAAGGCGGCATCGAGATCGGCGGCGAAGCGGTGGACCTGGCCGCAGTCGACATGCCGGTGCTCAACATCTACGCCGAACAGGATCACCTGGTGCCGCCAGCGTCCTCGCGTGCGCTCGCCGGCCGCATCGGCAGCGACGACTACAGCGAGTTGGGCTTCCGCGGCGGGCATATCGGCATCTATGTCTCCGGCCGCGCCCAGCGCGAAGTGCCCGCGGCGATCCATCGCTGGCTCGACGAGCGCAATGGAGATGGGCGCTGAAGTCGCCCGTCGCGCGCTGCTGACCCTCACGCTGGCGCTGTGGGTCGGCGCGGCGGGACCGGCGCGGGCGGTGCCGCCCCAGGACGAGCGCGAAATCCAGGCGCTGATCGCCGCGCTGGCCGCTTCGCCTTGCCGCTTCGAGCGCAACGGCAGTTGGTACGGCGGCAAGCGTGCCGCCGCACACCTGCAGCGCAAGTACGACCACCTGCGCGAACGCGACCCGGCGACCACCCCGGAAACCTTCATCGCCAACGCCGCCAGCCGCAGCAGCATCAGTGGCCGCGCCTACCGCGTTGCCTGCCCGGGCCAGCCCGAACGCGACGCCGGCACATGGTTCAGCGAGCGCCTGCGAGCCCAGCGCGCCGCGCCATGAAGCCGGCTATATTGATCGCCATACCCAACCTTGGAACCGATGCATGAGCACCCCGCCGCGCGCGCTGTCCCGTTCGCTCAACGACCGCATGATCGCCGGTGTCATCGGCGGCATCGCGCATCGCTTCGGCTGGAATTCGACGCTGCTGCGGGTGATCTACGTGATCGTCTCGATCGCTTCGGCGGCCTTCCCGGGCCTGCTGGTCTACCTGCTGCTGTGGCTGCTGATTCCCAACGAAGCCAACTGAGCCGGCCGGCGTTACACGCGCTGCAACTGCTCGGCGCGGTCTGGACCCTGCCCAATACGTTGCTGGGCCTGCTGGCCGGCCTGGCCGGTTGCGTGGCCGGCGCACGTCCGCGCTGGCAGCGGCGTGAGCTGGCGCTGGTGTTCGAGCGCTGGCCCTGGGGGCCGGGCGGGGCGATGACGCTGGGCAACGTGATCCTGCTCAACGGCCACTCGCTGGATACCCCGTGCCATACCTACGCCCACCGCGCCGGTCACTGCGAGCACCCGGCGGTGCGGCTCGGCGACCACGAGCGCGCCCACGTCTACCAATACCTGCTGCTGGGCCCGTTGTTCCTGCCGGTCTACCTGGCCTGCGGCGGCATCAGCGTGCGCAATCCCTTCGAGCGCGCCGCCGACGACTACGCCCTGCATGGACGCGGCTGGTGGCCGCGGCGGCGGCCGGCTCAGCCCAGGCGGCCGAAGCCGAACAGGTCGGCCAGCGGGTGAGGGCGGCGCTCGATCGCCGCGCGTAGCAAGCCGGCGCCGAGCACGCTGTAGGTGATGCCGTTGCCGCCATAGGCCATGGCGAACAGCACCCGCGGGCCGTGCTCGGCATGCGCACCGAAGAACGGCAAGCCATCGGCGGTTTCGGCGAAGGTGCCGCCCCAGGCGAACACCGGGCTCAGTTGCAGGTCGGGCATCGCCTTGGCGATCTTCTTCTGCAACCGCGCGGCCTTGTCCAGGACGCGCGCATCGCGGCGTGCCGGTACGTCGATATCGTCGTCCTCGCCGCCAGCGATGACCCGGCCGTCGGCCGTGCCGCGCAGGTACAGGTACGGCCGCGCCGATTCCCAGATCATCGTATGCCGTAGCGCGCCGGCCTGCTCGTCGTGCAAGGGATCGGTAACGAAGGCATAGCTGCTGCGGTTGCGCGCCACACGCTGGCGCAGCCATTGCTGGCCGGCGTAACCGGCGGCGACGACGACATGCCCGGCGCGCACCGTGACGCCCTCCGCGGTGCGCAGGACCACGCCACGCGTAGTGGTGTCCACCGATGCCACGTGGGTGCGATCGTGCACCGCCGCCCCCGCGCGTTCGCAGCGCGCCAGCAGGCGGTAGGTCATGCGATAGGGATCCATGCGCGCGGCCTGATGGCTGAGCAGTGCGCCCGGTGCCTTTACCCCATAGTCGTTCCAGAGTTGCGCCGGATCGATCCATTCCAGGTCCAGGCCGAGTGCCCGCCGCGCCTGCAGCTCCTCGCGCAGCAACGACAGGTCGCGGCGTCGGCTGGCGTAGTACAGGCTGTCGTTGTGGCGGAAGTCGACCTGGCCAACCGCCTTGGCTCGTTCATGCAGCATCTCGATCGCCTCGGCGCAGGCCAGATACGCCATGCCGGCCTGCGCCATGCCATAGCGCCGCGCCAGGTCCACCAGCGCAGTGTCGATCTCGTACTGCAGCAAAGCGGTGCTGGCCGAGGTACTGCCCCAGCCGATCTCGCGCTGCTCCAGCACCACCACTGAATGGCCGTGTTGCACCAATTCGTCGGCAATGAGGGCGCCGGTGATGCCGCCGCCGATGACTGCCACATCACAGCGCAGGTCGGCCTCCAGGCGCGGAAAGGCCCGCATCAAGCCATTGCGTACTGACCAGAAGGGATAGCCACTCTTGAGATCCATGCATCTTCGCGCGTTCAGGTGAACCGCTCATCTAGCGGGGCGCGAGTGAAGCGGCAGTGATCTCAAGCCGAAACCACCGCGTCATCGAACCGCAAACAGCTGCGGTTAACTTGCGTGGAGAAGGTCATAACACGCACCTGCGTAAGCTGCGCCGGCTCAAGAAGCACTCCCGCACACGCACAGAAGCACGAAGGTGAAACATGTCGATCCTCCTCTATGTCGGTGGCAGCAAAGATGGCGAAAAGGGCCTGGTGCCGTACGGGTTCAGCCGCTCGATGGCAATGACCGAGGAGGGACCCGAGTTCTATGCCGAGCGCGTGCTGTCGCTGGACCGGGTCGGCAAGGTGCGGGTGATGGCGCTGGAATCGCTGCAGGACACCTGGGTCGCCGAACGTTTGGCCAACCATTACGCGCATAGCTGAGTCGCGCGCTGCCGGCGCCATGCCGGAACGGCTTTATGCCGATGCTGTCAACGGGTTTCCGCGCCGGGCGGGCACTGCCAGAATGCAGGTTCCCGTTGCCGCAGTACCGTTGACCGCATGCAAGACGCCAAGACAGATTCCAGGCTCGCCCAGCAGATCGCCCAGACCATTGCCGAGGAGATCGGCGCCCAGGCCAGCCAGGCCCGCGCCGCCATCGCCTTGCTCGACGAAGGCGCCAGCGTCCCGTTCATTGCGCGCTACCGCAAGGAAGTCACTGGCGGCCTGGACGACACCCAGCTGCGCAACCTGGAAGTCCGCCTGACCTACCTGCGCGAGCTTGAAGAGCGCCGCGCCGCGGTGCTGGCCAGCATCGACGAGCAGGGCAAGCTCAGCGACGAACTGCGCGCCGAGATCGTCGCCGCCGACACCAAGTCGCGCCTGGAAGACCTGTACCTGCCATACAAGCCGAAGCGCCGCACCCGTGCGCAGATCGCGCGCGAAGCCGGCCTGGAGCCGTTGGCCGATGGTCTGGTCGCCGATCCGACGCAAGTGCCCGAAACATTTGCCGCCGCCTTCGTTGACGCCGACAAGGGCGTGGCCGACGTCAAGGCCGCGCTGGAAGGCGCGCGCGCGATCCTGATGGAGCGCTGGGGCGAAGACGCCACGCTGGTGGGCGAGCTGCGCCAGTGGCTGAGCGAGCACGGCGTGATCCGCGCACGCGTGGCCGAAGGCAAGGAAGAAGCCGGCGCCAAATACCGCGACTATTTCGAACACAGCGAGGCCCTGGCGCGGATTCCCTCGCATCGCCTGCTGGCGCTGTTCCGCGCCCGGCGCGAGGAATTCCTGTTCCTCGACCTGGACCCCGGCACCGACGCCGAGGCCGGCCACCTGTATTGCGAGGGACGCGTGGCCCTGGCCGCCGGTGTGTCCAACCAGAACCGCGCCGGCGATGCCTGGCTGCTCAGCGCCTGCCGCCTGACCTGGCGCGCGAAGCTGCACATGCACCTGTTGCTGGACCTGTTCAACCAGGCACGCGAGAAGGCCGAGGCCGAGGCGATCGCCGTGTTCGGCGACAACCTCAAGGACCTGCTGCTGGCCGCACCGGCCGGGCAGCGCACTGTGCTGGGCCTGGACCCGGGCATCCGTACCGGCTGCAAGATCGCCGTGGTCGATGCGACCGGCAAGCTGGTCGCCACCGAGACGATCTATCCGCATGAGCCCAAGCGGCAGTGGGACCAATCGCTGGCGGTGCTGCGCAAGCTATGCGTGCAACACAACGTCGAGCTGATCGCGATCGGCAACGGCACTGCGAGCCGCGAGACCGACAAGCTCGCCGGCGAAGTCATCAAGGCGATGCCGGACACCAAGCTGCAGAAGGTGGTGGTGAGCGAGGCCGGCGCGTCGGTGTATTCGGCCTCCGAGTTCGCCGCCAAGGAATTCCCCGGCCTGGATGTCTCGCTGCGCGGCGCGGTGTCGATCGCGCGGCGCTTGCAGGATCCGCTGGCGGAACTGGTCAAGATCGAGCCCAAGGCCATCGGCGTGGGCCAGTACCAGCACGACGTCGACCAGTTCCGCCTGGCGCGCGCGCTGGACGCGCGGGTCGAGGACTGCGTCAACGCGGTCGGCGTGTACGTCAATACCGCTTCGGCGGCGCTGCTGTCGCGGGTATCGGGGCTGTCCTCGACGGTGGCCGAGAATATCGTGCGCCACCGCGACGACAACGGTCCGTTCAAGCGTCGCAAGGACCTGCTCAAGGTGCCGCGCCTGGGCGACAAGACCTTCGAACAGTGCGCCGGCTTCCTGCGCATCGCCGATGGCGACGAACCGCTGGACGCCTCGGCCGTGCACCCGGAGGCCTATCCGGTGGTCGAGCGCATCGTCCAGGGCACCGGCAAGCCGATCAAGGCGCTGCTGGGCGAGGGCAGCTTCCTGCGCGAGCTGCGCGCCGAGCAGTACACCGACGAGAAGTTTGGCGTGCCGACCGTGCGTGACATCCTCAAGGAACTGGAGAAGCCCGGCCGGGATCCGCGTCCGGATTTCAAGGCCGTGCGCTTTGCCGAAGGGGTGGAGGAGCTCAAGGACTTGCGCCCGGGCATGGTGCTGGAAGGCGTGGTCAGCAACGTGGCCGCGTTTGGTGCGTTCGTCGATATCGGCGTGCACCAGGATGGGCTCATCCATATCTCTGCGTTGTCGGATACCTACGTCAAGGACCCGCGCGACGTGGTCAAGGCGGGCGATATCGTCAAGGTCAAGGTGCTGGAGGTGGATGTGGCGCGCAAGCGGATTGCGCTGACCCGGCGGCTCGAGGAAACGCCTGCACCGGCGGCGCGTGATGCGCGGGCGCCGCAGGCGAATGCGCGTGATGGTGGGCGCGGGCCCGGGGGGCGTGGGCCGGGCGGTGGCGCGAGCAAGCCGCGAATGCCGGCTGCGAGTGCGGCGCCTGCGAACAGCGTGCTGGCTGATGCGTTTGCGCGGGCTCGGAAGAGTTGAGTAGCCGGGGAGAAGCGTCTGCTTGAGGACGCTTTTCCCCGCGATCGGAAAGATGGCGGTCGGGGCTGAAGCCCCTCCTACAGTTTCTGCGCTCATTTGCATGCAGGCCGAGGGATTGTGCCTGGGCGTTTCCGATTGCCTGCATGCAGGCAATTGCACCGCGGTTCTCGACCGCCTGCATGCAGGCAATTGCACTGTAGGAGGGGCTTCAGCCCCGACGAGCGAAGCGGCGGTCGGTCAGCGGCCAGCCGCTCTCTGCCTCAGCCCTCGTCGCTGAGCATCCCGTCCCGCGCCGCCGCCCAGCCCGTCCGGACGTCGGCCTGCTTGCGGCGTCGCTTTGCAACTATCATTCAGTCCAGCGAGCGAAGCTGTGCGGCCCGCATCGAGGGGTGAGCTTTGAGAACCTGTCGCTTGTGGCGCGTCCACAAAGGCCGGGCGACCAAAGCGATTGCCGCGGGCAAGCTCAGGTACCACCCTGTGGCAGAGTGATACGGACCAGTCGATAAGACAGCGATACCCGCATTGATCGTCGCAATGGCTCTCTCCGGATGCGGTGGTCTGGACTACAACGTGATTGTCATATTCGGACACGTGCAAAGGCGATGTCTACCTGACAACGGCGAAGCATTCGCGCGTTGAGGTCAGCACCGAAGCCGGTCGGGAATGCAAGATGGTGCAGAGCCGCCTGTAGCGGCGCGGGATGTGTGGGGTCTCAGATGCAATCCAAGGGCTCAATGCGGTATTCCCTCTATCTCAATGCTGCCCTCGCACTGGCGCTCGGTGCAGGCATTCCCAAAGCCAGCGTTGCTGCAGTCGATCGTCTGGTTCAGCGCGTCGAGCATGGAATATTTTCCGCAGAGGTCGATCTGAATGGGTCGATCGAAATTGGGGTAATCAATCCCCATGGTGACTTCTTCGTTCTGGCCAGGAACGGAATCTACTGCCCCGGCGTGACCTACGCAGACCATCGATTGTCTATCAGGCCTTCAGATGCGATTGGCGTGGCTTGGAGTGAGAGCGGGGCCACCGAGCGTTTTGTGTTCGACCGAGTTGGGAGGTACGAAATAATTGTCTCTGACAATCTCGAAACCGAGTTGGAGAACTCTTTTTCCCTGACGTATAAGATCGATGTGCAACGTTCAGATCTTGGAAGAAGCTCCTCTGAAATGAAGGGGCTCCCTGGAATTTCGTGTTCTGAGCTCCGTTGAGGGCGCCCCGTGCGCGGTGAAGGTAGGCCAGTTCCGCAGCGATCATCTGGGCCTTCACGAGGTGGCTCAGGTGCAGATTCGGGTGCAGAAGGGTCCGCCATGGCCCGAGCCGTTCGTCCTCAAGTTTTCAAATGCGGACAACTTGCTGGGCAATGAAATGTGTGGGGCCCTCCACGGGCTTGTGTCAACTTTCAGTTTTATCGGGGCGTCGTGGGCTCGTGCAGTAGAAGAGGGCGAGCCTTGGGATTGCGCTGCGCGACGATTTCTCGTTGTTCTCGAGTACGTCTGAATGGTCGTCGCTGATAGATGACCCGTCCCCAGGGATAGATTGGCTCGGAGACTCCTGAACTTTCGGCATCGCTAGTCTTCTTTCTACTCTCCGGGGACTCCTGGCCGGAACATTTGCCTCAAGCAATCGCAGCTGTATTGTCTTTTGTGCGCGCTCGTCAAACATGCGCAGGAAGGGAGCGGCGACCAATCTGCTGTCTTCCAATGCGGCCCGGCGCACCTGCAATCACCTCACCCCTCGTCTCCAAGCACCCCATCCCGCGCCGCCACCCCAGCCCCATCCCGACCCTTGCGCAACTCATCATGCGTCCGGAACGCCTGTCGAATGTGCTCGCGCAGTTCGTCGTCATTCCACGGCTTGGTCAGGAAGCGGTAGATCGCGCCGCGGTTGATCGCTTCGGTCACCGTGGCCAGGTCGGTATACCCGGACAGCACCAGCCGCACGGTATCCGGATAGAGCATCTTCACTCGGCCCAGGAACTCCGTGCCGCTCATATCCGACATCCGCTGGTCCGACAAAATCACCTGCACATCGTTGGTCGCCAGCAAGTCGAAGGCATCGCGCACATTACCCGCCGCGAGAATCCGGTAGCCATCGCGACGGAACAAGCGCACCAGCGAGCGCAGC
>Ga0160434_100391_pt1 | contig 13267 bp, 14 predicted proteins | sample HID1973I_E0MG_FD_108273 | JGI IMG/M metagenome (GOLD analysis project Ga0160434, IMG submission 108273) | Enriched mosquito-associated microbial communities from UW Madison campus, WI, USA - HID1973I_E0 MG | ecosystem: Host-associated > Arthropoda: Insects > Digestive system > Unclassified ...
GACCACCAACGCGCCTTGCGCCGTCCTGGCGGGAGGGGGTGGCCAGCGGACATGGATGTCCGCGGTAGGCGAGTTGGACAGGATGTCCAACCGAGCCGGGCCATCCCCCTCCCGTCAGGGCGGGGCCCAAAACGTAAGCCGACAACACAAACCGCCCACCGCACGCGCGCCCCTCAATAACCCCCCACCCGCAAGCCGCAGAAAATGCAGAAGACCTACTGATGGGAGAAGAACCCACAAAAAAAGCGCGGCCGAAGCCGCGCTTTCTATTTCGTCACGCTGAGCGATCAAGAATCGGTCAGAGCTGCTCCGCCGGGCCGGCAATCGGCGGCAGCGGCCGCGGGGTGTTCTTGTCGTTGCCGTCCTTGCCCGACTTGCCCCAACCCGCCGGCGGCGGCGGATCGCGACCTTCCATGATGGCGTCGATCTGCGGCGCGTCGATGGTCTCGTACTGCAGCAGCAGCTTGGCCATCGTGTGCAGCTTTTCGATGTTCTCGGTGAGGATGGTGCGGGCGCGGTTGTAGGCGTTGTCCAGGATGTCGCGGACCACATCGTCGATCTTGCGCGCGGTCTCGTCCGAGACGCTCTTGTGCTGGGTCACCGAACGGCCCAGGAACACCTCGTCTTCTTCCTCGCCATAGGCGATCGGCCCGAGCTCCTCGGAAAGCCCCCACTTGGTGACCATGGCACGGGCCATCTTGGTGGCGCGCTCGATGTCGTTGGACGCGCCGGTGGTGACCTTGTCGGAGCCGAAGATCAGCTCCTCGGCGACGCGGCCGCCATACAGGGTGGCCAGCCTGCTGTGCAGGCTCTCGCGGGTCGAACTGTAGCGGTCGCCCTCGGGCAGGAACTGGGTCACGCCCAGCGCGCGGCCACGCGGGATGATGGTGACCTTGTAGACCGGGTCGTGATCCGGCACCAGGCGGCCGATGATGGCGTGGCCAGCCTCGTGGTAGGCGGTATTGGTCTTTTCTTCCTCGCTCATGGCCATCGAGCGGCGCTCGGCACCCATCAGGATCTTGTCGCGCGCCTGGTCGAAGTGGTCCATGCGGACCTCCTTGCCGTTCTCGCGCGCGGCGAACAGCGCCGCCTCGTTGCACAGGTTGGCCAGGTCGGCGCCGGAGAAACCCGGCGTGCCACGCGCGATGACCATCGGCACCACGTCATCGGCCAGCGGCAGCTTGCGCATGTGCACGCGCAGGATCTGCTCGCGGCCCTTGACGTCCGGCAGCCCCACCACGACCTGGCGGTCGAAGCGACCCGGGCGCAGCAGCGCCGGATCCAGCACGTCCGGACGGTTGGTCGCGGCGATGATGATCACGCCCTCGCCGCCTTCGAAACCGTCCATCTCGACCAGCAGCTGGTTGAGGGTCTGCTCGCGCTCGTCGTGACCGCCACCCAGGCCGGCACCGCGATGGCGGCCGACCGCGTCGATCTCGTCGATGAAGATGATGCACGGTGCGTGCTTCTTGGCCTGCTCGAACATGTCGCGCACGCGGCTGGCGCCGACGCCGACGAACATCTCGACGAAGTCAGAACCGGAGATCGAGAAGAACGGCACCTTGGCCTCGCCGGCAATCGCACGGGCCAGCAGCGTCTTGCCGGTACCCGGGGGGCCGACCATCAGCACACCGCGGGGGATCTTGCCGCCGAGCTTGGTGAACTTGGACGGATCGCGCAGGAAGTCGACCAGTTCGCTGACCTCTTCCTTGGCTTCGTCGCAGCCGGCCACGTCGGCGAAAGTGACCTTGATCTGGTCCTCCCCCTGCAGCTTGGCGCGCGATTTGCCGAAACTCATGGCGCCCTTGGCGCCGCCGCCACCGCCCTGCATCTGGCGCATGATGAATAGCCAGAAGCCGATGATCAGGATGACCGGCAGGAAATTCAGGATGATCGACAGCAGGCCCGGGCCCGTATTGGGCTTGTCGCGGGTCATCTCGACCTTCTTGGCGTACAGCACGTCGACCAGCCGGTCGTCGCGAGGGCCGTTGACCACGCCTTCGGAACCGTCGGTGCGGCGGAAGCGCATCACGTTGACCGAGTAGCCGCTGTCGTCGGTGAAGTCGACCGACTTGATGCGGCCGCTGTCCACGTCCTGCAAGAACTGCGTGTACGTGATCGCATCGCCCGCGTTGCCGGCATTGCCGCGCGGCGAAAAGCTCTGGAACACCACCATCAGCACGACGGCGACGACCACCCACAACAGCAGATTCTTGGTCAAGTCGTTCATCCTCATTAGCTCCGGTGTCCCTCTCTGGCTCTGTAGGTGGTACTAGATATGCGGCAACTGGCAGCTTACTTGATCTGGACCCGCTTGCCCTGGCCCAGCGCATAAACCTCCGGCGAGCGCTTTCGCGAGGCCTCCGGCTTGCGGATAGTCACCTTTTCGTAACGGCGGCGCAGCTCCCGGATGTAGTCGTCCGAGCCCACGCCCTGGAACAGCTTGATCAGGAACGCGCCACCCGGCTTGAGGTGGTGGTCGGCGAAATCCATCGCCAACTCGGCCAGATGCATCATCCGCGGCTGGTCGACCGCATCCATTCCGCTCTTATTGGGGGCCATATCCGACAGCACAAGGTCTACGGGCTGGTCACCGAGCATGGCTTCGAACTGGGATAGGACGGCTTCTTCCCTGAAGTCTCCATGAAGGAACTCGACACCAGCGAGCGGCGGCATTTCGAGGATATCCAGGGCCAGGACCCGGCCGCGGTCGCCCATCTGCTTGCGGACCTGTTGCGACCAGCCGCCCGGCGCGGCGCCCAGGTCGACGACGACCATGCCCGGACGCAGCAAGCGGTCGCGCTCGAGCAGTTCTTCCAGCTTGTAGGCGGCCCGTGAACGCATCCCCTCGGCCTGCGCCTTCTTCACGAAGGGGTCGGAGAAATGCTCCTTGAGCCATCGCTGGCTGCTCTTGCTGCGGGACATGGTCGGGGCGGTCCAAAGGGTCGGTCATGATACCCTGAACCCCCTTGGCTTCCCGTAAGACTGCATGTCCACTGCCCTCACCGCCTCCCAGACCCGATTCCTCCGCGGACAGGCCCACGACCTCAAGGCCCTGCTGCAGACGGGCGGCAAGGGCGTGACCCCGGCCTTCCTCGCCGAGCTGGACGAGGTGCTGGAGCGGCACGAGCTGATCAAGGTGAAGGTGGCTGCCGAAGACCGCGAGACACGCGAGGCGTTGGTCGCCGAGATCATCGAAAGCACCGGCGCGGCCCTGGTGCAGCGGATCGGCCACGTGGCCGTGCTGTACCGGCCGAGCAAGGAAAAGCGTCAGATCGTCCTGCCGCGCGGCTAAGCGGATCCTGCAATGCAGCTCAGTGAAGACCGCCCCGACTACGCCTATGCCCTGCGGGCCGCCGATGGCCGCCACGCCAAGGTCAATGACCGGGTGCTGGACCGCAGTTTCGTACTGACGCCCGACGACCTGATCGAGAACTGGCCAGTGGCGACGATGGCCGCACTGCGGCCCGAGGATCTGGACGCCGTCCTGGCGCTGGGCCCGGCGCTGGTATTGCTCGGCACCGGCCTGCGCCAGGGCTTCCCCGACCAGGCCGTCATGGCCGCCTGCCTGACCCGCGGGATCGGCTTCGAGGCGATGAGCAACGATGCGGCCGCCCGGACCTACAACGTCCTGGCCAGCGAGGGCCGCAAGGTGGCGCTGGCGATGATCCTGGAATCGGCGGCGGGCTGAAGCCGCGACCTGCCGGATCTCTCGGTCGCGGCTGAAGCCGCTCCTACAAACGCCGCCACGATCCACAGCGGCCGCCGGGATTCCTGCGTTCCGCGCAGATCAGGGCAACGACTACTTCTTCGGCAGATACAGCGCCGGATCGACCGGCTTGCCGTTGTAGCGGATCTCGAAGTGCAGCATGTCGCGGGTGGCGCCGCTGCGCCCCATTTCGGCGATCTGCTGGCCGGCCTTCACGCTTTGCCCTTCGTTGACCAGGCGCTTGCGGTTATGGCCGTAGGCCGACAGCCACTGTTCGTTGTGCTTGATGATGATCAGCTCGCCGTAGCCGACCAGCCCCGCACCCGAATACACGACCACGCCATCGGCGGCGGCGCGTACCGCCTGGCCGTTGGCACCGCCGATATCCATGCCCTGCTTGGTGGTTTCGCCGGCCACGTAGTTGCCGACGACCACGCCGTCGGTCGGCCAGCGCCAGGCGAAACCGCTGTTGACCGGGGTTGCAGTGACCGGCGCAGCGACTGGCCGCGTCGGCGCGGCCGTACCGCCCGCCCCCGACGTGGGGCTACCTGCGACCGGTCGCGCCGGCGCAGCGCCGGATGACGGGTATAGCCGCAGCACTTGCCCCGGATAGATGGTGTTCGGCGACGACAGCCCGTTCCAGGACGCCAGGTCCAGCGGACTGACATTGGTGCGGCGCGCGATCGCATACAGGGTGTCGCCCTGGCGCACGGTCGTGGTCTGCCCAGGCTTGGCCACTGAAGTGCGCGGGACCGGCGCGCCCGACCCGCTGCCGGATTTCTTGACCACCGTAGCCGTGCCGCAGCCGGCCAGCGCCAGCACGGCCAGCCACACCGGCGCGGTGCGCGCCATCGATTCGATCCGCATCATGCTCATCCGACCTTCGCTCTCCATATCACCCAACCCACCAGGCCGACCAGCAACAGGCTGGCGACCCAGCCTAGCGGTTCGATCCAGCGGTGCAATGCGGCTTCGGCGCGGGCGCCACCCAGGCGGATCGCCCCGGCCACCAGATATACCCGTTTGCCGCGCCCGACCACCATGCTCAGCAGGAACGGCAGCATCGGCACGCCCACCACGCCCGACGCCCAGGTGAAGATCTTCAGCGGGATCGGGGTAAAACCCACCAGCACCAACAGCCAGAAGGCCTGCCAGGGCGAGTGCGCCACCACTTGGCGCAACTGCGCGACCTGCTCGTCGATCTTATCGCTCCAGCCCAGCCACTCGATCACCGGGTGCAGCGCGGCGAACGCGTAGTGGCCGAGCAGGTAACCGACGAACGCGCCGGCCACCGAGCCCACCAGGCTCAGCGTCGCGAACCACAGCGCGCGCTTGGGCTGGGCCAGCGACATCGGCGCCAGCATGATCTCCGGCGGCACCGGGAAGATGAACCCCTCCAGGAAACTCAGGCCGGTCAACAAGGCCGGCGCGCGACGGTGGCGCGACCAGCGAATCGCCTGGTCGTAGAGGGGCCCAAAAATCTTCATCCAGTCGATTCCAGAAGGTTCAATCCAGCATGCCCGACAGCAGCGGTACGAACGTGACCGGCGCCAGAACCTGCTCATCGAGCGCGCCATCGGCCGCGCGGGTGATCTGGACCAGCGATTGCGAAGACGGACCGCCCACCGGCGCGACCAGGCGCCCGCCGTCGGCCAGCTGTTCGACCAGCGCCTCGACCAGCGCCGGCGCGGCCGCGGTGACGACGATCGCATCGTAGGGTCCATGCTCGGCCCAGCCGATCCGGCCGTCGTCGTGCTTGCTGCGCACGTTCATGCCGAGATGGCGGAAGCGCTTGCGTGCCTGCCGCAACAGGTCGCCGATGCGCTCGACGGTGTAGACCTCCATCCCCAGCGCGGCCAGGATCGCGCCCTGGTAACCGGAGCCGGTGCCGACCTCGAGGACCTTCTGCGGGTCGACCTGCAGGACCGACTCGGTCATGCGCGCCACCACCCACGGCTGCGAGATGGTCTGGCCATGGCCGATCGGCAGCGCGGTGTCCTCGTAGGCACGTGACGCCAGCGCCTCGTCGATGAACAGGTGCCGCGGCACCACGCGCACCGCATTGAGCACGCGCTCGTCGCCGATGCCCGCCTCGCGCAGCCGGTCGACCAGGCGGTCGCGGACCCGCTGCGAAGTCATGCCGATGCCCACAGCCTCCGGTTGCAGTCGCAGGCGCGGCGTCATGCGGGGTCGTTCCCGCCTTCGTCCATGGCGGCGGTCAGACCGCCGACCCAGCCGGCCACTTTTTCCAGGGCCTGGTAGCGCGTCAGATCGACATGGATAGGGGTGATCGAAATGTGCCCGGTGCGCACCGCGTGGAAATCGGTGCCCGGGCCAGCATCCTGCTCCGGACCGGCCGGACCGATCCAGTACACCGTATTGCCGCGCGGATCGGTCTGCGGCAGGCAGGCTTCAGAACGATGGCGGTTGCCCAGGCGCGTGGTTTCGAAGCCGCGTACGTCGTCCCAGGCCAGATCCGGCACGTTGACGTTGAGGATGGTGTCGGCCGGCAGCGGGTCGGCCTTCAGCCGCGCCACGATCTGCACCGCGGCCCGCGCGGCGGTCTCGTAATGGTGCGCCTCGTGATTGCGGGTCACCAGCGAGACGGCCACCGCCGGCAGGCCGAGGAAGCGCCCTTCCATCGCCGCCGACACCGTGCCCGAATAGATCACGTCGTCGCCGAGGTTGGCGGCGTTGTTGATGCCGGAAACCACGATGTCCGGCTCGTAGTCGAGCATCCCGGTCAGCGCCAGGTGCACGCAGTCCGTCGGGGTGCCGGCGACACTGCAGGTGTAGTGATCCAACCGTTTGGTGCGGATCGGCAGATCCAGCGTCAAGGAATTGCTGGCGCCGGAGCGGTCGCGGTCCGGCGCCACGACCATCACTTCATGGCCGGCGCCGCGCAGATGCTCGGCGAGGATTTTGATGCCGGGGGCGTCGACACCGTCGTCGTTGCTAACCAATACGCGCATGGGACTCCTCGATAACCCCACCATGATAACGGATGCGTCCGCGCCATTCCGCCCGTCGGTCGGCATTTGCACGACGCCGTTCGCAAGCTACGCTGTCGGCATGTCGCAGTCAGAAGACGAAGACGACGCCGCGTTGTTCCGCGCGGCGATCGGCCCGGTCAAACCCATCCGCAAGCCGGCAGCGCGCGGGCCGGAGCGGCCACGGCCGGCACCGCGCCCGCGCATGGCCGAACGCGACGAAGCCGAGGCCCAGAGCGAATTCGCACGCTTGCTGCGCGACAGCGCGCCCTTGGAAGCCGGCGACACCGCCAGCTACCGACGCGACAACCTGCCGCCGCGCCTGTTTCAGCGCCTGCGACGCGGCCAGTTCTCGGTGCAGGACGAACTGGACCTGCACGGCGCCAGCACCGCGCAGGCCGAAGCGATGCTGCGCCAGTTCCTGCATGAAGCGCATGCGCATGAATACGGTTGCGTGCGGATCATCCACGGCAAGGGACTGCAATCGGATGGCGGCATGCCGGTGTTGAAGAACCTGGTGGATCGCCTGTTGCGGCAGCGTGCCGACGTACTCGCGTTTCATTCGGCGCCGGCCACGCAGGGCGGCACGGGGGCGTTGCTGGTGCTGCTGGCGCGGCGCTGAGCGCGCAGCGGTGGGTTGTTGTTGTAGGAGCGGCTTCAGCCGCGACGGGGTAGATCCCGGGGTCGCGGCTGAAGCCGCTCCTACAAGAGCGACGGATGGATCCTGCGGTCGCGGCTGAAGCCGCTCCTACAAGAGCGAGGGATGGATCCTGCGGTCGCGGCTGAAGCCGCTCCTACGGGGACGCTGATTCCACTTCGCCCAGTTCGTGCAGGACCGCGGTTGCGTAGCAGCCCGGCGGCAACGCGAAGCTCAGCCGCAAGGCGCCGTCTTGCAACCACGCGTGGGCCAGATCCTGCGGACGCAGGCGCAAGCCACGGCGCTCGTGCTTGAGGCCGGCCTGCTCCAGCCCGGCGCGCAGCGCCAGGCCGGTCTCGTCGGCCAGTGCGGCCAGTTCGACCGCGGCGGCTTCGTCGCGGCTGCGCAGTTCGCCGGCGCCCCACAACGGCCCGCTCGGATGGATGTCGAACGCCGCCAGCCGCTGTGCCAGCGCCTCGCTCCACGGCTCGGGCCCGAACACGCTGCGCGAGCCGTCCAGCAGCCACACCTCGCCCGGCAATCCGGCATCCCAATCGCCACGCTCCACGCGCGCGGCCAGCACCCGGTTGAACAGCTCTGATCGGGCCGCCGACAACAGCAAGGAACGCTGGTCCTTGCGCACGCGCCGGCCGCCGAACATCGCCAGCGCAGCGTCGATGTTGCCGCCGCCATGGCCGAAGCGCTGTTCGCCGAACCAGTTCGGCAGGCCACGCGCGGCGAGCAGCGCCAACCGCTCGTCGATCGCCAAGCGCTCGCCCTGCACCTCGCGCAACACCAGCACGAAGCGATTGCCGGCCAGCGCGCCGCGCTGCAACTTGCGGTTGTGCCAGGTCGAATCGACCACCTGCACGTCATCGTCCTGCAGCGCGGCCAGGTCCGGCGCCACGCGCTTGGGCAGGTGCACGCTGAAGCGCTGTGTGGTCACCGCATGGCGATCCTTGAGCCCGGCGTAGCTCACCGCCATTTCCGGCAGGCCCGCCCACTGCGCCAACCGGCGCGCGACGAAGGCGGTGTTCTGGCCGCGCTTGCGTATCGTCAACAGCAGATGCTCGCCCTCGCCGGTCGGCTCGAAGCCAGGCAGCTCATCGACCTGGAAATCTTCCGGCGCACTTCGCATCCGCGCCGACAGCACGGCCGGGCCGAATGCCCGCGACAACGCGCTCACAGCGCCGCCACCAGCACCACCGCCTGCGCGGCGATGCCTTCGCCGCGGCCGGTGAATCCCAGCTTTTCGCTGGTGGTCGCCTTGATGCTGACCCGATCCACCTCGATGCCGAGCAACGCGGCGATGTGCTCGCGCATCGCCTGCGCGTGCGGGCCGACCTTGGGGCGCTCGCAGACCACGGTCACGTCGGCATTGCCGACCTGCCAGCCGCGTTCGCGCAGCAATGCGTTGCAATGAAGCACGAACTCGCTGCTGTCCGCGCCCTTCCAGCGCAGGTCCGATGGCGGGAAATGCTGGCCGATGTCGCCCAGCGCCAGTGCGCCCAGCAGCGCATCGCAGAGTGCGTGCAGCACGACGTCGCCATCGCTGTGCGCCAGCACGCCCTGGTCGTGCGGCACGCGCACGCCGCCCAGCATCACGTGGTCGCCTGCGCCGAAGGCATGCACGTCGTAGCCCTGGCCGATGCGGAAGTTCAAGCCTGTCATGTCGGTGTCCAGCAGGACGCGGTGCGCTCAGGCGCCGCGTCGGGAAAGTTCGAATTCGAAGCGGGCCAGGTCGGCCGGCGTGGTGACCTTGAAGTTGTCCTCGGCGCCTTCGACCAATAGCGGACGCAAGCCCATGCGCTCCATCGCCATCGCCTCGTCGGTGACATCGACGCCGGCCGCGGCCGCTTCCTGCAGGCCGCGCACCAGTTGGTGGCGGCGGAACAGCTGCGGGGTCAGCGCGCGCCACAGGCGCTCACGCGGTTCGGTGCCGTCGATGCCGCCATCGTCGCCGGCCCGCTTCAGCGTATCGCGCACCGGCGAGGCCAGGATCGCACCGACCGGATCCTGGCGGCCGATCTCCAGCAGCCGGTCCAGGTCATTCGGCGCCAGGTTCGGGCGCGCGGCGTCGTGGATCAGCACGAAATCGTCGCTGCGCACGCTGTCGGGCAAGGCCAGCAAGCCGGCCAGCACCGACGCCGCACGCGTCGCGCCGCCGGTGGTGGTCAGGATCGGCTTGTCGGCCACGCCTTTCCAGCCCGGCCAGTCCGGGTCGCTTTCCGATAGCACGACCATCAGCCCGGCCACGCCGGGATGGGCCGCCAGCGCGTCCAGCGTGTAGGCCAGCAGCGGACGGCCGGCGGCCGGCAGATATTGCTTGGGCATCGCCGCGCCGAAGCGCGTGCCGCGCCCCGCCGCTGGAATCACCGCCCACACCGCCGCCATCAGGGCTGCTCGCCGGGGCTGGCGCCGCCACCGGAAGGCGGCGACGCGGGATCGGGCTGCGGCGCGGGCGGCGCGTCCTCGACCACCCGGTAGAACTTCTCGCCCGGCTTGATCATGCCCAGCTCGCTGCGCGCGCGTTCCTCGATCGCCGCTTCGCCATCCTTGAGGTCCTTCACTTCGGCGGCCAGCGCCTCGTTGCGCTGGCGCAGACCTTCGTTGTCGCGCTTCTGGGCCGCCACTTGCGCTTCCAGCACCATGACCTCGCCGGAATTGCCCGCCCCGAACCAGAAGCGGTACTGCAGCCACGCCAGCAGTACCGCCAGCACCAGCAACAGCCAGCGCCAATTGCGCATGGCTTATCGCTTGATCGACACGAACGCGTCACGACCGGCGTAACGCGCGCCGGCGCCGAGGGCTTCCTCGATGCGCAGCAGCTGGTTGTACTTCGCCACGCGGTCGCTGCGCGACAACGAGCCGGTCTTGATCTGGGTGGCGGTGGTGGCCACGGCGATGTCGGCGATGGTGGTGTCCTCGGTCTCGCCGGAACGATGCGAGACGACCGCCGCGTAGTTGGCGTGGTGGGCCATCGCGATGGCCTCCAGCGTCTCGGTCAGGGTGCCGATCTGGTTGACCTTGATCAGGATCGCGTTGGCGGTGCCGGACTCGATGCCCTGCTTGAAGATCTTCGGGTTGGTGACGAACAGGTCGTCGCCGACCAACTGCACCTTCTTGCCCAGGCGCTCGGTCAGCTGCTTCCAGCCGGCCCAGTCGTCCTCGGCCAGGCCGTCTTCGATGCTGATGATCGGGTACTGCGCGGCCCAGTCGGCGAGGAAATCGATGAACTGCTCGGAGGTCAGGCGCTTGTTCTCGCCGACCAGGTTGTACTTGCCGTTCTCGTAGAACTCGCTGGAGGCCACGTCCAGGCCCAGCAGCACGTCTTCGCCGGCGGCGTAGCCGGCCTTGCCGATCGCTTCCAGGATGGCGTCCAGGGCCTCGACGTTGCTGCGGAAGTCCGGCGCGAAGCCGCCTTCGTCGCCGACCGCCGTGCTCAGGCCATGGCCCTTGAGCACCGACTTGAGCGAATGGAAGATCTCGGTGCCGGCGCGCAGCGCCTCGGAGAACGATGCCGCGCCGACCGGCAGCACCATGAATTCCTGGAAGTCGACATTGTTGTCGGCATGCGCGCCGCCGTTGATGATGTTCATCATCGGCACCGGCAGCGCCACGTCGGATTCGGTGATCGTGGACAGGTACTGCCACAGCGGCTGCTTGCGCGAGGCGGCCACCGCATGCGCGGCCGCCAGCGAAACACCGAGCAGCGCGTTGGCGCCCAGGCGTCCCTTGTTCTCGGTGCCGTCCAGGTCGATCAGGCGACGGTCCAGGCCCTCCTGGTCGGCCGCATCAAAGCCCTTCAGCGCCGAGAAGATCGTGCCGTTGACGTTCTCCACGGCCTTGCGCACGCCCTTGCCCAGGTAACGGGTCTTGTCGCCGTCGCGCAGCTCCACCGCTTCCTTGGTGCCGGTCGAAGCGCCCGAGGGCACCGCGGCGCGGCCGAACGAGCCGTCCTGGAGGGTGACTTCCGCTTCCAGGGTGGGATTGCCGCGGGAATCGAGGATTTCGCGGGCGTGGATCTTGGCAATCTGGGTCATGGGGTCCTGGCGATCATCGGCGCCGCGTACGCGCGGCGATAGGGGGTCCACCCGGACATCGGTCGCGGGCGCCGGAACAGCAGGCGCATTGTAGTGAATGTCGGTGCCGAAGTGAGGCGATCGCTGCAGACGCAACCAATGCGCGCGGCCACGCGGCTCGTCCGCGGGCCGTCCGCCGGCCCCGCCGCCGAAAAGAAAGACGCCGGGCCTGTGAGGGCCCGGCGTCGCTTGCTGGCTCGAATCGGAGACCGCCAGGGCCTGCGTCGATCAGGCCCGGGCTTCCTTCAACAGCTTGCCGCCGGCCTTGCGCTCGCGCGCGGCGCGGATGAAGCCGATGAACAACGGGTGCCCGTCGCGCGGCGTGGACAGGAATTCCGGATGCGCCTGGCAGGCCAGGAACCACGGATGGCGGTCGCGCGGCAGCTCGACCATCTCCACCAGCAGGTCGTCCATGGACTTGGCGGCGACCACCAGGCCGGCGTCCTCCAACTGGGTGCGATAGCGGTTGTTGAACTCGTAGCGGTGGCGATGGCGCTCGGCCACCACGTCCTTGCCATAGAGCTCGCGCGCCAGCGTACCCGGCTTCAGGCGCTGCTCCTGCAGGCCCAGGCGCATGGTGCCGCCGAGGTCGGACTTCTCATCGCGCTTTTCGACCTCGCCGCTGGCGGTGCGCCATTCGGTGATCAGGCCGATCACCGGGTTCGGCGACTGGCGGTCGTTCTCGGTGCTGTTGGCGTCGTCCAGGCTGGCGACGTGGCGGGCAAAATCCACCACCGCCGCCTGCATGCCGTAGCAGATGCCGAAATACGGCACGCCGGTTTCACGGGCATAGCGCGAGGTCAGCACTTTGCCTTCGAAGCCGCGATCGCCGAAACCGCCCGGCACCAGGATGCCGTCGACATCGGCCAGGGCCTCCATGTCGGTGCCCTCCAGCTCCTGCGCCTCCAGCCACTTGAGGTTGACCTTGGTGCGCTGGCGCAGGCCGCCGTGCTTGAGCGCCTCGCCCACCGACTTGTAGGCGTCCTGGTGATCGACGTACTTGCCGACCACCGCAATGGTCACCTCGTCCAGCGGATGCTTGACCGCGTCCACCACCGCCGCCCATTCGGACAGGTCGGCCGGGCCGGTCTTGTCGCGCAGCTTCAGCTGTTCGATGACGATTTCGTCCAGGCCCTGGCGGTGCAGCTCCAGCGGCATGCCGTACAGCACGTCGATGTCGGGGGCGCTGATGACCGCGCGCTCGGAGACATTGGTGAACAACGCGATCTTGCGGCGCTCCGAATCCGGAACCGGCTGCTCGGAGCGGCACAGCAGCACATCGGGCTGGATACCGATCGAGCGCAGCTCCTTGACCGAGTGCTGGGTCGGCTTGGTCTTGAGCTCGCCGGCGGCAGCGATGTAGGGCACCAGCGTCAGGTGCATGAACATCGCCTTCTCGGCGCCGCGCTCGGTGCGCACCTGGCGGATCGCCTCCAGGAACGGCAGCGACTCGATGTCGCCGACGGTGCCGCCGATCTCCACCAGCGCCACATCGAACCCGGCGGTGGCCTCGTCGATGCAGCGGCGGATCTCGTCGGTGATGTGCGGGATCACCTGCACGGTCGCGCCGAGATAGTCGCCGCGGCGCTCCTTGCGGATCACGTTCTCGTAGATGCGACCGGTGGTGATCGAATTCTTGCGCGACAGGCGCGTGCGCACGAAGCGCTCGTAATGGCCCAGGTCCAGGTCGGTCTCGGCGCCGTCGTCGGTGACGTACACCTCGCCATGCTGGAACGGGCTCATCGTGCCCGGGTCGACGTTGATGTAGGGGTCCAGCTTCATCATCGTGACCTTCAGGCCACGTGCTTCGAGGATGGACGCAAGCGAAGCGGCGGCGATGCCCTTGCCA
>Ga0160434_100393_pt1 | contig 13195 bp, 14 predicted proteins | sample HID1973I_E0MG_FD_108273 | JGI IMG/M metagenome (GOLD analysis project Ga0160434, IMG submission 108273) | Enriched mosquito-associated microbial communities from UW Madison campus, WI, USA - HID1973I_E0 MG | ecosystem: Host-associated > Arthropoda: Insects > Digestive system > Unclassified ...
AACTGGCGCAGTTCGCGGATCAGCGCGATGCCGTCCATGTTCGGCATGTTCACGTCGGTGACCACCGCGTTGAAGCGCTGGCCCTTGGCGCGGCCGAGCGCGACGGCGCCGTCTTCGGCTTCTTCCACCGCAAAGCCGGCCGAAGTGAGGGCGAAGGACACCATCTGGCGCATCGACGCCGAGTCGTCCACCACCAAGATACGTGCGCTCATGCAGCGTTCTCCACAGATTTCAGGTTGTCGTTGGACGCCGCCAGGCCGAGCGCGGCGGTGACGCCGAGCAGACGCGCGGCGTCCTTGAAAGTGTCGTTGCAGCCATCGAAGCCGGTCGCGCGGCCAGCCTGGCGGCGCGCATCGAAGAACGCGCACAGCAACTGCACGCTGGCGGTATGGATGCGGCGGACCTGGCCGGCGTCCAGCAGCAGTTCGCCGTCCTGCGAGAGGTGGGTGGCAAGCTTCTGCTTGAGGTCGGCGCTGGTCTCGATGCCGAGATCCTCGCCCAGTGACACAGTGCTCATCGGGACTCCGAACGGATGGTTCAAGTTCAGTAGCGGCCGCCCGGCGCGGAACTTGAGCGCCGGGTCGGTGCAGCTCAGTGCAGCAGCTCGCGTGCGTCGAGCAGGATCATCGGCTGCGCCCCGAGCCGGGCCACGCCGCGGAACAAGTGGTTGGAAATCCGGCACAGGCGGGTGTTGTCGGGCGGCTCGATGTGCTGGTCGGTCAGGCTGGTGACGTCTTCCACCGCCGAGACCCGCAGGCCCATGGTCTCGCCGTTTTCCTCCAGCACCACCACGCGGGTATGGGCATCGGAGGCGATCGGGGCGGCACCCAGGTGCACGCCGAGGTCCATCACCGGCACGACCTGGCCGCGCAGGTTCATGATCCCGAGCATCGACCGCGCCGCGCCGCGCAGGGGCAGCAGCGGCACCGGCAGCACGACTTCCTGCACCTTGAGCAGTTCCAGCGCGTAGGTCTGTTCGCCGCAGCGCAGGCGCAGCCAGCGGGTGCTGCGGTCGGCGGCGCGGCGGTGCGCGTCCGGCACCACCGGGGTCGCCTGGAACATCGCCTGGATGTGGGCGGGCAGGCGCGCGGCGCGTGGCGGCGTGCGGCGTGCGACCGGACCGATCTGGGGCGCGGCGGGACGCGGAGTGGCAGGCGCGGGCGCGGCGAAGGCCGGGTCGGCGTCCATTTCGGCGAGCAGGTCGGCGGTGAAGTCGGCGGTTGTAGGAGCGGCTTCAGCCGCGACCTTTGCCATGCCCGCGGTCGCGGCTGAAGCCGCTCCTACAGGGGCGGGCATGGCGGCGAAGGCCGGGTCGGCGTCCATTTCCGCGAGCAGGTCGGCGGCGATGAGGGCCGGGTCGAAGGTCGATGTGGGAGGGGCTTCGGCGCCGATGGATTCAGCCGTGACCGGAGAGTCCGCGGTCGCGGCTGAAGCCGCTCCTACAGGGGCGGGCATGGCGGCGAAGGCCGGATCGGCATCCATTTCGGCGAGCAGGTCGGCGGCGATGAGGGCCGGATCGAAGGTCGGTGTGGGAGGGGCTTCGGCGCCGATGGATTCAGCTGTGGCCGGAGAATCCGCGGTCGCGGCTGAAGCCGCTCCTACAATATGGGGCCCGGCGAGGGCGGGTACGGCTTCGGCGAGCAGGCCGAGCAGATAATCGTCCAGGGCTTCTTCCGCGTTCACGCTGCCTGCTCCATCGCCTGGCCGTCGTGCGAGAGCACCCATTCCAGCGCGCGGCGGTAGGCCGACAGGCCGCGGCCGGGATAGTCGCCGGGCACCGACGGCTGGGTCAGCAACTCGACGTTGCAGATGCGCGTGTCGACCGGGATCGCGTCTTCCCAGACGCGCTCGCCATAGCTGTCCTGCATCTGCTTGAGGGTTTCGTTGCCGGCGCGGGTGCGGCGGTCGAACAGGGTCGGCAGGATCGATACCGGCAGTTCGCGGCGGCGCGAGCGCTGCACCATGTCGGCGGTGCGGCTCATGCCGGCCAGGCCATGCAGGGCGAGCGGCTCGGCCTGGGTCGGGATGACCAGGCGATCGGCGGCGGCCAGCGCGTTGATCATCAGCAGGCCCAGCGTCGGCGGGCAGTCGAGCAGGATGTAATCGTGGTGGCGCGCATGGCGGGTCAGCGCGTTCTGCAGCGCCAGGCCCAGGCCGGGCTGGTTGGCACTGCGCCGCTCCAGCGTGGCCAGCGCGGTCTGCGCGCATACGTACGACAGGCCCGGAATCGCGCTGTCGCGCAGCAGGCTGGCCAGGTCGGCCGGCGGCGTGGCGAACAGGTCCAGCACGCCGCGCGGCGGCGGATCCAGCGGCACGCCGAAGGCGCGCGTCAGCGAGGAATGCGGGTCCAGGTCGATCAGCAGGACCCGGTGGCCGAGCGCGGCCAGCCCGCGGCCCAGCGCCAGCGTGGTGGTGGTCTTGCCCACGCCGCCCTTCTGGTTGGCGATCGCCCAGATGCGCATCAGTTCACTCCTTCAATCACGGCGGGGACGGCGGTCTGAGCGCCGTCCGGACGAATCGGGTGGCCGCCCGCCGTCGGTGCGGACGGGGCGGCCGGACCGGCCTGCAACTGCGGCTGCGCTGGCGGTTGCGGTGCCAGGTTCGACGCCGAGTCGGCGAGGATGATCAGCACCACGCGCCGATTGGCGTTGCGGCCGGCCTCATTGCTGTTATCGGCACGCGGGCGGAATTCTCCATAGCCGACCATCGCCAGCCGGCCCGGGTCCAGGCCCTGGTCGGCGAACAGGTGCACCACGCTGGCCGCGCGCGCGGCCGACAGCTCCCAGTTCGACGGGAACTGCGCGGTCGCGATCGGTTGGTTGTCGGTATAGCCCTCCACGCGCACGCCGTTGGGCGCTTCGCGCAGCACCTGGGCCAGCGTCGCCAAGGTGTCGCGGGCGCCGTGGTCGAGGCTGGCCGAGCCGGTGCCGAACAGGATGTCGCTGTTGATCTCCACCTCGATCCACAGGTCCGAGCGGCGCACGCTGATCAGCTTCTTCTCGATCAGCGGCGACAGTGCCTTGCCCAGTTGCACGGCGACCAGGTCGAGCTGGCGCTGCGCGCGCGTCAGCTGGTCCTGGTTGCGCAGCGACACCGGCATGCGCATCTGCGAGGCCATCGACGGCAGCAGCGTGGGGTCGGGGGTGGGCGAGGGCGCGGTGGGGCCACTCTTGGCGCCGGACTTGATCGGCGAGGGCCGGTCCCAGTTCGAGCCCTGCATCTGGTTGTTGCCGACCTGGACCGGATTGATCGTGCGCGGCGCGCCGCCGAACGCGGCGGTCAGCGCATCGGCCATCACCCGGTACTTGCCCTCGTTGAGCGAGGAGATCGCGTACATCACCACGAAGAACGCCAGCAGCAGCGTCATCAGGTCGGCATAGGGAATCGCCCAGGCCTCGTGGTTGTGGTGGTCCTCAGCGTGCCGGCGCCGCGCCATGTCAGTGCAGGTAGCCGTTGAGGCGCGACTCGATGTTGCGCGGGTTCTCGCCCTGGGCGATCGCGATCAGGCCTTCGATGATCATCTCGCGCTCGCCGCTGCTGCGGTGGATCACCCCCTTGAGCTTGGCGGCGACCGGCAGGAACAGCAGATTGGCCGAGGCGATGCCGTAGATGGTGGCGGTGAAGGCGGCGGCGATGCCGTGGCCCAGCTTGCTGGGGTCGGCCAGGTTCTTCATCACCGCGATCAGGCCCAGCACCGCGCCGATGATGCCCAGGGTCGGCGCATAGACGCCCATGCCTTCGAACACCCGCGCGGCGGCCAGGTCGTGCTTCTCCTGCTGTTCGAGCTCGATCTCCAGCATCCGCCGGATCGCTTCCGGCTCCACCCCGTCGACCAGCATCTGCAGGCCCTTCTGCAGGAACGGGTCGTCCTGCCGGCTGACCTGGCTTTCCAGGCCGAGCAGGCCCTGGCGGCGCGCGATGTTGCTCCATTCGACGATCTGCTGCAGCAGCTCCTCGCGATCGCCCAGCGGCGGGTTGAACACCCAGCCGACGATCTTGAAGGCGCGCGCGAACACCGCCGGGGCGGTGTGCAGCAGGATCGCGGCGAGGGTGCCGAGGATCACGATCACGAACGCGGCCGGCGACCACAGCGACGCCAGGCCCGCACCCTTGAGGATGCTGCCGCCGACCAGCGAGGCCAGGGCCAACAGGATTCCGGTAAGGCTGAGTCTGTCCATGCAGGCGGTATCGGCGCCTGCGGAGGCGACTTGAGCGTTTAGTGCCGGCCTATGGAACGGCGTCACGGTTTTTGATGCCTGGGGTCGGCCTGTCGCTTCCCTGCATGGCCACGCCCGTCGCCGCGAAGGATTTCCTCGCCGATCCGGAGTGGATCGAGGTCAAGCGCCGCACCGCAGCCCAGGGCCAGCCGCTGCGGCGGATGGCGGTTTGCGCGGATGCCTTGCTAGCCGGCATTCGCGCGGAGACCAGGGCTGCGAACAACGGTGCGCAATGCCTGAGCGAATTCCTGCGACCGCAGCTAGCCGCTCCGCTTCCAGCTCAGCCCTGCCGCCAGCGCTAGTGCGCCGGAAATGGCCAGCGAGGCGATTGCAAAGCCGAAACGGACATCGACCGCGCTTGCGCCGTCGGGCGCGAGTGAGAAGAACAGCCCGCCAATCAGCGCCACCGATACGGCGGCGCTGATTTGCAATGTGGCATTCACCAGCCCAGAGGCGAGTCCGGACCAACGGGCGTCGACATGGTCCACGTTCAATCTCACCAGAATGGGTAGCGCAATGCCTTGGCCCAAACCGATGACAAACAGGGGCGCAGGGAGCCAGCTTGGTACATTCCCGAGCGCCAGCACTGCCGTCAGCAGGAGGCCGGCGACCTCCAGCGCCATGCCAAGCGGAGCCGCGCGTGGGCCCATCCATCGCGCGATAGGTGGGCTGCACAGCGGGCCCAGAAAGAAGCCAACCCCGAGTGGCAGGATGGCCAGGCCCGTTGCGAGGGCATCGTGGCCGAGGCCGGCCTGTTGATAGACCGCGAACACCAGGAAGAACGCAGCCAGCGCGTAGAAGAACAACGTAGCCGACAAGCTGCGCTGCAATTCACGTTTGGCAAGAAGCGAAGGCAAGACCAGCGGTGTGCCGCCCTCCAGTTCCTGGCGCTTTTCGTAATGCCAGAAGTAGCGCAGCAGCGGCACGCCCAGGATCAACAGGGTCATGCACCACCAAGGCCAGCCGTGCTCGCGCCCCTCGATGAGCGGAACCACCAGCGCCAGTAGCCCCGCCGCCAACAGCAGCGCGCCCGGCACGTCCAGCCGAGCCGAGTGTTCTGCCCGGCTTTCGCGCAGCAAAGCCAACGCGGCCGGCATGGCGAAAGCGATGACGGGAAGGTTGATGAGGAAGATGCTGCGCCAGCCAAGCCCAAGCGGGTTGGCCGCTACCAACACCCCGCCCAGCAATTGCCCGCCCACGGAGGCAAGCCCAATCGTGGCGCCGTACAGGCTGAGTGCGCGGTTCTTCTCGCTGGCCGGGAAAATGGCATGGATCGACGCCAGGGACTGTGGCGCCATGATGGCCGCGCAGATCCCCTGCAATAGTCGCCCCACTACCAGTACGCTCGGCAACGGGGCCATGCCGCACACAGCCGAGGCCAGGCCGAAGCCCAGCATGCCACCGACGAATACGCGTTTTCGCCCGTAAAGATCGCCCAGGCGACCCCCCAGGATCAGCGTGACCGCATAGGCTGCCGCGTAGACCGACACTACCAATTGCGCGACGTCTGACGATGCGCGAAGGTCGGTTCGGATCGCAGGCAAAGCTACGTTGACGATGAAAAAGTCGAGCGGCGGCAGCAGCGTGCCGGTCAACAGCACGACCAGTGCGAGCCACCGACGTGCATCGGGAGCCGCATGCCCGGGTTCGCGCGGTGGAGGATTGATGGCCTCTGCGTTGGGTGGATCAGAGCGCAACGGCACGCGCGCGCCTTGGCGCAATCGCAGTAAAGCGCGACACGTCGGCCATCACCTCGGCCGCTTCCGGCGACGCAAATGCAGCTTCCAGCGCTGCTTCGTCACGGAACACGCATTCGCAGAGAGCGACGGTCCCGTTTCGTTCGTCAGCCGGGTAGAACGCATTCAAGCCCAGCAGGCCGTATTTTTCCCAGTGCTTCATCGCAAGCGGCAGGTGGATCTTGATGTAGTAGTCGCGGTCAAAGTGCTCTTGCGGCCTGCCTTGGTAGGCAACGTAAACGACCACTGGCGTGTTGTTCGTATTCATTTCATCTCCGGTGGAAAGGTGCATGCCGAGTGGCGCGCAGTGCGCCGGCCCGTCCCGCAGGCATCTACCTCGACCAGCACAGCGCCCACATGCAGCCGTCGTATCAGCGCATGCCGCCCGAGCCCAGGATGAGCTCGCCCGTCACCCAGCCCGCATCGTCCGATGCCAGATACGAGACGATCGGCGCAATGTCCCGCACTTGGCCGATGCGCCCGAGCGGCGTCTGGCCTTCGTTCCAGGCCTGGAAGTCCGAGCCCATGACGCCAGCGGCATGGGTGCCCTCGGTTTCGATCAGGCCGGGATTCACCGCGTTTACGCGGATGCCGCGCGGACCCAGTTCGCGCGCGAGAACGCCCGTGATGGCGTCGATCGCGCCCTTGGTGCCGCTGTAGATGGCGCTCTCTGCCGGAAGGACGCGGGTGACAAAGGAGCTGATGTTGATGATGCTGCCGCCCTTTCCCAGGTGCGGCGCGGCAGCGCCTGCGACCAGCAGCGGGCCAAGGACGTTGATGTCGAACTGCTTGCGATAGAGTGCTTCGGTGGTTTCCTCGATCCTGGCGAACTGGTAAATGCCGGCGTTGTTCACCACGATGTCCAGTCGGCCGAAGTGGTCGAGGGCCGCCTGGACCAGCGCCTCGATCTGCGCCGGGTTGGTTACGTCCGCGCCCACCGCCACGGCTTGCCCGCCGGCGGCTTCGATGTCGGCGACCACCTGGTCCGCGCCGGCCTTGCTCGAGGCGTAGTTCACTACGACTTTCGCGCCGTCGGCCGCGAGCTGGCGAGCGATGCCCGCGCCCATGCCTTTCGATGCGCCGGTCACGATGGCGACCTTGTCTTTTAGCTTGTTCAATGTCTTTGACTCCGGATGAGGCTGGCCCGGCATGGGGCAGCACGAGGTTCGCGTGGGGACACGCAGGGTGTCCGGTATTTCCCGAGTAGGAATGACGCCTGTAGCTGGCGGGAAACGAGTGGACGTCAGGCCGCTGCTTTTCGAAGGTGGAGGCCGTCCAGCCACTCGAGCACGACGCCGAGAACTTCGTCGGAGTTCTTTTCGTAGATCATCCCGTGTCCATTTCCGCGGATTCCGCGCGTCGGCAAATGCAGGTGGTCGACCTGGGCGCCGGCGTGGGTCAGGAAGTCGCTGATCGAGGGCGCAAACGTCGCAAAGACCGAGGTTTCTCCAGTCACCAGGGCCACCGGCAACTGTGCCAACGACGGAATGCGCAGTGTTTCCGGCGCCGCCGCCTTCACGTGGTCCGCCGAGGTGCGTGGCGGCTCGAATCGCATGGGAGCCGCCGTCAGCCCCCACGCAAGCGTCCCGATCCCGGGCGTATGGCCGAACGCGGGCCCCATGGGTTCGATGGTGACGATCGCGGCGACGAGGCCCGGACGCTGATCCGCCACCAGCCAGCCATCGGGTCCCGAGGCGGAGTGAGTCACGATGATGGCGGGGCCGATGCGGTCCAGGAGCCCAGCCAGCCTGTCCGCGTCGAGTCTTTGCGAGTACGAAAGGTCCGCCGGCATGGGGCCGTAGGCGGCGATGAATGCGTCGAACGTCGCTGCGTCGCCCGGATCGAAGGGCCACTGCGTTTCACCACCGCCCTCCGGAAAGTAAACCTCACGCCCGCGCTCATAGGAAAACGGTGGGCCCATGGGACCCATGAGGTCCGGGTGATACGGCGAGCGGCCATGGCCCGGCCGATCAACGACAAAAACGGCATAACCTGCCTCGACCAATCGCTGGGCCCAGCCGGGCCGCCCATCGGGCGTTTCGTGCCATTCGGTGCCCTGCAGCGTCCCGCCATGCACGAGCACGACCGGCAGGCGCCGGGTCAACTCGACAGGCGCCTCCCAAGCCACGTACATCGGGCCGGACTGATGGGTCAGTCCGTTCTTCTCGATCCTGTCGCCCGTTATCCAGAGGTGCCCGCGGCGCGACGCGCGGGCGGGCACGCCTTCCCACACGGGCGTGGATGCCGAACCTTGCGCATTGCTTTTCGATGTCATGGATGTAGTCCCGTCTCGTGGTCGTCGATGGACACGACCGACCCGGCCAAGCGAGGTGCCATGGTGAGACCGACAGGATTGTTTGTGGACTGCCATTCCTGCATATTTCTCGTGCATTTTTGAACGAGGCTCGGCGCAATGGAGTGGAGCGACGTCCGGATCTTTCTGGCGGTAGCCCGCGGCAGGTCCTTCGGCGAGGCCGCCCGGCGCCTGGGTGTGAGCCATCCGACGGTGGGTCGCCGGATCAAGGCGCTCGAAGAGGAGGCTGGGCAGGCGCTGCTTCGCCGGACGAAGGACGGCCTGGTGCCCACCGATGCGGGCGACGCCGTGTTGGCGCTGGCGGAATCCATGGAAAGTTCCGCGCTGTCCATGGAACGGCGCCTGGCGGGCAACCACGAACGCCTCGAAGGCGTCTTGCGGATATCGTCGGCGGATTGGTTCGCCGGCTATGTTCTGGCGCCGGTGCTGGCCGAATTGGGACGCCGCCATCCAGCCGTCGTGCCGGAGGTGATCGCAAGCTACCGGCTGCTCGATCTATCGCGTCGCGACGCCGACGTGGCGTTTCGCATCGTGCCCTTCAGCGAACCGGATATCGTCCAGCGCCGTCTGATGAGCGTTTCATACGGCCTCTATGGCTCGGGCGAAACCGCAGAGGCAATACGGGTCGATCCGGCGTCGGTGGGGCTCATCCTCATGAATACGGCGCAGTCCCACTTTCCCGATGTCGCTTGGCTTCTTGATAGGTTCCCGCTTTCGCGGCGCGTCTTCACAAGCACGAGCCGGACCGTCCAGGCGCAGATGTGCCTGCGAGGGATGGGCATCGCGGTGCTGCCGAGGCCGCTGGGCGACGCAACCCCCGGATTGCAGCGCATCGACACGCCGGATCAACCGCCGGCGAGAGACATATGGGTGGGTTACCACCACGACTTGCGGCACATGGATCGCTTGCAGGCAATGTTGAACATCGCCAGCGCGATGCTGTCGGATTCGGCGATCGCGGGGCATTGAAGTGAGCCTGCCCGCTTTGGCAATCAATCGCTCGCCCGCAACCCATCCACATCCAGGATCAACGCCATCCGCCCATCCCCGATAAGCGTCGCACCCGCATAGCCGGGCAGGCCGCGCAGGGCGCGCGGCAGCGGCTTGATCACCACCTCCTCGCGGCCGCGCACCTGGTCCACGACCAGGCCGAAGCGCGATTCGCCGGCCTGCAGCAGCACCACGGTCAGCAACTGCGCCGCGGCCGGCTCGACGCCTAGCCAGCGGCGCAGGTCGACCAGCGGCAAGGTGTGCGAGCGGCGGTCGAGCACGGCGCGGCCGTCGAACCAGCCCAGCGAGGTCTGCGGGGCGTGCAGCACTTCCAGCACGCGCGCCAGTGGCAGCGCATACACGTGCTCGCCGGCCTGCACCAGCAGCGTCGGCAGGATCGCCAGGGTCAGCGGCACGCGGATCATGAAGCGGCTGCCGCGGCCGAGTTCGGACTGGATCTGGATCGTGCCGCTGAGCTCGCGGATGCGCGACTGCACCACGTCCATGCCGACGCCGCGTCCGGAAATATCGGTGACCTCGGCCTTGGTCGAGAAGCCGGGCAGGAAGATCAGGTGCAGGCACTCGTCGGTGCTCAGGCGCGCCGCCGCCTCGTGGTCGATCAGGCCTTTTTCGCGGGCTTTCTCGCGCAGGCGTTCCGGGTCGATGCCGGCGCCGTCGTCCTGCACTTCGATGCTGACGTAGTCGCCTTCCTGTTGCGCCGACAGGCGCACATGGCCGTTGCGCGGCTTGCCGGAGGCTTCGCGCAGGGCAGGGGATTCCACGCCGTGGTCGATCGCGTTGCGGACCAGGTGCACCAGCGGATCGGCCAGCGCTTCGACCAGGTTGCGGTCGAGCTCGGTCTCGGCGCCGACCAGTTCCAGCTCCACTTCCTTCTGCAACGAACGGGCGACGTCGCGCGCGACCTTGGGGAAGCGCGAGAATACTTTGCCGACCGGCTGCATGCGGGTGCGCATCACCGCCGATTGCAGGCGCGCGGTGGCGATGTCGAGGGTGCTGACCGCGCGATCGAGTTCTTCGTCGCGCAGGCGCGTGCGCAGGGTCTTGAGGCGGTTGCGCGACAACACCAGTTCACCGATCAGGTTGACGATCGCATCCAGGCGCTTGGTGTCCACGCGCACGGTTTGCTCGACTTCGGCGCTGGGCTTGGCCGGTGCTGCAGCGGGCTTGGGCGAGGCCGCGCGCGGCGCTGCGATGGCGGTTGGCGCGCTCGGCATATGCGTGCCGGGCGCAGCTGAGCCATGCAGCTGGTCGAGCAACGCGTCGAATTCTTCTTCGCTGATGTCGTCGCCGGTATCGGCAACCGCTGCGGCAATGGTGTTCGCGACGGGCGCCGGCGCCACCACGGACGCGGCGCCGTGCGCGTCGAACTGGGCGATCAGCGAAGGCGGCGCGTGCGGCGCGGTTTCGCCGGCGGCCACGGCATCCAGCATGGTCTGCAGGTAATCCAGCGACTGCTGCGCGGCATCGAAGTGCTGCGCCAGCAACTGCACTTCGCCCGAGCGCGCCTTGCCGAGGGTGTCTTCGGCGGCGTGGCACAGCTCGACCATCGCCTGGATCGCCAGGAATCCGGCACCGCCCTTGAGCGTGTGGAAGCCGCGGAACACCGCGTTGAGCTGGTCCGCGTCCTCCGGTGCCTGTTCCAGCGACACCAGCTGTTCGCCGAGGCGATCCAGGATTTCCTGGGCCTCGACGACGAATTCGGCGGCGATGTCGTCCGGTACGGCACTCATCGGTTACAGCCCCAGTTCGGACAGCAGGTCGTCGGCGCCGGCCTGCGAGACGGCGTGGCGGTCCAGCCCGGCCACCGCCGGCCCGGCCAGTCCGCCGCTCGCGTCTTCCCTGGGCGGCAGGCCGAGCGCGCCGAAGCCTTCATGCACGCGCCGCACGATGCCGGCGACGCGGCGGATGATCTGTCCGGTCAGGTCCTGGAAGCTCTGGGTCAGCGCCATTTCGGTGAGGTTGTGGCGGATCTTCTCCAGCACTTCGGCCTGCTCGCCGCCCAGGCCGCCGGCGGCGAGCTGGTCGGCGAGCAGACGGCATTCTTCGGCCAGGTCCAGGGTGCGATGGCTGGCCTGTTCGGTCATCGCGACCACGTGGTCCAGGCGCGCGCAGGCATCGTCGAGTTCGCCGGCCTCGTCGGGCAACGTCGGCAGTTCGCCCAGCGCCTGGCCCAGTTCGCGCGCGAGCCGGCTCAGGCCCTGCATCATCGGCCGCGTGCGCCAGGCGGCGAGGGTATCGATCTCGCGGCGCCAGGCGGCTTCGTCGTTGTGCTCGAGTGCATCCAGGGCGCCCTGCAGGCGCTCGATCAGCAGTTGGCGCTCGGCCTGGGTTTCGGCGGCGGCGTTCATCAGGCGGTCGCCGCCAGCCGTTCGAAGACCTTGCCGAGCTTCTCCTGCAGCGTCTGCGCGGTGAACGGCTTGATGATGTAGCCGTTCACGCCGCTTTGCGCCGCTTCGATGATTTGCTCGCGCTTGGCCTCGGCGGTGACCATCAGCACGGGCAGGGTCTTGAGCTTGTCGTCGGCGCGGATCGCCTTCAGCAGTTCGATGCCGGTCATGCCGGGCATGTTCCAGTCGGTGACGACGAAATCGAACGGACCGGCGCGCAGCGCGGCCAGCGCGCTGTTGCCGTCTTCGGCTTCGGCGGTGTTGGTGAAGCCCAGATCGCCGAGCAGATTCTTGACGATGCGGCGCATCGTCGAGAAGTCGTCCACGATCAGGATCCGCATGTTCTTGTTCACGTCAGGCTCCTAACTTTCGTTGCAAACATCATTCGTCGTCTTCCACGCCGGTGTCGGCGAGCTCGAACGTCTTCAGGCGACCGCGCAGGCGCACCACCGCCTGGCCATGGATCTGGCATACGCGCGATTCGCTCACGCCGAGCACTGCGCCGATTTCCTTCAGGTTCAATTCCTGCTCGTAGTACAGCGACAGCACCAATTGTTCGCGCTCGGGCAGCTGGCCGATGGCCTTGCCCAGTTCGCGGCCGAACTCGCCGCGCTCGAGCATCTGCTGCGGAGTGGGGCCGCCCTTGGCCACGGTGTCGAGTTCGCCATGGTCTTCCACCCGCGATTCCAGGCTCAGCACCTGGCCGCGCGCGGCGTCTTCCATCAGCCGCAGGTATTCGGGCAGCGGCATTTCCATCGCCGCGGCCACTTCGGTGGCGGCGGCGGCGCGGCCGGTGTTCTGCTCGATCCGGCGGATCGCCGCGGCGGCGTCGCGTGCGCGCCGGTGCACCGAGCGCGGCACCCAGTCGCCGCGGCGGATCTCGTCGATCATCGAGCCGCGGATGCGGATCGAGGCATAGGTCTCGAACGAGGCGCCCTGTTCGGAATCGTAGGAACGCGAGGCCTCGATCAGGCCGATCATGCCGGCCTGCACCAGGTCGTCGATCTCCACGCTGGCGGGCAGGCGCGCGGCCAGGTGGTGGGCGATGCGGCGGACCAGGTCGGCATGGCGGGTCACGCATTCGGTGGCGTCGCTGGCACGCTGCACCGCGCGGTATTGGGCGGCCGCGTTCATGCGGCCACCCCGCGCTGGATGATCCGCTCGACGAAGAATTCGACGTTGCCGCGCGCGGCGGTCGGCGCCTGCCAGCGCGAAGTGCGGCGCGCGATCTCGGCGATGGCCTGCGCCGACGGGCTGGACGGATAGGCCTTGATCACCGGCTGCTGGCGCTGCACCGACAATCGCAGCCAGTCGTCCTGCGGCACATGGCCCAGATAGTTCAGCGAGACATCGCCGAGGAACTTCTCGCACACGCGCGAGAGCTTGTCGTAGAGCAGCCGGCCTTCGTTGGGATCGCGCACCATGTTGGCGACGATCTGCAGGCGGTCCACGCCGCGCTCGCGCGAGAGCACCTTGATCAGCGCGTAAGCGTCGGTGATCGAGGCCGGCTCGTCGCAGACCACCACCACG
>Ga0160434_100396_pt1 | contig 13059 bp, 8 predicted proteins | sample HID1973I_E0MG_FD_108273 | JGI IMG/M metagenome (GOLD analysis project Ga0160434, IMG submission 108273) | Enriched mosquito-associated microbial communities from UW Madison campus, WI, USA - HID1973I_E0 MG | ecosystem: Host-associated > Arthropoda: Insects > Digestive system > Unclassified ...
GCGCCCGCTGCGCCGGTGTACTGCTCGCCGACCTCGTTGCCGATGCTCCACAGGATCACCGAGGGATGATTGCGATCGCGGCGCAGCATCGCGCGCAGGTCCGGCTCATGCCAATCGTCGAACACCCGGTGGAAGTCCAGCGGCGTCTTCTTCATCTGCCAGCTGTCGAAGATTTCATCCACCACCAGCAACCCGAGCCGATCGGTCAGTGCCAGCAGTTCCGGCGCAGGTGGGTTGTGGCTCATGCGCACCGCATTGGCGCCCATCGCCTGCAACAGGCGCAATTGCCGCTCGGCGGCGACCGCGTTGAATGCCGCGCCCAGCGCACCGAGGTCGTGGTGCTGGTTCACGCCGCGAATCGGCACGTGCTCGCCGTTGACCAGCAGGCCGCGCTGCGGATCGAAGCGGATGTCTCGAATGCCGAACGGCGTCTCGACCCGGTCCACGACCCTGCCCCCATCGCGCAGGGTGGTGACCGCGACATAGCGATGCGGTTGTTGCGTTGGCGGGGGTCCCCATAGCTGCGGATGAGCCAGCTGTAGCGTGGTATCGAGGGAAGCCTCGCCGCGTGCGCCAACCGTGATCGCCTGCGGAGTGCTGCGCGCCACCGCCTGTGCCGCGGCGCGATCCTGGTCATCGAGCGCATACAGCGCCGTCTCGACCTGCAACGCGGTCGCAGCGGCGCCCTCGTTGCGCAGCACCAGGCGTACGCGCACTTGCGCGGCCGCGGCCGATACCTGCGGCGTGGTGATCTGCACGCCCCAGTGCGCCACGTGCGTCGCCTCGGTCTTGCGCAGCCAGACGTGGCGATACAAGCCGCCGCCGGGGTACCAACGCGCCGAGTCCGGCGGATTGTCCAGGCGGATCGCCAACTGGTTGCGCTCGCCGTAACGCAGGCAATCGCTCAGGTCCAACTGCCACGAACTGTAGCCATAGGGCCAGCCGCCCAGCAGCTGGCCGTTGCACCAGACGCTGGCGTAAGACATGGCACCCTCGATCTCCAGCGCGATGCGCCGGCCGCGATCACTGGATGGAATGTCGAGCGAGTGGCGATACCAGCCCACGCCCCAGCTCGCCAATCGGCCCATGCCGCCATAGGGGCCATCGACCAGGAATGGCCCGGCAATGGCCCAGTCATGCGGCAGATCGACGGGCTGCCAGCCGCTGTCGTCGAAATCCGGTTGCACGAAGGCGATGTCGCTGCCCGGTGCTTCACCTGGCGGCCGCGCATGACGGTGTGCGGGATCTGCAATCAGTGCGTTCGCGGTGGGCAGTATCCACGGCTTGAGCAGGCCCTGGGCGTGCGCATGGCTCGCTTGCTGCGGCCTGGCGTCAGCGGCCTTGCCGTCCTCGTTGTCATCGACGCGTGGGCGCACCTCGTAGTCGAGGGCGCCATCCACGCCAGGCGGATCACCCGGATGAAAGCGCCAGCCGCTGTCCAGCGGCAGGCGTTCGCGCGGCGCAGGGGCCGCGATCGCGAGCGGGCACGCCAGCGCCATCGCCACCGCGGCGACGCTGGCGAGCGCCCACCGCTTCACAGGCGGTAGGCCTGCTTCGGCAGGCGGTAGGCCAGGTCGATCGCCACTTCGTTGGCCTCGTCTTCGTCCATCCGGTGCTCGGCGACGAGCTTGGCCAGGAAGGCGCAATCGACGCGGCGGGCGACGTCATGGCGTGCGGGGATCGACAGGAAGGCGCGGGTATCGTCGTTGAAGCCGACGGTGTTGTAGAAGCCACCGCTGCTGAGCGTTTGCTCGCGGAACCGCCACATGCCTTCGGGTGCGTCGTGGAACCACCACGCCGGCCCCAGCAGCAGGCTCGGATAGTGCCCGGCCAGCGGCGCCAGTTCGCGCGCGTAGTTGCTCTCGTCCAGCGTGAACAGGATCAGCTTGAAACGGGGATCGTTGCCGCAACGGTCGAGCAGCGGCTTCAAGGCGTGCACATACTCGGTGCGGATCGGGATATCGGCGCCCTTGTCGCGGCCATAGCGCGCAAACAACGCCTGGTTGTGGTTGCGGAAGCAGCCCGGATGCAACTGCATGACCAGGCCATCGTCGAGACTCATCAAGGCCATCTCGGTCAGCATCTGCGCGCGGAACAGCTCGGCCTGCGCGGCGTCGGCACGCCTGGAAACGACGATGTCGAACAATTTTCGGGCTTCAGCCGGGCCGAGATTGGCGGTCGCCGCGCTGGGATGGCCGTGGTCGGTGGAGGTGGCGCCCATCGTCGCGAAGAAGGCGCGACGCTGACGGTGCGCGCGCAGGTAGCCGGTCCATTGGTAAACGTCTTCCCCGGTCAGCTCGCCGAACTGTCGCAGCGCGTCGGGGAACTGCTCATGCTCCGGATCGATCACCGGATCGGGACGATAGGCGGTGATGACGCGCCCGCTCCAATCGCTGTCACGGATCGCGGCATGGTGGGCCAGCGGGTCCAGCGGCGACTCGGTGGTGGCGATGACCTCGATGCCGAAGCGCTCGAACAAGGCGCGCGGGCGGTACGACGGCGTCTCCAGGGCAGCAGTGATGCGGTCGTAGTAGTAGTCCGAGGTGGTGCCATCGAGCCGCACGCGCAGCCCGAACACTTCGTGGAAGACGTGGTTGAGCCACATCGACGAAGGCGTGCCGCGGAACAACGGGAAGTGCTCGGCGAACACCCGCCACGCCGAACGCGGATCGACCGCCGCGCGCGTGCCATCAGCGCGCGGAATGCCCAGGCGGTCCAGGTCGATGCCCTGGCTGTAGAGCATGCGGAATACGTAGTGGTCAGGCACCAGCAGCAGCTCGGTCGCGTTGGCGAACGGCGCGTTGCCGGCAAACCAGGCCGGATCGGTGTGGCCGTGCGGACTGATGATCGGCAGGCCGGCCACTTGCGCATAAAGGCGGCGGGCGATCTGGCGCTGCGTCGCTTCCGGCGGGAGCAGGCGATCGGGATGCAGGTGCAGGGGCTGGGCGGTGAGGTTCATGCGGGTGCTTGCGAGGGAATCAGGGAGGGGTGGCCGAGCTGTCGAAGCGTGCCGGCGCCAGGCGCGGCACCAGCAGGTGGACGACCAGCAGTGCCAGCAAATATGCCGATCCGGCCATCAGGAACACCGGCACGTAGCTGCCAGTGGCTTGCAGCAGGAAACCGATGAAAGTGGCGATCATCATGCCGGCGACGGCGCCGGCAAAGCCACCGATGCCCACCACCGAAGCCACGGCCGGACGCGGGAACAGGTCCGAGGGCAGGGTGAGCACGTTGGCCGACCAGCCCTGGTGGGCCGCGGTGGCCAGGCCGATCAGTGCGACAGCCAACCACAGGTTGTTGGCATGGGCGGCGAAGACGATCGGCACCACGGCCAGCGCGCACACCGTCATCGCGCCCTTGCGCGCGGCGTTGACGCTCCAGCCTCGGCGAATCAACCGGCCCGGAAGCCACCCGCCGGCGATGCTGCCGACATCGGCGAGGACGAAGATGACGATCAGCGGCGGCCCGAGTTGCAACAGCGACAGGCCGTACTCGGCATGCAGGAACTTCGGCAGCCAGAACAGGAAGAACCACCAGATCGGGTCGGTGATGAACTTGGCGGCGACGAACGCCCAAGTCTGGCGGTGTCGCAACAGGCGTCGCCAAGGGATGCGCACCTGGGGCTCGGGCGGATCGCTGTGGATCAAGGCCAGCTCGGCGGCGCCTACGCGCGGCTGCTGCTCCGGCGCGCGGTACCAGCTCAACCACACCACCAGCCAAAGCCCGCTGAGCAGGCCGGTAAATAGGAAGGCGGCTTGCCAGCCCAGCGTGGCGGCCACCACCGGTACCAGCATGGGCGCCACCACCGCGCCGATGTTCGAGCCGGAATTGAAAATGCCCACGGCCAATGCGCGTTCGCGGCGCGGGAACCATTCGGCGACGGTCTTGATCGCGGCGGGGAAGTTGCCAGATTCGCCCAGGCCCAGCGCAAAGCGCGCCAATGCAAAGCCAATCACACCAGTGGCCAGCGCATGGCTCATCGCCGCCAGGCTCCAAATGCCGATGGCGATGGCGTAACCGATGCGCGTGCCGAAGCGGTCCACCACCGCGCCCGCGCATAGCAGGCCCACGGCATAGGCGGCCTGGAACGCGGTGACGATGTAGCCGTACTCGACTTCGTTCCAGCCGATCTGCTGCTGCAGGAACGGCGCCAGCACGCCCAGCACCTGGCGGTCGATGTAGTTGATGGTGGTCGCCGCCAGGAGCATGGCGCAGACCCGCCAGCGATAGCGCCCGGCGCGGACCGTGGTCGTGGCCACTGTGTCGACGGAGCCTGCGCTCATCGATTGCGCCCGTTGCCGGCGCGCGCAGCGCCACGGCCGAGTTGTTCAACCATCGTCCCCTCCCAGGGCGCGCGGGCTGGCGCCCGAGGTGATAGCGCTATCATTAGCACAGCGCAGCCCTGCACGCCCGCTGTGCTGCAGCAGAGCACGGCGCGTGGATGACGCGCGTGGGTGCCATAAGTCATGGTGAAAATTCTGCGTCGCCAGTACTCGACCGTACGCCGCCCCGCGCCGTAAAAAATATGTTGCTCCGCAGCGTGCGTCGGCAATTTTGGTAGCGCTACCATCCGCCGCAGTCGTCGGGTGGTGGTGTTCATCGCATCGTGCGGCTCAAACCGATCGGGCCATTCCCAATCACGGGAAGCCCAGTTATGTCGCCAGAAACGGGAGGGGAGTACGGTGCAGATCCAGTTGGAAAAGAACATGTTGTCGCGCGCATTGGCCACGGCATTGCTGACCATGGTCAGTGCGTCGGTGTACGCGCAATCGCAGCCGCAGACCGATGCAGCGCCGGCACAGGCCGGCACCACGGCGCAGGCGCAACCGGCCGATCCGTCGGTGACCCAGCTCGATACGGTCACCGTCACCGGCTTCCGCCGCAGCGTGGAGTTGTCCACCCAGGCCAAGCGTGATTCGACCGGCTTCACCGATTCGATCTTCGCCGAGGACATCGGCAAGTTCCCGGATACCAACATCTCCGAATCGCTGCAGCGCATCCCCGGCATCCAGCTCAATCGCGACGTCAACGGCGAAGGCCTGAACATCGCCATCCGCGGCCTGGGCAGCAGCTTCACCAAGACCACGATCAACGGCAACTCGGTGGCCACCGCCTCGATCGGCCTGGACGCCACCAACCAGAACCGCGAAGTCGACCTCAACCTGTTCCCGACCGAATTCTTCAACAAGCTGACGGTCTACAAGTCGCCCAAGCCGAGCCTGCCGGAAGGCGGCGCTGCCGGCGTGGTCGACATGAGCAACGCGCACGCCTTCGATAATCCGGGCACGCACGTCACCTATTCGCTGCAAGGCTCGGACAACAGCGTGGCCAACGGCATCGCGCCGCAGGGCTCGCTGATCGGCAGCTGGACCAACGATGCCGGCACCTGGGGCATCCTGGGCGGCCTGTCCTCGGTGCACGGCAAGCTCGGCGTGCAGGGCTGGGAGAGCGGCGGCGGCGGCTGGATCGACCCGAACCTGACCGCGGCGCAGTGCGGTACCAATTGCGGCCGCAACCCGTCCTCGAACCGCTGGCGCATCCCCGACGTGGTGCCGAGCAACAGCGCGACGATCGGCGCGGGCCTGGTCCCGGGACAGGCGATCAACGCCGCCTGGCTGCAGCAGCACAACCCGGGCCTGACCACCGGCCAGATCGGCGATGCGCTGGTGCCTTACCTGCCGCGCCCGGTCTACATGACCGGCGACCGTGATCGCGACGCCGCGCTGCTGTCGGTCGAATGGCGTCCGACCGACAACGCCCGCATCTGGATCGACGGTCTCTACACCAAGGCCCGCCGCACCAACGAGCGCATCGATATCGACCTGGTGGCACGCAACAACAACGCCAACGGCATGATTCCGCTGGACATGCAGGTCGACGGCAATGGCGTGGTCACCGATGCCACCCTCACCAACGCGCAGTTCTTCCTCGAAGCGCGTCCGTACACCGAGACCGTCGACTACTGGCAGGTCAACCCGGGCGCCAGCTTCTACTTCGGCGACGAGGGCAACATCAAGCTGGACATCCAGAGCGGCATCAGCCGCAGCTGGATGCGCCGCGACTCGCCCACCATCCTGGTCAACTCGCCGTTCACCACCGTGCAGTACAGCAACCATGGCGGCATCCCGGTGATCACCGCCGACGGCCTGGATCTCAACGATCCCAACGCCGGCTGGTTCTTCACCGACCCGACCGGCAACGGCCGCGTCAACGTGCAGAACGAACACCGCCTGACCAAGACCGCCAACCTGCGCGCCGACCTGCAACTGGGCGACGACAAGAACAACGTCAAGGTCGGCGTGGCCTACGACAGCAACTACCGCCGCATCCAGGGCTTCGACAACAGCGCGGCCTGGCAGACCTACGTGTTCTCGCAGGTCCCGAACGGCGAGCTTCCGCAATACCTGGTGCCAGGCCCGGCCGGCTTCATCTCGGTCGACTTCGACAAGTTCATGAAGGACACCAACTACGGCGATTACCGCGACAACGCACCGGAAGGCGGCTCGACCAACAACACCGCCCAGACCGGCAGCTTCGATGAGAAGAACAAGGCGGCCTACATCGAGTTCAACACCGCCAGCGACGTGTGGGGCCGCGAGCTGCGCCTCAACGGCGGCGTGCGCTACGCCACCACCGACCAGACCATCAGCGGCCCGGTGACCCTGGGCGGCGTGCGCCAGTGGCAGAACCTGGACAGCTCCTACAACCAGTGGCTGCCCTCGGTCAGCGCGGCGTGGGACGTGGCGGAGAACGTCGTGCTGCGCATGTCCGGCTCCAAGACGATGACCCGCCCGAACCCGAGCTCGATGCTGCCGGCGACCACCTTCACCGGCATCGGTGCGGACGCCGCGCGCCAGGGCAACCCGAACCTGGCACCGTACCTCTCGACCAACTTCGACCTCGGCGGCGAGTGGTACACCGGCGGCGAAGGCTTCGTCGGCCTGACCTTCTTCAACAAGCGCGTGGAGGGCTACACCTTCAACGGCACCACGGTCATGAGCCTGTCCCAGCTGGGCGTGCCCTACGACTTGCTGACCGACGTGCAGAAGAGCCAGGTCGATGCCAACGGTGGCTACGACACCTTCAGGGTCAACGTCTCGCAGCAGGTCAATGCCAACGCGGCGCTCAACGTCCGCGGCTGGGAAGCGATCTGGGTGCAGCCGCTGGACTTCGTGTTCAACGGCCTGGGCTTCATGGCCAACTACACCAAGATCGACCTGACCACCGTCGGCCACGACTCCTCGGCCCTGGCCGGCAACATCTACGGCGTCTCGCCGAAGATGTGGAACACCACCGCCTACTGGGAAAACGATGTCGCCTCGATCCGCCTGTCTTACAACTGGCAGCAGGGCGCGGCGGGCTCGTCGACCAACCAGAACAGCATCCCGTTCGCTTATTACTACGGCGATGACCGCGGCCAGCTCGACCTGTCGGCGTCCTACACGATCGAGAACCTGCCGAGCAAGCCGCAGATCACCCTCAACGTGTTGAACCTGACCAACGAGCCGATCACCTCGTTCTTCGGTTACGACAGCATGGTCGACAAGTACTACGAGTCCGGCCGTACCGTGACCCTGGGCATCCGTGGTTCGTTCTGATCCTTGAACAGCGTCAAGCTCCCCACGAACCTCGCCGGCGCCCTGGCACCGGCGAGGTTCGTGCCATTATTGCCAGCGCGCTGCCCACCGGCGGCGCGCCATTCCACTCCAAGCGCCGGCGGCCATGACAGAACATAGTGCGGACAGGCTTTCGATTACCGAGAAAGTCGGCTACAGCCTGGGCGACCTGGCGGCGAACCTGATCTTCCAGACGCTGGTGACGTTCCTCGCGTTCTTCTACACCGACGTGTTCGGCATCCCCGCAGCCACTGCCGCGACGATGATCTTCGTGGTCGGCCTGCTCGGCGCCTTCGTGTTCACGCCGGCGATCGCCTTGCTGGCCGACCGCACCGAGACCCGCTGGGGCAAGTTCCGCCCCTGGGTGCTGTGGACCGCGGTGCCCTTTGGCGTGCTGTCGCTGCTGGCCTTCAGCACCCCGGACCTGGGGCCGCAGGGCAAGCTGTTCTACGCCATGGCCACCTACACCTTGCTGGTGCTGGTCTATGCCTCCAACAACCTGCCGTATGCCGCCCTCAGCGGCGTGCTGACCGGCAACATGGCCGAGCGCAACAGCCTGTCGGCCTATCGCTTCGTCGCGGTGATGATCGCCCAGCTGGTCGTGCAATCGTTCCTGCTGCCGCTGGTGCTGATCCTCGGCAACGGCGACAAGGTGCGCGGCTTCCACAACGCGATGTTGCTCTTCGCGGTGGTCGGCACCGTATTCCTGCTGATCACCTTCTTCACCACGCGCGAGCGGGTGGTGCCGGTGCAGGAGCAGAAGTCCAGCATTTGACAGGACGTGGCCGACCTGGTCGCCAACCGGCCGTGGCGGGTGATGCTGCTGCTGACCATCCTGGTATTCGTCACCCTTGCTTTGAAGGGGGGCATGTACATCTACTACTTCAAGTACTACCTGGATGAGCCGGCGCAGGCGGCTTTCCTGCAAGGCATCGGTTTCAACGGGCTGATCGCCGGATTGAACTCGGTGTTGACCGGCGTCGGCCTGACCGCGTTCCAGTGGCCGGAAGACGCGCCGACCTCGGCCTTCAGCCTGTTCAACGCCGGTGGCATCATCTTCATGATCGTCGGCATCGGCTTCTCCAAGCGCCTGGCCGACCGCTTCGGCAAGCGCGACGTGTTCGGCGGCGCGCTGCTCATCTCCACGCTGTTCATGCTGGCGTTCTACTTTTTCCCGCCGGATCGCATCGGCCTGGTGTTCGTCTCGCAGATCCTGCATGGCTTCTTCTACGGCATCACCATCCCGCTGCTGTGGGCGATGATCGCCGACGTGGCCGACTACTCGGAATGGAAGAACAAGCGCCGCGCCACCGCGATCATCTTCTCGGCCATGCTGTGCGGCCTGAAGCTCGGCTTGAGCATCGGCAGCGCGCTGGTCGCGGCGATCCTGGCGCACTACGCCTACGTCGCCGGCGCGGCCACCCAGCCTGCGTCGGCGGTGAGTGGCATTCGCCTGGCGATCAGCCTGTACGCGTCGCTGCCGTTCCTGGTCGGCGTGGCGCTGCTGTTCTTCTACGAGATCAACAAGCCCATGGAAACCCGCATCGAGCGCGAGCTCGGCGAGCGCCGTGCCATGGCCGATGCCACTCTTTCCTGAGCCAAGACCCGCCACCATGCCGGACCAATCCACCCAGAAGGGAATCACCTTGAGCGATGAACTGCAGGCGATGGCCGCCAGGGCGATCTCCGCGCCGCTCGTCACCGATGCGTACACCGCCGACCCGTCGGCGCACGTCTTCGAGGGCAAGGTCTATGTGTATCCCTCGCACGACATCGAGGGAGGCATCGCCTTCAACGACAACGGCGACCATTTCGCGATGGAGGACTACCACGTCTATCGCATGGACGATCCCGAAGGCGCCGCGGTGGACTGCGGCGTGGCGCTGCACGTGCGCGATGTTGCGTGGGCCGAGCGCCAGATGTGGGCGCCCGACGCAGCGGTGCGCGATGGCCGCTACTACCTGTACTTCCCGGCCAAGCGCGCCGACGGCATCTTCCAGATCGGCGTGGCGGTAGGCGAGCGCCCGGAAGGCCCGTTCCAGGCCGAGCCGCAGCCGATCGAAGGCAGCTACTCGATCGACCCGGCGGTGTTCGCCGATGAAGACGGCGCCCATTACCTGTATTTCGGCGGCATCTGGGGCGGCCAGCTGCAGAAGTACCGCGACAACCGCTACGACGCCGCGCATGTAGAGCCGGCCGACGGGCAGGCCGCGCTGGGCCCGCGCATGGCGCGCCTGGGCGAGGACATGAAGCAATTCGCCGAGGAGCCGCGCGAGATCCTGATCCTCGATGCCGACGGCCAGCCGTTGCGCGCCGAGGACCACGACCGCCGCTATTTCGAAGGCCCGTGGATGCACAAGCACGCCGGCCGTTACTACCTGTCCTATTCGACCGGCGACACGCATTACATCTGTTACGCCATCGGCGACAGCCCCTATGGGCCGTTTACCTACCAGGGCCGCATCCTGGAACCGGTGGTGGGCTGGACCACGCATCACTCCATCGTCGAGTTCCAGGGCCGCTGGTGGCTGTACTACCACGACTCGCTGATGTCGGGCGGCGTCACCCACCTGCGTTCGATCAAGGTCGCCGAATTGCATCACGATGCCGACGGGCGCATCGCCACGATCCACCCGTACGGCCATGATTGACCTCGCAATGACAGCGCTGCCGGTGGGCGAGCGCATCGTATTGGCAAGGGGCGATCTCGAAGTGACGGTCGCGCCGGAAGCCGGCGGACGGGTAGCGCAGATCCGCCAGGGCGGCATGGATTGGCTGGTCGGGCCGGATGACGGCTATGCCGCAGCGATTGCCTGGGGCGCGTATCCGATGGTGCCCTGGGCTGGGCGCATCCGCGGCGGGCAGTTCACCTTCGACGGACGGCGCTGGCAGTTGCCAGCCAGCCTGGGCCCGCATGCGATCCACGGGGTCGGCTTCCTGCGTCGCTGGCAGGTGGTCGAGCGCAGCGGGGCGTCGTTGCAGTTGGCGCTGGCGTTGGGCGAGGACGAGCATTGGCCGTTCGGCGGCCGCGTCCTGCAGACCCTCACGGTCGAGCCGCAGCGCTTGAGCCTGAGCATGCAGCTGCGGGCCGGCGATCGCGCCATGCCGCGCCCGGTGCTGGGCTGGCATCCATGGTTCCGCAAGCTGACGCGCTTCGAGTTCAAGCCGCGCGCCTATTACCCACGAGATGCCGAGGGCATCGCGACCTTGCCGCTGGCCGCGCCGCCGGGGCCGAAGGACGACTGCTACCTGTGCGATACGCCGCTGGTGATCGAACGCGAAGGCCGCCGGGCGATCCTGCGCTCGGACAGCGACCACTGGGTGTACTACGACGAACCTGCGCATGCGACCTGCTTCGAGCCGCAGAGCGGGCCGCCGGACGCGTTCAACCTGCGCGCAGGCGAAGTGCTGGCGGCGGGCGAGTCGGTCGAGACCTGGTTCGACCTGAACTTCGGGCTGGCGGACCCACCCAAGGAATGATGCCGCCCTCACCGCGCCCGACCTAAGCTGGAGGCCTCATCCCCCGCGAGGCATGCACGATGACCGACAACGCCGCCCAGTATCTTGCGCAGGTCCTGGAGATTGCCGGCGTCAAGCGCGTCTACGGCGTCGTCGGCGACTCCTTGAACGGGTTCACCGAAGCGCTGCGTGCGCGTGGCCGCATCGACTGGGTGCACATGCGCCACGAAGAGGCCGGTGCCTTCGCCGCCGGCGCCGAGGCCCAGCTCACCGGCGAGCTGGCGGTGTGCGTGGGCAGTTGCGGGCCGGGCAACCTGCACATGATCAACGGCCTGTTCGACTGCCAGCGCAGCGGCGCGCCGGTGCTGGCGATTGCCGCGCACATCCCGAGCAGCGAGATCGGCATCGACTACTTCCAGGCCACCCACCCGGAAAGCCTGTTCAAGGAGTGCAGCCACTACGTCGAACTGGTGTCCCAGCCCGAGCAGTTGCCGCAGATCCTCGACCGCGCCATGCGCGTGGCCATCGCCCGCCGCGGCGTGGCGGTGGTGGTGATCTCCGGCGACACCGCGCTCAAGCCGCTCAAGGCGCCGCTGCCGAAGTGGATCGCGCCGGCAGTGCCGGTGATCAGCGCCGCGCCATCCGAATTGCGCCAGGCCGCCGACATCCTCAATGCGTCCAGCAAGGTGACCTTGTTGTGCGGCGCCGGCTGCGCGCAGGCACGCGGCGATGTGATCGCCCTGGCCGAGAAGCTGCGCGCGCCGATCGTGCATGCCTTGCGCGGCAAGGAATGGCTGGAGCACGACAACCCCTTCGATGTCGGCATGACCGGCCTGATCGGCTTTTCCTCCGGCTACGCCGCAATGAAGGAATGCGACTCGCTGCTGCTGCTCGGCACCAACTTCCCCTATCGGCAGTTCTACCCGGAAGGCGCGCGCGTCATCCAGATCGACCTCAGTCCCGAGTCGCTGGGCAACCGCACGCAGATCGAACTCGGCATCCTGGCCGACTTGCGCCACGCTTTGCCGCAGCTGCTGCCGCACGTGAACGCCAAGACCGATTCGGACCACCTCGATGCGGCGCTGGCGCATTACGCCAAGGCGCGCGCCGACCTCGATGAGCTGGCGAAAATTGAACCGGATGGGGAAATCGTCCATCCGCAACAGCTCAATCGCCTGGTCAGCGAGCTGGCCGCCGACGATGCGATCTTTACCTGCGACGTCGGCACGCCGGCGGTGTGGGCCGCGCGCTATCTCAAGCTCAACGGCAAGCGTCGCCTGCTGGGCTCGGTCAACCATGGCTCGATGGCCAACGCGATGCTGCAGGCGATCGGCGCGCAGGCCAGCCATCCGGGGCGCCAGGTCGTGTCCCTGTCGGGCGACGGCGGTTTCACCATGATGATGGGCGACTTCATCACCCTCAGCCAGTTGAACCTGCCGGTGAAGGTGATCGTGCTCAACAACGGCACGCTGGGTTTCGTCGAGCTGGAAATGAAGGCCGCCGGATTGCTGGATACCGGCTGCGAACTGGTCAACCCGGACTTCGCCGCGATGGCGCGGGCAATGGGCGTGGCCGGATGGCGGGTGGAGCGGCCCGGCGACCTGCAGGGTGCATTGCAGGCGGCCTTCGACCATCCCGGGCCGGCGCTGGTGGACGTGGTGACTGCGCGCCAGGAGTTGGTGATCCCGCCCAAGACCTCGCTCGGCCAGGCCAAGGACTTCGGCCTGTTCCTGCTCAAGGCGGTGCTCGATGGTCGTGGCGGCCAGGTGCTGGACCTGGCCAAGGTCAACCTGCGGCGCTAAGCGGGCGCGTCAGTCGCGCGGGCGGAAAGAGAACCACGCCAGGATCGCGGTCAACAGCACCAGCAGGCTCACCACCGCGGCGAAGCCATGCGCGCTGGCCGACAGCGGAATGCCGCCGACATTCATGCCGAACAGGCCGGCGACCAGGTTGACCGGCAGGGCGAGCACGGTGACCACGGTCA
>Ga0160434_100397_pt1 | contig 13016 bp, 8 predicted proteins | sample HID1973I_E0MG_FD_108273 | JGI IMG/M metagenome (GOLD analysis project Ga0160434, IMG submission 108273) | Enriched mosquito-associated microbial communities from UW Madison campus, WI, USA - HID1973I_E0 MG | ecosystem: Host-associated > Arthropoda: Insects > Digestive system > Unclassified ...
CGATTCGCCCGGCCCATTGACCACGCAACCCATCACCGCCAGCGTCATGCTCTCGGCGCCGGGATGGCTGACCTTCCACTCCGGCATCCTGGCGCGCACGTGGTTCTGCACCACCTTGGCCAGCTCCTGGAAGAATTCCGAAGTAGTGCGGCCGCAACCCGGGCAGGCCGTGACCAACGGCGTGAAAGCGCGCTGGCCGGTAGTCTGCAGCAGTTCCTGCGCAACGATGACTTCGGCGGTACGCGACTGCCCCGGCTCGGGCGTGAGCGAAATGCGGATGGTGTCGCCGATACCTTCCTGCAACAGCACGCCGAGCGCCGCCGACGACGCGACGATGCCCTTGCTGCCGATACCGGCCTCGGTCAGGCCCAGGTGCAGGGCGAAGTCGCAGCGCGCCGACAGATCGCGATACACCGCGATCAGCTCTTGCACCCCGGACACCTTGGCCGACAGCACGATGCGATTGCGCGCCAGGCCCAACGCCACGGCGCGTTCGGCCGAGTCCACTGCCGAGCGGATCAAGGCCTCGCGCAGCACCCGGCCGGCATCCCAGGGCTGCTCGCGGCGCGAATTCTCGTCCATCAACTGCGCCGCCAGGCTCTGATCGAGCGAACCCCAGTTCGCGCCGATGCGCACCGGCTTGCCGTACTGGATGGCGAACTCGATCAACTGCGCGAACTGCAGGTCCTTCTTCTTGCCGAAGCCGACGTTGCCGGGATTGATGCGGTACTTGGCCAACGCCTCCGCACAGGCCGGCTCACCGGCGAGCAACTGGTGGCCGTTGTAGTGGAAGTCGCCGATGAGCGGCACCTCGATACCCATCATCGCCAGCTTGTCGACGATGCGCGGAATGGCCGCAGCCGATTCGGGGTTATTGACCGTGAGCCGCACCATTTCCGAACCCGCGCGCCACAGCTCGGCGACCTGCTTGACGCTGCCGGCCACATCGGCGGTATCGGTATTGGTCATCGACTGCACCACGACCGGCTTGCCCCCGCCGACGACGACATTGCCGATTTGCACCGGCTGGGTCAGGCGACGAGGCCAGGCGCCGGTATCGGCGGGCGGAGTAGGTCGGGTCACGGCATCATGCATGGCGCCATTTTAGAGCCAACCACCCAAATCCGCCCTACCCCCATATAACCGTCAAATCCCCGGCCCCCCTCTGGAGAAAAGCCCCCCTTCTGTTAAGGGGGGCGCGCCGACAGGCGCGGGGGATAGGCGAGGTAGGAGCGGGGCCCCAAAGTTCGCTACGCGAACTTAGGGGGGCGCAGCCCGCGCAGCGGGCATGCGCCGCGACAGACGGTCGCATGCGGCATAGCGAGCAACGGCATAGCATTACCGCCAATGGACAACAGCAACAACGCCTCGTTCCTGCGCACCCTGTGCAGCCTGCGCTGGCTGGCCACCGCCGGCCAGGCGGCCACGATCCTCGTCGCCACCTGGGCCCTGGGCCTGCACCTGCCGCAGCCGCCGCTATGGGCCGGCGTCACGGCCCTTGCCCTGTTCAACCTCTACGCCCAATGGCGGGTCGGCCGCGAGACCCCGATCGGCCCCGCCACCGCCTTCGTCCATGTACTGGTCGACGTGGCCGTGCTGACCTGGATGATCGGCTGGAGTGGTGGCCTGGCCAACCCCTTCGGCTCCTTGTTCCTGGTCCTCATCGCCCTGGCCGCCTTCGCCCTGCCCCTGGCCTGGGGCCTGGCCGTGGCCGCCGCCTGCGTGCTCGGCTACGCCTTGAGCGCCGCCTTCGGCCTGCCGCTGCCACACGGCGTGTTCGACCCGCGCACCCTGCACCTGTGGGGCGTAGCGATGAATTTCCTGCTGTCCTCGATCGTCGTGCTGGTGTTCACCACCCGCCTGGCGCTGTCCCTGCGCCGGCGCGAACAGGAACTGTCCACCCTGCGCGAGCGCTTTGCCCGCAACGAAGGCATCGTCACCCTGGCCACGCACGCCGCCTCGGTGGCCCACGAACTCAACACCCCGCTGGCGACCATGACCCTGCTGGTCGACGACATCGCCGAACAGTCCACCCAGGCCGAACTGCGCGAAGACCTCGACACCCTGCGCGAACTGCTGGTGCTGTGCCACGAACGCGTCCTGGCCCTGGCCGCCCCGGCCGACCGCAGCAATGCCCAGGAAGCGGTGACCGTGCAGGAAGTACTGGCGCAGTGGCGCCTGGTACGCCCGGACATCCAGCTGCAGCGCAATCTCGACGCCCCGACGCGACTGCGCCTGGAACCCGGCGTAGGCCATCTGCTGATGGTGCTGCTCAACAATGCCGCCGACGCCAGCGAACGTGCTGGCCGGCCGCGGGTGGACCTCGAACTGCGCGTGGCCGGCGGCCAGCTGCTGGGCGAAGTCCGCGACTACGGCGCCGGCTTCGACACCGCCAAGGCCACCCTGCCCGGCACCTTGTTCGACAGCGGCAAGCCGCACGGCATGGGCGTCGGCCTGGCGCTCTCGCACGCAACGGTAGAGCGGCTGGCGGGCGAAATGTGGATGCAACCGGCCCAGGGCAGCGGCGCACGGGTGGGTTTCCGCCTGCCGATGCCGGTGGCCAGCGCAGCAACCGAGGAAAGTACATGAATCCGCGACACCCGCTAGGAGACTTCCATGGCATTGCAACCGGCCCTTCGCCTGCTCGCCTTTCTGCCTATCCCCTGCCCGATCCCGGGAGCATTGCCGTGAACCCGCCATCCACCCGGCGCGGGCTGCTGGTCGATGACGACGCGCTGTACCTGCGCACGTTGCAGCGCAGCCTGGCGCGGCACGGTGTCGAAACGCTGACTGCCAGCGATGCGGCCAGTGCGTTGGCGGTGGCGCGGGAATCGCGCCCGGACTTCGCCTTGATCGACCTCAAGCTGGGTCACGACTCCGGGCTGGCGTTGATCCAGCCGTTGCGCGAGATTCGCGCCGACATGCGCATCCTGCTGGTGACGGGTTACGCGAGCATCGCCACGGCGGTGGAGGCGATCAAGCTGGGCGCCGATGACTACCTGCCGAAGCCGGCGAACATTCCTACGATCTTGCGTGCCTTGGGCGAAGAGGATGAGGAGATGTCGGATGAGGCTGAGGGTGAGGAAGCGGCGCTGGAAATGATGACGCCGTTGAGCCGGCTGCAGTGGGAGCATATCCAACAGGCATTGCATGAGACCGGCGGGAATATTTCGGCTGCTGCGCGGTTGTTGGGCATGCATCGGCGGTCTTTGCAGCGGAAGCTGACTAAGCGGCCTAGTCCTGGGCGGTAGAAGCGTCGGTTCTTTTGTTTTGGCTAGCGGTGACCGGGGGCGGGCCCTTTCCGGGACACGCCGTAGACCCGTCCCTGGGGGCTCGATGGCGACATCCATGTCGCCAACGGTCCCGGAAAGGGCCCGCCCCCGGTCACCCGATAGTTGAACGCGTGGGGGGGGAAGGAGCGCCCTCATCCGCCCCTGTCGGGGCACCTTGCTCCCGCCAGCGGGAGAAGGAACGGCAAGCAGCGCGGGACGTCGTCGCTATCGGCTTTGCCTTCGACGTTACGTGCCTATCCAGCTTCGCCACCGCTGTAAGCGCCATGGCAACTCACCGCCGACGGTCACGTCGCGCGGCTCTGCGCGGCCAAATACAAAGATCAAGCGCCTGACCCTGCCGTTCCTTCTCACGCTTGCGGGAGCAAGGTGCCCCGGCAGGGGCGGATGAGGGCGCCTCTTCTAAAAGATTGCACCTTCCATCGGGTGACCGGGGGCAGACCCCTTTCGGGACAATCGGCGACATGGATGTCGCCGATTAGCCCCCATGGATGGGTTCACGGCGTGTCCCGAAAGGGGTCTGCCCCCGGGCGCCGCCGATAACACCAAAACGATAGCTACTACTACCAGAACACCGAATACAAAAGCACCAGGATCGCAATAACAATCACAGCGCCAATATTGAAACTAGCCGACGTCCCAAATCGAACATCATCAGTACGAATCAGGTCGCGCCCAGGCTGCGCGGGCGTCAACAGCGACACCACAACAGCGGCCACCAAAGCAGCCAGGAACACGATCCCGACCCGATCCATGAACGGCAACGAAGGCCAACCCAACTTCAGCGCGAACGAAAGAATCACGGAACCAATCGCCGCAGTAAGCGCACCGGCCTCATTGGCGCGCTTCCAGAACAACCCCAGCATGAAGATCACCACCACACCCGGCGTAAAGAACCCGGTGAATTCCTGGATGAACTGGAAGCCCTGATCAAAGCTGCCCAACAACGGACGCGCGGTCAGAATGCCGATGACAACCGCAGCCACCGCAACAATCCGCCCCACCCGCACCAACTGCTTCTGCTCCGCCTGCGGGCGGAACTTCGCATAGAAGTCCAGGGTGAAAATCGTCGCCACCGAATTGATCTTCGACGCCAGCGACGCCACGATCGCCGCCACCAGCGCCGCGAACACCAGCCCGAGGATGCCGGTCGGCAGCAGCTGCATCATCGTCGGATACGCCTGGTCCGGCTTGCCCAGGTCCGGCGCCAGCACCACCGCCGCGATACCCGGCACCACGATCACCACCGGCATCAACAGCTTCAGGAAGCCGGCGAACACCATGCCCTTCTGCGCCTCGCCAATGTTCTTGGCTGCCAGCGCACGCTGGATGATGTACTGGTTGAAGCCCCAGTAACTGATGTTCATGATCCACAGCCCGCCCAGCAGCACGCTCAGGCCCGGCAGGTCCTTGTAGAACGGGTTGTCCTTGGACAGGATCATGTGGAAGTGCTCCGGATGCGCACTCCACAACTGCTTGAAGCCGGCCACCACGCCGGCACCATCGCCGATGCGCGACAGCGTCAGCCCGGCCACCAGCAGACCACCCAGCACCAACAGCGTGACCTGCACGATGTCGGTCAGCGCCACCGCCTTCAGGCCGCCGTACAGCTGGTACACCAGCGCGAACACGCCGATCAGCGATAGCGCCAGCATCTGGTCCATGCCGGTGACCTGGCTCACCGCGATCGACCCCAGCCACAGGATCGAGGTCAGGTTGACGAATACGTACAGCAGCAGCCAGAACACCGCCATAAGGGTGCGGATCCACTTGCCGTAACGCTGCTCCAGGAACTGCGGCATCGTGTAGATGCCGTTGCGCAGGAAGATCGGCAGGAAAAACTTGCCGACGATCAGCAGCGTCAGCGCCGCCATCCACTCATACGACGCAATCGCCAGGCCGATCGCATAGCCGGAGCCGGCCATGCCGATGATCTGCTCGGCCGAAATGTTCGCCGCGATCAGCGAGGCGCCGATCGCCCACCACGGCAGCGACTTGCTGGCCAGGAAGTAATCCTCGGCACTCTTCGCATGCCCTGCCTTCTCGCGCGAGACCCACTGCGCCAGCACGAAGATGCCGGCCAGGTACACCAGCACGATCACGATATCCAATGTCGCCAGACCCACTGCACTTCTCCCGGCCGGGCACGCACGGCGCCGGCTGCATGCGCCGCAGGGCGGCGCGTTCGATGGTGTTCAAGGAAAGCGCGCGGCGACCTCCCCGGCCGCCGCGCGCGTCATTGCCGGCTCAGTGCGTGGCGCAGTCCACCGCGATCGCTTCCTGGCTCTGGCCCAGGGCAATACGCGAGAACGAGACGTCGGCCGCGGCCGCGCTGGCCACGTACGGCACCTGCACCAGCTTGGTCATGTCCGCACCGGCGGCCTGGAAGCACTTCAGCGGCACTGCAATCGTCTGCCACTCGCCGGCCTTCAACGCGCCGACCGTCTTGCCGATGTCGACCTGGCCCGAGCAACCCTCGCCACAGCCCACGCCCAGCCACAGCGGGCCGGTAATGGCGGCATCACGGCGCAGGGTCACGTACATCAGGATGTCGCCGTTGGTCTCGCGGGCCACATCGATCGCCTTGGCCGACACCAGCTGCACGCGTGCGTCCGAGGCACCGGACCACTGCAGGCGGCGCGCGTCTTCCTGCGCCTTGTGGTCGACCGCGCTCATCTTCAGGCTGCCATCGCCCAGGCCGACCGGCACCGTGGTCGCCGGCATGTTCGACTGCGAAGCACTGGACAACTGCATCGCCAGGCCGATCGCCGGCTTGCCGCGGTTGAAGTACACCCCGCCGGCCGACTGCTCGCCGCTGACACCCGACTCTTCCGGCAGCGCGGCCAGGTCACCCTTCTCCGCGTAGGTCAGGCCGAAACCGAAGGCGAACTGCGGGTCGTAGCCTTCCTGGCCGACGTTGTTGTGGAACTGCACCGCGGTACGCGGCCAGGAGAAGCTCAGCTTGCCCTTGAAATCGTTCTGCACGCTGCCGTCGGCCTTGCGCAGGAGGACATCGGCGATGCCGCCGCCTTCCGAACCCGGCAACCAGGCCGCGACGAACGCGTCGGCCGCATTGATTTCGCGGTTCATCCACAGCGGACGGCCGCTCAGGAACACCGCCACCACCGGAATGCCCTCGGCCTTGAACTTCTTCAGCAGCTCGAGATCGCTGTCATCGCCCGGCTTGTACATCAGCGTGGCCAGGTCGCCCTGGAACTCGGCGTAGGGGTTCTCGCCGAACACCACCACTGCCACGTCCGGCCTGGCCTTGTACTGGCCGTCGATCGCCAGCTCGGCCTTGCCGCCGGCCGCATCGATCTGCTGCTTGAGGCCTTCCCAGATCGTGTTGCCGTTGGGGAAGTCCGCGCGCGTCGTGCCCGTGCCCTGCCAATTGAGGGTCCAGCCACCGGACTGCTTGCCCATGTCATTGGCGCCGTCACCGGCGATGAGGATGCGCTTGTGCGGATCCAGCGGCAGCGTGCCGGCATTGTTCTTCAGCAGCACCAGCGACTCGCGCACCGCCTGGCGGGCTACGGCGCGGTGCTCCGGCGCCCCGAGCAGGGCGAACTTGCCACCCAGCGTGCGCTGTGACGGCTTGCCGGCCTCGAACAGGCCCAGGCGCATCTTCACCCGCAGGATGCGGCGCACGGCGTCGTCCAGGCGCGCCATCGGGATCTGTCCGGCCTTCACCGCCGCCAGCTCGGTCTCATACAGGCCCTTCCAGCTGTCGGAGGCCATCGCCATGTCCAGCCCGGCGAGGAACGCCGACGGACAGTTGGTGGTCGTGCAGCCCTTGACCTGGCCGTGGCCGTTCCAGTCGCCGACCACGAACCCGCCAAAGTCCATCCGGCCCTTCAGCACATCGGTCAGCAGCGCCTTGTAGCCGTGCATCTTCTCGCCGTGCACGCTGTTGAACGACGCCATCACGCTCTGCGCACCGGCCGCGATCGCCGGCGGATAACCGGCATTGTGGATCTCGCGCAGCGCCTGCTCGGTCGCCGCATTGTCGCCCTGGTCCTTGCCATCGGTGGTGCCACCATCGCCGAGGAAGTGCTTGACCGACGAAATCACGTGCGAGCCATCGAGGAACGTCGGCGAACCGGGTTCACCCTGCAGGCCCTTGACCATCTCGCCGGCATAACTGGCGACGACTTCCGGCGACTCCGAATAGCCCTCATAGCTACGGCCCCAGCGATCGTCCTGCGGCACCGCGACGGTCGGCGCGAAGGTCCACTCCATGCCCGTGGTGCGGGTTTCGGCAGCGGTCACTTCACCGATCTGGCGGATCAGCGCCGGATTGCGCATCGCGCCCAGGCCGATGTTGTGCGGGAACAGCGTGGCCCCGACGATATTGCTCTGCCCGTGCACCGCATCGATGCCGAAGATGATCGGGATCGCGTGCCCGCCCTGCGACGTATCGACCGAGGCCTCATAGAACGCATCGGCGAGCTTGAGCCACTCCGCCGGCGCCGCGTTGTACTTCCCGCCCGGATCCGAACTGCCACCGGCGAGGATCGAACCGATGTGGTACTTGCGCACATCGTCCGGGGTAATGCTGGCGATATCGCCCTGGATGGTCTGCCCGACCTTCTCTTCCACGCTCATCTGCGCCATGACCTCATCCAGGCGCTTCTCCAGCGCCGGATCATTGGCGAACGGCCACTTCACCGCCGGCCACTGCTCCGGATGGATCGCAAACGCCTGACCGGTAGCAGCAGCCGGCGCCGCCGGCGTGGCGGCCTTCTCGGCGTCACCGTCACGGTGACAGGCGGCCAACACAAAGAGCGAAGCAGCGGTAGCCGCGGCCAAGAGGTGGCGGGACATCGGCGTGCGCGCGCGACGAGGCAACTTTTCCAAGAGGCGAGTCTCCATTACGAGGTTGCCGTCGGGCGACGAGCCGACGGCGGCGCCGGTACGCTTCCGCATTTGTATAGCGCTGTCAAACTCGCGATTGGCTATAGCTACCGGTCATTCGTATATCGGAATGAGATATAGGGGTTTGGATGCGGGAAAAGTCGGGTTGCTGTGGGTGGAGGGGGGTTTTGGCGCTTTGGTGTTGCTGGTGCGGGTGGGGGGATATTGCTGCAGTGCGGCAGAGGGGGTTGGTGCTATTGCGCGGATGGGTGAGGAGACTTTCTGGTCTTCCGTGCGGCGTCCGGGGCCGGGCCCTTGCCCGGGGGACGCCAACTACTGCATCCATGCGGGGCTCGTATGGGCGACGTCGTGTCGCCCAACGCCCCCGGGGCAAGGGCCCGGCCCCGGACGCCCGATAGAAGGTCGCGTTTGTGTGGGGAGAGAAGCCCTCATCCGGCCCTGTCGGGCCACCTTCTCCCAAAAAGGGGGCTGATGTCCCATGCGTGGGAGAAGGAACGGCACGGATTTTCGCGATTGGCAGGCAAACGCCGACAGCCCATGCCGTCCTTCCCCCGCTTCAATCGGCGACATGGATGTCGCTGATTAGCCTACATGGATGTATTCACGGCGTGTCCCGAAAGAGGCCTGCCCCCGGACGCCGCACGTAGCAAACAAGCAAAAACAAAAGGGCGCCGAAGCGCCCGTCAAGTAACCGTAAGCAATCAACTCACCGCGAGCGCGCAGCAATCTCCTCAAGCGCCGCCCGCGTCACCGGATCACTCACCGCCCCGCCCTGCCCCTGCAGCGCCGGCAGCAAGCCGCTGGCCAATTGCTTGCCCAGCTCCACCCCGAACTGATCGAACGCATTGATCCCCCACATCACCGACTGCACATACACACTGTGCTCGTACATGGAAATCAGCGCGCCCAACGCCTCGGGCGTCAACCGATCAAACAGGATCAACGTACTAGGCCGCCCACCCGGGTAATCCCGCGCCGGATCCTCGCTGCCCTGCCCATTGGCCAACGCCTCGGTCTGCGCCAACAGATTGGCCAACAGCGCCTGGTGGTTCTCCACATACGGATCATCATTGACGACCGTACCGATGAAATCCGCCGGAATCACACTCGTACCCTGGTGCAGCGCCTGGAAGAAACTGTGTTGCACATCCGTGCCCGCACCACCCCACCACACGGCCACCGTATCGCTGTCCACCGGACTGCCGTCGAGCTTGACCCGCTTGCCCAGGCTCTCCATCACCAACTGCTGCAGGTAGGCCGGCAGCAACGCCAGACGCTGGTCGTAGGTCATCACCGCATTGGTCGCGCAGCCGAGCAGATTGCGGTTCCACACCGCCGTCAGCCCGTGCAACACCGCCACGTTCTCTGCCGCCGGCGTATTGAGCACATGTGCATCGAACTGCGCCGCGCCGGCCAGCAGCTGCTCGAAGCGATCGAAGCCAATGGCCAGCGCGATCGGGAACCCGACCGCCGACCACAGCGAATAACGTCCGCCGACCCAGTCCCACATCGGCAGCACCCGGCCGGCGGCGATATCGAACGCCTTGGCTGCACGCTCCGGATTGGCGCTGACCGCATAAAGCCGCTCGCTGCCGCCCAGCCAGTCGTGCAGGATCTTGCCGTTGAGCAGCGTCTCCTGCGTGCCGAAGGTCTTGGAAATCAGGACGCCGGCAGTCGTGGCCGGGTCGAGCGTGGCCAACGTGCGCTGCATCGCCGCGCCGTCGACATTGGAAACAAAGTGGACGCGGAAGCGCGCACCCTCGACCGGGCGCAGTGCATCGGCGACCAGCCGCGGTCCGAGGTCCGACCCGCCGATGCCGACGCTGACGATGTCGGTCACGTTCGTGCGCGACAAGGCCTCGATCAGCTCGCCCATGTGCGCGCGCACCGCGGCGGCCGTGCGATAGGCCTCCTGCGCCACCGGCGCGTCGGTCGCATCGCCGCGCAAGGCGGTATGCAGGGCCGCGCGGCCTTCGGTGACATTGACCTGCTCGCCGCGGAACAGGCGCTGGAACGCGCCTTCCACGTTGCGCTCGGCGGCCAGCGCCAGCAGCGCGTCCAACGCGGCGGCATCGTATTTCTGCCGCGCGAAGTTGAAGTACAACGGTCCGACTCGTTTCGCATACCGCGCCGGGCGGCCGGTTTCGGCGGCCAGCAAGTCGGGAATGGACGCCCCGCGCAGGCGCTGGGCGTGGGAGTGCAGCGAGTCGAATCCGTTGGACTGTGTCATGCGGCCTGTGTGGGGATGCTGTGGTTGGTGTGGGTGATCTTGTTGCGCCCGTCCACATACACCAGGTCGGGCTTGAAGACCTCGGCTTCGGCGGCGCTGAGGCCGACGAAGGCAGCAATGATGATCAGGTCGCCCACCTGCACGTGGCGCGCCGCGCCGCCGTTGAGCGAGATGACGCCGCTACCGGCCTCGGCGCGGATCGCATAGGTCGAGAAGCGGCTGCCGTTGGTGACGTCCCAGATATGCACCTGCTCGAACTCGCGGATGCCGCTGGCCTGCAGCAACAGGTCGTCGATGGCGATGGAGCCTTCGTAGTTGAGCTCGGAATGGGTGACGGTGGCGCGGTGGATCTTGGCTTTCAGCAGGGACAGTTGCATGGGGGTACGGCACGTAGGAAAGGCGGGCAGTTTAGCGGCCGGGGACCGCGAAAGGTGAAGGCTCAGAATTCCAGGTTGTCGATCAGCCGGGTGCGGCCCAGCCGGGCGGCGACCAGGGCCACGCGCGGGCCGGCGTAGGCGTCGTCGGCCGGCTCGGTCAGCGCCGGCGTGCGCACCACCGCATAGTCGACCTCGAACCCGGCCGCAGCCAGCTGCGCGGCCGCTGCGGCCTCGGCCTGCGCCCGTGCGGTGCCGGCCAGGTAGGCGTCGCGTAACGCCAGCAGCACCTGGCGGATCACCGCGGCGACCGGCCGCTCCTCCGCCGACAGGTACTGGTTGCGCGAACTCATCGCCAGCCCATCCTGCTCGCGCACGATGCTGCCGCCGAGGATCTCGATCGGGAAGGCCAGGTCCGAGACCATCTGCCGGATCACCGCCAGCTGCTGGTAGTCCTTCTTGCCGAAGGCGGCCACGTCGGGCTGGGCCTGGTTGAACAGGCGCGCGACCACCGTGCAGACGCCATCGAAATGGCCCGGGCGGCAGGCACCCTCCAGCACTTCGCTGACGCCCGGCGCGCGCATGCGCATCGCCAGCTCGGTGCCCAGCGGGTACATCGTGTCCACGCTCGGCAGCCACAGCACGTCGCAGCCGGCATCCTCCAGGCCGCGCATGTCGGCCTCGGGCGTGCGCGGGTAGCGCGCGAAGTCCTCGTTCGGCCCGAACTGGGTCGGGTTGACGAACACGCTGGAAACCACGCGGTCGGCGTACTGGCGCGCCAGCATCACCAGGGAGAAGTGGCCGGCGTGCAGGTTGCCCATCGTCGGCACCAGGGCCACGCGCAGGCCCTCGCGCTTCCAGCCGGTGACGAGCTCGCGCAGGCGCGACAGTTCAGTGACGGTATCGATCATGAGGCGTAAGCGTGTTCCGCATCGGGGAAGCTGCCGTCGCGCACGGCGGCGGCGTAGGCCTGGACCGCACCGGCGATGGAGCCGCCCTCGGCCAGGAAATCCTTGACGAACTTCGGCCGGCGATGGCCGCTGTCCAGGCCGAGGAAGTCATGCAGCACCAGCACCTGGCCATCGCAGCCGGGGCCGGCGCCGATGCCGATGGTCGGAATGGAAAGCTCGGCGCTGATCTGCGCAGCCAATGGCGAGGGCACGCATTCCAGCACCAACAGGCTGGCGCCGGCCTCGGCGACGGCGCGGGCCTCGGCGCGCAGACGCTCGCCGGCTTCGCCGCGGCCCTGCACCTTGTAGCCGCCGAAACGCAGTACCGACTGCGGGGTCAGGCCCAGGTGCGAGCAGACCGGGATCTCGCGCTCGACCAGGTAACGAATGACCTCGAGCTTGTGCCCGGCGCCTTCGAGCTTGACCATCTCCGCGCCGGCCTGCAGCAGGCGAGTGGCGGCGTCGAGCGCACGCTCGGGGGTGGCGTCGGCCTGGAAGGAAAGATCGCTGACCAGCAGGGCGCGGGTCAGGCCACGGGCGACCGCGGCGGTGTGGTAGACCATGTCGTCGGTGCTGACCGGCAGGGTCGAATCGTGGCCCTGCACCACCATGCCCAGCGAATCGCCGACCAGGATCAGGTCCACGCCACTGGCATCGAAGGCGCGGGCAAAGCCGGCGTCGTAAGCGGTCAGCATGACCAGTTTGCGGCCATCGCGCTTGGCGTCGGCCAAGGCGGGCACCGTCCAGGGCTTGCTGTCGGCGTGGGTACTCATAAGCTCATGACGTGGGGTGATGAGCCCGGCATTATCTACCCAATCGGGACCAAACCGCCGGTCTCGCATTGCGCCAATGCGGCCTGCACCGTTCCATGGCCGGGGATCAGCGCCTGCGGGGCGATCTCGGCCAGCGGCAGCAATGCGAACGCACGCTCGTGCAGATGCGGGTGCGGCACGCGCAGGCGCGGGGTGTCGATGACTGCATCGCCGAACAGCAGCACGTCCAAATCCAGCGTGCGCGGGCCCCAGCGCTCACCGTCCAGGCGTTCGCGGCCGTGCTGGCGTTCCAGGGCCAGCAACGCGTCCAGCAAGGCTTCCGGCGCCAGCGACGTCTCCAGCGCAGCGGCCGCATTGATGAAGGCCGGCTGGTCGAGCCGGCCCCAGGCGGGAGTGCGATAGAGCCGCGAAGCGGCAAGGCAGCGGCTTCCGCGCAGCCCGTGCAGGGCGGCCAGCGCGGCGCGCACGGTGGCCTCGGCATCGCCGAGGTTCGCACCCAGGCCGATGTAGGCGATCACCGACAC
>Ga0160434_100398_pt1 | contig 13012 bp, 12 predicted proteins | sample HID1973I_E0MG_FD_108273 | JGI IMG/M metagenome (GOLD analysis project Ga0160434, IMG submission 108273) | Enriched mosquito-associated microbial communities from UW Madison campus, WI, USA - HID1973I_E0 MG | ecosystem: Host-associated > Arthropoda: Insects > Digestive system > Unclassified ...
CGCGAACGCGAGGCGTCGCACGAGCTTCATGAGGTCGCCCATGCTCCGGATGCCGTCCATGGCGACGAGGACCACGCCCGACCAGGAGGAGAGGCGCGCCACTGCGGACACTGCCGGACTGATCTGGTCGGCAGGCTGACCGCGGAGAAGGGCGTGCGCGAAGCTCAGCAGACACACGACGAGGAACGCGCCGAGGGCAATGCGGACGGGCTGCGGCACCGGTCGGATGCCCTGCGCCGGTTGGAGGCGGGCGAGGAGCCACCAAGCCAGCAACACGAGCCCCCACAGGAACTGCGGACGGCCGAAAGAACCGAGAACCGTCAGCGACAGGCTCGACGGGAACGCGTAGAGGAGGACGATGTAGACGGTCAGCATCGTGACGGCATCCACTCCCGCCGGACGCCAGCCGGTGTGACCGCGCGCCGCGATCGGCGCCGGCACGACCGAGAGCCGTCGCAGACTCATCCCGCTTCCCGCTCCCCGTCGGAGAAGCTCAGGTGTGCACCGCCGGCGATGTCGTCGTCGGCCGACGGGTAGGGCGCCTGCCAATTGCGACGGCGCTTGCCTACCGGCCGGCCGCGGCGCGGGGCACGGCTGCCCGCAGCGCCGACACCTGCGCGGTTCCGCGAGGCGCCCGGGTCCTCCGGCTCGGCGTCGTCACCGGCCGTGTCGGACTTCGACTCTGCGGAATCGTCATCTCTCGGTTCTCCGACGTCTGCGATCTCCTCGTCCGCCGAAGCGTCCGCCCGGGCCCTATCATCGACAGGATCGGGCGAGACCTCGAAAGACTCTGGACTGCGGTTGTCCGCCGTCGACGCCACCGCGCTGGCCGTGGTCGCTTCCTCGGATACCTTGTCGGCATCGGCGACGAGACCTGCCCCCGCGGATCTCGTGTCGCCGCGGGTGCGGCTTCGTCGACGGAGACGGATGAGAGTGTCCGCCAGGACGGCGCAGCCGGCACCGAGCGCCAGGACCGCGACTCCCGCGACCGCCGTGAGCATGATGCGGTTCTTCTGCACGATGACGCTCGCCGAATCGTGCGTGAGCGGAACGAGGTCGACGCGCTCGTCGAGCGGAATAGCCTTGTCGGCCTGCAATTTCTCCAGGCGCTCCTCGACGAGTGCCAGCGCCCGCCCGAGCACGATGTCCGCACCGTTCTCGCTGGAGGCAGAGACCGTCACGAGCATGACCGCTCCGGCGGCGGTGTCGCGCGTGACCGAGATCGTCGCTCCCAGCTCACCCGCCGTCGCGACGGCGATGTCGTCGGGACCTATCGCGCGCACCAGGATGTCGGCCACCTGATACAGACCGCCGACGAACAGGTACGGGTTGGCGTCCTCGGGCAGAGTCGCCTCGCCCGGCAGCAGCAGCTGCGACGCCGACCGCTCGTATTCAGGCGGGATCATGGTCCACGCCCCATACGCGGTGGCGGCTGCGACCAGTGCCCCGAAGACCAGGATGTACCATCTCCGGCGCAGCGCGCCGATCACGTCTGCCAGCTTCATGAGATCCTGCTTCCCCCCGCCTCGCGGCGCATCCCCTCGATCGCGCCGACATGTTCCCTGCGCTCGGTTGCGCGGCGATCCCAGATCGCCGCCAGCCACCCGCCGACGAGCACTCCCGCGCCCGCCAGAGCTCCGGCGGCGAGCAGCTGTGCGGTGCGGCTGGGCTCGACGTGCTCGATCGTCTCGCTGAGCGGCTCGACGGCGACGGCGATGCGGTTGACCGCCGCGACGTTGCTCTGCCGTGCCGCCGCGGCCGCGAGGACGGCACGGACCGCATCCGCCTGCTGCTGAGTGACCCAGGCGCGGTCCGGCGAGACGACGTCGACCGTGATCGCCGCCTTGTTGTATACGACGCCCCATTGACCCCCCGTGTCGGGGACGGTCACTCGCACTCCCTGCCGGATGCCGGCGCCATAGAAGGGCGCGTCGGCCGACGAATAGGTGATCGGCTTCTCGCCGCCCCCGGCATCCGCCGCCACGGCCGCCGCGAACGTGATCACGCCCCGGTCCGTGCTCCCGCCTTCCTCCCAGGGGCCGGAGTCGGGCGCCTCGAACGTGACGAGGGTACGAGTGACGAATATCCCGCCGTCGCGCAGGAAGACCCATCCGATACCCGCAGTGAGCGCGACGACGAGACCGACGACGTACCAGCGACGCCCCACGATACGCACGATGTCGTAGAGCGTCATCGAGTCACCCCCTCGATCACCCGCGCGACGGCATCCCACTGTCGTCGGAGCGTGAATCGTCGACGCACGTCCTCGGCTGCGCGCCGGGCGAGCGCCGCCCGTTGCGCCCGGTCGCCCAGGAGCTCCCGCAGCCGGCCGGCGAGGGCGACGGCGTCCCCGGCGGGGACGAGCGCCCCGGTCTCACCCTCGATGACGTAGTCCCGCATCGCGGCGGAGTCGGTCGTGATGGTGGCCGTTCCCATCGACATCGCCTCAAGGACGACTGACTGGCCGCTCGGGTACGCGGGCGCCGTCGTCGTCGTGACCACGAGGTCGGCGCGGTGCAGGAGCTCCCGATACCCCTCGTCGAAGACCCGAACGATGCGGACCATCGGCGGAACAGAGAGCCCGACGAGGTTGCGGGGGTGGCATGCGACCGTCATCGGGATGCCGGTGCGCTCGGCCGCCGCGAAAAGGGTTGCGTAGTCGCGCCTCGAGTCACTCCCGACGGCGACGACACCGTCGCCGCCCCCCGCTCCAACCAGATGACGGGAGTCGTAGTACCCGGTGTCCACGCCGAACGGGACGACGTGGATGCGGGCGCCGTCGATCCCGAGCCGGGTGCGGAGGAGCTCGGGCTGGTTGGCGGAGTAGACGCACACGGCGGAGACAGTCGCCAGCGACGCTCGCCACGAGCCTGCGGCGTCCGGCCGGTCGGCGACGTCTTGGGCGAGCCAGCAGGAGATCATCACGTGCGGTCGCGGCGCTCCCCGACGCTGACACCGCGCGAATGCGAGCCGTGCGTCCTCGAACACCGACAGCACGGGTCCCGACGTCCGCCTCCGCACGGCTCGGGCGAGGGACCATCCGCGGCGTCCGGGTGAGAGCCGGCGGACGACGCCGTCCACGCGGGGCACAACACGCCGCGATACCGGACCGTGGCGGGGGACGATCCAGTCGATCTCATAGCGGTCGCGCAGCTCGCCGATCCCGTACGGCAGGTCTCCGCCCGGCTTCGTGTCACCGTCGACGCGCGGGGTCGCCGAGCACAGGACGGTCAGGGCGCTCATCGGACTGCCTCCGCGCGGGCGGGCATCCGACGGACCTGGGACGTGAGCGCGGACACGAAATCGGCGGTACGGTGATGCCTCAGCACCTCTTCGCGCGCACGTGCCCCCATCCGGGCCGCCTCGGTGGGATCGTCACGCAGCCGGAGGATCGCGGACCGGAGCGCTGCAGCATCCCCGGGAGGCACGTAAAGACCGGTCACGCCGTGCGCCACGACGTCCACCTGCCCCACCGTTCGGCTCGTGATGACGGGACGCCCCATCGCCATGGCCTCGAGGATGACGCTGATGCCGGCGTTGTTGTCGGCCTGCACGAGTGGGACGACGACGACGAGGGCGTCCGCATACGCCGCGCGCAGCTCCTCGGGGGCGAGGGGCCCCACGTGAATGCCCTCCGTATGCCCGAGTGCCTCCCGCGCATCGACCAGCCGTGTCCGGAGCCCGTCGAACGACCCGACGAGGTTCGCCGCGATCACTGTCGGGATGCCGGTGTCGCGGACGGCGGCCACAAGCGTCGGGAAATCCCGTTGCGTCTCGCCGGCCGACACCACGGTGCGGGTGTCGCCGGGTCGCGGTGAGAAGAACTCCTCGTCGACTGGGTGCTCGATGCGATGAACCTGGTCGGGCCGGAACCCGATACGCTCCACCGCGACTCTCGCCTGCACGCTGCTCCACGTCAGGACCTCGTCGACGCCTGCTCGGACCACACGCAACGGGATCCGCACGACGGGTTTGGAGACCCAGTCGAGGATCGCGACGTGCAGCGGGCGCCGCCGTCGCAGGAGCAGCGCGGCAGCCACCCCGATGGTGTACTTCTCGGCCCACGTCACCACGACGTCGTACTCACGACGTCGACGCGACGCTTCGAGTGCCAGCGCGATGAACATCGGCAGGCGTCGCAGGGCCGCGCCGCGGACCCCCGGCAGTTCGCGGATGTCCGATTCGCCCAAGAGATCGAAGCCGAGCGCCTCCTCCACGAGGACGCGGCGAGGGGCTCGCCCGGCCTGCTCCTGCGCACGGCGCTGAGCGCGCGTCAGATCTGCGCGACCTTCGGTGCGCACGTACAGCACCCGCACGGCTTGATCAGCCATGTCGGCGCACTCCCCCATGCGGGCGCGCGAACGCCCGTCCCCCAAGAACTCTCACCGTAGGTCCCCAAACCACTCGGATCGTGCGGTAACTATACCGCCGGCCCGCTCGGTGCGATACCCTCGCCTCCATCGGGGATCGTCTGGGGACGACGCATCTCCGTCAGCACGCATTTTGGGGGATGCATGTCGGTGATTCGACGTCGTTTGTGGGCCCGCGTCCAGGGCCGTTCACCGAAGTACCTGGCGCAGTACGCTGCGTTGCGGGTCACCGCGCGGCTGAACGCCCGGGAACTCGAATTCCCCCTGCTCCCGGGGGATCTGGCCGACTCGCTCCGCTTCACCCCTCCCCCGGCGAAGCTCCGCAACGCTCCGCCGCGCGTCGCGTGGCTGGCCATCCCGCCCAGCCCCGGGTCGGGCGGACACACGACCCAGTTCCGCATGATGCAGGCGGCGATCCAGGCGGGGCAGGAGACGACCCTGCTGCTCTACGATCGGCACTCGGGCGACTTCGCGCGCAACGCGCAGACGGTGCGCGATACCTGGCCGTGGATGACGGCGGAGATCGCTCCCGTGGCGGAGCGCATCTCCGGCTACGACGCCGTCGTCGCCACCTCGTGGCCGACTGCACACGTCGCCGCGTCACGCGTCTCGGAGGGTCGACTCCTTTATTTCATCCAGGACTACGAGCCCTACTTCCTCGCGCGGGGGGCCGAGTGCGCCCTGGCCGAAGACAGCTATCGCCTCGGGTTTCGCCACATCGCCCTCGGGCGGATGGTGGAGGGGCTTCTCGCCACCGAAGTCGGCGTCGAGGCGGACATGGTTCCCTTCGGCTGCGACACCGAGGTTTACGGGGTGCGCGGGGTGCGTCGAGCTCGCGAGGGCGTCGTGCTGTACGCGAAACGCGGGAACGATCGCCGCGGCTTCGCCCTGGCGATGCGGGCGCTGGCCCTGTTCCACGCGGCATGCCCGGAGGAGCCGATCCACGTCTGCGGCGACCGCGTCGACGAAGCCCCGTTCCCGGTCGTGAACCACGGCGGCGTCGACCCGACCCGCTTGAACGACCTGTACAACGGGGTGGTCGCAGGGCTCGCGCTCTCCTTCACGAACATCTCCCTGGTCGCCGAGGAGATGCTCGCCGCCGGTGTCGTGCCGGTGGTGAACGATTCCCCGCTCGCCCGCGCCGACCTGCCGAACGCGCACGCGGCGTGGGCACGGGCGACTCCCACCGGTCTGGCGGATGCGCTGATCGCCGCCGTCCGGCATCCGTCCCGAGACGAGTATGCGGAGCGGGTTGCCGCATCGGTCGCCGGCCGGTCCTGGTGCGAGGCGCAAGCAGCCACCGTCGACGTCATCGCCGACGAACTCGCTCGCGTCGCGAGAGCAAAGTTCCGCCGGTGAGACAGGACGGAAAGGTTTCATGACCTCCCTCCGGCGTCGACGAGTCCGGCCCGTCCCCCTCGCACGGCGTCCGCTCGTGAGCGTGGTGATCCCCTGCTTCAACTACGCCCGATATGTGACGCAGGCGATCGACAGCGCTCTCTCCCAGCGCGGCGTCGAGATCGAGGTCATCGTGGTCGACGATCACTCGCGGGATGAGAGCGCGGACGTCGTGGCGGCCATTGCCGCGCAGGACACCCGGGTGCGACTGTTCCGACACCCCGAGAATCTCGGCGCGGTCCGCACCTTCAACGACGGGCTCGCCCAGGCGAGGGGCGAATACATCGTGCGACTGGACGCCGATGATCTGCTGACACCTGGATCCCTCGCCCGTGCTGCGGCGGTCGCCGAGGCGGATCCCGCCGTTGGGCTCGTCTACGGGCATCCCCTCCACTTCTCCGGGGCGAGCGCCCCCAGGGCCCGCGTCCGTGCGGAGCGATGGCTGATCTGGCCGGGGCGGCTCTGGCTGGAGGGGCGGTGTCGCACGGGCATCAACGTCATCACCTCACCCGAAGCGTTCATGCGGCGCAGCGTCGTCGACATCGTCGGGGGCCAGCGCGACCTGCCCCACACCCACGACATGGAGATGTGGTTGCGCATCTCTGCGGTCTCCGACGTGGCGTACGTGACGGGCGCCGACCAGGCGTGGCACCGTGAGCATCCTGGAAGCCTGTCGCAGTCGCTCGACCCGCGCTTCGGCGATCTCGTCGATCGTCGGGATGCCTTCGAGACGCTGTTCGCGTGGACAGCGGATCGCCTTCCGGGGACACCGCGCCTCCGCGAGCTCGCCATGACCGGACTCGCGGACGAAGCACTCCGGAACCTCGTTCACCTGGCGGACCGCGGACGCGGCGATGACGAGCTGCGTCGTCGGTACCGTGACTTCGCCATCGAGACGGCGCCGGGCTCGACGTTGCCGCACGCGGCGGCCGCGGCGCGTGTAGAGGAGCGCGGCGACCGGCGGCCGACTCTCTTGCAGACGGCGCGCGCCGCCGCGCGCCGCCTGCGCAGCGACTGCCAGTACGCCCGGTGGCACCGGACAGGAGTCTTCACGCCGGACCCATGACCGTCAGCGTGGGAGCCTCTCCGGCCGGTCGAGCAGCGATCGCTTCATCGTGCGGCCCCATCCGATGGCGGTGGTGAGTACGGTCTTCTCCGGGCGAACCCTCGGGCGCCAACCCTGCCACGCGGTGGTGTCGAGGACCTCGTACCACTCGGGGCGCGAGAATGCCGGCCCGTTCGGCATCCAGGGTTTGATCCGACCCGTGAAGTGCACGACCGCAGGGTCCGCGACAGCAGCCGCGACGTCTTCGGACCAGAGGCCCCACGCCACCCCCGTACCGTCGGCGTCGACCGACTGCAGATTCCATCGCCGCGGGAGCTCGGTCCATCGACGTTCGAACACCGTGTTGAGCGCGTCCTGATCTCCCCACTTCAGGTGACGCCCGTCGAGGACCGCCAGGCATGCCGCACCCGCCCCCTCGGCACGCCATCGCGTCAGGTCGATGACGAGCATTCCCGCATTGAAGTACGGTGAGGCCGGCGAGAGCCCGAGAACCCGCCAGTCCGGGCCGAGCGGTCCGGCCGCCCAGGGGCTTGCCGCGTCTCGTACGGCCCCCACCGGCTCGCCGACCAGATCGACCGAGGCCAGACGCGCGAGACTTCCGCGGACCACGATGTCCGCGTCGAGGTAGATCACCCGCTCGATCTCGGCAGGCAGCACCTCACCGAGGAGCATCCGATACAACGACGCCGACGGAAGGAACGTCGCAGGGCGACTGTGTCCGAGAGCCCGCTCGTCGACCGCGTGCCAGCGGATGGACGTCCTCGTGAGCCCGCTGCTCACGCGCGCTCGGACGGCACTGTCGATCCCGGGGTGCAGGACGTGCACCACGATGTCGTCGTCCTGGGCCGCCGCCGAATCGATGCTGGCGACGGTGACGGCGAGCGGCATGGCGAATTCCTGATCGACGCAGATCGCGATGTCGATGCGACTCATTCCGGGCTTCCTTCTCCAGGGTCGGACGCCCGGGCAGCCGAAAGACCGCCGGCACGGCGTCGCAGACGGGCGGGGATCAACCGGGACGCGATCGAGACCACCTCCGCGAATGCCTCGGGCAGGACGAGGCGGATCATGATCGCATGGACCGTGATGATCGCGATCGCGGTGGCGGCCACGGACACGACGGGAGGCCACGTCGCCGTGGCGACGAGGGTGGCAAAGGCGGCGGCGCTCCCCAGGGCCGCTGCGACCGCGGCGCGAAGGAACGGCTGAGCCGATGCCCACACGCTGATTCCCAGCAGTCTGCTCACCAGCACCCAGCGGAGAATCGTCGCCGTTCCCGCAACAGCGACGAAACCCCACGTGACGGCGGTCAGCCCGTACGGCGCGGTGAGTGCGGTCACCGCAACGGTCAGCCCATCGACGACGAGCGCGTAGGCCAACCAGCGTCCGGGGCGTCCGAGCCCATAGAAGAGCCCGTGATCGAGCATCGCCCCCAAGGTGAGGATGCCGGCGACGGCGAGCGCCTGGCTCGGTCCGATGCTCGCCTGCCATTGAGCACCGAACATCAGTGGGATGAGCAGGGGCGCGGCAACAGCCACCCCCACGAGCATCGGGACGACGATTGCGTACAGCGTCTCGAGCGCCGTCCGGTACGCGGCCGCGAGTCGTTCCGGCGAACTGCGGATCTGCGCGAACACGACCGTCGAGACGGGGAGGATCGCGGCTCCCGAGAGATCCTGCGTCGCCTGCACCAGCCGCTGCGCGATGGTGAGACTGCCGAGCCGTGCGACGCCGAGGACGGCCGTGATGATCGCCGTCTCGGCCCAGGTGCGGATCATCGCGATCAGCTCGACGCCGACGACGTTGGCGCCGAACCCCAGCATGGTGCGGAAGAGTGCGGGCGAGAACATCCACTGCGGCCGGAACCGGGAGGATGTCCAGGCGCATACGGCACCGATCGCCTGATTGACGAGCAGTTGGACCACGAGCGCCCACACGCCGAATCCCAGCAGTGCGAGGACGATGGCTGCCACCTGACCGACGGCGGCCGCCGCGAACGACTGCATCGCGAGTGCCCGGAACGCCAGCCGTCGGCGCAGGAGTGCGATCGGCACGGACGACACGGCGACCAGCAGGACCGAAGGCGCCATCCCCAGGAGCACGGGGGTGAGACCGGGGAGCCCGAACGTCGCCGCCACGAGCGGCGCCACTCCCATCATCGCCGCCGTGAGCAACGCGCCGACGGTCAGCGCGTACCAGAAGGCGGTGTTCACCATCGGCGCGCTCTCTTCCTGAGCCTGCACCACGTAGGTGGAGAATCCGAGGTCCGCCAGCAGGAACAGGAGGGGAACGAACGCCATCGCGACGGCGACGAGACCGAAGTCCGCAGGCGTCAGAAGTCTGGCGAGTACGGCGACCGTCACGAGCCCGCCGATCCGGACGGCCCACCGCTGTGCAGCGCTCCACATCACCCCCTGCGCGGCGCGACGCCGCAGGGAGGGAGGCGAAGACGGGCCCGCAGGCGGCGCCGACGATGCGGGTGCCGCACGCCCGGTCATGCTCGCGCCCCCCGGTGCAGAGCACCGCGCACGCGGAACCGAACACGATCGAGATGTGCGAGGGGGATGCCGCTGATCCTCGTCCATCCTCGCAGCCTCCCGGAGGCTTCCCGTTCCGCGAGACTGCGGGCCAGATGACTCCACCGAGGCGACGTCCGCCACTGCGGCCAGATCTCATCGGCCGCGCGCACAGCATCCGCATCGTCGCTGTCCCACCGGCCGCGGACGAGCTTGCGATGGACGTGGCGCAGCGCGATCCCTGCGAGGCGGCGGCGTGCCTTCTTCTCCAGATGAGAGCTGAAGGGCTCGGCGAAAACCGGCAGGAGGGCGCGGTAACGGTGTGTCACCATCGAGGCGAGGTCGTGGTGCTCCGTCACATGCATGTTGGAGCCGTGCAGACGGTAGAAGGCCTGGGTGGCACCGCCCACGTACCCGATGTCCCAACCGAGCCCGACGCGAAGCCAATATTCCATGTCCGCGGTGCGAGGCAGATCGGGGTTGTACCTGCCGACCGACCTCAGCGTCGCAGTGCGAAGGACCGCTTCGGGGGATCGGATCTCGCACTCCGTCCGTCGGGCCATCGCCGCCGCCCACCGACGTCCCGGGGTGACGCGCCACCACGTTCGAGCGGAGGACCGGTGCACTCCCGGGTGCGTCTCGAAGGTTTCGATCGGTCCATAGACCAGCCCGACCGACGGATGGTGCTGCATGAGCGCGATCGCACGAGCGAACGCGCCGGGCGCGACGATGTCATCGGCGGACACGAGTGTCACGAATTCGGTGGTCACCTGCGCCAGGCCGTCGTTGTACGTGCGGATGTGGCCGAGATTCTCGTGGTGGCGGATGACCGTGACCCGGTCGTCGGCATCGGCGAGCGCCTGCGCGACGTTCCCGGAACCGTCGGGTGACGCATCGTCGACGATGATCACCCGCGCGTCGACCGCCGCCTGTTCGAGCACCGCCCGCACCGCGGCGGGCAGATACCCGCCGTAGTTGTAGCAGGGGATGACGGCAGTGATCGCCGCCGACTCAAGCAGCGAGCGCGGCGGCGAGGGCAGCCGGCCGGCCAGAACGGAGTCAGTGGACATCGTGAAGCTCCATCCATGCGGCCAGTGGGCTCCCCGCCTCCGGCTGTCGGCCACCGCGCACCTCGTTCCACAGATGCACCCCGTACGTCGCCGACCCCAGCGGCAGCGGACCGGGGCGGTAGAAAATTCCGCTGTCGCTCCAGGCGACCGGGTAGAACACTTCGCTCGAGAGACCCCGGTGGAGCAGGCGCGACCCGGTCATCACCGTGGTCACTGCCGCCGGTCCGGTCGCTCCCCACGCGATCGCCTCGGGGGTTCGCCGGCCGAGCAGCGTGTCGCGGGTTTTGCGGGCCAGCCGTCGCGGCGGATCCCCTCGCATCCACCGGTTCGGATGCGCCGTCAGCGTCATCAACCGCCGGGCGGCCTCGTGACCCGCGGGAAGTCGCAGCACGGCCTGGTTGGCGACTCGCTCGTCCTGCCAGCCGAAGACGATCTCCGCGGTGAAGTCCCACGGCTTGAGGCAGACGACGTCACAGTCGCTCCACCAGCCGCCGCGGTCGAACAGGAGCGCGTAGCGGAAGACGTCGGCCAGCGGTCCGGGCTTCACCCCGCGCGCCCGGAGCTCGTCAGCCCGCAGCCGAGGCATGACTTCGCCGGCATCCCGAACGATCACTCCCCTCGGAACGCCTCCCACGGGTTCGAATGCGTACAGGTGCACGTCGTGACCGTGCGCTTGGAAGGACCGGATCGACAGCCGCTCGATGTCTCCCATCGGCCGACCGGACCAGAACATCTGAACGGGCGCCACCCCAACTGCGGCGGCAGGTCGGGCCGGGACCGGCGTGGCGACCTTCGCGGCCCTCACCTCGTCACCGCCATCCGGAGTGCGTCCGCGACACGTTCCTGCTGGTCGGGCCTCAGGTGCGGGAACATCGGCAGGGAGAGGATGCATTCCGCAGCCGCCTCCGCCACCGGGAACTGCCCCCTCCTCCCACCCAGATCGGCATACGCGCCGGTCAGGTGCACGGGTGTCGGGTAGTGGATGCCGGCGCCGATCCCTGCCCGCGACAGCTCTGCGAGCACGCGATCCCGCTCCGCGACTCGCACGACATACAGATGCCAGACATCGATGTTGCCGGGGCGGATGCCGGGAAGGCGCACCCCGTCGATGTCACCGAGCAGTTGCGCGTAGCGCGCGGCCGCCGCTCGCCGTGCCTCGTTCCAGCCCTCGAGGCGTCGCAGTTTCGCCCGAAGGACGGTGGCCTGCACGGCATCCAGCCGCGCGTTGACCCCGACGTGGCTGTGCACGTACTTGACGGCACTGCCGTGCGCCCCGAGCGTGCGCACGAGGGTCGCGATGCCGTCGTCGTTCGTCATGACGGCGCCGGCATCGCCTGCGGCGCCGAGGTTCTTGCCCGGATAGAAGCTCGTCGCGGCGATGAGTCCCATCCCGCCTGCACGTCCCACGAAGCTCGATGCGCCCTGGGCCTGCGCGGCATCCTCCACGACCGCCAATCCCCGGCGACGGGCGATCGCGGAGATCGCCGACATCGGGGCGGTCTGCCCGAACAGGTGCACCGGGGCGATGGCGCGTGTCCGTTCGGTGACAGCGGCATCCACGGCATCCGGGTCGATCAGGAGGTAGCGGTCATCGACGTCGACGAAGACCGGCACGGCACCGATGCGCGAGACGGCTTCGGCCGTTGCGACGAACGTGTTCGCCGGCATGATCACCTCGTCGCCGGGTTGCACGCCGATCGCCCGGTAGGCGAGTTCGAGCGCATCGGTACCGTTCGAGACGCCGATCACATGACGGACCCCGAGATAGGCGGCGTATTCCTCCTCGAAAGCGGCGACCTCCGGGCCTCCCATGAAGGCGGCGGTACTCAGCTGCTCGTGCCACATCGGGAGGACCTCGTCGAGGACCTCCGCCTGCTGCGCGGCCAGGTCGAGGAAGGGCACGGTCGTCGTCGTTCCCACGATGGTCATGTCGATGCCCCGATCCGCACGGCGGGCACGCCCGCCCATGTCTCCCCCGCAGGGACGTCGGTCAGCACGACAGCCCCCATCCCGACGATCGCGTCCTCACCGACGCGACGCCCGGGGTGCACCGAGGCGTTCATCCCGACGTAGGCGGCCTCCCCCACCATCACGCCGCCACCGAGGGTGACGCCGGCGGCGAGGGTCGCGAAGGGGTCGAGGATGTCGTCGTGGGTGATGACGCAGCCCGGCATCACGACGACGTGCTCGCCGATGCGGGCGTCGGCGGTCACGACGACCCCCTCGAGCACGATCACCCCGTACGCCACCGTGCATGTCGCGCCGATCCTGGCGCCCGGCGCGACGAAGGTGCGGAACCGCGACGGATCGGTACCCGCATCGATCAGCCGGGTCACGACGGCCCGTCGGCCGAGGCTCGGCCCTACGCAGACGAGGAGGTCTTCATCCCGGTTGACGGCGGATGCCACGTCGCCGAGCACAGGCATCCCCCCGACCTGCTCGCCCTGCAGGCGAGGGTCGTCGTCGAGGAGCCCGACGACATCGGGGGCGCCGGCGGCGAGGACCTCCCGCGCGAGGCCGCTCGCACCCACGAGCAGTACGCCACCGCTCACGTGGTCACCTCCTCGCGGGCGTCGGCTGTCGAGTGCGCAC
>Ga0160434_100407_pt1 | contig 12646 bp, 11 predicted proteins | sample HID1973I_E0MG_FD_108273 | JGI IMG/M metagenome (GOLD analysis project Ga0160434, IMG submission 108273) | Enriched mosquito-associated microbial communities from UW Madison campus, WI, USA - HID1973I_E0 MG | ecosystem: Host-associated > Arthropoda: Insects > Digestive system > Unclassified ...
CACGCCGGTGAATACCATCGCCAGGCCGTGCTCGTCGGCGGCGGCGATCACCTCGGCGTCGCGCATCGAGCCGCCCGGCTGGATCACCGCGGCAATGCCCGCCTCGGCGGCGGCATCGATGCCGTCGCGGAACGGGAAGAACGCATCGGAGGCCATCACCGAGCCCGGCACCACCAGGTGCGCGTCGGTGGCCTTGATGCCGGCGATGCGCGCCGAGTACACCCGGCTCATCTGCCCGGCACCGACGCCGATGGTGCGGTTGTCCTTGGCGTAGACGATCGCGTTGGACTTGACGTACTTGGCCACGCGCCAGGCGAACAGCAGGTCGCGCAGCTGCGACTCGGTCGGCGCAAGCTTGGTGACCACCTTCAGCTCGCCCGCGGTCATGCCGCGGTTGTCGGCCGACTGCAGTAGCAGGCCCGAGCCGATGCGCTTGCTGTCGTAGTTGTTGCGGCCCTCGCCGTGCGGAATCTGCAGCACGCGCACATTGGCCTTCTTGGTGGCGTATTCCAGCGCGCCCGGCGCGTAGTCCGGTGCGATCAGCACCTCGACGAACTGGCGGTCCAGGATCGCCTTGGCCGTGGCTGCATCCAGCGTGCGGTTGAAGGCGATGATGCCGCCGAAGGCACTGGTGGGATCGGTGGCGTAGGCCAGCTCATAGGCATCGCCGCAGGCCACGCCGACCGCCACGCCACACGGATTGGCGTGCTTGACGATCACGCAGGCCGGTGCGTCGAACTGGCGCACGCATTCCCACGCCGCGTCGGCATCGGCCAGGTTGTTGTAGCTCAGCTCCTTGCCCTGCAACTGGCGGAACGTGGCCAGCGTGCCCGGCACCGGGTACAGGTCGCGGTAGAACGCGCCGCTCTGGTGCGGGTTCTCGCCGTAGCGCAGGTCCATGACCTTGACGAAGCTCGAATTCATTTGCGCCGGGTATTCCGCGCGCTGCGGCACGTCCTGCGCACTGTCATCCACCGCCGACAGATAGTTGCTGATCGCCGCGTCGTACTGCGCCACGCGATTGAACGCGGCCACCGACAGCGCGAAGCGCTGCGCGGCCGACAGCTGGCCATCGTTCGCGTCCAGTTCGGCGAGCAGGCCGACGTACTGCGACGGATCGGTGGCCACCGCTACGCGCGCGAAGTTCTTCGCGGCCGAGCGCAGCATCGCCGGGCCGCCGATGTCGATGTTCTCCACCGCGTCGGCCAGCGTGCAGCCGGCCTTGGCGGTCACCGACTCGAACGGATACAGGTTCAGCACCAGCAGGTCGATCGGCGCGATGCCGTGTTCGGCCATCACCGCATCGTCGGTGCCGGCGCGTCCGAGCAGGCCGCCATGCACCAGCGGGTGCAGGGTCTTGACCCGGCCATCCATCATTTCCGGAAATCCGGTGACTTCCGAGACGTCCGTGACCGCCAGCCCCGCCTCGCGGATCGCCTTGGCCGTGCCGCCAGTGGACAGCAGGATCACCCCACGGGCCGCCAGGGCCTGGGCCAATTCAATCAGGCCGGTCTTGTCGGATACGGAAAGCAGGGCCCGGCGGACGGGCAGGAAATCGGAGGACATGGGGATGGGCAGCAGTGCGGGGCCAATATTGTAACGGCTAGCCCCGCCGCCATCCCCGCTGTTGTCCGCTGAAACCATCCGCTGCGCCGGCCGCGGCCGCGGCGCGGCAGGCCACTTACGACAGCCCGTAGTCCTTGAGCTTCTTGCGCAGGGTGGCGCGGTGAATGCCCAGCATCGCCGCAGCGCGGCTCTGGTTGCCCTCGCAGTGATTGAGGACTTCCACGAACAGCGGAATTTCCATCTCGCGCAGCACGATCTCGTACATGTCGTCGGCGTCGCTGCCATCCAGGTCGCGCAAATAACGGCGCACGGACTGGGCGACATGCTCGCGCAGCGGTGACTTGGGAGCACCGCGACTGGCGTCGGGACGGGTGGTAGCTGCGTTCAAGGAAAGCCCCGGATGAAGAAGCCGGCGGGGCGGGCCGCCGGCGAGGGGGAGTGAGTCTAGCGCGTGCGTCGGGCCGCTGCCATGGCCGGCCCGGGCGCCGGTCCCCGGGTCAGTGGAAGTCGAAGGTGAAGGCCGCGGTGCCGGCCGCCGGCTCGCGCACGCGGAAGTCGATGCGCCCGCTCTGGCCGGGGGCCAGGGTCTGTGTCGGGTCGGGCGCGTGGCCGAGGTATTCGGCCGGCGCGAACACGCGGCTGCCGATCACCCGGCCATCGGCATCGGACAACGACAGCTGCAGCCACGGCCAGGCCTGGTCCCAACGCGCATCGTTGCGGAAGCTGGCCTGGATGCGCAGCACGCCGGTTTCGCCCGGTGCCGGGCGTACGTCGCGGTCGAGCATGGTGAATGCCGTTGGCTCGTGCCACACCGGAAGGTCGCAATGCAGCGCACCGCACAACGTGGACAGCAAGGGTCGCCAGCGCGCATCGCTGGCGAAGCTTGCGCGGTCGGCCAGCAGGATCTGCAGTGCGAGCAGCAACGCCAGCGCCGCCAGCAAGATCCATTGCCATGCCGAAGCGCGGGGCGTGCGCGCACGCACGCGCGGTTGTGCAAACGTGGGCGCGGCGTGGGCGGCAGTGGCGGGCGCGATGGGGAGTGCGGCGGCGTGCCAGTCGACCGGGGGTTTTGCAGCGGGATCATCCGCATCGACGAGGTCTGCTTCGGCCGACGGGGCGGCCGGCGCGGATGCGGCCAATGCGTCGGCTGATTCGGCTGCGGGGGCCGCCTCTGCCTGCATCGGTGTGGGCTGTGTCGCGGGCTCCGCATCGATGAGGTCAGCGGCGACGGGCGCTGTCGTCGCGGGGGCGGTCAGCGAGGGCTCCGCGCCCGGGTCGGCGGGGGGCGTCGTCTGTTCGCCCGCCGTCGTCGCCGGCGCGACGCCCTCCGCCGGCACCTGCGACCCCTCGGCCGCCGCAGCTTCCTCGCGCGGCTGGCCTTCGCGCGCGGGACGCCGCAGGAAAGTGGCCAAGGCACGGCGCGGCGGCGGGGTTTCGGTCATCGGGGCGGCGGTCGGCTGGAGAAACCCTATTCAAGCACGCGGAGCATCCCGGCCGGAACCGCTGCCGTTTTGCCCTTGCCGGTCCCCCCGCTGCGGGTAAGCATGGCTTTCATGGATGGCATGGAAAGCAATACTGTCCGGCACGGGCGGGTCGATGCAGGCAACGTGCGGGTGACACGCGGAAATCCCCGCAAGTCAGCGTCGCCGTCGTGCGGCCGGTGCGTGGATCAGTTCGAGCAGGCCGGTCCGCTGGCGCGGCCGCAGCTGCTCGAAACCCGCCAGCAGCTGGCGCTGCTGTTCGCTCAGCGGGTAGTAACTGGCCTCCTCCTCGACGACCAACTGCGGCGGCCCCTGGCTGGGCTCGCCACGGCCGGTGGCCAGGTACTCGAAATGCAGGCCGCTGCGCCGGGCCAGGGCGATGAGGTTCTCGACCGACGGCGCCGTGCCTTCGGCCATTTCCCATTGCGCCACCGCGCTGCGCGAAATGCCCAGTTCCGCGGCCAACGTCTCCTGCGTAAGCCCGGTCAAACGCCGGGCCTCGCGAATCCTTTCGTAAAGCTTGCTCACTCCGTATCCGATCTACGCATGCGACGAAATGCACATATAACGTCCGCGATCGGACGGTGGGCTCGCCTGCCTGCTAGGCAGAATCTTGCCAGCGATTCTGACCTTGACGGAAAGCTGCAGTACAGCTCCAAAGGGCATCAACGATGAATCCGGCCCGTCCCTTGCGTGGCGCGCGCGCCGGCATTCCCGGCGTGCGCCGTTATCGCGTGTGGTGGCTGGAAGGCCATGCCGAAGTGGTGGCGGCGCCGCGCATGGCGGCCCATTGGCAGCGTCGGTTGCGCCACGCCTGCGGTGGCGGCCTCTGCATGGCCGCGGCCGCTGGCCTCTGCGCGTTGTGCGGAGAAGAGCTTCTCGCGCTGCGCGTCGCTGGCAGTTTGTTTGTTCTGCTCGCTAGTGCGTTCGCGCGGCAGCATTGGATTGGCGACCGGCCGCGTCGCCTGCGCCGGCGCGGCGCTCGGCCCGGGTCGTGGATATGGGCCATCGACGCGGAGTCGGCCGCGTGCACGGCGCGCATCCGCGCCGCCGCGGAGGCGCGTGGCGATCAGGCGCGGCGCACGCCTTCGATGCGCATCCAGTCGTCTTCCTGCGCGCAGCGCAAGTCATCGAACCAGGCCGCATAGCGCGCCAGCAAGTCGGTTTCCTGGCCGTGCAGGATGCCGGACAGGGCGATGCGCCCACCGGCGGCGACGCGTTCGGCCAGGGTCGGCGCCAGCGCGTCCAGGGCCGAGGCCAGGATGTTCGCCACCACCACCGGATACGTGGCCACCGGCTCGTCGTCGGGCAGATACACCGCGAGGCGATCGGCAACGCCGTTGCGGTCGGCGTTGTCATGCGTGGCGATCAAGGCCTGTGGGTCGTTGTCCACGCCCACTGCCTGGCCCGCACCGAGCTTCAGCGCGGCCAGGGCGAGAATGCCCGAGCCGCAGCCGAAATCGAGCACGCGCGCGCCCTGCAAGCGGCCTTCGCCGGCCAGCCCATCGAGCCAGCGCAGGCACAACGCCGTGGTGGGGTGGGTGCCGGAGCCAAAAGCCAGGCCCGGGTCCAGGCGCACGACCGCCGCCTCGGCGCCGCGCGCCTCCTCGGGCAACTCGTGGTTCCAGGGCACGATGAAGGTGCGCTCGCCGAAGCGCATCGGCGCGAACTGATCCAGCCAGGCGCGCTCCCAGTCCTCGTCGGCGACCTGGCGGAACTGCACCTGCGCCCAGTCCAGCGCCGGATCGAAGGCCTCCAGCGCCGCCAGCAGGGCCAGCGCATCGGTGTCGTCCGGAAACAGGGCGGTCAGCACCAGGCTGTTCCAGAGCGGGGTCTGGCCCACGCCGGGCTCGAGGATGGCGCGTTCATCGGAGGTGTCGGCGTCGGCGTCGAGCAGGGTCACGGCGAGCGCGCCCACGTCCTCCAGCGCATTTTCGTAGCGGGGCTGGGTGGTTTCGGCGCAGCGCAGGGTCAGTTCGAGGAACGGCATGGGGGCGATTCCGTGGCAGGTAGCGGCAACAGGGCGGGCATCGTAGACCACTGCGGCCACCTGCGCTGCAGGGAACGCGGCCGGCCGCTTGCGCTAGACTTTGCGCGCGCGAGCCCATCGGGGCTCTGCCCACCCTCCGGAACCCCATGCCCCAGAGCCGCACTCGCCCGCTGCTGTTGCTGATTGCGCCCATCGCGCTGTTGGCGGCCGTGTGGTGGCACCGCGCTGGCTGGGAGCCGGCGGGCGGCGGGATGGGCCTGTCCCAGGCCGGCGCGGACATCGTCTCCCAATCCGCGCCGCGAGCCCTGCCGACACGCCGCGTCAACGCGGTCGAAGCCGCCACGGTCGGGCGCGGCCTGCCGCTGGACCGCCGCGCCGGTTTCGACGCTGAGCAGGACCTCTACCGCTACGCCCAGCACCTCTCGGCCGCGGCCGACGCCGGCGATGCCGAAGCCAGCTGGATGCTCAGCCGCGTCCAGGACTACTGCGCCGCCTACGCCCAGGACCCGGCCGGCTATGCCGCCGACAGCAACGCCCTGGCCGGCCAGCGGATGCCCGGCGCTGCGACGATGTTCGACGCCCGCCAGCGCCTGCAGGCACGTTGTGCCGGTTTCGTGCCACGCGATGCGCTGACCGCGGCTAACATCCTCGCCCAGCGCACCGACGCGGCCAGGGCGGGCAACCTGGCTGCAGAAGCGTCACTGCTCTCGTTGGGGCGGCCGTTGCAGGCCAGTGCCGAATACCGGCGCGACCTGGTGCAGCGCGTGCTTTCCTCCCGCGATCCCGAGGCCTATCTGGCGCTGTCAGGCGCGATGGGCGCGACCGCGAGTGGCGACGATGCGTACCGCGGCTATGTCGCCGGCGACCAATACGCGCAGCTGGCCTGGCAATTGGCGGCCTGCCGCCTGGGCCTGGCCTGCGACGCGGGGAGCAACCTGATGACCAGTTATTGCGCCAACGGCGGCATCTGTTCGAGCGATGCCCGCCAGGATTTTCCTTCCTTCGTATTAGACGCCGCGGTACCGCGGCAGAGTGCCGACAAGATGGACGAAATGGTGAACACCTTGATCAGTGGAATGGGAGCGAGCTCATGAACTACCGCCGCTGGTTGATTGGGGCGCGGTTCTGGTTCTGGGTGGTGGCCTTCGTGGCCTATTCGGCCGCTGCCGTCGGCATCGTCCTGATCGACACCGCCGACGGCCGTTACCAGACCCTGTCGCAGGTCAAGCTCACCTCGGTCAAATCCGACGAGCAGGTCCGGCGCGTCGGCGCGGCCCAGGTCGCCGCGTTGTACCGCGCACAGAGCGGCATGCCATTCACCACGTTGCCGCCCGGCGCCACGTTCCAGATCGTCTGGCCCGATGGCTCGACCGAGACCGTGACCGTGGTCGACCCGACCTCCAGCACCGGGAATGCGCTGCAGGCAGGTTCGCAGCAGTCCGCCAGGCAGTAATACGGCCCGAATAGCGGGCAAAGAAAAAGGCGGGGATCTCCCCGCCTTTTTCGTGCCGCATCGTTGGCGATGGCTTACACCAGCGCGATCGACTGGTTCTTGCGCTCGGCCAGGCGCTTTTCCAGGTAGTGGATATTCTGCCCACCGGCCTGGAAACCCTTGTCGCGCATGATCCGCTGCTGCAGCGGGATGTTGGTCTTGATGCCATCGACGACCATCTCGCTCAGCGCCACGCGCATGCGCGCGATGGCGGTTTCGCGATCCGGCCCATGCACGATGAGCTTGCCGATCATCGAGTCGTAGTTCGGCGGCACCTTGTAGCCACTGTAGATGTGCGTATCGACACGCACGCCCGGGCCACCCGGTGGGTGGAAGGCGGTGATCAGGCCCGGATGCGGCATGAAGGTCTCCGGGTCTTCGGCGTTGATGCGGCACTCGATCGCATGCCCGCGCAGCACGATGTCGCTCTGCTTGATGCTCAGCTTCTGCCCGGCGGCGATGCGCAGCTGTTCGCACACCAGGTCGATGCCGGTGATGCGCTCGGTCACCGGATGTTCCACCTGGATGCGGGTGTTCATCTCGATGAAATAGAAGCGGCCGTCCTCGAACAGGAACTCGAACGTACCGGCGCCGCGGTAACCGATGCGCAGGCAGGCTTCCACGCAGACCTTGCCGATCTCGTTGCGCAGTTCTTCGGTGATGCCCGGCGCCGGCGCTTCCTCGACCACCTTCTGGTGGCGGCGCTGCATGGAGCAGTCGCGCTCGCCCAGGTGGATCGCATTGCCCTGGCCATCGGCCAGCACCTGGATCTCGATGTGGCGCGGGTTCTCCAGGAATTTCTCCATGTAGACCTGGTCGTTGCTGAAAGCCGCCTTGGCCTCGGACTTGGTCGTCTCGATGGCTGCCTTCAACGCGCCTTCGGCATGCACCACGCGCATGCCGCGGCCACCGCCGCCGCCAGCGGCCTTGATGATCACCGGGAAGCCGATCTCGCGGGCGACCTTGGTGTTGGCGACGATGTCATCGCCCAGCGGGCCGCCCGAACCCGGCACGCACGGCACGCCAGCCGACTTCATCGCGCGGATCGCCTCGACCTTGTCGCCCATCAGGCGAATGGTGTCGGCCTTGGGCCCGATGAAGATGAAGCCCGATTGCTCGACGCGCTCGGCGAAGTTGGCGTTCTCCGACAGGAAGCCGTAGCCCGGGTGGATCGCCTGGGCGTCGGTCACCTCGGCCGCGGCGATGATCGCCGGGATGTTGAGGTAGCTCTCGGCCGACGGTGCCGGGCCGATGCAGACCGACTCGTCGGCCATGGCCACGTGCTTGAGGTTGCGGTCGACGGTGGAATGCACCGCGACCGTGCGGATGCCCAGCGTGTGGCACGCGCGCAGGATGCGCAGCGCGATTTCGCCACGGTTGGCAATTACGACCTTGTCGAGCATGTGCCGCTCCTCAGCCGATCACGAACAGGGGCTGGTCGAATTCCACGGGCTGGCCGCTTTCGCCGAGGATCGCCACGATCGTGCCCGACACGTCGGCCTCGATCGGGTTGAACATCTTCATCGCCTCGATGATCGCCAGGGTTTCGCCGGCCTTGACCGCCTGGCCGACGCTGACGAAAGCCGGCTTGTCCGGGGACGGCGAGGTGTAGAAGGTGCCGACCATCGGCGCGCGCAGCACGTGGCCTTCCGGCAGCGCGTTGCCCGGCTTGGCGGTGCCGCCGGTGGAGGCCTCGGTGGGCGAGTGCATCGGCATCGCCGGCGCGGCCGGGGCGGCGGGGGCGGCCATCATCATCGGCGCCGGTGCGGCGGCATAGCTGCCCTTGGGCGTACGCGCCAGGCGCACGCTTTCCTCGCCTTCCTTGATCTCGATTTCGGCGAGATTGGATTCTTCGAGCAGGTCGATCAGCTTCTTGATTTTGCGCAGATCCATAGTGGCCTCTTGGGTAAACGTGGAACGGCGGCACGCGGCCGCCCGGTATGAAAGGGGGTCAGGCCGCCGCGAGGCGGGCCAGGGCGGCGTCCATGGCCAGCCGGTAGCTGTCGGCGCCGAAGCCGCAGATCACGCCCAGCGCTTTGTCGCTGAGGTAGCTGTGGTGGCGGAACGGTTCGCGGGCATGCGGGTTGGACAGGTGCACTTCGATGTACGGGATCGCCACGGCCAGCAGGGCGTCGCGCAGGGCGACGGAGGTGTGGGTGAAGGCGGCCGGGTTGATCAGGATGAGGGCGGTGCCGTCTTCGCGGGCGGCCTGGATGCGGCCGACCAGTTCGTGCTCGGCATTGGACTGGAAGTGCGCCAGGTCGTGGCCGGCGGCCTGGGCCTGGGTCAGCAGGCGGGCGTTGATGTCGGCCAGGGTGTCGCGACCATAGACGTCCGGCTCGCGGGTGCCGAGCAGGTTCAGGTTGGGACCGTGGAGCAACAGCAATCGGGCCATGGCGAAGAGCGGTGCCGGAAAGGCCGCGAGTCTGCGCGATGACGGCTTTACTGTCCAGATAGGCGAAGTTGTCGGTGCTTTAAACGAGTGTTTGAAATTCTATCGAAACCCCCGTCAAGTATTGGTCTCAGGGCTCGATCGCATGCAGGTCGCGCCTATCTGGGGGTGGGATTCTGCTGGAGGGAAGAAGAGTTTTGACCAGAATCCGCGTTCGGGCCTAGTGTGCTTAGCGAACTTAGGCTAACTTATCAAAAATCAATAAGATTGGATAAGATCCCTATGGATCCGAGAACGAATCCCTATGCCCCGGGGGCAGGCACCCCGCCGCCCGAGCTGGCCGGAAGAGACGAGTTGATCAATCGCGTTGATGTTGCCTTGGACCGCATCAAAGCTGGCCGGGCGGCGCGAAGCTTCGTCATGTACGGACTGAGGGGCGTAGGGAAGACGGTACTGCTCAACAAGGTCCGCCTGGATGCGACCGCCACGGGTATTCATGCGGTAACCATTGAAGCACCCGAAAATCGATCGCTACCTGCCGCTCTTGCTCCAGCGTTGCGGGCCAGCTTGCTCAGACTCTCGCGAACCGAAGCTGCAAAAGAATTTGGCGGTAAGGCGCTGAGAGCACTGGGTGGTTTCGTCAAGGCCCTCCGGCTGAAGTACAACGACATCGAGCTTGGCGTGGATCTTCCGTCGGAGGCTGGCCTGGCCGACAGTGGTGACCTGGATCACGACATGACCGAGCTGATGGTCGTCGTCGGACAAGCAGCGAAAGAGCAAGGCACTGCCGTGGTTCTTTTCATCGACGAGATCCAGCACGTTCCCGAAGAACAGCTGGCTTCGTTGATCATGGCGCTGCACGCAGCTTCCCAGGCTCAGCTACCCATCACGATGGTCGGGGCCGGTCTGCCGCAGCTGCTGGGTCAAATGGGAGATGCAAAGTCCTACGCGGAGCGCCTTTTTGAATTCGTGCATGTCGATAAGCTCGACCTGCAGAACGCGGAGGCCGCGGTCCGGGTACCGGCCGAACGCGAACGCGTGACTTACACGGATGACGCGATTCGAGAGATCGTTCTGAAGACCGGTGGATATCCGTATTTCCTGCAGGAATGGGGAAAGCATGCCTGGGACGTCGCGGACAAGAGCCCCATCTCATTGGATGATGCCCAGGAAGCCACTGCGCGAGCACTGGCGGAGTTGGATGCATCCTTCTTCAGAGTTCGCCTGGATCGATTGACCGGCGCGGAGAAGACCTATATTCGCGCCATGGCAGAGCTCGGCCCAGGCCCTCATCGCTCTGGCGACATCGCGGCATGTCTGGGTCGCAAGGTTGAATCGGTCGCACCGACGCGAAGCAGCTTGATTCGCAAGGGCATGATCTATGCGCCCAATCACGGGGACACCGCGTTCACGGTGCCTCTGTTCGACGAGTACATGCGTCGAGCGATGCCTGATTTTCAGGCGGCGAAATAAGGGCGGCGCGGAAGCACGCGGCCCTATCCCGGAGGTCCGGGCAGGGCGCAACCCAGGGATTCAGTCTTCGCTCGTCTCCCTCAGCGCGCTGCCCGCAACAGCGCGTCTTCCACTACTGCCTGCGTCAGCACGGTCGGCAATACCGCCGGCGGTGCGCCTGGTCCGTAGACGACATACAGCGGGACGCCCACGGCCTGGTGCTGGCGCAGGAAGGCGCTGATCGCCGGGTCTTCGTTGGTCCAGTCGCCCGACATGTACACCGCATCGACGCGGCGCAAGGTGTCGCGGAATTCGTCGCTGCCCAGGACATGGCGCTCGTTGGCCTTGCAGGTCACGCACCAGTCGGCCGTCATGTTGACGAAGACGACGCGGTTGTCGGCGCGCAGGCGATCGAGCAGTTGCGGGGAGTAGGCGACCTGGCCCGCTTCGGCGGCGGCCGCGCGCGGGGGGGCGATCTGGGTCACACCCCATACCGGTAGCAGGGCCAGCACCAGCATCGCGCCGGAAAGCGTCAGGCCGATGCGGTGGCTGCGCCAGCGGCTGCGCTCGAACCACCACAGGCCCAGCGCCAGCAAGGTCGCGCCGACCAGCACCAGCGCCAGGGCGTCGACGCCGCGCTGCTTGCCCAGTACCCACAACAGCCAGATCGCCGTCAGGTACATCGGGAAGGCCAGCACTTGCTTCAGGGTTTCCATCCACGGGCCGGGCGAGGGCAAACGCCGGGCCAGCGAGGGCACGAAACCGATCAGCAGGAACGGCAGCGCCAGGCCCAGGCCGAGCACGACGAATACCAGCATCGCCGCCACGGCCGGGGCGGCGAAGGCGTAGGCCAGTGCGGTGCCCATGAACGGCGCGATGCAGGGGCTGGCGACGACGCAGGCCAGCACGCCGGTAAAGAAGTCGCCCACCGGGCCGCTGCGCGAGGCCAGCGATTGGCCGATGCCACCGCTGCCGCCCAGGGTGAACAACCCGGACAGGCTCAGGCCGATCGCGAACATCAGGTAGGCCAGCATCGCCACGAACCACGGCTGCTGCAGCTGGAACCCCCAGCCGGCCGCCTGCCCGGCAGCGCGCAGGCCGATGACCAGCGCGCCGATCGCGGAGAAGGACAGCAGCACGCCCAGCGAGTACCACAGGGCATGGCTGCGCGCCCGGGCACGGCTCTCGCCGCTGTGCGCCAGGCCGAGCACCTTGAGCGAGAGGATCGGCAACACGCACGGCATCAGGTTCAAGATCAGGCCGCCGGCCAAGGCGGCCAGCAGCACCCACAGCAGGTTCTGCCGCTGCGACGGTGGCGCGGTGCGGTTGTCGTTCTCGGCCGAGGCGTCAGGGAAGGTGGCCGCGGTCGCTGCAGCGGCGGGCTTGGGCCGCGCGTTGCCCACCAATGGCTGGATCGGCAAAGCCGTCGCGCTGGCCTGTTCGGGCGGGGTCAGCTTGCCGGCCGGCAGGGAGAGCTTCACCCGCCGGGTCATCGGCGGGTAGCAGATGCCGTCGGTCTGGCAGCCCTGGAAGGTCGCCACCAGGGTGATGTCGGCCGGGTCGGGCGTCCGCCGCAGCAGCGGCAGCGTGACTTCGGCCTGGTCGAAATACACCACGACATCGCCGAAGTGTTCGTCGTGGTGCGAACGCCCGGCCGGCCAGCGCGGGACGCCGGTGTCGATCTGCTTGCTGCCTTCCAGCGCAAGCGAGGTGCGGTCGCGGTAAAGGTAGTAGCCCGGGGCCGGGGTGAACCGCAGTAGCAGGGTGTTGCCGTCGCCGACGATGGCTTCGAAGGCGAAGGCCTGCTCGGCCGGCAGCGGCAAGGCTTCCATGCCGCTGCCCGGCACGCCGGCCAGGCCAGGTCCGGCGCCCGGCAACGCCGAGGCGCGCGGCAGCCTGGTGGCTGCGGCAGCCGTCGCGCCGGCAGCGGGCGGCGGCAACTTCACTTCGATGCGGCGCTTTTGCGGCGGGTAGCACACGCCGGCATCGGCGCAGCCCTGGTAGCGCACTTCCAGGGTCACGCTTTGTGCGGCTGGGTCGGCCGTTCCGGCTAGCACCGCGCGCAGCTGGCCGCGGTAGGTCTCGACGTTGCCGAAGAACTCGTCGTGCTTCTTGTGCCCTTCCGGCAATGTCAGCGGGCCGGCGCTGAAGCCGCCGCCCACCGGCGTCACCCCGATCCGATGGCGATACAGGTAGTAGCCGTCGGCGATCTTCCACTGCAGCTCGATCCCGTTGCGGTCATCGGCCCGGGCGGTCAGCGCGAAGGCCTGGTC
>Ga0160434_100408_pt1 | contig 12630 bp, 14 predicted proteins | sample HID1973I_E0MG_FD_108273 | JGI IMG/M metagenome (GOLD analysis project Ga0160434, IMG submission 108273) | Enriched mosquito-associated microbial communities from UW Madison campus, WI, USA - HID1973I_E0 MG | ecosystem: Host-associated > Arthropoda: Insects > Digestive system > Unclassified ...
CCGCCTGGGCCAGCGCGCGCACGCGCAGGATGTAGCGCTGGCGCTCGGTCACGCTGATGGCGCGGCGCGCGTCGAGCAGGTTGAAGGCGTGGCTGGCCTTGGTGACCTGTTCGTAGGCCGGCAACGGCAGGCCCACTTCGACCAGCTTCTGCGCCTCGCGCTCGCAGGCGTCGAAGCGATGGAACAGCTCGGCGACGTCGGCGTGCTCGAAGTTGTAGGCGCTCTGCTCCACTTCGTTCTGGTGGTAGACCTCGCCGTAGGTGACCGGTGCGCCGTCCGGCCCGTAGGTCCAGACCAGGTCGTAGACGTTGTCGCAGTTCTGCAGGTACATGCAGAGCCGCTCCAGGCCGTAGGTGATTTCGCCCAGCACCGGCCTGCATTCCAGGCCGCCGGCCTGCTGGAAGTAGGTGAACTGGGTCACCTCCATGCCGTTGAGCCAGACTTCCCAGCCCAGGCCCCAGGCGCCGAGGGTCGGCGATTCCCAGTTGTCCTCGACAAAGCGCAGGTCGTGCACGAGCGGGTCGATGCCCAGCGCCTTCAGCGACCCCAGGTAGAGGTCCTGCAGGTTGTCCGGGTTGGGCTTCATCGCCACCTGGTACTGGTAGTAGCGCTGCAGGCGGTTCGGATTCTCGCCGTAGCGGCCGTCGGTCGGGCGGCGCGAGGGCTGCACGTAGGCGGCATTCCAGGTTTCCGGGCCCAGCGCGCGCAGGAAGGTCGCCGGATGGAAGGTGCCGGCGCCCACTTCCAGGTCCAGCGGCTGGATCAGCACGCAGCCTTGTTCGGCCCAGTACTGGTTGAGGGTCTGGATCAGGCCCTGGAAGGTGATCGGAACGCGTTGGGCGCCTGGATGGCTGGACATGCGGCAAGGGCCGTGCGAAGGGGTGCGCTAGTATAGCGGCCGACCTGCGGGGCATTCCGCAGCGGGGAACAACCTCATGGAACAGCGGCAGCCTGTGGACACGACGATGGCCCCGGCGCGGGCGGAACTTCCGCGCGGACGGCTGGTGTTCGACCGGGTCGCCGCTGCCTTGCTGGCCGACGAGATGGTCGCGCCGAGTGACCGCGAGCGCATCCAGTTCTCCGCCGGCGGCGCCCGCAACGCCAGCGAGGTGCATCCGCTGGTGCTGCTGTCCAACCTGAAGCTGCGCGCGGGGCAACTGCCCGCCGGCGAGCTGGGGCTGGAACGGCTGACCGAATGGCTGGCCACGCGGGTGGGCATGCGCTACCTGCGCATCGACCCGACCCGGGTGGACGTGGCCTCGGTGACCGGCGTGGTGTCCCACGCCTATGCGCGCCGGCACCGCATCCTTCCGCTGGCGATCGACGCCGAGCGCGTCCTGGTCGCCACCAGCGAGCCGCTGGCGATGGAGTGGCTGGCCGATGTGCAGCACCTGACCCGCCGCCGCATCGAAGTGGTGTTGTCCAGCCCGCTGGACCTGCACCGCTACACGATGGAGTTCTTCGGCGTGACCCGCTCGGTGCGCGGGGCGCACGGGGATGTCCGCAGCGGCGGCGATTCCAATACCGGCCTGCCGAGTTTCGAGCAGCTGGTGGAACTGGGCCGAACCGGCGACGTCAATGCCGACGACCAGCACATCGTGCATATCGTGGACTGGCTGCTGCAGTACGCCTACGAACAACGTGCCTCGGACATCCACCTGGAGCCGCGCCGCGACATGGGGCGCATGCGCTTCCGCATCGACGGTGTGCTGCACAAGGTGTTCGAGGTGCCGCCGGCGGTGATGACCGCGGTGGTCAGCCGCATCAAGGTGCTCGGGCGCATGGACCTGGCCGAGCGCCGGCGTCCGCAGGACGGGCGCATCAAGACCCGTTCGCCGGGCGGGCGCGAGGTCGAAATGCGTTTGTCGACCATGCCCACTGCCTTCGGCGAGAAGTGCGTGATGCGCATCTTCGATCCGGACGCGGCGTTCAAGAGCGTCGACCAGCTCGGCTTCAGCCCGGAAGAGGCGGCCGGCTGGACTGCGTTGGTCGAACGTCCGCACGGCATCGTGCTGGTGACCGGCCCGACCGGTTCGGGCAAGACGACCACCCTGTACTCGACCCTCAAGCGCCTGGCCACGCCGGACGTGAACGTGTGCAGCGTCGAGGACCCGATCGAGATGATCTCGCCCGAGTTCAACCAGATGCAGGTGCAGACCAACATCGACCTGGACTTCGCCGCCGGCGTGCGCACGCTGCTGCGCCAGGACCCGGACATCATCATGATCGGCGAAATCCGCGACCTCGAAACCGCGCAGATGGCGGTGCAGGCCTCGCTGACCGGCCACCTGGTGCTGTCGACCCTGCATACCAACGATGCGCCCTCGGCCATCACCCGCCTGCTCGACCTCGGCGTGCCGCACTACCTGGTGGCGTCCACGCTCAACGGCGTGCTGGCCCAGCGCCTGGTGCGCACCCTGTGCCCGCACTGCAAGCGCCCGCACGTGCTGTCCGACCAGGACTGGGCGGCGATCCGCGAACCGGGCGAAGCAATGCCCGAGGTGCTGGACGCGCATGCGCCGGTCGGCTGCCTGGAGTGCCGGCGCACCGGGTTCCTCGGCCGCGTCGGCCTGTACGAACTGCTGCCGGTGACCCCGCGCTTGCGCGAGCTGATCCGCGCCGACATGGACCTGGCCAACTTCAGCCGCGCCGCCCACGGCGAAGGCCTGCGTACCCTGCGCCGTACCGGGCTGGAAAAAGTCGCCCAGGGTCTGACTACAATCGAGGAAGTCCTGTCCGTCCTGCCGCCGAAGGAATGAAGTCTCCCGCGCCTTTCCTGATCATCGAGACCGGCCAGCCGGTGCCAGCGCTGAAGCGCTACGGGCGCTTCCCGCACTGGATCCGGGTGGCCGCAGGCCTGGCCGAAGCCGACACGGTGGTGGTCAACGTCGAGGCCGGGGAGCGCGCACCGGACTGGCGCGGCTTTGCCGGCACGATCGTTTCGGGTTCGGCCGCCTTCGTCACCGACCGCGCCGAGTGGAGCGAGCGCACCGCCGGCTGGTTGCACGAGGCGGCCCACGCCGGCATGCCGCTGTTCGGAATCTGCTACGGCCACCAGCTGCTGGCGCACGCCCTGGGCGGCCAGGTCGACTACAACCCGGCCGGACGGGAGTCAGGGACGATCGAGCTGGAACTGCATCCGCCGGCCTTCGACGACCCGTTGTTCGCCGGCCTGCCCGGCCGCTTCCCGGCCCATGCCACCCATCTGCAGACCGTGCTGCGCGCCCCCGACGGCGCCACGGTGCTGGCGCGCTCGCCGCAGGACGGTTGCCATGCGTTTCGCTGGGGTTCGCATGCCTGGGGCGTGCAATTCCACCCCGAATTCGCCACCCATCACATCCGCGGCTACGTCCACGCCCGTGCCGAATGCCTGCAGCGCCATGGCCGTTGCGCCCGCACCGTGGCCCGGGAAGTCAGCGCCGCGCCGCTGGCCCGCCGCCTCCTGCGACGCTTCGTACGCCATGCCCGGACCCTGCCCCCGCCCGATGGGCGCGGAAACCCGCCTGGAAAAGCGTGATAATTGTCTGGCGCCGGATTTTGCCGGCGCGTACTGATCCGGAATGGGAATGAGCGAAATTCGCAAGCTGCCGGCTTCGGCCGGCGCGGAGTGGCTGTTGACCGGCTTTGCCCTGCTGCGCCGTGCGCCGCTGGCGCTGGGCATGCTCGGCATGACGTGGGGATTGGTCGCCTTGCTGGCCTACGGGCTGTCGATGCTGTCGCCGTCGTTGGGCGTGGCCTTGCAGTTCCTGATCATGCTGGCCGGCCCGATCTTCATGGGCGGCATGCTGTGGGCGGTGCGCGAGGTCGACGAAGGCCGCCCGGCACGTCCTTCGCACTTGCTGCATGGCTTGCAGGACGGGCGTGCGCCGCACCTGCTGATGTCGCTGCTGCCGCAGGCGCTGGCGGTGATCGTGCTGGCCGCGCTGCTGTTGTTGATGATCGGCGGCGATGGCTGGCAGCACTTGTCGCACGTCATGGCGCAGCTCAATGAGATCAACCAGTCGGGCGCGCAGCCGGATCAGGCGCAGGTGCAGGCGCTGGTCGCCGAGCTGCCGGCAGGCCGCATCCTGCTGTGGGTGCTGTTGGTGATCGTGACCTTTGCTGCGCTGAGCCTGGCGTTGTTCGTGATGCCGCCGCAGGTGATGTTCGACCATGCCACCGGCACGCATGCCCTGCGCGAGAGCCTGCGTGCCGGCCTGCGCAACCTGCCGGCGCTGCTGGTGTTCTTCCTGCTCACCTTCGTGGCGCTGGTGGCGATCTACTTCGCGGTCATGCTGGTGTCGATGCTCGCCTCGCTGCTGATCGGCACGGCGGCGCTGCTGCTGGCGCAGCTGCTGCTGATGGCGGTGTTGATGCCGGTGTTCGCCGGCTCGGTCTATGCGGCCTGGAAGCAGATGTTCGGCCATGCCGATGTGGCGGCGCCGCCGATGGCCGGCGCGCGCGACGATATCTTCGTCGCCTGATCGACCGCTGACAGTGCGCCGGGCGGCATGCCCGGCGCGGTTCAATCCTGCGGTTGCGGCTTCGGCACGACCGCGCGGGCGGCGATGATGCCCAGCTCGTAGAGCAGGCACATCGGAATCGCCAGCAACAACTGCGAGACCACGTCCGGCGGTGTCAGTACCGCGGCGACCACGAAGATGCCGACGATCGCGTAGCCACGTCCCTGGCGCAGCTGCTCGGGCGTCACCCAGCCGAGCAGGGCCATGATCACCAGGGCCACGGGCAACTCGAAGCTGCTGCCGAAGGCGAAGAAGATCACCAGGACGAAATCCAGGTAGGCGTTCGCGTCGGGCGTGATGGCGATGACGTCCGGGGTGAAGTTGGTCAGGAAGTGGAACACCGCCGGCAACACCAGGAAGTAGGCGAAGGCGCAGCCTGCGTAGAACAGCAGCACCGCCGAGCCCAGCAGTGGCAGGGCCAGGCGCTTCTCGCGCTGGTACAGCCCCGGCGCGACGAAGGCCCAGGCCTGGTAGAGCAGCCACGGCACGGCAATGAACAGGGCGACGAAGAAGGTCAGCTTCATCGGTGCGAAGAACGCACCGGCCGGGTTCATCGCGATCATGGTCTGGCCGGCGGGCAGCTGTGAGATCAGCGGCCGTGCCAGCCAGTTGTAGATCGAGCGGGTGAACGGCAGCAGCGCCAGCAGCACGACGCCCAGACCCAGCAGCCCGCGCACCAGGCGCGCACGCAACTCGATCAAGTGTTCGATCAGGCTGCTCTCGGTGTGCAGCTCTTCCGGCGCGTTCACGGCAGCTTCTCCGGCGGCGTCGGTTCGGTCGGCGTCGGTTCGATGTGCACCGGTTCGGCCACGGGAGCGGGCTCGGCGGCCGCGCTCGGCGCGACCGGAGCCGGCGCTACATCAACGCCGGTACGGATATCGACGTCGCGTGCGAGGTCCTGCCGCAGTGCCTCGCTTTGCGCCTGCACGTGGTCGTGGCCCTGGCGCATCTGCGACTCGGCATCCCGCAGCGACGCCTGCACGCTCTGCAGGTTGCGCTTGAGCTCTTCGGCTTCGAGTTCGCGTTCGAGTTCCTGCTTGACCGAATCCCATTGCGAGCGGGCACGCCGCACCCACAGGCCGGCAAAACGCGCCGCCTTGGGCAGGCGCTCGGGACCGAGCACCACCAAGGCCACGATGGCGATCAGCAGCAGTTCGCTGAAACCTATGTCGAACATGCGCCGACGCCCTTGCCTGAGATATCAGCGGTCGTCGCGCTCGCGCTCGCGGTCGGCCTGCGACTGCGTCGTGTCGCCGTCGCGCGACTGGTCCTTGAGCTGGGCGGCGCGCTCGTCGTCGCGCATGCCCTTCTTGAATTCCTTGACCGCGTTGCCGAGATCCTTGGCACCACTGGTGAGCCGCTTGGTCCCGAAGACCAGCAACACGATCACCAGCACAATCAGCCAGTGCCAGATGCTAAAGCCGCCCATGATCGTTCGTCGCTTGCAGTGGAAGGAATCCGAAGGATAACGCACCACGCCCCGCAGGGGGCGGGGTTACTTTCAGGGCTTGCCGTCGAGCGTTTCGGTGCGTACCTCACCCTCGCCAACCGGCTGGAAGCCCTGCTGGGGCTGCGCATTGGCGGGCGTGGCCTGGAGCGGCGCGGTGGTGGCTTCCTGCGGCCCGGACGGGGCCGGCGCAGGCGCCGCGCTGGCGGCGGCGCGCGGCGCGGGCGCCGGAGCACCTTCGCCACGGTTGCTGCGCGCGGTGTAGGTGGCTTCCTCGAGGCGATCGCGGAAGGCGACCACGTCCATGGACGGCTGTTCAGGGGCACGCCCCTCGAAGATCATCCGCGGCGTGCTGCCCTGCCCGTAGGCATTGAGGTCGGCGGCATCGTCGATCTGCAGGATCGCGCCATCCAGGGCGACGCCAGCGAACAGGCCGCGCGCGCGCGACCACGACCAGATCTCGGCCTTGAGCTGGCCATCGGTGGCTGCGGCGGCATTGCGGCCGACCGGACCGGCGGCCACGCCGGCATCGGCGCCGAGGGTGACCTTGCCGTTGACGATGTTGTCCAGGCTGCGGTCGTTGCGGAACACCAGCACCACGTCGGACGACTGCACGCCCGCCTGGAAGCCGATGCTGCCGCCAGTGAGCTTGACGAAGACCGGCGGCGACCAGGTGCCCTCGGGCGTCTTGATCGACATCAGGCCGTGGCCGCGGCGGCCACCGATCACCAGGCCGGCCTTGATGGTGTCGGGAATGACCACGACCGCACGGGCTTCATCGAGCAGCTTGTCGGGAATGGCCTGTTCGGGAATCTTCTGGATATCGGCAAGCACCCTCACCGCGTTGCGCGCGCGCTGGTCTTCCTCGGGGCCGGCGATGGCATGGCCGGCGGCGAACGACAGGGACAGCATCAAGGCGAGGCGCGACAGACGGGGCATGACAGGCTCCAATAAGGATCGCCGAAAGATAAGGCAATAGCCGACGTTAGTCGCGCCGGGGTGAATCGGCCATTAGCGCGACGCGTGCTGGGCGAGGCCAGGATCGGCCTGGGCAATGGCGACGATTGGATACATCGACAGGCGACTGCGCCGTGGTCTGCCACAATGGCAGCCATGCCCGACGCACCGAACACCGCCCTGCTGGCGGTCAATCTAGGCACGCCCGAGGCGCCCACGGCCAAAGCCGTGCGGCGTTACCTGGCCGAGTTCCTCGGCGACCGGCGCGTGGTATCCCTGCCACGCTGGCTATGGAAGCCGCTGCTGTATGGCGTGATCCTGCCGTTGCGCGGCCCGCGTTCGGCCGAGAAGTATGCGCAGGTGTGGATGGCAGGCGGCTCGCCGCTGGCCGTGCATACCGCCGCGCTCGCCGCGGCGATGCAGCCGCTGCTGCCGCACTGGCGGGTGGACTGGGCGATGCGCTACGGCGAACCCGCGTTGCCGCGCGCGCTGGACCGGCTGTGCGCTGCCGGCATCGACCGCATCGTGGTGCTGCCGCTGTATCCGCAGTATTCGACTACCACCACCGCTTCGGTGCAGGACCAGGTCGACGCGTGGCGACAGCAGCACCCCAACGTGCAGGTGGAGCTGATCGAGGACTACGCCGAAGACCCCGAGTGGGTGGCGGCCGTGGCCGAGTCGATCCGCCGCCATTGGCAGGCCCATGGCCGTGGCGAACGCCTGATGTTCTCTTTCCATGGCCTGCCGCAGCGGGTCGCCGACGCAGGCGACCCCTATCCGCAGCGCTGTGCGGCCAGCGCGCGGGCGATTGCTGCCGCGCTCGGCCTGTCCGAGTCGGAGTGGCAGCTGGGCTATCAGTCGCGCTTCGGGCGCGAGCGGTGGTTGCAGCCCTATGCCGAACCCGCACTGTGGGCGTTGGCCGAGGCGGGCGTACGCCAGATCGACGTGGTCTGCCCGGGCTTTGCCACCGACTGCCTGGAAACGCTTGAGGAAGTGGCGCTGGGCTTTTCCCGCACGCTGGCCGAGCGCGGCGCCCAACTTCGCTATATCCCCTGCCTCAACGCCGCGCCGAGCCACGCGCAAGCACTCGCGTCGCTGGCGCAGCGCGCGTGAGCCCGATGCGCGAGTTCGCCTGCACCCTGCCTTTCGGTGAGCTGCGCGGCCTGCGCTGCGGCCAGGAGGGCGGGCGCAAGGTGCTGGCCCTGCATGGTTGGCTGGACAACGCGGCCAGCTTCCTGCCGCTGGCGCAGGTGCTGCAGGGCGTGGACCTGGTGATGATCGACCTGCCCGGGCACGGCCACAGCGCTGCGCTGCCGGCGGGCAGCGAGTACACGATGATCGGCGCGATCGGCAATGTGCTGGCGGTGGCCGATGCGCTGGGCTGGGAGCGCTTCACCCTGCTCGGCCATTCGATGGGCGCGGGTATTGCCAGCCTGGTCGCGGCGGCAGTGCCGGCGCGGGTCGAGGCGTTGGCGGTGATCGAAGCCCTGGGCGGTCTCGGCGAGCAGGTCGAGAACACCGCGCAGCGATTGCGCGACAGCGTCGAGGCCGCGCATGCGCTGCCCGGCAAGCCGCTGCGGGTGTTCCCGAACCTGGAGGCACCGGTGCGCGCGCGCATGATGATCAACCAGCTCAGTGAACCCAGCGCGCGTCTGCTGGTGGAGCGCGGCGTGCGCGCCGTGCCGGGCGGCTACAGCTGGGGCAGCGACCAGCGCCTGACCCTGCCCACCGCAGTGCGCATGACCGAGGAACAGATCGACGTGCTGGTCGCGGCCATCGAGTGCCCGGCGCTGGTGATCTACGCCACGCCGGCGCAACCTTATTTCCCGGAACCCTTGCGCTCACGGCGTGCGGGACTGCTGCGCGATGGCCGGCTGCACCTGATCGAAGGCACGCATCACCTGCACATGGAGATGCCCGAGGCCGTGGCCGCACTCGTGCAGCCGTTCTTCGAAGCCCACGCGACCGCCGCCTAGCGGCTTCAGCCCGGCTGCAACAAGCGCCGCAACTGCGCCTTGAGCGAGCGACCCTGGCGATGGAAGTATTCGCGCTCCTCGCGCCACAGCGGAAACCGCTGCTCGACCTCGTGCCAGAACGCAGGCGAGTGATTGGCCTGGATCAGATGGCAGAGTTCGTGCACCAGCACGTACTCGAAGGCCGAGGCACGACCGAGCACCAGCGCCAGGTCAAGCGCCATGGTGCCGTCGGGCGCGAGCGAGCCCCACTGCGAGGACATCACCTTCAGGCGTACCCGCGCCGGGGCGCGTGGCAGGCCCGGCAGATAGTGCGGCAGCCAGCGGCCGACATCGGCGCGTGCTTGCGATTCGTAGAAGTCGCGCAGCGCGCGGGCCATGGCCGCGCTGCCTGCGCGGGCCGGCAGGTGGAAATGCGCGCCCTGCGCATCGACCTCGATCCGGGTGTAGCGCGCCTCGGGCCAGTGCAACGGCAGCAGTTCGCCGCGCAGAGGCAGGTACTGGCCGCTGGCGCCGCGCTCGAGCGGCGGCGTCAATACGTCCTCGGCGTACTTGGACAACTGCTGGACCAGCCACTGGCGATGCTCGAGCAAAAAGCGTTCACCGGCGACCAGGCTGGCGCGCGCCGGCAGGGTCAGGCGCGCGCCGCGCTCATCGACACTCAGTTTGATCCGGCGCGCACGCGGGTCGCGCACGCGCAGTACGTCGATTTCCTGCTCGTCGTCCAGGCGCAGGCGCACGCAATCGCGCTGCACGGTACGTGGCGACGAGGCGATCAGTCGGGGGAGGAACTTCGCCATGGCAAGGACAGCATACGCCCGTGGCGGGCGCGTGCGTCACCCTGGATCAGGTCTCCGCCTTGCTCAGTTTCAGCGCTTCTTCAAGCAGCAGGAACAACCGCCGCACTTCACCGGTCATCAGCGCGAAGCGCGCGTCCATTTCGGCGCGCACGCCGTCCTGGTCGCTGCTCTCGAGCTGGTCGAGGGCGCCGTCGAGGAACTTGAGCTTGCGGATCACCAGATCGTCGCCGAGCACGAAGGAGACGTGGTCGTCGAGGATCAGCGCCAGCTTGGTCACCTGCTTGCCGGCTTCCAGGTGCTTGTCGATTTCCTCGCAGCGCAGTTCCTGGTGCTGGCACTTGACCACCGCGCCGCCTTCGATCGGATCCTTCATCTCGCACTCTTCGCCGAGGCTGAGCCCTTCAGGCAGCGGCTCGCCGGCGATCCAGCCGGTGAGGATCGCGCGCGGCGCCACTTCCGCATTCAGCGGCAGCGCCGGGAACGAACCGAGCAGGCCACGGATTTCCGACATCACGTTCTCGCCGGTCTTGCGGCTGGAAGTGTCGACCGCGACATAGCCGTGCTGCAGGTCGAGCATGGCATCGGTGCGCGAGCTCTTGACGAAGGCGCGCGGCAGCAGCTCGTGGACCAGGTCGTCCTTCAAGCGCTTGCGGGCGCGACCGCCGGGCCGGCGGCCTTCCTTCTCCTCGATCTCGGCGACCTTGCGCGCGAGCAGGTCGTTGACGACCGAGCCGGGCAGGATCTTGTCTTCACCGCCGACGGTGAGCCAGAGGAAGTCGCCCAGGCGATGCGACAGCACTTCCTGCTCATCGCGCCCGAACGGCGAAATGAAGCCACGCGAAGTCAGCTCCAGCGGGCCGACCGGCTTGAGCAGGGCCTCGGGCAGGAGCTTGTCGATTTCGGAGAAGTCCAGGGTGGTGGGAAAGCGGAACAGGGTCAGGTTGCGAAAGAACATGAGTTACCAGGAAAGAAGACGAAGGGAATGTAAGGAGATGACGGAGGCCGCGCCTTGGCCCAGGTCAGTTCGGCCGCGGGCCGAGCGCGAGAAAATCGAACAACTGCCGATCATCCAGATGCGAGAGATGGACGTTGCCCAGCGCGCGCGCAATGTGCTCGATGCGGCCGGGGCTGTCCTGCTCCCACTGCTGCAGCATCAGGCCGACCTGGCGGCGTTGCAGGTTCTCCTGGCTGCCGCACAGGTTGCACGGGATGATCGGGAACTGTCGGACCTGCGCGTATTCGACGATGTCGCGCTCGGCCACATAGGCCAGCGGCCTGATCACTACGTGATGGCCATCGTCACTACGCAACTTCGGCGGCATGCCGGAAAGTTTGGCGTGGTGGAACAGGTTCATGAAAAAGGTCGCCACGCGGTCGTCGCGATGATGGCCCAACGCGATCTTGCTGAAGCCGTTGGCCTGCGCGTACGCGTACAGCGCGCCGCGGCGCATGCGCGAGCACAGCGAGCACATCGTCTTGCCTTCGGGCACCAGGCGGCTGACCACCGAATAGGTGTCCTGCTCGATGACGTGGTACGCCACGCCCAGCGAGCGCAGGTATGCGGGCAGCACGTGTTCGGGAAAGCCGGGTTGCTTCTGGTCCAGGTTGACCGCGACCAGTTCGAACGGCACCGGGGCCTTCTTCTGCAATTGCAGAAGGATGTCCAGCAAGGTGTAGCTGTCCTTGCCGCCGGACAGGCAGACCATCACTTTGTCACCCGCTTCGATCATGCCGAAGTCGGCGATGGCCTGGCCGACCTGGCTGCGCAAGCGCTTGGCCAGCTTGCCGTGCTCGCGCCCTGCCACGCGCGCATCGCGGCGCGGCGGCAAGGGATCGGGCAGGGAAAGGACGGCACTCATCGGGCCATTCTACCGGGTCGGACCCGGCCGCCGACCCGCCGATCCAGGCGCGGGAGACACATCCCCGGCGGCCCGGCGGTGTAAGCTCGAAGGCGATGGAAACCCTCGATCCCGCCGCTGTCACCGACCGTCTGAACACGCTCCGGCGCGAGCATCGCGACCTGGACGAGGAGATCGGCCGGCGGGTCATGGACCTGGCCGCAGACGAGCTCACCATCAAGCGGCTGAAGAAGCGCAAGCTGCAATTGAAGGACTGCATTGCCCGACTCGAGAGCGCGTTGATTCCCGACGAGCCGGCGTGATCCACACGATCGGCCACTCCAATCGGCGTTGGGACGTTTTCGTTGAGTTGCTGCTGCCCGCCGGCGTGCGTTGGCTGGCGGACGTGCGCGCGATCCCGCACTCGCGCTTCAATCCGCAGTTCAACGCCGATGTGCTGGCGCCGGCATTGGCGGCGGTCGGCATCGGTTATCGGCATGTGCCCGCCTTGGGCGGACGGCGCGAAGGCCATTACGGGCTACCGCCTGCGCTCAACGCGCATTGGGGCAAGGGCGCCTTCCACGCTTATGCCGATTACGCGCTGGGGACGGGGTTTGCCGCGGGCCTGGCCGAACTGCGCGCGCTCGGCCACGACGGCGGTTGCGTGATGATGTGCGCCGAAGCCGACTGGCGGCAGTGTCATCGGCAGATCGTCACCGATCACCTGTTGCAGGCAGGCGAGCCGGTGATGCACATCGGTGCCGACGGCATCGTCCCGGCGCTTCTCAATCCGGCGGCAAAGGTGGACGAGGCGGGTCGGCTGACCTACCCGGTGATCGGAATCACCGGGGATCTGTTCGGCTAGTCGGCCGCCGCTCAATCCTGCGGCACGACCTCTTCCGGCTTCGCCGCCGCCGGGCTCACCCGCTCGATGGTGTGGCGCAGTTCACGGCCGAGGATAAATTTCGCGTCCTTCGCCCACGTATCCAGCCGCTCATCAAACATCAGCTTGCTGTTCTCATCAGGCCACACCAGGCGCAACTCACGCATCTTCTGGATGAACCCGCGGAACAGGCTCTTGTCGAAGAACTCCGGCGCAGCCGGCGCGTACAG
>Ga0160434_100409_pt1 | contig 12613 bp, 15 predicted proteins | sample HID1973I_E0MG_FD_108273 | JGI IMG/M metagenome (GOLD analysis project Ga0160434, IMG submission 108273) | Enriched mosquito-associated microbial communities from UW Madison campus, WI, USA - HID1973I_E0 MG | ecosystem: Host-associated > Arthropoda: Insects > Digestive system > Unclassified ...
GCTGGCGGTGGCCTTCGCCCTGGCCGCGGTGGTGTCGCCAACCGATCCGGTGGCGGTGTCGTCGATCACGTCCAAGGTGCCGATTCCCAAGCGCCTGATGCACATCCTCGAAGGCGAGTCGCTTTTGAACGACGCCTCTGGCCTAGTCTGTTTCCAGTTCGCGATCGCCGCGGCGGTGACCGGCGCCTTCTCGCTGGCCTCGGCCTCGGGCACGTTCCTGTGGGTGGCAGTGGCCGGCATGACCTGCGGCGTGGCGGCGACATTTGCGCTGACCCGCGCGCAGGGCTGGATCTGGCGGCACTTCGGCGAGGAGCCGGGCTCGGCGATCCTGGTCAACCTGCTGACGCCGTTCGCCGCCTACCTTGCCGCCGAAGCGATCCAGGCCTCGGGCATCCTCGCCGCGGTTGCCGCCGGCATCACCATGAGCTACGTCGAACTGAGCGGCAATGCGCCCGGGACCATGCGCGTGCAGCGCTGGGCGGTCTGGGACACGGTGCAGTTCACCCTCAACGGCATCGTCTTCGTGCTGCTGGGCGAACAGCTGCCGGGCATCCTCGATGGCGCGGTGCACAGCGTGCGCGAGGCCGGGCACCTCAACCCGTGGTGGCTGGCCGTGTACGTGCTGGGCATCAACGCCGCGCTGGCGGCGCTGCGGCTGCTGTGGGTATGGGTGTCGCTGCGCTGGAACCTGTTCAAGGCCCACCGCCGCGGCGAACCGGGGATCAGCCCGCCGTGGCGGATCGTGGTGGCGACCTCGCTGGCCGGCGTGCGCGGGGCGATCACCCTGGCCGGCGTGCTGACCATCCCCCTGCTGATGCCGGACGGCTCGCCGTTCCCGGCCCGGCAGCTGACGATCTTCCTGGCGGCGGCGGTGATCCTGGTTTCGCTGCTGGTGGCCAGCCTGGTGCTGCCGCGGCTGCTCAAGGGCCTGGAGTTGCCGGAGGAGTCCACCGACGAGCAGCAGGAAGACCTGGCGCGCACCGCCTCGGCGCGCGCCGCCCTGGACGCGGTCGAACGGCTGCGGCGGCAGCGCGCGACCGACGAGGCCAGCGCCGAGCAATACAACCGCGCCGCCGAGCGCGTCAGCCAGCTGTACCAGCGCAAGCTCGGTGCCAGCGCCGACGCCGACAGCGACCCGGTGCAGGCGCGTGCGTTCGAGGAGATCCTGCGCCAGATGCGTAGCGCCGGCCTGGTCGCCGAGCGCAACGAGCTGTTCAAGCTGGCTCGGCGCGGGCAGATTTCCGACGAGCTGTCGCGGCGCCTGGTGCGCAACCTGGACCTGATCGAGTCGCGCCAGAAGTCCTGATCACCGGCCAGGCCGCGCAATGGGATGGATACTCCCGCCCGCGCGGCTTCTAACCCGGGGCCCGGGGCACTACCCTGTGCGGCCTCGCCCTACGCAGACCTGCAACGGAGCCACGTGGATTCCATCGTTTCCATCCAGGGCCTCAACAAGACCTACGCCGATGGCTTCCAGGCGCTGCGCGGCATCGACCTGGACATCGGCCGCGGCGAGATCTTCGGCCTGCTCGGGCCCAACGGGGCGGGCAAGACCACGCTGATCAGCATCGTCTGCGGCCTGGTCAACCCCAGTGCCGGCCAGGTGCGGGTGGACGGTCACGACATCATCCGCGACTACCGCGCGGCCCGCTCTCTGATCGGCCTGGTGCCGCAGGAGCTGTCGACCGACGCGTTCGAGAGCGTGTGGGCGACGCTGCGCTTCAGCCGCGGCCTGTTCGGCCGGCCCGCCGACGATGCGCTGCTCGAGCGCGTCCTGCGCGACCTGTCGCTGTGGGACAAGCGCGACAACAAGATCTCCACGCTCTCCGGCGGCATGAAGCGTCGCGTGCTGATCGCCAAGGCGCTGGTCCACGAGCCGAAGGTGCTGTTCCTCGACGAGCCCACCGCCGGCGTCGACGTCGAGCTGCGCCACGACATGTGGCAGATGGTGCGGCGGCTGCGCGAGCAGGGCACCACGATCATCCTCACCACGCACTACATCGAGGAAGCCGAGGAAATGGCCGACCGCGTCGGCGTCATCAACCGCGGCGAATTGGTGTTGGTCGAGGACAAGCACACGCTGATGCGCAAGCTCGGCAAGAAGCAACTCACGCTGACCCTGCAGACACCGCTGGCGCAGATCCCGCCGGCACTGCAGGCGCTGCCGCTGGAGCTCACCGCCGAAGGCCACAGCCTGGTCTACACCTTCGACGTGCAGGCCGAGGACACCGGCATCGGTCCGTTGTTGCGCCAGCTCAACGAGCACGGCATCGACTTCAAGGACCTGCATTCGAGCGAGAGCTCGCTGGAGGACATCTTCGTCAGCCTGGTGCACGGGGCTCGTCCCGGCGCCGCGCAGGGAGTCCGCGCATGAACCTGCACGCGATCGGCGCCATCTACCGTTTCGAGATGGCACGTACCTTCCGCACGTTGACCCAGTCGATCGCCTCGCCGGTGTTGTCGACCTCGCTGTATTTCGTGGTGTTTGGCGCGGCGATCGGCTCGCGCATGGGCGCCATCGACGGCATCAGCTATGGCGCCTTCATCATTCCCGGCCTGATCATGCTGTCGCTGCTGAGCGAGAGCATTTCCAACGCCTCGTTCGGCATCTACATGCCGCGCTGGGCCGGCACGATCTACGAGGTGTTGTCCGCGCCAGTGTCGTGGGTCGAGATCGTGCTGGGCTATGTCGGTGCGGCCGCCACCAAGTCGGTGATCCTGGGCCTGCTGATCCTGGCCACCGCGCGCCTGTTCGTGCCCTACGAGATTGCCCATCCGGTGTGGATGCTGGGCTTCCTGGTGCTGACCGCGCTGACCTTCAGCCTGTTCGGCTTCATCATCGGCATCTGGGCCGATGGCTTCGAGAAACTGCAGGTGATCCCGCTGATGGTGATCACCCCGCTGACCTTCCTCGGCGGCAGCTTCTATTCGATCTCGATGCTGCCGCCGTTGTGGCAGAAGATCACCCTGTTCAACCCGGTGGTCTACCTGATCAGCGGCTTTCGCTGGGCGTTCTTCGGCCGGGCCGATGTCCACATCGCGGTCAGCGCGGGGATGACCTTCGTCTTCCTGCTGCTGTGCCTGGGCGTGGTCTGGGCGATCTTCCGCAGCGGCTACCGTTTGAAGTCGTGACGGCTGCCGCGCGGAGGCTTACTCGGCCTTCGCGTTCAGCCAGAACGGCTCGACGGTGCCCTTGACCTTCATCGTCATCGGGTTGCCGCGGCGGTCGCGCGACTTGCCGATCTGCACCTTGATCCAGCCTTCGGCGACCGAGTATTCCTCGACGTTGTCGCGGTCCACGCCATTGAAGCGCACGCCCACGCCGCGGGCCAGGACGGCCTGGTCATGGAAGGGGCTGCGCGGGTCGACGGCGAGGTGGTCGGGCGGGGTATCGGTCATGTCCGAATCGATCTTCTGGCGGGGGCGGTAGGATAGCCGGGATCGGCGCCTGGGCAACTGCCGATTGCCTGGCCGGCGCCGCCGCGTGCAGACTTTCCCGCTCCCTACCTGGTTCCGCCGCCATGCCCGACAACAGTGCCGACTACGAAGACGACGAAGGCCTGCTCCCCGATTTCGACGATGTCGACGGCCATGCCGCGCGCATCTGGAACCTGTTCGTCCTGATCAACCCGGGTGACGAGGACACCGCGCTGCGGCAGTTCGACAGCTGGCGCGAGGCGTTGGGCGAGGCTGCCGACGATCCGGAAAGCGAGGAATGGCTGGAGGCACTGGCCGACGCGATCGACTGGACTTCCGGGTTCCGGGTAGCCGCCGACGACGTGCAGGCGCTGGTGACGGCGCTGAACGAGCTGGCCGAGCGCTGGAACCTGCGCATCGACTGGGGCGGCGACCTGGACGACGAGGATTTCGCCGACGCGGTCGACGTGCCCACGCTGCTTGGCGTGGCCTATGACCGCCTGCGTGAGCATGGCTATTCGCTGTGGACGTGGAATACCGGCGGCGATGGGCATGCCGGGTGGATCGCGCTGAGCCGCGATGACGAGGCGATGCTGGCGTTGAGTTCGTTGTTGGGGATCGAGGTCAGGCCAGGCAGCGATCCTTTTTGAGCCTGTCGGGATGCGGCAGGGGCTCAGCCCAGTTGGGCGCCTGCGTGCCGTAGCAGCCCGAGGGCGATCCACCCCATCACCAGGCTGATGGCCAGGTCCAGGATCCGCCAGGCCCGCGCGCTTCGAAACACGGGCTGAAGCAGGCGAGCGCCAAAGCCCAGCCCGAAGAACCAGACGAACGAGGCCAGGAGCGCCCCCGCCAGGAACTGCAGCTTCGCGGTGTGAATGAGTGTGCCGGCGACCCCGCCCACGATCACCACGGTGTCCAGATACACGTGGGGATTCAATAACGTCACCCCGAGGGTAGCGCCCACCGCGCTGGCCAAGGAGGGCGACGTGGCGCCATCGCGCGCCGGTTGCAGTGAACCGTCCGAGTGCAGCGCACTGAGGAAGGCGCGGGCGCCATACCAGAGCAGGAAGCCGGCACCTGCCAATGCCACGCCGGCGGACAGGGTGGGCCGGTCTTCGATGAACCGCCCCACTCCGAAGATGCCGAGCGCCATCAGCAGTACATCGCAGATGAAGCACGCCAGCACCACCGCGAGGATATGCGCGCCGGCAAGGCCCTGCCGGAGCACGGACGCGTTCTGGGCACCTATCGCGGCAATCAGCGACGCCGATACCAGTGCGCCTTTCATGATCATTTGCACCGTCAGGGATACTCCTGAAGGACCTGATGGCCGGACGTTTGAAGCGGGTGCTTCACATCTGCGACGCCATCAAGAAGTGGATCTCGATCGGGCAAGCAAGGGATTCAACCAGCATCTGTCTTACGCACGAAAACGGGGGGAAGGCCGTCCTTGTCGTGCAATCGTTTGCTTCAGGAGCGGCTACAGCAATTGGATAAATCGCCAAGACGGCTCGATTCGCCCAGATTGCGGTGCCCTACGGCGCCTCACCCCGCGCTTGCGCGCGCGCATTGGCGATTACCGCCTTCAACAATTCGCGATCGGTGTGGCGCGAGATCGGCCGGGCGCCGAAGGCGATGGCCTGTTCGCGTTGCGGCGCGGGAACGTCGTAGTGCGCGCCGCTGAGCTTGTTCTGGAAGGCGCGGCGGGGAATGCCCAGCCGCGCTGCCATGGCGTGCAGTTCCGGCAGCGTGTCGGCCATCAGGTGCGCCCAGCGCTGCTCGCGCCATAGCTGGACTGCATCGTCGATGTAGACCGTCATCGCTGCTGCGCTTAGGCGTCCTTGGCCGGGGTGTCGCTGTCGGAAGGCGGCTCGGCGTTGTCGCTCGCGTCTTCGTCGGCTGCGTCCTCGTCCTCTTCCTCGCCCGCGCCGGTGTCGGCGAACTCGGCCACCAGCATCGCCAGGTATTCCTCGGAGGTCTTGCCTTCGTCGGCAGCGAGGTCGTCGATCATCTGCTGCAACTGCTCGGAATACTGCACGCTGACGGTCTTGCCTTCCTGCTCCTGCAGGCCGGCCAGGTGCTTGAGCATCGCCAGCATCGGCACCGGGTTGTCGGCGTTGCCCATGGTCTGGCCGCCGATCGACAACAGCCACTCGCTGTCGTTCTGCAGGCCGATGGCCGCGACCACGCCCTGGTCTTCGTCCAGCAACACCGCGTGGTTGACCACCTGCGGGTTGCGGTCGAGACGCTGGAACGCGCGCTTGGGCTGGCGCTTTTTGCGCTGGTCGCGCTTGGCCTTGGAATTGCGGGACATCGGGGGAACTCGGTTCGGATGGACGGCCATTCTAGGCTACGGCTCGGAAATGCCGGCCCGAGGGCTTGACTACAGCTGTCGACAGGCATAGCGTGTCTACAGGCGTAAACAGGAGCGACCGCATGTCCCAGAAGACCATTGGCGACCAGGAACTGGCGCTGTTGCAGTTCGTGGACGGGGCCGGCGACGCCTCGGCGAGTGAAGTCGCCGCGGCCTTCGGCGAGCCGCGTGGACTGGCGCGCTCTACCGTACTGACGATGCTCGAGCGCCTGCGCGGCAAGGGTTACCTGCGCCGCCGCCAGACCGGCGGCGTGTATCGCTATGCCAGCGCTGCCCAACCGGAGGAGGTGGTGCGCTCTGCGGTGGGGCAGTTCGTCGAGAAGACGCTGCAAGGTTCGGTGTCGCCCTTCGTCGCCTGGATGTCCGAGCGTCGCGATGTCAGTGACAACGAACTGGCCGAGCTCGAAGCGCTGGTGGCCTCGCTGCAATCGCGCCGACAGGAGCGCTGACATGGACGCTTTTTCCATTCTCATGCAAGCGGGGCTGGGTAGGCTGGCGTTGGCCACGCTGCAATCGCTGCCATTGGCGGGGCTGGTCTGGCTCCTGTGCCGCCGCCTGCCGCGCCTGGGCGCAGCCGCTCGCTGCTGGCTGTGGTGGCTGGTCTCGCTGCAGTTGGTGCTCGGACTGTGCTGGCCCAGCCCGCTGCGCTTGCCGCTGCTGCCGGCGGTCGAGACTTCGACGGCAATCGCCACGACGCACACACCGGATGCGCTGTCGACGGACGGCGACACGGCCAGGTTCCTGCTCGACCCGGCCCTGGCCCCCGAGCACGGCACTTCGGCGAAGGATTCCCGCACCCTGGCCGAGCCGGTCACCGGCCGCGCGCCGGCGTGGATGGCGTGGACGCTGTGGTTCGCCTGGCTGACCGGCGTGGCGATGATGGCGTTGCGCAGCCTGGCCGACCTGCGGGTGACGCGGGCCCGCCTGCGCGCTTCCAGCGCAGCGGTGCCGTCGGCCGTGGCCGCGCAGTATCGCGAGCTGGCTGCCCGCCTGGGTCTGCGCCGGGCACCGCCGCTGCGCCTGTGCGCCCAGCTCGATTCTCCGCAGTTGGCCGGCGTGTGGTCGCCGCAGCTGCTGCTGCCGGCGCAATTGCTGCCACAGATGTCGCCGGCGGCGATCGAGATGGCACTGCACCACGAACTGGTGCACTGGCAGCGTCGCGACTTGTCCTGGGGTTGGGTGCCTGCGCTGGCCCAGCACCTGTTCTTCTTCCATCCGCTGGCGCACCTGGCCGCCCGCGAATACGCCCTGGCCCGTGAGGCGGCCTGCGACGCGGCAGTGCTGACCGATGATCGCCACGCACCGCAGGACTACGGCCGGCTGCTGCTGCAGTTCGGCGTGGCCCCGCGCGCGGTGGCCGTGGTCGGCGCGGCGTCGCCCAACTTCGTCCTGCTCAAGAGGAGACTCACCATGTTGCAGTCCCGTTCCGTTCCCTGGCGCGCCGGTGCGGCGCTGCTGGTCGCCGCCGTCGCCTTCGTCGGCGTGATGCCTTATCGCGTGGTCGCTGCTGCGCCGCAAGACGAGCAGGATGCCGACCCGGCACAGCGCGCCAATCTCGCCGCCGCCGCGCCGCAGGCGCGTGCACAGCCCGCCGCCAAGGCGACGCCGACAGTACGCGCCGACGTGGCAGTCGCCGCGCGCCCGGCGGTCGTTGCGACGCCCGTCGTGCAGACGCGCGTTGCGGTTGCTGCGCAGCCGGTGACTGATGTCGACTGGATGCCGGCGCCGCCCGCACCGCCAGCGCCGCCCGCTCCCGCCGCACCGCTGCCGCCGCTGCCGGCAGTGCCTGCGCCCTTGGCGCCGATGGCCCCGCTGGCGCCGATCCCGCCGACGATGCCGAAGGGCGCAATGCGCGGCACCTTCACCTTCGTCGACAACAGCGACGCACGCTCGGCCTGGGTGCTGATGGAAGGCGACCACGTGCATGCCTTCGGCACGCCCGACGATCTCAGGGCCGCACGCAAGCAACAGAAAAGCGGGGAAGCCCTGTGGTGGCTGCGCGATGGCGACAAGCGCTACGTGGTGCGCGATCCGACGACGTTGGCGCAGTTGCGCCAGGCCTACGCGCCGCTGCAGGACCTCAGCCGACAGCAAAGTGACCTGGGCGAGCAGCAGGGCGAACTGGGCGGCGATCAAGGCAAACTCGGTGCACGCCAAGGCGAACTGGGCGCCAAGCAGGGCGCCATCGCTGCGCGCGTCGCGCAACTGGCCCTGGAACAGAGTTCGGCTGCGCTGGCCGGCAAGCCGATGTCGCAGGAACGGCAGCAGCAGGCTGAGCGCGAACAACAGGCGCTGTCGCAACAAATGGAAGCCATTGCGCGTGAGCAGGAAGCGCTGGGCCGGCGCCAGAGTGCGCTCGGCCAACAGCAGGCCGACCTGGGCAAGCGCCAGGAGGCGGCGCTGGAGCGCCTGCGTGCGCAGGGCGAGCGCCTCGGCCGCGAGGCGATCGCCAGCGGCAAGGCGCAGCGGATCTGACCCGCTGCCTCTTCAGGGCGGCGCAGCCGTTTTGATCAGGGCTGTGCTGCCTGTGCCGCGTGTGCGCTGGGCGTGCCGCCGGGCGCTGCGGGGGCCGGCAGCGAAGTCGTAGGGGTGGGGGGTGCGGGTACCGACGCTGGCGCATCCGGCATCTGCGTGTCGGCATCCGGCAGCACCGGCCCCACGGCCAGCGGCTGCGCGGCACCACCCAGCAAGGCCTGCTCAGCATCGTGCGTCATGACCACGATGCTGATGCGGCGATTGATCGGGTTCTGCGGGTTGGCCTTGTCGAACAACACCGAGGAAGACAGCCCAACCACGCGGCTGACCTTGTCTTCACTCATGCCGCCTTCCAGCAATGCGCGGCGCGCGGCATTGGCCCGATCGGCGCTCAGCTCCCAATTGCCGTAGCCGCGGCCGTTGCTGTACGCGGTGGTGTCGGTGTGGCCGGTGATGCTGATGTGGTTGGGCACCTGGTTGATGAACTGCGCCAGCTCGTGAAGGATGCCGCCGGTGTAGTCCTTCAGCCGCGCGCTGCCCATGTCGAACATCGGCCGGTTCTGCTGGTCGACGATCTGGATGCGCAGGCCATCGGGCGTGAGGTCCAGCAGCAGCTGGTCCTTGAACGGTTCCAGCGCCTGGCTTTTGCTGATCGCTTCCTTCAATTCCTGCATCAGCGTTTCGAGCTGCTGCTTTTCCTGCGCCTTGCGTTCCTCGTCGGTCGGTCCGGAAGCCTTCTTGTTGAAGGGTTCCGGTCCCTGGCCGCGCGGGATCTGCATCGTGCCGCCGAGCTTGATCATCGAGGTGCTGGCGCCGCCGGGTCCGTTCATGCCGGGGGCCGGCACCGGGCTCTTGCCGGCGATCGGGCTGGGGTTCTTGAAGTAGTCGGAGATCGCTTCGCGCTGCTTGGTGGTGGTGGCGCCGACGAGCCACATCACCAGGAAGAAGGCCATCATCGCGGTCACGAAGTCGGCATAGGCCACCTTCCAGGCGCCGCCGTGGTGGGCGGCGGCCTGGACCTTCTTGACCCGTCGCATGATGACGGTGGTCTTCTCCGCCATGGCCGTGCCCCTACTTGATCGTCTTCAGGTGGGCCTCGAACTCGGAGAAGCCCGGGCGCACGTTGGACGGAAGGGTCTTGCGGGCGAATTCCAGGGCGATCTTCGGGTTGTAGCCGCGCAGGCAGGCGAGCAGGGCGGTCTTGACCGACTCGTAGATGCGCGCGTCCTGTTCGGCGCGCGCTTCCACCGCGGCCGCCAGCGGGCCGATGAAGCCATACGCCAGCAGGATGCCGAGGAAGGTACCGACCAGCGCACCGGCCACGTGCGCGCCGACCTCGGCGATATCGCCGCCGATCGCGCCCATGGTGATCACGATGCCCAGCACCGCGGCGACGATGCCGAAGCCGGGCAGGCCGTCGGCGACCTTGGCCAGCGCATGCGCCGGTGCCATCACCTCGTGGTGGTGTTTCTCCAGCTCCAGTTCCAGCAGCGGTTCGAGCTCATGCGGCTCGATGTTGCTGCCGATCATCAGGCGCAGGCAGTCGGTGATGAAGTCGATCAGGTGGTGGTCGGCCAATACCTTGGGGTAGTTGGCGAACAGCGCGCTGTCGCGCGGCCGCTCGACGTGGTCTTCGAGGGCCATGAAGCCTTCGCGCCGCGCCTTGTTGAGCAGTTCGTAGACCAGGCTCAGTACGTCCCGGTAGTCCTGGCTCTTGTACTTGGGGCCCTTGAACACGGCCGGGACCGAGGCCAGCGTGGCCTTGACGGTCTTGGAGGGCGTGCCGACCAGGAAGGCGCCGAGGGCCGCGCCCCCGATGATGACCAGCTCGAACGGTTGCCAGAGCGCGGCCATCTTGCCGTGCGCGCCGACATAGCCGCCCAGCACGCTGAGCACGACAACGATGAGACCTACGATGATGAGCATAGCGGCTGGGGGGAGGACGGATATCACAGTTTTCGGCCCCCCGGCCGAATTCTTGAGCGGCCCGGACCGCGTGCGCGGTCCGGGCGCTGAATGGCGTCAGGCCCCGGGGGCCTTGCTGCACTTCATTTCCTTGCCACCGGCCAGGGTAAGGGTTGCTTCGCCCTGGTGTTCCCAGAATTCGTTGCCGGCCTTGTCGGCGTAGCGTGCACCAGAGCCGGACTCGGCCTCGGGCAGGGTCAGCACGTCGTTGCCCAGCTTCAGGCTGACCTGGCGCTTGGCATTGTCGAAATCGGACGTTACCGGCTTGCCATCGCAGGACCAGCTCACGCTGATCACACCCGCAGCAGCGGCCGCGGGCTCGGCCGCGCCGGCTGCACCGGCATCGCCGCCGGACGGCATGGCGGCGGTGTCCGCGCCGTCGTTGGCGGCCGTGTCGGCCGAATTCGAGTCCGCCGGTTTGGCGCAGGCCGACAATCCGAGGACGATCAGGGCCACGCCGGTGCAGTGCAACAAATTACGCATCAGGGAGTCTCCATTGGATGGGACACCCACCCTAGGCTAGGCACCTGCACGGTGTCGCGCCGTGAACTGCATCAGTTGTCAGGCCGTGCCGGATTCAGCGCCGCCGCGATGCAACGGGTTGGGTAGCGGCTGGCCCTGCTCGGTGAAGCCCAGCGAGACCGAATTGAGGCAGTGGCGCTCGCCGGTCGGCGGCGGGCCGTCGGGGAAGACGTGGCCGAGGTGGCTGCCACAGCGCGCGCAGGTGATTTCGGTGCGGATCATGCCGTAGCTGGTATCGCGGATCTCGCGCACGTGCCCCGCATCGAAGGGCGCGAAGAAGCTCGGCCAACCGGTGCCCGAGTCGAACTTGGCGCTGGAGCGGAACAGTGGCAGCCCGCACAGCCGGCAGGTGTAGACACCTTCTAGCTTGTTGTCGAGGAACACGCCGCAGAAGGGCGCCTCGGTGCCGTGCTGCAAAAGGACGCGCTTCTCTTCTTCGGTGAGTCCGGCGATGAGCGCGTCGCGCTGTTCGGCCGAGGGTGGTGTGAGGTCGAAATCGCTCATGGTCGATGCGTCCGAGGAGAGGCGGCGAGGCGCCGGGTCGAGGGTGGTAATGTGGGCAACCGGTTCGCATTCAAGGAAAGGCCATGCGCTGCCTGTCGCTATGGGCCTGCCTGCCCGGCCTGATGAACTTGCAGCCATCGCCCACCAGGAGACACCTGCCGTGCACCATGCCACTGGTACGTTCGAAGTCAAACTACAGCCGCAGCCCGCCCGTGAGGATGCTGGCCTGGGTCGCATGTCGCTGGACAAGGTGTTCAGCGGCCCGCTCAGCGCGACATCGCGAGGCGAAATGCTGGCCGCGCGCACGGCGCAGGAAGGCTCGGCGGTGTATGTGGTGATCGAGGCCGTGGACGGTACGCTCGATGGTCGTGCAGGCGGCTTCATGCTGGCGCATCGCGGCCTGATGGATCGCGGCGCGCAGTCGCAAGCGATCAGCGTCGTGCCCGACTCCGGCACCGGCGCGCTGACCGGCCTGCGCGGCGAGATGAAGATCCGCATCGAAGGCGGCGCGCACTATTACGACTTCGACTACACCTTGCCGGCGGACTGATACCGCTTGCACCCCTCCTGACGAGGACGCACGCATGTTGAAGATGAAGCCACTGGTCGTTGCGATTGCCTTGGTCGGGCTGACGCACAGCGTCTCGGCCCCGGCCCAGCTTGCCGATCCGACCAAGACCCGCTCGACCACGCAGGTCGCCCCGCCGCCGCCGCCATCGACGGTGCGGCAGATCGCGCCGCCGTCGCCACCCCCGGTACGTCAGATCGATCCGGTGCGTCCGCCGCCGCCGACCATTCCCAGCACCTTGGGACAGCGCGACACCGCCGCGCCCGTGCAGGCCGGCCGGCACACGGCGGTGCCTGCGCAGCAAAGCGATGCCCAGCGCATCGGCGCGACGCCGGCCAAGGTCTACGACCGCAACGGCCGGGCGCTGAACGGCATGGAGCAGGCCGGTCCGAACCGGGTGCGCGACACGCAGACCGGCCGCTACTACAACACCGTGCCGCAAGGTGATGGCCAGCGCATCGGGCCTTGATCCGCGTTGCACGGCTCGCATGGACACGGGGCTGAACGATTCAAGCCGTTGTGTTGCAGTCAGCACGATCAAAATCCAGATCACCTGCATTTCTCGCCTGATTAACCGCTCAGCCGGCAATTTGGCCCTGCACCACGACAGCTTCCAAAGCGGTGCATCCCCAACCAAAAGAGAGTGCAGTCATGGGTAACCAGAATCAGCAGAACCAGCGCGGTCAGCAGGGTCAGCAGGGCAACACGCAGCAGGATCAGCAGGGCCGTCAGCAGGGTCAGCAGCAGTGGGACCAGGACCAGCAGCGCGGCAACCAGAAGCAGGACCA
>Ga0160434_100411_pt1 | contig 12579 bp, 14 predicted proteins | sample HID1973I_E0MG_FD_108273 | JGI IMG/M metagenome (GOLD analysis project Ga0160434, IMG submission 108273) | Enriched mosquito-associated microbial communities from UW Madison campus, WI, USA - HID1973I_E0 MG | ecosystem: Host-associated > Arthropoda: Insects > Digestive system > Unclassified ...
CCCGAAACCAGGTGGCACTCGAGTACGTTCGGCAACTTGAGCGCGGCACGGCGGAACTCCTCGAAGATGTCGCCTGACTTGTACGCCAGGCTGATCTCCACGAACACCAGCAGGCTGGCCTTGAGGTACTGCGGATCCAGGCGGGCGTAATAGCCGGTGATCGCGCCATCGCGCTCGAGCCGGCGCACGCGCTCGGTACAGGGCGTCGTCGACAGGCCGACGCGTTCGCCCAGTTCGGTAAAAGAGATGCGTCCTTCCAGTTGCAGGATGCGCAGGATCTTGCGGTCGATCTTGTCGAGTTCGCGGCTGCGGGCGGGCATGGGGTTAGGTAATCGGCCGGGTTGCTGGGGAATTCCACTGGATCGGGTGCTGCAAACGCGATAATGCACCACCCAAGCGGGAATACAATGCGCCGGATTGGCCGCCTGCCGCCACCGAGGCAGGGAAATGACCGGATCGAGGCGAACATGCGGGTAATGGTGCTGGGCAGTGGAGTGATCGGCACGACGAGTGCCTGGTATCTGGCGCAGGCCGGGTTCCAGGTGACCGTGGTCGACCGGCAGCCGGCACCGGCGCTGGAAACCAGCTACGCCAATGCCGGCCAGCTGTCCTTCGGCTACACCTCGCCGTGGGCCGCGCCGGGCGTGCCGCTGAAGGCGGTGAAGTGGCTGTTCGAGGCGCACGCGCCGCTGTCGATCCGTCCGACCCTGGATTTCCAGCAGTACGCCTGGCTGGCGCGGATGCTGCACAACTGCACCGCCGAGCGCTACTCGATCAACAAGGCGCGCATGGTGCGCATGTCCGAATACAGCCGCGATTGCCTCGATGCGCTGATGGCCGACACCGGCATCCAGTTCGAAGGCCGCCGCCTGGGCACCACGCAGCTGTTCCGTACCCAGGCACAGCTCGACGCCGCGGCGCAGGACATCGCGGTGCTGGCCGAATACGGCGTTCCCTACGAATTGCTCGATGCGCGCGAGATCGCCGCGGTCGAGCCCGGCCTGGGCGGTGCCGGCGCAGAACTGGCCGGTGCCCTGCGCCTGCCCAACGACCAGACCGGCGACTGCCGGCTGTTCACCCAGCGCCTGGCGCGGATGGCGGCCGAGGCGGGCGTGGAGTTTCGCTTCGAGCAGCACATCGACAAGCTGGTCGGCGCCGGTGGGCGGATCGAAGGCGTAGTGATCGATGGCCGGGTCGAGCAGGCCGATCGCTACGTGCTCGCCCTGGGCAGCTACTCCTCCCTGATGGCGCGGCAGCTCGGCCTGAACCTGCCGGTCTATCCGCTCAAGGGGTTCTCGCTGACGCTGCCGATCCTGGATCCGGCGCGCGCGCCGACGTCGACGATCCTGGACGAGAGCTACAAGATCGCCATCACCCGTTTCGACGATCGCATCCGTGTCGGCGGCATGGCTGAAGTGGCCGGGTACGACCTGTCGCTGAACCCCAAGCGCCGCACCACGCTCGAGATGGTGGTGCGCGATCTGTTCCCCGGCGGCGGCGACCTGGCGCGCGGCGAATTCTGGACCGGCTTGCGCCCGGCCACGCCCGACGGCACCCCCGTGGTCGGCGCCAGCCCCTATTCGAACCTTTTCCTCAACACCGGGCACGGCACGCTCGGCTGGACGATGGCCTGCGGCTCGGGCCGCTATCTCGCCGACCTGATGAGCGGCCGCGCGCCGCAGATCAGCCGCGAGGGCCTGGACATCTTCCGCTATCGCCAGGCCGCCGCGCCCCGTACCACCGGAGCCGCCGCGTGCGCCCAGCCCACGCCCTGATCGACCTCGGCGCGCTGCGCCACAACTATCGCCTGGCGCGCCGCATCGGCGGCGGCAAGGCCTTGGCCGTGGTCAAGGCCGACGCCTATGGCCACGGCGCGGTGCGCTGCGCACAGGCCCTGGAAGGCGAGGCCGATGGCTTTGCCGTGGCCTGCATCGAAGAGGCGCTGGCGTTGCGCCAGGCCGGCATTCGCGCGCCGATCCTCCTGCTGGAAGGCTTCTTCGACAGTGAGGAGCTGTCGCTGATTGCCGAGCACGACCTGTGGACGGTGGTGGCCACCCCGGCGCAGGTCACCGCGCTGGCCGCGTTCAACAGCCCGCGCCCGTTGCGGGTGTGGCTGAAGCTGGACAGCGGCATGCACCGGCTCGGCTTGTCGCCGGAAGACTTCCGCGCCGCCTGGCTGCGCCTGCATGGATTGCCGCAGGTCGCCTCGATCGTGCTGATGACCCACCTGGCACGCGCCGACGAACTGGACAGCAGCCGCACCGATGAGCAGGCCGTGGCCTTCGCCCTGGCCAGCCACGGGATGCAGGCCGAGACCAGCCTGCGCAACTCGCCGGGCCTGCTGGGTTGGCCGGCGCTGCGCGGCGACTGGGCACGTCCGGGGTTGATGCTTTACGGCGCCAACCCGTTCATCCCCGTGCAGAACGCTTTGACCGCGCAGTTGCGGCCGGTGATGTCGCTACGCTCGAAGATCATCAGCGTGCGCGAGCTGGGGCCGGGCGAACCGGTCGGCTATGGCGCGCGCTTTGTCACCGAACGTCCGCTCACGCGCGTGGGCGTGGTCGCGATGGGCTATGCCGACGGCTATCCGCAGTTCGCCCCGAATGGCACCCCGGTAGTCGTCGATGGACGCGAATGCGCGTTGGTCGGACGGGTGTCGATGGACATGCTCACCGTCGACCTCAGCGATCATCCGACCGCCGAAGTCGGCACGCCGGTGCGCCTGTGGGGCGATGCGCCTGATATTTCGGCCCTGGCCGCGCACTGCGGGGTGAGCGCCTACCAGATGCTGTGCGGCCTCAAGCGCGTGCCGCGGCGTTACCTCGACGGGCAATAGCCCGCCGAGGGCAGGCGGGGGGTCAGCGCCCCGCCGTGGTCTTGGCGTCGCGGAACTGGCCGCGCGTCCAGTCGTCGATCATCCGTTTTTCGTAGCGCAGCTGGTCGCTGTCGTTCATCTGCAGGGTGCTGGTGAGGAAGGCCGAGTCGATCAGGCGCTTCTCGCCCTGCTCGATCACCTGGCCATTGGCGCCGGTCCAGACATAGTTGAAGCGGATCCGCGGCGGGTAAATGTCCTTGACCACGCGGATATCGTGGCCGCGCGGCCCATGCCAGGGCTCGTATTCGCCGGCGCGCTTGATGTCGGTGATGGTGATGTCCAGGCGGTCGCCCGCTGGCAGCTGCTTGGCGGCCGAGGTGCGGAAGTAGTCGGCCAGGTCCGTCACCCAGTCGCCTTGCTGCGACTCGAAGCGATTGCCGCTGTAGCGGATTTCGGTGAACTGGTTGGGGTCGGTCCACTTGACCGACACCGGCCCTTCGGCGGGCAGGGCGCGCGGCAGGTTGGGATCGGTGACGGTGCGCACCCGGGCCTCGGCGCTGGCGGCGCCCAGCAGGCAGGTGAGCAAGAGCGCGGCACAAGCGGCTGTACGGTTCATGGCGATGCATTCCGGATAGGACAGATGCAGTCTGCGCCTGCTCGCGCGGCACCGGCAACGGGGGTGCAGGGCCTGGCAGCACAGGCGTTGCGGTCGATTCATGCCGCTCCTGCCGTGTGCAGCGGCGCGCAGCGAGCAAGGTGCCGATTCGACATCAGGTTCACCGCACTTCGGCGTTCGCTTCACGTCGTTCTCGGCAAAATCCCCGCCAATTCCCCACGCGACCGCTCATGAAACCCTCCCTGTCGCCTCCGCCGGACCTCCGCCTGCAATTCATCGATTGGGCCAAGCAGCATGGCCACAGTCCCAAGACCGGTGCTGCGGCCTTCGTGGAAATGCAGAGCGATCTGGATCTGGAGGGGCAGACGGCGCGGCTGCCGCCCGGCACCGATACTCGGGACCGCCTGCGTCGCGACCTGGCGGCCCTGGCCGAGGAAACCGACGTGGCGGTGCAGTTTCCGCCGATCTATGCCTGCCGCAACAAGCGCGGGGTGGAGTACCGCTATTCGCTGATGCTGGTCATTGCCGAGGATTGCGTCGAATGGACCGGCAGGGTTTGGTGCGGCCTGGACTACCAAGGCGTGCTCACCGGTCGCGGGCATGGGCCGCGCAGCAATTACACCCACCTGGCACGGATGGCGATCGAGCGCGAGCTCGAGCTGGACCGGCCGCATTACGCCTGGGACTGAGGGAATGGAACTGATGCGCGAGCGTGTGGGCCCGGCCGAGTCCAACACCTGCTGGCACCAGTGCGACGAGCTGGGCGTGGCACGGGTGCGGGCGCTGCTGCGCCAGCAGGACGCCAACGAGCCCCGCCCCGGTTGGCGCAGTGAGGCGCAGCAATGGCTGGACGAGCGTTTGCGACGCCAGGGCGAATACGCCTACCGCGGAGTGCTGGCCGCCATTACGGTGCTGAGCACGCTGATCCTGTGCATGGCCTGGTGGCGTTGGTGACTGAGCGCACGAATTGCGCGCTTGACGTGCCGTTCCATGCTTTCCACTCTATGCGTCGGCGCGATCGCGCACTCAGCGCGGGCGCCCCCCGCAGGTGGAACCCATGCGAGCAGGTGATTCATTGAATACGGCCGCGCCGGCCAGCGGTGATCTGGCACCGCTGTCAGTGGGTCCGCTCGACGAAGGCGTCTACCGAGAGATCTTCGAGAACGTCGACGCCGGCTTCTGCCTGGTGCACATGATCTTCGACGGCGAGCGCCCGGTCGACTACGTCTACCACGAGGTCAATCCCGCGTTCGAGCGCTTCACTGGCCTGGTCGATGCGGTCGGCCGGTCGATGCGCGAACTGCGCCCGCAGCACGAGGAAGAGTGGTACGAGCGTTACGGCGAGGTCGCCATGACCGGCCGGCGCTCGCGCTTCGAACTGCAGGCGCGCGCGCTGGGGCGTTGGTACTCGGTCGATGCCTTCCGCATCGGCGCCGAGGCCGACCGCAATATCGGCGTGCTGTTCCTGGATATCACCGAGCGCAAGCGCATCGAACGCGAGCTGGCCGAGAGCGAGGCGCGCTTCAGCGCGCTGGCCGACGGCCTGCCGATGCCAGTGTGGGTGCTCGACGTCAATGGCGTGATGCGCTTCGTCAACAGCGCCTATGGCGATTTCTTCGGCCTGGACATCTCCAGCGGCACGGTGTCGGCGTGGAGCGAGTTGCTGCACCCGGAAGACCTGCCGGTGTTCCAGTTCGAACTGGCCGAAGCGCTGCAGCAGCAACGCGGCATGCGCGCGCTGGTGCGGGCGCGGCGCCACGATGGGCGCTGGCGCTGGATCGAGATGAGCGCCACGCCGCGCTATTCCGCCGACGGGCGCTTCATTGGCCTGGCCGGCAGCAGCCCAGACGTGACTGAGCGCCGCGAAATAGAACTGGCCCGCGAGCAATTGCTGGAATCCGAGCGCATTGCCCGCGGCGAGGCCGAGAGCATGGCGCGGCTGAAGGACGAGTTCCTGGCCACGTTGTCGCACGAACTGCGCACCCCGCTGACCACCATCCTGGGCTGGAGCGAATTGCTGCTGCAGCGCGTGGGTGAGGGCGACCCCGGCTACAAGGGACTGTCGGTCATCGCCAGCAGCGCCAAGGCACAGAAGCGGCTGATCTCCGACATGCTCGACCTCAGCAGCATGCTGCTGGGCAAGGTCCAGCTGGAAGTAGAGACCCTGGACCTGGTCGAGGTGTTGCGTGAGTCGATCGGCGCGCAGGACCTGGTCGCCGAGGGCAAGGACCAGACGGTGACACTGGCGGCGCCTGACACGCCCTGCTACGTGCTGGGCGATGCGACGCGCCTGCAGCAGGTGTTCTGGAACCTGCTTTCCAATGCGATCAAGTTCACCCCTGCGCACGGCACCATCGAGGTGACCGTTTCACGCGAGGACCGCTACTTCGTGGTGGCGATCCAGGACTCCGGCGACGGCATCGCGCCGGAATTCCTGCCCCACCTGTTCGGCCGCTTCCGCCAGGCCGACGGCACCACCACGCGGCGGCACGGTGGCCTGGGCCTCGGCCTGGCCATCGTCCAGCAGCTGGTCGAAATGCATGGCGGCCAAGCCAGTGCCAGCAGCGCCGGACGCGGCTGTGGCGCCACCTTCCGCGTGCGCCTGCCCGAGCGACCGGAGCAGTCGCAACGGCCGCGGCGCGAACTGCGCCGCAGCCTGGCCAACGAGATGGTGGTCGAAGCGCAGGCGCTGGCCGGGATGACCTTGCTTGCGGTGGAAGACCAGCCGGACATGCTCGAATACCTGCGGCGGCTGCTCGAAGAGCAAGGCGCCGAGGTGGTCATGGCCGGCAGCGCGACCGATGCGCTGGCGCTGCTGGACCAACGCGGGCACGAGCGTTTCGACGCCATGCTGACCGACATCGGCATGCCGGGCATGGACGGCTACGGGCTGATCCGCACGATCCGCGAGAACATGGGCCTGGATGCGAGCATGTTGCCGGCGATCGCGGTGACGGCGCTGGCGCGGGCCGATGATCGCAATCGCGCGCTCGCGTCGGGCTTCCAGGAACACCTGGCCAAGCCCTACAGCGTGGCCCAGCTGGTGACGGCGGTGAGAGGCGCGCGCAAGCGCAAGCGCTGAACATTGCCCCGCTTTTCACGACGCGGGGCCTAGGCTGGCGATGTTTCCCGCGCGGAGTGGCCTTGCATGTCCAAGTACGCCAAGCACGTCTATACCGACCAGGCGCAGATCGCGGCACTGGCATCGTGGGTGCAACAACTCCCCGGCGAGGCACGCGTGCAGGTGACGCTGGATGACGGTAGCCGCCTGTTGGGTACGGTGGCCGTGCAGCCGACCGTGCAGACGTTTCGCGACGAAGCCGAGAACGAAGGCGCCAACGGCCTGCTGCGCCTGGACGACCTCGACAGCCCGGTGCAGCAGCACCTGATCTGGCTGGACACGATCCGCGAAGTAAGGGAGCTGCCGCCCATCGAGGTGTAGCGGCCGCCGCGCGCCGCCGACCACGTTTGACAATCTCTTTACCCCCTGGTCTTCCAGCTGGGGCATCATCCGGAACCCCACCGCAGACACGAGGGCGTTCCTTCGATGCAATCGCGCGTGCTTTCCCTGAACCTGCGCCTGGCGCGCCTGGCTGCCCCCACGTTGGCGCTGGTCGGCCTGGCCTCCTGCGGTGATACCGCGCGCTACCCGATCGATGCGGGCGTCGGCCCGAACCCACAGCTACCCGCGCCGGTCAAGCGGGTGATCCCCACGGTCAAGGTGGCCAGCGTCAAGCGCTGGGCCGGAGAGGCCACGCCGGTGCCGGCCGACGACCTGCGCGTGGTCGCGTTCGCCCGCGACCTCGATCACCCGCGCTGGATCTACGTGCTGCCCAACGGCGATGTGCTGGTGGCCGAAACCAACGCACCCCCGCACCCGAAGGAAGAAGAGAGCGGGCTGAAGGCCAAGGTGATGGCCTCGATGATGGCCAAGGCCGGCGCCGCCACGCCGAGTGCCGACCGCATCACCCTGCTGCGCGATGCTGACGGCGACGGTGTGGCCGAGGTGCGCACGCAATTCCTGAGCGGCCTCTACTCGCCGTTCGGCATGGCTTTGGTCGGCGACCGCTTCTACGTCGCCAATGCCGACGCGCTAGTCAGCTTCCCCTACCACGAGGGCGATACGCAGATCACCGCGCCGCCCAAGTTCATCGCCAACCTGCCTGGCGGCCTCAACCACCATTGGACCAAGTCGCTGGTGGCCAGTGCCGATGGCAGCCGCTTGTATGTGGGCGTCGGCTCCAACAGCAATGTCGCCGAGAAGGGTATGGACGCCGAGCTCAACCGTGCCGCGATCCTCGAAGTCAATCCGCAGGATGGCAGCACGCGCTTGTACGCGACTGGCCTGCGCAATCCGGTCGGGTTGGCCTGGGAGCCGTCGCAGCAGTCGTTGTGGGTGGTGGTCAACGAGCGTGACGAGCTGGGCAGCGACCTGGTGCCCGACTACCTCACCCAGGTCAAGGAAGGCGCCTTCTATGGCTGGCCTTATAGCTACTACGGGCAGCACGTGGACGAGCGCGTCAGCCCGCAGGATCCGCAGAAGGTCGCCTCGGCGATCAAGCCCGATTACGCGCTCGGCGCGCATACCGCCTCTTTGGGATTGACCTTCGGTACCAGCGACAGTCTGCCGGCGCGATACCGTGGTGGCGCCTTTATCGGCCAGCACGGCTCGTGGAACCGCGATCCGCCCAGTGGCTACAAAGTCATCTATGTGCCCTTCGCCGATGGGCGCCCGCAGGGTGAGCCGCGCACCGTGCTCGACGGCTTCCTGGACGTGGACGGCAATGCGCAGGGCCGCCCGGTGGGCGTGGCGATCGACAAGAAGGGCGGGCTGCTGGTGGCCGACGATGTCGGCAACGCGGTGTGGCGGGTGACGGCGAAGGTGGCCGCGCCGGCGGCGGCACCGTCTTCACCGTAAAGGGCGGGCGCCTCGCACAGGCGCCCTGGCAGCCTGTCGGTGCGCTCAGCGCACCGGCATGGTTGGCGTAGCTTCGAAGCGTCGCGAATAGCCACGCTCTTCGGCGATGCGCTCGACTTCGTCGTCGTCAAGCTCCGGCGCGCCGTACACCACGTAGGCCACCGTCCCGTCGCTGCGCGTACCGACCTGGTGCAGCCGATAGCGCGGGCGCCCGGCCCCGGTATTTTCCGGGTAGTGCAACGGCGGGGGCGCGTTGTCCAGATCCATTTCGCTATTGTCGACCACGCCGCCGATGAACAGGGCTCGCATGCGCTCACTCCTCAGATGTGGGGTCGATCCACCCTACTGACTGCGTTGTTGGGATCGCATCAATGCCATGTCGAGACGGGGGGTAGGGCCGGGTGACTCGGGGGCGACGGTAGAATGTGCATTCCCCCGCCAGAACCGCGTGCCGATGCCCGTCGCTGCCGACGCCCCGCTGCAAACCCTGTTCCTGCCTTTCGCCCAAGGCCTGCTGCGCTGGCCGCAAGGCCCGGTGTTGTTCCTGCGCGCCCGTGAGGGCTGGCCATTGCGCGAACAGGCGCAAGCCGCGCAACTGGTCTGCGTGCAGAGCTTCCGGCCCTTCGCCGAGGCGTTGGAGCGGGCGGGCCATACGGTGCACGCCGAGGTTCCGGCCGATGCGCCCACGGGTGGTTATCCGCTGGTGCTGGTGTTGCCGCCGCGGCAACGCGAGGAGGCGCGGGCGTTGCTGGCGCAGGCCTTGGCGCAGCTGGCGCCGGGTGGAATCATCGTGGCCTGCCAGTCGAACAACGAAGGCGCCCGCTCCGGTGAGGCCGACCTCAAGCAGCTCGCAGGGTTGGCCGGCAACCTGACCAAGAACCACTGCCGGGTGTTCTGGACCGCGCCGCAACAGGGCGGCCACGACACCACGCTGGCCCAGCGCTGGGCCGCACTGGATGCGCCGCGCCGGGTACTGGACGGACGTTTCCTCAGCCGGCCCGGGATCTTCGCCTGGGATCGCGCCGACCCGGCTTCGATCCTGCTGGCGGAACAGCTGCCGGCCGACCTGTCTGGCCATGGCGCCGATCTCGGCGCCGGCTTTGGTTACCTGTCCGCCGAAGTGCTCGCGCGCTGCCCGAAGGTTGCTGCCCTGGACCTGTTCGAAGCCGAGGCACGCGCGCTGGACCTGGCACGCGAGAACCTGCCGCCGCTGGCGGGCGCGGTGGCGCTGGACTACCACTGGCGCGACGTCACCACCGGCCTGCCACGCCAATACGACTTCATCGTCAGCAATCCGCCGTTCCATACACCGGCGCGCGAGGACCGGCCGGATATCGGCCAGCGCTTCATCGCCGTGGCCGCGCAGGCGCTGCGGCCGGGAGGACGCTTGTTCGTGGTGGCCAATCGCCACCTGCCTTACGAGCAGATCCTCAACGACAGCTTCGGCGAAGTCCGGGTGGCGGCCGAGCGCGGGGGCTTCAAGGCCATCGTGGCGCGTCGCGGGAAGCGCGCATGAAGCTGGTCAAGCACATCGCCAACCTCGGCTATGGTAGCCGCAAGGAGGTGACCTGGATGTTCCGCGAGGGCCGCATCACCGACGCCGACGGCGAAGTGCTGTATGCCGACGACAACGTGGCCCATGAGGCCATTCGCGTCGATGGCGAGCCCCTGGATCCGCCGGTCGGGCTCAGCCTGGTGCTGCACAAGCCGGCCGGGTACACCTGTTCCACCAAGGACAGCGGCCGGCTGGTGTACGACCTGCTGCCGCCGCGCTTTCGCCTGCGTTCGCCGTTGCTGTCGCCGGTAGGCCGGCTGGACCGGGAGACCAGCGGCCTGCTGCTGTTCACCGACGACGGCGCGCTGCTGCACCGGATCGTCTCGCCGAAGTCGCGCCTGGACAAGGAATACGAGGTCACCCTGGCGCAAGACCTGCGCGGCGACGAAGCCACGCAGTTCGCCAGCGGCACGCTGATGCTGGAGTCGGACGACAAGCCGTTGCTGCCGGCGGAGTTGAGTGTGCTCGGTCCGCGGCAGGCGCGGCTTGTCCTGCATGAGGGCCGCTACCACCAGGCGAGGCGGATGTTCGCCGCTGTCGGTAACCATGTCGCCGCGTTGCATCGCAGCCGCATCGGTGGACTGGACCTGGGCCAGCTGCCCGAGGGGCAGTGGCGCCTGCTCGATGCCGATGACCTGGCCCGCCTGTTCGGAGCCGCTGCATGAGTCCGCCGGCGTTGCCGTTCCTGCCGCAGGCGGTGATCTTCGACATGGATGGCCTGATGCTCGACAGTGAGCGCGCCATCACCGCATGCCTGGCGCGCGCCGCGGAGGAACTCGGCCAGCCGATCGAGCCGGATTACTGGCTTGGCATGGTCGGCAAGGGCGACGCAGCCTGCCGCGCGATGCTCGCCGAACGCATTGGCGATGACGCGGCCCAGGCGCTGCTGACGCGCTGCCACTTGCTGTACGACGGGGTGGTCGAAGCCGGCGTGCCGCTGCGGCCGGGCATCATGCAGTTGCTCGACCTGTTGGCCGCACGCGGCATTCCGCGTGCCGTGGCGACGTCGACGCGCCGACCGCTGGCGCTGCGAAAACTCGAGACTGCCGGCCTGTTGCATCGCTTCGACGCGATTTGCACCAGCAGCGACGTGGCGCATCCCAAGCCGGCGCCGGATATCTACCTGCTGGCGGCGTCGAGGCTGCACGTGCCCCCAGCCGACTGCCTGGTGCTGGAAGACTCGCCGACCGGTGTGCGCGCCGCCCTGGCAGCGGGCATGACGCCCATCCAGGTGCCCGATTTGCTCGCGCCGGACGAAGACGTGCGCGCGCTGGGGCATCGCATCGTCGATTCGCTGGGCGATGCGCAGCGGTTGCTGGAGCTGCGGTTGGAGGCGGGAGGCTAACGCTGCGCGAAAATTCTTTCGTAAAGAAACTGCCTGCACTGAGTTGACGGCGCGCCGCCACATGCCTGTTCTGGCCCCACGACTCCGCCCCTGTCGCGTCATTATTGACTCAACGGCTAGGGAAGAAAAAACCGGCGCAAGGCGGTTTTTTCATGTCTGCAGGAAGCGTCAATGAAAGCGGTCAGGGAAACAGCGGTTTACATCGATGGCTAGCCGCCATTGGGCGCAGATCGGGATGGCCGCTCACTCCCGAAGCAATTGCTCCCAACCCTCGGCACCCAACTCTTCCAGCGTCTGCAGATTGCGTTCGACGATGACATCGGGGTCCGGGAAAGCCGCCACCGCGCGCTCGACGCTGTCTTCGCGCAACAGGTGCAGGGTCGGCCACGGCGAGCGGTTGGTGTAGTTGCCCACGTCGTCGGGTCCGGCACCGGCGAACTGGTATTGCGGGTGGAAGCTGGCCACTTGCAGCACGCCGTGCAGGTCGAGCGCTTCGACCGCGGCGTCTGCGTTGTCGAGGAAGTCGTTGTAGTCGAGGAAATCCTCGAGCACGAACGGGTGCACGATCAGCGTGGTGTCGATCTCCTCGGCCGGGGTGTCGCGCAAGCGCAGCAGCTCCTCGGCCAGCTCCTCCAGCAACGCCTCGGGCGTGCTGGCGTCGCTCAGCACCAGGCGCACCTGCTGCTTGACGTAGACCGCCTTGGCGAACGGGCACAGGTTGAGCCCGATCACCGCCCGCTCGATCCAGCGCCGGGTCTGGCCCAGATAATCCGGCGCCGCGGCGTCGGCGGGGAGCGCTGCGTCAGTCACGGAAATTGTCGAACTGTAGCGGCAGCTCGAACTCGCTGTTGCGCAACAGGGCGATCGCTTCCTGCAGGTCGTCGCGCTTCTTGCCGTTCACGCGCAGCTTGTCGCCATTGATCTGCGTGTCGACCTTGATCTTCGACTCCTTGATCTTGGCCGCGATCTGCTTGGCCAGCTTCTGCTCGATACCCTGCTGGACCGTCACCTTCTGCCGCGCGCCGGCCAGGTTGGTTTCGACCTCGCCGAACTCCAGGCAGCGTGCATCGATGCCACGGGCGATCAGGCGCACACGCAGGATGTCGGTCATCTGCTTGAGCTGGAAGTCGCTGGGCGCGGACTGGTTGATGACCTTGTCATCCAATTCGAACTTGGCCTCCACGCCCTTGAAGTCGAAACGGGTGGAGAGCTCGCGATTGGCCTGGTCGATCGCGTTGGTCAGTTCGTGCTTGTCGACTTCCGACACCACGTCGAAGGAAGGCATGTCTGCTCCTGGAATGCTGGGGAGGGAGGGGCGCTCGGCCGAAGC
>Ga0160434_100412_pt1 | contig 12537 bp, 16 predicted proteins | sample HID1973I_E0MG_FD_108273 | JGI IMG/M metagenome (GOLD analysis project Ga0160434, IMG submission 108273) | Enriched mosquito-associated microbial communities from UW Madison campus, WI, USA - HID1973I_E0 MG | ecosystem: Host-associated > Arthropoda: Insects > Digestive system > Unclassified ...
GAAGTACCAACTGGTCGGCATCGACACCCAACCGGGGCCGCCATGCAGCATCAGCAGTACCGGATTGCGGCGGTCGCTGCCACGGATGGAAACCCATTGGTCGATGCCACCGATGCGGACTTTTTCCAGGCGCTCGATGCCGTTGTCGGCCACGACCCGGCGCATGTTCGCCATTATGTCGATGGCTTCCTGGCGGCTTTGAGGCTTTGGAGCTGCCGCGGCGAAGGCGGCAGCGGTCATGCAGAGAGCGAACAGAAGACCCGACAGCACCCGCTTCATCGATGACTCTTACCCGTGGTTTGGTATGGCGATTGTGCCATGGACGGATTTGGCGCGGCCGCAGTTGTCATATGATCCGGGCTCCGGTCGCGCGCAGGCGTAGGTGTTCATGGACCCCGCTTATTTCACTATGGCTGCGTTCGTCGGCGTTGGCGCCTTGTTCGGCTTTTTGCGCTCGCGGAACGGGCGCCGCGGCCGCGGCGGCTGGATTGGCCTGGCGGTGATCCTCGCGCTGTTGGCCGGGTTGATCATTTCAGGAACTACTGGCGCTTCGTCGATGACCTGGGTATTTGGAATCGCGCTGATGTTCGCGATCCCGATCATGTTTTTCCTGGCCATTGGCTCTGTCATCGGCTCATGGTTTCGCCGACAGAAAGAGGGCGGCTAGCGGCCGCAGCGCCGGGGCCGGTGCGTTGATTAACTGGGCTACTCCACTGCGGTTAACATCAGCATTCGATCAGGGGAGCAATGGACATGCGACGTATCGATATTTGTTTGTGGGCGAGTCTTTTGGTGTGGCCGGGCGTGGCCTCGGCACAGGACTCAGGCATGTTCGGCTACTGCCACGTGCAGGTCGGCAACGACACCTGGATCTCGCCGGTGTTCGAGCATCCAGGGATCAACAGCGTGGGCAAGGTCGCCGGCCAGGACCAGGACGGCTTCCGCCAAGCCGTCCAGTCCGAGGTGGACGTGCCGCAGAGCGCACAGGTGAAGTGCGGGTATTCCCGGGACCAGGCGTCGATGGATCAGGCGCAGAAGGAATTGCAGGACACCGAGCGTGGATCGGTGGCGGGCGGCCATCTGCGGGAAATCGCCTGGGCACCCCCGGTGCCAGCGCCGAGGGCCAGCGGTCCGTTGGTGGCCGACGAAGTGCCCGCCGCGCTGCGGGCGATGCTTGCCGCGGACCCGTTCTTCGCCGTGCCGAAGGGCAACGGTGGCGCGATCGAGCGTGTCGACGAGCGCACCGTGGGCAGCGGCGGCGATGTCCTCACCGTTACCCAGAAAGCCCGTGCGCAACAGGACGGCAATCTCTGTCGAGAGAATTTGCAGATCGCCATGCTCCATGGCGAAGAGCACTTCACCGTCGATGGCGTGGGACAGTCGTGGGCTGGCTTGGTTCCACTCACGACTGTTTCGCGCACCTCCAACGGCCAAGGGGCGCAAGATTCCAGACAGCAGGCCCTGTCGCTGCGCCATGAAGGTGACGCGTTGTTTCCGTTGCGGCAGGGCGCTCATACGGTCCTGACATTGGAAGCCCAGGTTCGAGACGACGACGACGACACGGTGTCGCGGGATCTACGCCTGGACTGCAGGGTGGGCGCGACCGTGTCGGCTTCCGCCGTCGTTGCCAAGGCATCCGGGAAGGCCACCGAGCTTCGCTGCAGCAGCACACAGCCCAGCGCACCGAAAGGTCCTGCGCAGAATGTCCTGTACCACTGGTTCGCCGATGCGGGGTGCTTCGTCAATGCGCCCATTCCGCTTTGATATGAGCACCAAAGCGAGCGGTGAGCGGCTCCACGACGCTCGCAGACTAATGACTTCCACGGGACCCTTATGACTCGCGCACTTCGTGCAGCACTACTTTCTTGCGTGCTTGGCTTTGTATGCACGGCTTGCGCGGCGGAGAAGCAAGCCGCACCGGAATGGTTGCTTCGGACGTGGACAAAGACACTCGATGAGGACAATGGCCCCGCGGACTCGATCACCTTCCGGGCGGATGGCACTTTCGTCACCTACGACGAACAATGCAGTGAACACGCCAACCGCTATTTCGTGGACGGGGGACTGGTCTTCCTGGTCATCCCCATGGAGAAGGGACCGGTCGCACTTGTTCTCAAGCCCGAGCGTGATCATTCGTCGATGACGTTTACGTCCCCGCGCACCAGGAACAATGCCGTGTACGCGGCTTCCGATTCACCGCATTGCAATCGGCAATATTGACAAGTAGCTCTAGGCGGATGCCTTGGGTCCCCGCAAACCTCATACGTCTCCTGCGTGGCACAAGGTGGGGCAGGCCTGGGCCTGCTCCACCCGCCTCATTGACCGCGCGTCAGTTCGTACCCGCCTTGCCCCCACCCGTCGCAATCCAGTCATCCACGGCCGCTTCCAGCACCGCGAGCGGCATCGCGCCATTGTCGAGCACCAGGTCATGGAACGCGCGAATGTCGAAGTCCTTGCCCAGCTTGGCCCGCGCCCGCTCACGCAGCGCCACGATCTTCAGGTGACCCACCTGGTAGGAGCACGCCTGCCCCGGCTGCACGAGATAGCGATACACCTCCGTGCGCACCTCGGCCGCTGACATTCCGGTCTCCGCCTGCATGTAGTTGATCGCCTGCTCCGGCGTCCAGCGCTTGCGGTGCAGGCCCGTATCCACGACCAGCCGCACCGAGCGGAACAGCTCCGCGCGCAGGCGGCCGATGTCGCCCCAGGGGTCGTCCTGGTAGAGCCCCATTTCCGCCGCCAACTGCTCGGCATAAAGCGCCCAGCCCTCGGTGAACGCACTCGGGTTGAGGCTGCGCCGCAGCAACGGGAGATCCTTCAGCGTCTGCCCGATCGAGATCTGGAAATGATGGCCAGGCGAGCCTTCGTGGTAGGTCAGCGTCGGCAAGCTCCAGCGCGTGTTCGCCTCCAGGTTGCCGAGATTGATGAAGTACAGGCCGCCGCGCGAGCCGTCGATCGCCGGCGGCAGGTAGTAGGCGCCCGGCGCGGTGGCCTGCGAGGCGACGGGCACGGTGCGCACTTCCAGCGGCTGCTGCGGCACGTGGTCGAAGTACTTCGGGACCTGGGGTTCCAGCTTCTTCAGCGCATGCTGGATGTCGGCCAGGAGCTCGGCGCGACCGGCGTCGGTATCGGCGTACTGGAAGCGAGGATCCTTGGTCAGCGCCGCCATGCGCTCGCCTACCGTTCCCTTGTCCATTCCCTGCGCACGCAGCTTGGCGTCCATCTCGCGCTGGATGCGCGCCACTTCGGACAGCCCGAGCTGGTGGATCTGCTCGGCGTCCATGTCGGTGCTCGTGTTCCAGCGCAGTGCCGCGTCGTAGTAGGCATCACCGCCGGGCAGTGCCCATACGCCGTGATTGCCCGGATGGGTCGCGATCACCTGATCCAGCCGCGCCAGCAGCCGGGCGTAGCCCGGGTTGACGTCGCTGCGTACCGCGGCGACCGCTTGCGCCACCAGTTCGTCGCGGCGGGCTTGCGGCAGGTCGAGCTTGGCCAGCTTGCCGCGCAGCGCCACGACGAGCCGGCTGTCCGCCGGCGCCGGTGCGAGGAGGCTGCGGATCTGGGCTGCGGCGCCCTCCAGGGCAACCTGGGGTGGCAACACGCCCTTCGACGCCTGCAGGTCGAAATTGGCGCGGATCTGGTTGAGCTTGCCGTTGAAGGCGTGCAGGCGCGAGATGTAGGCCACGGCACCGGCTTCATCGCGCACGTTGTGCTGGTTCTCCATGAACTGGGGGAGCGTCATCGGGATGCTGAAGAGCTGGTCGACCGCGTAGGTGGTCGCACCGGCCGGCAGCCACGCGGGCGCCCAGTCGGGTGCCATCAGGTCGATCTGCGCCTGGTAGAACCAGCGAGCGAGGCCCAGGCTCCAGCGATCCTGCCCGGTCACCGGCGCTTGGTCGGCGCGTTGTTGCAGCGCGGCCAGGTTGTCGCGGAGGGTCTTGCGGAGGACTTCGCGGCGCGGGAGCGATACGTCCGAGAGCTGGCCGGAGAGATCGATGCCGTCGCCGGAGATGCCCAGGATCGTGCGCAGTTCCGGGTCTCGCACTACTACGCTTTGGGTTTGGGCATCGAGCAGTGCGCCCAGGGATTCTGACTTCTGCTCGGTCGCCGCGGGTGCCGCAGGGGCCGGGGGCGACAGGGCAACCGTGATCGAAGCGGCGAGCAGGCAAAGCAGGAGACGTGGGCGCATCGGAATCTATGCCGGGAGAAGAGCCGGCAAGGATCGCATGGATGTACAGGCGGAGGCTCCCACCTGAGCCAAGGCGCGACGAGCGTCACGGCTGGGGCGGGTGTGCCTGGTGCGGGGTTCGGCTTTACCTTGCCAAGGGCCGCCTGATCAATCCGCTTTGTAGACCGTGGCCTGGCGTACTGCCAGCTTCCACTCGCCGCTGGCGTCGGTCCATATTTCGGTGGTGCGACGACGTACCTGTTTGCCGGCGAAGCGTGCCTTGTTCACGGGGGTCAGGGATTCTTCGCCCATCAACACCACGTCATGTTCGCCGCGGGTGGCGGCGTACTCGATAGTGCGCTGCAACGAGGTGTAGTCGATCTTGCCGGTGCGCAGGTTGTTCTCTGCATCGGCCTTGCGGGCGATGACGTTGAATGGATTGTTGACCACGGCATCGTCGTCGAAGATCGCGCTGAAGGCTGGCACGTCGTGCGACAGGATGGCCGCATCCATGCGCTCGGTGGCAGCCAGGGCGCCGGCGATGCGCGGCTGCTTGCAGGTTTCGGCTACTGCGGCATTGGCGGGTTTCCAGCTGGCGTAGGCTGGCGACGCGGCGAACAACAGCAAGGCAGGTAACAGGTAGGTGGCGCGGTGCATGGCTGACCCTTGGAGTGAGGAGTACGTTGGGTCAACGCGGGTGACGCGGGAAAGGGGCCTTTCCGACATCTCCTTCCCCGCGGACACAGAACAACGCTGCCTACGCTCCTTCGGGCTCAGCCACCGCCGACCATAGGATTGCCGCCCGTGACTGGGGGACACCCGATTTACAAGAGCCTGAGTGCAAAAGCCAGACCCAGAAGAATTGCCAGCAGCGCCGCCACGTTCAGAATCATCGCGTACGACCGCCTGGGAAAGTGGGCGCTAAGCGCGATCGCTCGTAGCATTGCAAGCGGCACCAGCGCGTAGATCGCACATGACACGATGAAGTACCAATTGAGCGTGTGCGAAGAGCTTCCACCCATCGCCTTGCCGACCTGGAAAAGTACGACTCCACCGACGAGGGACAGAAAGGACCGGATCGCGAAAGCGTTGCTCAGTTTGGTCTGTGCATTCATGGGATCACATCGCGAGCGGGATGACTCCGCACATGGCTCCGCTGGGCGTGCTGCTTCTTCACTGTACGTTCCTTGTGCTCGGCCACGGAGCGCGATTACCCCGGCGCCGAGTGTCTGCCCCTTTTCCTCAGTTGCGGGAAGCGGTGACGAAGTCGCCAATCTCGGCAAACCCGGGCTCGGGCGATTTCATTGCGCGCGCCGCAAGATAGCCTGCGGCTCGGCAGGTTGCAGACCCGCGCGCCCCCAGGCGTACACTGGGCGGGCCACCCCGTCCCGGGGTACACGGAGAAACATCATGGACCGTAGTTTCGGCTGTGTGGTGCTGTCCTGTGTCCTGGTCGCCGCAATCGGCGCCCCCTCCTCCAAGGCCGCCGAATCGGTGGCCGGTACCACCCGAAGCTTTGCCGCCTGCGTCGTCACCGACGCGTCCGCGCGGAAGCTCTACGCCAGCGAGTCTGGGCGGATCGATGTTGTGGGCAACGGTAGCGTGGATGCCGAGGGTTACGCCGCCTGGGTTGCCCAGCTTTACAGCGTGCCGCAGGCGCGGCTGGGGGCGGCGACTTGCGTGTCCGATCCGCGCAGCCTGACGGCGGCGCAGATGCGGCTGAAGCCGCTTGTGGAAGCGGCGGGCCGCGAGGGGCTGGCGGTTGAACGTACGCGGTGGTGGTTGAGCCAGTAGGCCGGCGGTGTTGTAGCGGGACCGTCGAAGTCGAGGCTGATGTCTGCACGGATCCGAAGCAGCAAGGTGCGCGGCTCTCGGGCCAGTGGCCTGCTCGCGATCGGAGTCTCCCCAGCTCGTTCACTTCACCGGGCATCATCAAGCTCGATGGTGTCGTCTATACCCCGGACGCCGCGCCTTGTTCGCTAGCGCGCCCGGCAACTAACCCGTCGGATGGCAAGGAGCTTTCGGAATGAAAACGGACACCGCTTCATCAGCGATCGCCGCTCTGGCCCTTGGCGCGGTGCAGGCCCTGGCACTCATCTGGTGCTGGGCGTACATCGCTGCGTTCAATCCGCTCACGCTGTGGCTTCTCAAAGCGGGACTGCGGGGACGGGGATTTCTAGCCGCCGTCACGGCGATGGATTTTTTGATCAACCTGCTTCTGCTTCTTCCGGCGGCGTGGCTGTTGCTGTTGCTCGGGCGGCGCCACTTGCGATTCCACACCATGCTGGCGATGTTGAGCCTGGTCGTTACGGGCGCAGTCACCGTCGGCCTGCCGGTGTTCTCCGCCAGCGCGTTTGTTGCGATCAGCTATGGCCTACTTGTGCTCGCTTTGCCTGCTGACGTGTGGCTGCTGTCGCGATTCACCGGGAAAGCTCCCGGCGCTCCTGCCAAGCGAACCGCGCCAACCGTGATGGCTCCCGGCGCCATCCAGGCTGGTCCCGCGTCACCGCACTGATTGGGAAAAGGTCAGGCCTGGGAGAAAGAGCCGGTGCGGGGCGTAGCGCAGCCTTCCTAGAACCGCTTCGCCCCGGGCTCCACGGCGCTGCATTCCCCCTCGAAGGTCTCCACACCCTGGATGCGGATGTGCCCGGTGCGCCGGTCGATATCGAGCTTGGGCTTGTTCAGTCCGTTGAGGCGATAGCTGGCCTGGATGCGGTCGGGTCCAATCTGCAGATCGCGCAGCGGCCACCAGCCGTCTTCGCCGCCAGAGGCGAGCGCGGGCAGCAGGCGCTTCGGGAGGCGCACGCGGCCCTGGCCGTCGTGGATCTCGACCTGCACGGTGGCCTGGATCTGCGTGGTGTCGAGGCTGGTGCGGTCACTGTCCACGAACTTGTGCTTCTTCGAATCCCATTCGGAGCCGTAAGACTCGTGTGACTCCAGCCGCTCGCCGATGCCATTGCACAAGAGGTCGAAGTCGGTGCGCGGTGCGGTCTGTGCGAAGACCGAAGCGCTGGCCAGTGTGGCCGAGATGCAGGTGAGGTAGGCAAGCGTGCGGGGGGCGTGGTTGCTGGTCACGGGTTGGCCTCGGGTGGGGGCGGTAGTGGGGACACAGACTGCGCTTTCGATGATGGTGGTTTTGATCTGGGTCCCCGTCAAGTTGAGCGGCTCTTCGTCGTTTTCGACCCTGCATTTCCAGACGCGGCGAGAGTGGCGCAGCGCCGACACGGCCGTATCGAGTTGAGGACGCTGTCGAGGTCCGGGCTCGATTGCGGCTGTGGTTGTTGGTCAGACGTGGCCGGCATAAGATCGCAGCGGCATCAGGGGGATGGCGCCTTGACTCATGGCGCTGTGGTTAGGTCTTGTGGTTAGACCGCAAGATCGGCAATCGATGGTCTGGGCGCACCATGCATTTACGTGATCAGCTTCTCGAGAAGTTCGAGGCAAACATCTTTCGGCGTCCGCTCTTCTATAGCTATCCAAATGGCCTCCGTTTCGAGCTGTCGGAAGGGCGTACGTGGATCGGCCAGTTCTTGTCCGCCCATAGAAAGGCGCTGGAGGTATCTAAGGACGTATTCGCGGGCCGCGACCAGTTCCTTTTGTGCCTGCGTGCCTATGTTGCTGGTAATGCCTTCAGCATCCGCCGTCTGTTGAGGCAGTTGAGGACGGTGCAGATTCCGATACCGCCCGACCGGATGCTATGGAGCGAACCTGCTGACCTCGACGATGATGACGACGAGGCGAGCGACGCCGAGATCGTGACCTTGGCTTTTTCGGTTCCTACGGACCTGATTCAGGACGTGCTTTGGTGTGCTTTGGCGATGGACCTTTCCATCTCACCGCGTCTTGATTGCGCGACCTATCTGGTGAACCTGGAGGATGGGCTCGTCATGTTCCCTTACGATGATCGCGGCATGGATATTGTGGGACCGAACGCTGAGGCGCTTCGTGAGCTTTACGTTCGGCACCATTCGTGGTTGTTGCCGTATGAGCTGCCGCATATGGAAGCAACATATGGTGCGCGCTAGCATTTCGCTTGAGCCGATGCCGCTTAACTGCGTGGCGTCAAGCCGCGCTTGATTCGGCGCTTGCTTCTGGAAGATGCCGTGCGCAAAACCGCGAACCCGGCTCGCCGCTAGCTTTGGCGGCCTTGGAATGCCCCTTCTCGCGACAGTCCCAGCACCGCTTATTGGCATAGCACTGGAAACCGGCTCCGTGCCCTGCTTTGGACGGAGATGCAGTGGCGCGCACGATGTCGCGTCGGACGCCGGATCGTTCTGGCTCACGATGGTGCTGCTGGCCATGGGTATGGCTCTGTTTCTAGGAGGGACGTTGTCTGCGCTGATGTTTGTCTTTCGTCGCCCGCAATAGCACGGACTACTGGTCGCGCTCTAACTCGCAGTGGGCGGAAAACAGTCACCGACCTAGGCGACCGGGTCCTCGGCGCCCCCCGCTGCCTTCTTGCTGGCCGCTGCCGGCTTTGCCGAGGAGGTCCGAAGCGCGTTATTGATCGACCTCGCAATCTTCTTACGTGCCTCGTCAGCTTTCTCGCCCTCGAGGACTTCTCGCTTGATGACCTCGCCGACGAGAACCTCCTTGATCTGCGCTGCATCAATGCGAACGTCGGGCGACACCCGCCGCAGTTCCCGCCGGATTACATCGAGAACGGTATCGGTCTGAAGCATCGCGCCGACGAAGAAGCGCGACAGCGCCTGCTTCTGTGTGTGGTACTCGCCCAGAACTGAGCGCTGCCAGCCTTCCTTGCACCAGAGATAGAGCAGCTCAATATCACCAGCGCTGCGGGGGCTCAACGCGCAGAAGTCGAGCTCAAGCACCAGTTCGTGATCGATCGGCTTCGCGAAGATGACGTGATAGACGCGCCAGGTGATGCCGTTCGTGAGAAGCACCCAGTCCACACCCTGGTTTGCTGCGTAATCGACCGCTTGCTTGACGTGTGCGTCCTTGAGATCGATACCGATGGCCTTTACTTCGATCAACGTTTGCAGTTGACCATCCATCTTTATCGCCAAGTCGCAGAACGTGCCTCGTATCGAATGCTCTGAGGTTACGTCCGAATACTTGTCGTATCCAAAAACGTCGGCCAGCATGTCTTTGATAATGGTGACCGTGTCCGCCTCACCCACATCTCGCGCTTTGGCTGCAGACAGAATGGGTTGATAGCGCTTTATTCCATTGAGAAGCCTTTCCGCGACCTTCTTCGGGACACTAGCCATGACACTCCCTCGCCTAGACCTATGCCGATACTAGGACCGTTGTCTCAGGTTTGCCAGCGGCTGGCGCCCATATGCTAACTGGGCTCGGCATGGGTGGCCCGGGGCTTCCGGGCAGGAGGGGACGAGATCACATCCTCATGCCATCTCAATGAGACATTTCGCTTCAAAGCGCAGTTCCCACCAAATGACAGCTGCAAGTGCCGCTAACTCTCCGGATACTCCGCCACGCTGGCTGCAACTCGCTGGTTCCGTCTTCAGGCAATGCGAGCAAGCGGCACGGTCACTCAACTGGAGAAGAACGAATGCGCGAACTCACTCAAGCCGAGATCGAACGGGTATCCGGCGGCTATGTAACCCGCGGCGGCACCGCAGGCGATGTGATCCTTACGGGCAGCGGAGCCCTGTTGGGCTTCCTGCTGACTGGCGGCAATCCCATCGGCGCGGGTCTTGGCGCCCATGCGGGTCATGCGTTCGCCCGAATCATCATTGACTGAATCGGAGATAGAACTCATGCGTGAGCTGACACTCGAAGAATGCAGGCAGGTAAGCGGTGGCCTGACCTGGGATAACAGCACCTGTGGCGGCGTTTACACGCTGGGAGGAATCGTCCTGGGTGGCATCGGCTTTGGCTTGGTCGGCGCCGGTGTGGGCGGCGCGGTGGGGTCCTGGATGGGCGACAACTTCTGCCCGGCTCCTCAACCTCGGCAAGGACTGCGATAGGCACACAGGAGCGCCACGCGATGACTACGATCAGGATCACCACGGCCACGCCCGTTTGGCGAGGCATTGCGGTGGGCGTTGGGTATGGCCTTTTCTCGGCGGCTGTGAAGTATCTCGCTGAGGGTCAGATGAGCCTGCGTGAGACGTTGGCGGTGGGCTTCCTCTTCGGCGCCATTCTGTGGGGCTGTATGAGCATGATTTCCGAGAAGGGTCAGATCAATGCCTTGCTTCGTCGGGCGGGCCTGATCAAGGCGCGTCGCTCCCATGAACGGAAGTGAGAGGAGGTGCTTGTAAGCGGGCGCCGCCGCCGGGGATGAGAGCTCTTTCCATGGCGCGCGAGTTCTTCCCCCAGTTGGGCTGCCTTAGCCCGAAGAGGCTGACAGCACGTCCCCACCGTCTGTGCGTGGGCCGATTCTCTTGAACTCCACAGCGGCGACACCACCGCGCGGATGCGACCGAGTTGACCTAGCATCGCCAAACTCTGTTGAGACGATAACTGCCGCTGCTGCCGCCGCTTGCATCATGGCACTCGCCGCCGCGCTGCTTTTGCGCGCACCGTTCGCGGACCGCCCAGCGGCGTTGCCAGCGTCCTTCGTACTGACGTTGCTACCGCGTGCTGTACGTAAGGAACCTCCTCCTCTGGCTCCGCGTCCTGAAAAGCGAAGCCTCCGGCCAACGCGAAACACGCGCACCGCTATCGCGCCCCGGCCTCAGCCCGCTGTTCCCACGGCGTCAATCCCAAGTACGCCGTTTGACCTATCCGTACCCGATCAAGCTTCCACCTCATCGGGCGCTGGACGCTTTCGACACGACATCATGAGCGCGCACCCCGGTGCAACCTTCGCGGCCCAAGCTCAGCCGCTTTCAGCTGTGCGTCTGCGCGACAGCAGCCTCATGGGAAGAATAAGCCGCATGTCGCGAGCCTACGACTGTGGCGAGCTACGCGCTTCGATGGCGAAGAGGCCAGAAAGTTCGGAGACTATCCTGGCGACGATGAAACGGCGCGGCTGCGATAGGCTGTAGCGGTAGCTGCCGCGGGGCTACACGCGTCCACGTTGAGCCACGCGCACTTCCTGTTGTCTGTCGGAACTTACAGCGACTACGCTCCAGAGCGGGGCCATTTATGCGATCGAGAGCTCGGCAGCGCCGCTAGGGTGGCTCTCTACGCAACAACGGAGGAGATGATCCAATCATGCTTCAGCCCCATTGGACTGCCTATGTAACAGCGCTAACCGTTCCTGCGTTGGCTCTGGCTGCTTCTGCTATCGCCTATGGCCAATGGCGAACAGCACAGAACAGACTAAGGCACGAACTCTTCGACAAGAGGATGCTTGTCTACGAATCCGTCAGAGACATGCTCGGGCATGTAGCGAGCCGCGGGACGATTTCGACAGAACAGCAAGCCAAGTACTTTTTTGGAATACAAACGGCAAAGTGGCTCTTTGGCGCGGACGTCAACAGCTACCTGTCCGCAACGCTATGGGGCAAGCTCGTGGATTTGCAATTTCATGAACAGCTCTCCAGTGCCGAGAACAGAGGAGATCCAGAACGCTCTAAGCACATTGCAAAGAGAAGCGAGCTCTGCAAATGGTTGATCGCTCAGTATTCTGTTCTTGACGAGAAGATGGAAAAATACATGAGGCTTGGCCATTAAATTTTGATATTCGATTGAGTGTCAGGTAGGGCCAGCTCAATCCTAGTAAAAAGTAAGGCGGCCTTTAGGCCGCCTACTTTTTCTTACTATTAGACAGGAAACCTCAAACCCCGACCGGATTCCCCTTCTCCGGGTCAATCTTGTACTGCTTGATAGCCCGGGCAACATCCTTCCCGGTCATCTTGCCTTCCTTCGCCAGGGCCGCGATGGCCGCGTGCGCGATGTAGTACCGATCAACCTCAAAGAACCTACGCAGGTTGGCGCGAGTATCGCTCCGCCCAAACCCATCAGTCCCCAGCACCGTATACCCCATCGGCACGAAGCTCCGAATCTGGTCAGCAAACAACCTTACATAGTCCGTAGCCGCAATCGCCGGCCCCTGCCGCCCTTCCAGCTGCTGGGTCACATACGCCTTGCGCTGTTCCGCTTCCGGGTGCATCCGGTTCCAACGCTCCGCATCAAAACCATCGCGACGCAGCTCATTGAAGCTCGGGCAAGACCAGATATCCGCGGTAACCCCGAAGTCCTTATCCAGCAACTCAGCCGCCGCCATCGCCTCACGCAGGATCGTGCCGCTACCCAGCAGCTGCACGCGCAGCTCACCCTTCTTCGGCTTACCAGCGTCCTTCAGCAAGTACATCCCCTTGATGATCCCTTCCTCCGCACCAGCCGGCATTTCCGGGTGCGCGTAGTTTTCGTTCATCAGGGTGATGTAGTAGTACTCGTCGATCTGGTCTTCCATCATCGCCTTCATGCCGTGCTGC
>Ga0160434_100413_pt1 | contig 12491 bp, 10 predicted proteins | sample HID1973I_E0MG_FD_108273 | JGI IMG/M metagenome (GOLD analysis project Ga0160434, IMG submission 108273) | Enriched mosquito-associated microbial communities from UW Madison campus, WI, USA - HID1973I_E0 MG | ecosystem: Host-associated > Arthropoda: Insects > Digestive system > Unclassified ...
CCACGCCACGCAACGCGGGACGGGAACCGAAGGATTTGTGCACGCCTTCCAGGCGGGCCAATGCGGGAGCGCTTGCGAGGCTCATGGCAGGTTCCAGTGGAAACTGGCGCCAGCTTCGCGTGGTGGCACCGCCGCCGGCAGTCACCGCTGTCAGCCATCGTGGGTGACAGCTGTCACTGGCCCGGCCGCCGCCGCGAATCCATGCTGCGCCGGCCTGGAAGCGTCACCGGCCATGTGGTGACTTCCGGCAACTTGCGCCCAGTGCAGCGGGCGGTCACATTCGCTCCGACCCTCCGTCACGTGTACATGATGAACACCTCTGCTGATCTGTTGAAGGAACTCAAGATCGACCGCAAGTCGCCCGCCGGACGCGAGCCGCCCTCGCGGCGCGGGCTGTGGATCGGACTGGTCGTGCTGGTGGTGCTGCTGGTACTGGCCGGCGGCGCCTGGGCCCTGTTTGGCCGCAAGCCGGCGGTCGAAGTGCGCACCGCCCCGGTCGTGGCGATCAGCGCCGGCGGCAGCAGCGCCTCGGTCCTGGACGCCTCCGGCTACGTGGTCGCGCGGCGCATGGCGACGGTGTCGGCCAAGATCACCGGCAAGGTGCGCGAAGTGAAGATCGAGGAAGGCATGCGGGTGGAGGAAGGCCAGGTCATGGCCACGCTCGACCCGATCGACGCCGACGCCGCGCGCGATCTGTCCGCCTCGCAGGTCGGCGCCGCGCGCAGCCAGGTCGAGAACATCCGCGCCCAGCTCACTCGCGCCGAGGCCGACGCCACCCGCCTGCAGACCCTGGTCGGCCAGCAATTGGTGTCGCGCTCGCAGTACGACGAGACCATCTCCCTGCGCAATGCCCTGCGCGCGCAGCTGCAGACCGCCGAGCGCAACGTCAAGGTCGCCGGCAACCAGCTGTCGATTTCCGACCTCGGCGTGGACAACACCATCGTGCGCGCGCCGTTCTCCGGCGTGGTCACCGCCAAGGCCGCGCAGCCGGGCGAGATCGTCTCGCCGCTGGCTACCGGCGGGTTCACCCGCACCGGCATCGGCACCATCGTCGACATGGAATCGCTGGAGGTGGAAGTCGATGTGGGCGAAGCCTATATCGGCCGCGTGCAGCCGAAGATGCCGGTGGAAGTGACCCTCAACGCCTATCCGGACTGGAAGATCCCCGGCGAGGTCATCGCCATCATCCCCACCGCCGACCGCGGCAAGGCCACGGTCAAGGTGCGCGTGTCGATGAAGGTGAAGGACCCGCGCATCGTTCCTGAAATGGGCGTGCGGGTGAGCTTCCTGGAAGAGTCCAAGCCCGCAGAGGCGCAGAAGCCGCAAGGCGTGCGCGTCCCGGGTGCCGCCCTGGTCGAACGCAACGGCAGCACCGCCGCCTTCGTCGTTGGCGAAGAGAACCGCGTCGCCCTGCAGAGCGTCAAGACCGGCATCGCCCTGGGCGACGACCGCCAGGTCCTCACCGGCCTCACCGCCGGCGACACCGTCGTGCTCGATCCGCCGGCCACGCTGAAGGACGGCGACAAAGTGAAACTCGCCGGCGCCGAACCCGAATAAGCCGCACTCCGCAATCGTGTAGCTCCACGCTGTTGCTGTAGCCGTTAGCTGTCGCCCTGGCTTCTGCTGTCGCTGTAGCGGTGCTTCGCCGTGGCCGTCGTTTGCGCTGTCGAGATCGCATCGGCCCATTCGTCGTCACTCGAACACCTGTAAGAAACCGGCCTTCCGACCGAACCACCCCAATACCGCACCCGCGCGCCCGATCAAGAGGAAACCCCATGTCCGCCCTCGTCACCCTCCGCAATGTCATCAAGACCTACCAACGCGGCCCTGAGAAGGTGCAGGTGCTGCATGGCATCGACCTGGAGATCGAGCGCGGCGACTTCGTCGCCCTCATGGGTCCCTCCGGTTCGGGCAAGACCACCCTGCTCAACCTCATCGGCGGCCTCGACAGCCCCACCGGCGGCGAGATCGAGATCGAAGGCGAGCGCATCGACCGCCTCAGCGGCAGCCAGCTGGCGACCTGGCGCAGCCACCACGTCGGCTTCGTCTTCCAGTTCTACAACCTGATGCCGATGCTCAATGCGCAGAAGAACGTCGAACTGCCGCTGCTGCTGACTCACCTCAACGCCGCGCAGCGCAAGCGCAACGCCGAGGTCGCGCTGACCCTGGTCGGCCTGGCCGATCGCGCCAGCCACCGCCCCAGCGAACTGTCCGGCGGCCAGCAGCAGCGCGTGGCCATCGCCCGCGCGATCGTTTCCGACCCGACCTTCCTGATCTGCGACGAGCCCACCGGCGACCTGGACCGCCACAACGCCGAGGAAATCCTCAAGCTGCTGCAGCAGCTCAACCGCGACCACGGCAAGACCATCATCATGGTCACCCACGACCCGAAGGCCGCCGAGTACGCCACCCACACCATCCACCTCGACAAGGGTGAGCTGGCCGACGCGCCCGCCGCGCACTGACCGGGGGATGCCATGAAATACCTTTCGCTCGTCTGGGCACAGCTGTTCCGCAGCAAGACGCGGACGATGCTGACCCTGTTCTCGGTGATCGTCGCCTTCCTGCTGTTCGGCCTGCTCGACTCGGTGCGCGTGGCCTTCACCCAGGGCGGCTCGGTCGAAGGCGCCAACCGCCTGGTCGTGGCCTCGCGCCTGTCCATCACCCAATCGCTGCCGGTGCGGCTGGAGCCGCAGATCCGCAGCATCCCTGGCGTGCGCGATGTCACCTACGCCATGTGGTTCGGCGGCATCTACCGCGACCCCAAGGATTTCTTCCCGAACTTCTCGGTGGCGCCGAACTTCTTCGACGTCTACACCGAGTACGAAGTGCCTGCCGACCAGCTCAAGGCGTTCCAGAACACCCGCACCGGCGCCGCCGTGGGCGAGGCGCTGGCGAAGAAGTTCGGCTGGAAGGTCGGCGACACGATTCCGCTGCAGGCGACGATCTTCCCGCGCGGCGGCAGCAACGACTGGCCGCTGGAGCTGAAGCTGATCTTCCGCGCCAAGGACCGCGCCAACGTGCAGGCAGAGAACCAGTTGATGATGAACTGGAAATACTTCGATGAGTCCAACGACTACATCAAGAGCCAGGTCAGCTGGTACACGGTGAAGCTGGCCAGCGCGGACCAGGCCTCGCGCGTGGCCAACGCGATCGATGCGCTGTCGGCCAATTCGGACCACGAGACCAAGACCCAGACCGAGTCGGCGTTCCAGCAGGCCTTCATCAAGCAGTTCGCCGATATCGGCCTGATCGTCACTTCGATCATGGGCGCGGTGTTCTTCACCCTGCTGCTGCTCACCGGCAACACCATGGCGCAAGCCGTGCGCGAGCGCATTCCGGAGCTGGCCACGCTGAAGACGCTGGGCTTCCAGGACCGCACGGTGCTGGGACTGGTGATGATCGAGTCGGTGCTGCTGGTGATGCTCGGCGGCCTGCTGGGCATGGCGTTGGCGTCGGCCGCGATCCCCGGCCTGGCCAAGGCCAGCGGTGGCGCGCTGCCGGTGCACTTCGTGCCGGTGCAGACCTGGATCGTCGGCCTGGTGCTGATGGTGGTCATCGGCATCGTGGTGGGACTGCTGCCGGCCTTGCGCGCGCAGCGGCTGAAGATCGTCGATGCACTGGCCGGCCGCTGAGAGGACACGCACATGAAGAATCAATGGATGTGGAACCTGCTGTCGATCGTGCTGCTGGTCGCAGCGCTGGTGGTCTGGATCCTGCTGCCCTGGTACGCGGTGCTCGGCGTGGCCGTGGCACTGGCGCTGTGGCTACTGCTCACCCGCAGCGGCCGGCTGTCGCTGGCCGCCACGCGGATCGGCATTGCCAGCCTGCCGCAGCGCTGGGGCGCGACCTCGGTGATCGTGGTCGGCATCGCCGGCGTGGTCGGCGTGCTGGTGGCGATGCTGGCGATGGGCCAGGGCTTCCAGGCCACGCTGGACAGCACCGGCGACGACGCCACCGCGATCGTCTTGCGCGGCGGTTCGCAGGCCGAGACCAACTCGGTGATCATGCGCGACCAGTCGCCGCTGATCGCCAGCCTGCCGGGCGTGGCGCGCGATGCCAACAAGCGGCCGCTGGTGTCGCCGGAGCTGTCGCAGGTGGTCAACCTGCAGTCCAAGGCCGACGGCACCGACGTCAACGCGCAGTTCCGCGGCGTCGGCGAGCAGGCCTGGGCGGTGCACGAGAAGGTCAAGATCCTCGAGGGCCGCAAGTTCAACCCTGGCCTGCGCGAGATCGTGGTCGGCAAGGGCGCGCAGTCGCAGTTCCGCGGCCTGGAAGTGGGCAAGAACATCAACCTGGGCAACCAGGCCTGGACCGTGGTCGGCGTGTTCTCCAGCGGCGATGCGCACGACTCGGAGATGTGGACCGACACCGAGACCCTGGCCAGCACCTACAACCGCCGCGCCTATCAGTCGATCAGCGTGCGCACCGAGGGCAAGGAAGGCTTTGCCAACTTCAAGAACGCGATGGCCGCCGACCCGCGCTTGAAGCTCGACGTGTTCACCACGCGCGAGTACTACAGTAAGCAGGGCGGCAACCTGAGCAAGATCCTGGAGATCCTCGGCAAGTTCATCGGCACGATCATGGCCTTCGGCGCAGTGTTTGGCGCGCTCAATACCATGTATGCGGCGGTGGCGACGCGGGCGCGGGAAATCGCCACGATGCGCGCGATCGGCTTCCGCGGCCTGCCGGTAGTGGTGGCCGTGATGCTGGAGACGATGCTGCTGGCCCTGCTCGGCGGCGTGCTCGGCGGCTTGATCGCCTGGGCGATCTTCAACGGCTACAGCGTGTCGACCCTGGGCAACAACTTCAGCCAGGTGGTGTTCCAGTTCCGGGTCTCGCCCGAGCTGCTGTGGACCGGTCTGAAGTGGGCCCTGGGCATCGGCCTGGTCGGCGGGCTGTTCCCGGCCCTGCGGGCGGCGCGGCTGCCGATCACCGTGGCGTTGCGCGAAGTCTGAGTGCCGTCATCCCTACCCCCTCTCCCGCCACGGGAGAGGGGACACCCGGCAGAACCCCGCACAACGGTCATATCCCTGTCACACCGCAGGGGTAGAAGCGCGGCCCCCTCGGGGGCTAGGCTGCGGTCTTCCGTTGTTCCCTGGTAGTTCCTGCCATGTCGCGTCCGTTCTTCGCGGCCGGCCTGCTGGCGTTGCTTTGCGCCTGGCTGGTCGGCAGCGGTTGCTCCTCCACCTCTCTCAGCTCGCGCCTGGTCGCGCCTGGCGGCGCGTCGCCGCTGCTTGGCATGGTCGACACCCAGACCCTGCTCAAGCAGCTGCCCAGCCATAGCGGCACCCTGCCCGGCCGCGACGAGGTGCCGATCTTCTGGCGCGCCTTCGAGCCCGGCGACTACGGCTTCCGCTACCACTTCAGCCGCACCCGCCATACCGGCGGCAACCTGCAGAACGCCTTCGATTTCAACTTCAATCCGCAGACGGCGGCGCAGCCGCGCGTCGCGCCGCGCGGCACGGTGATCCTGCTGCATGGCTGGATGATGGACGGCAACTCGTTGCTGCCGTGGTCGCTGACCCTGGCCCAGGCCGGCTATCGCACGATCGCGCTGGACCTGCGCAACCACGGCCAATCCGGTACGGGCCCGTCGGGCTACGGCACGCGCGAATCCGATGACGTGGTGCGGGTGATTGGTGAGCTGCGCCAGCGCGGCGAGATCGTCGGGCCGCTGTATCTGTTCGGCGTGTCCTACGGCGCCGCCACGGCGCTGTTCGCTGCCGACAAACTGGGCGACCAGGTGGCCGGGGTGGTGGCGATGGAGTCGTTCGCCAACGCCGGCCGCGGTATTCGCGACATGGTGCCGCACATGCTGAGCGAAAGTCCGCATGGCTGGCAGGCGCGCGCGGTGTCCGAGTACGCGCGCTGGCGCTATGGCAACCAGAACCTGGACCAGGTGATCGCCGCTGCCGACCAGCAACTCGGACTGGACCTGGACCGCCTGGACGTGGCCCCCGCGGTCAGCGACAGCCGCGCCTGCGTGCTGCTGCTGCATGGCGATGCCGACCGGCATATCCCGGTCGCGCATGGGCGCTTGCTCGCCGCTTCGGCGCCGCGCGCCGGCTACCTGGAACTGCACGGCGAAGACCACCTCAGCCTGCCGATGCGCATCGACCTGCTCGCGCCGATGGTCGAGCAATGGTTCGCGGCCAATCCGCAGCCGCAAACGCAGTGCCCGGCCCCGTTGCAGCTGCCGGCCGGTGGCGATATCCGCGCTTCGCTCAGTCCGGACTATCCGCAGAATCCAACCAGCCAAGGCTGATGGCTGCGGCGACGTCGGCGGCGGTGTCGATATCCAGGGCCAGGTCGGGCGCATCGACCTGCGCGATGCCCGCGAGCGTGCCATCACGCGCCACTTCACGCAGGCCCACGTCGCCGACGAAGCGCGCCTGCGTCCACGCCGGCCAGGCGATCGCCGCGGGCAGGCCGCGCACGCCGGTGTAGGCACTGAACGCACTGCCCGCCGGCGTCTGGCGGGCGGCGTCGAGCAGGCGCGCCAGGTGCGCGACGCCGAGCGCGGGTTGATCGCAGCCGAGGATCAGGACGTGGCGATGATCTGCCTGGCCCAACACGGCCTGCATGTGCGCCAGGCTCGCACCGAGCCCTTGCTGCCACTCGGGGACGTCCACTATCTCCACGGCCATGTCCGCCAGCTCGGGCCGAAGTTGCTCGGACCGCGCCCCCAACGCCACCAGCACGCGCGCCGCGCCACTGGCGCGCGCCAGGCGCGCGGCGCGGCGCAGCAACGTCTCACCATCGCGCCGCAGCAGTTGCTTCGGATAGCCGAGCCGCTGGCTGCCGCCGGCGGCGAGTACGACCGCGACCAGATCCTCGCTCACGCGCCTTCGTCCTCATCGTCGCGCCAACGCTGTAGTTGGGCCGCGATGCTCAGGGCGATGGCCTGCGGGCCATCTCCGCCCAGGCGCAAGCCGACCGGCGAGCGCAGGCGCGGTTGCAGGGCGTCGCGCTGGGCCGCGCTGAGCAGCTGGAACAGGTCCTGCTGGCGACGCCGCGGGCCGAGCAAACCGATGAAGGGGAGCGGATCGGCCGCGAGCGCGTCGAGCGATTCGCGGTCCAGCTCGAAATGGTGATGCATCACCAGCACCGCATCGACCCCGAGCCCCGCTGCAACTGCTTGCGTCGGCGTCGCTTCGACATGCCGGTCGGCGAGTACGCCCTGATCGCGCCAGCGTGGCCGCTTCTCCACCAACGTGGTCATCCAGCCCAATTCGCGCAGCCAGGGCAATAAGGTCTCGCTCTCCGGGCCGGCGCCGAACAAGGCGACCGCAGGAGGTGGCGGGATGCGCGTGTGTAGTTCGGCCACAGCGGCGGTCTCGGCGACCGGCAATGACCAGTGCTGGACCCGCTCGCCCACTGTGGCGCTGCACCCACCGCTGCCATCGACCTGCAGCCGCAGCGTGCCTTGCCGGTCCAGCCAGGCACGCGCGATGGCGTCCCAGCCGGCCAGCGCCGGCAACGGCAACAACGCCAGGTGCAAACGGCCGCGGCAACCCACGGCCGAGCCGGAGAGCAGGTCCTCGTCGCTGCGGGTATCGATCTCGATCAGCGCCATCGCCCCTGCGCGCAGTGCGGCTTCCGCATGCAGCGCGATCTCCGCCTCCAGGCAACCGCCGCTGAGCCAGCCGTGGCGTTCGCCATCCAGACCGAACAGCGCCAGCGCGCCGGGTTTGACGTAGGTCGAGCCTTCGGTGGCCAGCACGACCGCAAGGCTCATGGGGCGCCCTTCGCGCGCGGCTAGCAGGCTGGCTTCAATGCCGTGTCTTGCGGCCGTCATGGGTCCTGGGTCGGGCGCGGGAATCGGAAGCCCAGCCTAACCAAACGCAGGTCTGCGCGGCGTGGTGACGGCCTTAGCGCGGGGGCGCGACCTGTCGCGATCGCCATAGCCCTTCGCCGAGGAACAGCAGCAGGCCTAGCCAGATCGCCACGAAGCCGAGCGCACGCGCCGGGTCGAAGGGTTCGTGGAAAAACCACACGCCCAGCAGCAGCTGCAAGGTCGGCGAGATGTACTGCAGGATGCCGACCAGCGACAGCGGGATGCGCCGCACGCCGTAGGCGAAGGCGATCAGCGGCACCGCGGTGACCACGCCGCCGAAAGCCAGCAGCAGGTCTTCGTGCAGACTCCAGCCCTGGATGAAGCCGCCGCCGTGGCCGTGTTCGCTCCACAGCACGAAGGCCAGCGCCGGCAGGAACAGATACAGGCTCTCCACGCCGAGGCCGCTCACGGCATCCACCGCGACGATCTTGCGCAGCAGGCCATACAGGCCGAACGAGAGGGCCAGGCCCAGGGCGATCCACGGCAGCGTACCGGCGACCCAGGTCAGCCAGGCCACGCCGACGGCAGCGCACGCCACCGCCAGCCACTGCACCGGGCGCAGGCGCTCCTTCAGCACGAGCACGCCCAGCAGCACGTTGACCAGCGGGTTGATGTAGTAGCCCAGGCTGCTCTCGATCACATGCCCCGCGTTGATCGCCCAGATGTACAGCGCCCAGTTGCAGGCGATCGCAATGCCGCTCAACGCCAGCAGGCCGAGCGCACGCGGTTGCGCGGCGATGCGCCGCAGCCAGGCCAGGCGCGAGGACAGCAGCAGCCAGCCGACGACCAGCAGCGTGCTCCAGACAATGCGGTGGGCAATGATCAGCGGCGACGGCACAGCTTTCAGCAGGTGCCAGTAGATCGGGAACAAACCCCAGATGACGAACGCGCCGGCGGCGATCGCCACGCCCTGGCGACGTTCGGCGGCGGCATGGGCGGTCATGTGGGGCTGCCCAGTGCTCACTTGCGCGCGCGCGACAGCGTGACCACGACCACGCCAGCCAGGATCACCGCCATCGCGCCGAGGTCGCTGGCGCCGAAGTGCTCATGGCCGAGCCAGGCACCGAGTGCCACCGCGATCACCGGATTGACGTAGGCGTAGCTGCCGGCCAGGGCCGGACGCACATTGGCCAACAGCCAGACATACGCGGTGAACGCGACGATGGAGCCGAACACGCAGAGGTAGAGGACGGCCAGCAGGCCTTGCGTGCTGGGCAGGGTGTGCGGTCGCTCACCGATGGCCAGGCCGGCGAGGAAGATCAGCACGCCGCCGCAGATCATCTGCGCGGCGGCGGTCATGAACGGCGAAGGCAGGTTGCGGCCGCGCGACCAGATCGAGCCGAAGGCCCAGCCGAGCGGCGCGATCAGCAACAGCACCAGGCCGGTGGGCGTGGCGGTCAGGCTGCTGCCGGCATTGAGCCAGACCACGCCGAGGAAGCCGATCACGATGCCGATCCATTCGCCGCGGCTGGCGTGCTGGCCGCGCATCGCGGAGAACAGCGCCATCCATAGCGGTACCGAGGCGACGGCGGTGGCGGCGAGGCCGGAGGAGACGTCGCGTTCGGCCAGCACCACCATGCCGTTGCCGAGCAGCAGCAGGGTCGCGCCCATCATCAGGATGTTCGGCCATTGCTGGCGTGTCGGCGCGGCCACGCCGCGCCAGCGCAGCACGGCGTACATCAGCGTGCCGGCGACGATGAAGCGTGCACCGGAGACCATGGTCAGCGGCAGCGCGCCGCCTTCCAGGGCCAGGCGGATGCCGAGATAGGTCGAGCCCCAGACCAGGTAGACCAGCAGCAAGGCAAGGACGACAAAGCCGCGGCGCGCGCCTGGCGTGCCAGCGTCGGAGGGGGACATGGGAGAGGTGGCGCGGCCGGAAGGAGAGGAATTCTAGACCTTTTCGGTTGGCGGGCAGTGCTGGCGGTGGAACGACGGTTGGCGCGGATGCAACGATGGAGTGTTGGCAGGGCGGATGGCGCTGATGGATTGTGGCTTCGCTCGTCGGGGCTGAAGCCCCTCCTACAGGTTCTCCAGCAGGCTATGCGCGAGGTCGGCTAAGTGCACTGTAGGAGCGGCTTCAGCCGCGACCGCCATCTGACAGATCGCGACGCCAAACGCCGCAGCCGAAAGGGTCAATCACCGACGCGCTGCTTCGCTGCGGTCGCGCTCGCCCTTGAACTCGCTGCCCGGGTTCCAGGTCGGCCAGACGCGGCTGTTCGCCAATTCCAGCCCCAGGTCATACACGAGCTGCGTATCCGCCGCATGCCCACGCGCGTCCCACTGCGGCGTCCAGCGATCGCACGGCTGGTGGTAGCAATCGCGGAAATAGGCATCCCGCAACGCCTTGCCCGCAGCGACCCCACCCTCTACCCGATCCAGCCCCGGACCCACCGTGATCGCCGGCACGCCCACACGGGCGAAGGCGAAATGATCGGCCCGATAGAAGAACCCCGCTTCCAGGTTCGGATCCGCGCTGTACTGCCGCCCGCGCGCCTGCGCCACGCGCTTGAGGTCGTCTTCAAGCGACACCTTGCCCAGGCCCCACGAGGCGATGTCCCGCGCCGGCCCATCCGGGCTGAACATCTCCATGTTCAACACCGCCACCGTCCGGTCCAGCGGCACCAGCGGATGCGCGGCGTAGTAACTGGCACCGAGCAGGCCCTTCTCTTCGGCCGTCAGCGCCACGAACAGCAGGCTGCGCTGCGGCCGCGGGCCGGCGGCAAACGCGCGCGCCAGTTCCAGGACGCTGGCCACGCCGGTAGCGTTGTCCACCGCGCCATGGCGAATGCGGTCGCCGTCCTTGCCCGCCTCGCCGATGCCGAAAGCATCCCAGTGCGCGGAAAAGATCACCGTCTCATCGGCATGCGTCGTCCCCGGCAAGCGGGCGACGACGTTGTGCGTCACCACGCGCTCGCGCTTCAGCGCGAAGCGCGCGCTCAAGCGGGCATCACCCAGCGCCACCGGCTGGAACCCCGGCTCCATGGCCTGGCGCTTGAGCACGTCGAAATCCAGTCCGGCGCCCCGGAAGATCGCCAGCGCCTGCTCGCGCTGCAGCCAGCCGCGCAGGGGCGTGTGCATGGCGCGCGCCTGGGCATCGTCGCGCTCGATATCGAACAGCGGCGACAGGCCCGAGCTGCGCACGGTGTTCCAACCATAGGCCGCCGGTGCGGTCTCGTGCACGATCAGCACGCCCGCCGCGCCGCGTCGGGCCGCCTCTTCGAACTTGTAGGTCCAGCGGCCGTAGTAAGTCACCGCCCTGCCCTCGAACGCACCCGGCGTGGCCCGCTCGAAGTCGGCGTCGTTGATCAGTACGACGGCGATCTTGCCCTTGAGATCGACGCCCTTGTAATCATCCCAGTGCCGCTCCGGGGCACTGATGCCATAGCCGACGAACACCAGCGGCGCGTCCTTGACCTCGACACGATCGCCGGGACGCAGGCTCTGCAGGGTCAGGTCTTCGCCGTTGCGCAGCGCGCGCGACTTGCCTCCCTGGCTGAGCGTGGCCTCGACCGGCCCGTCGATCTGCACCCGCACCAGCGGCACCGACTGCGTCCAGCCGCCGGCATCGCCGCCCGGCTCGAGGCCCGCCTCTCGGAACTGCTCGACCAGGTAGTCGAGCGTGCGCTGTTCGCCAGCGCTTGCCGGGGCGCGGCCTTCGAAATCGTCCGACGCCAGCACCTGCACGTGGCGCGAGAGCGCAGCCGCATCGATGCCCTGCCCGGCCGCATCATTCGCCGCCTGGGCAACGCCCCCAACGAACAGGCAGGCGGAGAGCAACAGGATGCGCATCGGATTCACGGCGGCGTACTTCGGCAGGAGGGGCGCACAGTGTAGTGCGGTGCGCGTGCTTCGCCGAGCGTTGCTTGCCGATTCAACGCCGCGCGCGGTCGAGCCAGCTGGCCAGGCCCTGCGCGTTGAGCTCGATATCCATCGCCAGCACGCGTGTCACTGCCGCATCGTCCAGCGGTACACCGTGCGCGTGCGCGCGCTCCAGGTAGAGTTCGGTCAACGCCGCAACCAGGCAGCGGTGGCGATCGGGCCGGCCATCGCAGCTGCGCGCCAGCATGACCATGGCCTCGATCTGCTCGCGCAACGCCTGGGCGAGCGAGGCCGGTGGCGCGACGCGGCCGTAGTGGGTGAGGTACATCGCTTCCGGCGCATACGACAGCAGGCGCTCGATCGAGGCGGACATCGCCTCGGGCTCGAACTGCACTGGCGAGGAGGTCGGCAGGATGAACGCGCCACGCGGCGAATCGAGTTCGCGATACGACAGGCCGAAGGTGTCGCCGGTGAACCAGCTGCGACTTTGCGCATCCCATACGCAGAGATGGTGGCGCGCGTGCCCTGGCGTATCCACAGTAAGCAACGCGCGGCCGGCCATCGAAACGCTGCCGCCATCTTCGGCCACGACCACGCGCTCGGCAGGTATCGGCACGACCTGCCCGTAGCTGCGCGCGATCTCTTCCGCGCCGTAGACCTCGGTGGCGCCGGCAAGCAGGCGGGTCGGATCGATCATGTGCGGCGCACCGCGCGGATGCACCAGCACGCGCGCGTTTGGCAACTGCTGCAGCAGCGCACCCGCACCGCCGGCGTGGTCGAGATGGACGTGGGTCAGGATCAGCCAGTCGACATCGGCCGGTGCCAACCCCGC
>Ga0160434_100414_pt1 | contig 12467 bp, 11 predicted proteins | sample HID1973I_E0MG_FD_108273 | JGI IMG/M metagenome (GOLD analysis project Ga0160434, IMG submission 108273) | Enriched mosquito-associated microbial communities from UW Madison campus, WI, USA - HID1973I_E0 MG | ecosystem: Host-associated > Arthropoda: Insects > Digestive system > Unclassified ...
CCACCACCACCACCACCACCACCACCACCACCGCCACCGCCACCGCCGCCACCACCGCCGCCACCGCCACCTCCCGTGCCGCCACCGGTGCCGCCGGTTCCGGCGTTCCGGCAAGAGGTCTCGCTGGCCGTCGCATTGCCGACCATGTCGGCGCTGTACGGGCGCGCGTTGGTCGACACCCTGCACGAGCGCGTCGGCGACGAGCACCTGTTGCAGCAACGCGACGACCTCGATCCCGACCGGACCGGCATGAACGGCGCGTGGGTGCGCGTGCTGCATCACGACGGCGAGCGCGACGGCGGCAGCCAGGGGATCTACGGCCTTCGTGGCCCCAGCTTCGACTATCAGTTCGACGCCTTGCAGATCGGCCTCGACCTGTACCGGTCGATCGACAGCGACGGTGCCCGCCAGCATGCCGGTGGCTACCTTGCGTATGGCCGGGGCAAGGGCGACGTCCAGCACAACCTGCTGGGCTACGACTTCCATGCCGGCAACGACGGGTTCGACGCACGCACGATCGGCGGCTACTGGACCGGCTTCAACGCGCGCGGTGCCTACCTCGATGCAGTGGCCCAGTACACCTGGTACGACCTGCGCGCCCAGTCCACGCGCTTGCCGGACACGTTCACCAACGGCGACGGCGTGGTCGTCTCGCTGGAAGGCGGCTGGCCCTTCGCGCTGGGCTCGGAAGCGTCGGGCAGCGATCCCACCGGCTGGCGCCTGGAGCCGCAGGCACAAGTGATCTGGCAACGGGTGGACATCAGCGACATCGTCGATGACATCGCCCGCGTGCGCTACAGCGACGGCGATTCCACCGTCGGCCGGCTCGGGGCGCGACTCAACCGTATCGGCGCCGGCCAGGCGCGCGCCAGCGACCTGTGGTTGCGCGCGAATGTCTGGCACCAGTTCAGCGGCTCCCCGACCACCGAGTTCTCCAGCGCCCGCGGCTATGTGCCCTTCGCCGCGGAACTGGACGACACCTGGGCCGAGGTCGGTATCGGCGGGACCTGGCAAGTCAGCCAGACCGGTTATCTGTTCGCCGATGTGGACTACACGTGGAGTTTCGACGGCAACGAGACGTCATGGAACGGCAAGCTCGGCATGCGTTGGAACTGGTAGGCCGGTATGCAGGGCGTGGGATTGTTGCGATCCCACGCCCGGTGCGGCGTCCAGGCGCCGCGTGAGCTTTGGCCTACGGCGCCAGTCGTCCCGCCGCCACGGCCACGTGCGCCAATTCCGCCACGCGCACCAGGTCGGCCACTGAGCGCACGCCGAGCTTCTGCATGATCCGCGCGCGATGGACCTTGATGGTCTTCAGCGACACGTCCAGGTCGGCGGCGATCTGCTTGTTGAGCCGCCCTGCGATGATGTGAGGCAGCACTTCCTTTTCGCGCGGGGTCAGCGCGCTCCAGCAGTGTTCGGCCGCCTGTTCCTTTTCGCGCCACCCGCGCGCCTCGGTTTCGGCGTGAATGCCGCGCAGCACCGCTTCGAGCAGCACCTCCGCCTCGACCGGCTTGGTCAGGAAGTCGATGGCGCCAGCGCGCATCGCGCTGGCGCAGCTGGCCACGTCGGCGCAGCCGCTGACGAACACCACCGCCGGGTGCTGGCCGCGCTCGCCCAGCAGGCGCTGCAATTGCAGGCCGTTCATCTCGGGCATCTGCAGGTCCAGGACCAGGCAGTCGGTGGCGCCGGGGTCGTAGTGGGCGAGGAATTCCTGCGTCGACTGGCTCAGCGTGACCTCGATCCCGTCCGCCCTGAGGCAACGTCCCAGCGCGGTCAGCACGCCAGGGTCGTCGTCGACGACGTGGACAATGGGCGATCGAATCATTGCAGCCATGGCACTACTCCATGATGGGCAATTCGAAGATGAGGCAGGCGCCGCCACCTGCCGCGTTGGCGGCCCAGATGCGGCCGCCGTGGGCGCGGATGATGGTGCGGCAGATCGACAGGCCCATGCCCATGCCGCTGGGCTTGGTGGTCTGGAAGGCGGTGAAGACGGTCTCCAGCATGTCCGGCGCAATGCCCACGCCGGTATCGTGCACTTCGAAGCCGATATAGCCGCCGTGCGCGAGTGCGGTGCGCACGGTGAGCATGCGCGAGCTGCGTTCGCTCATCGCCTCGCAGGCATTGATGATGAGGTTGAGCAGGACCTGCTGCAGTTGCACCGGATCACCATGGATGCGCGCCACGTTGGCCGCCAGGTTGAGGCGGTACTCGACGCCGCGGTTGATCAGGTCGTTGCGGATGACCCGCATGGCTTCGTTGACCAGCTCGTTGGCCATCAGCGGCACGAAGGCGCGGTGCTCCTTCTTCAGCAGGCCACGCAGGCGGCTGATGACCTGGCCAGCGCGGCGGTCGTTCTCGACGATGTCGTCGAGGATCTCGCGCACGTCGGCGATCTCCGCCGGGTTGCGCCGCAGCATGCGCTGCGCGGCCTGGGCGTTGCTGAGGATCGCGGCCAGCGGCTGGTTCAATTCGTGCGCCAATGAGCCGGAGATCTCGCCGATCAGCGACACGCGCGACATGTGCGCCATGCTTTCGCGCTCGATCGCCACTTCCTGTGCGGCGCGGCGCCGCTCGGTGAGGTCTTCGACCGCGACCACCACGTGCGGACTGCCTTCGATGTCCAGTGGGCTCAGCGCGATCTCTGCCGGGAACTCGCGCCCGCAGCGTGCCTTGGCGAACAGGTCGCGCTGGCTGGCCATGCCGCGGCGACTGGGGTGCTGGGCGAACTCGGCGCGTTGATGCGCATGGCCGCCGCGACAGCTCTCCGGCAGCAGCGTATCCACCGCCACGCCGGTCATGCCGTGCTCGTCGAAGCCGAAGGTAGTGGTGGCCTGTTGATTGGCGTAGCGGATCCTGCCCTCCGGATCCACCAGCAGCAGCGCGGTCGGCGAGCTGTCCAGGACCGCGCGCAGCTGGGCCTCTTCGCTGCGGCGCCGGCTGATGTCCTGGGTGAGGCCGCGGATCAGGCGCGGTTTGCCGTCGGTATCGTGTTCCACACTGCCGCGCAGGCAGATCCAGCGACGCTGGCCGTTGCTGTCGCGAATCGGATATTCCAGTTCGTAGCGCGGCTGATGGATCGCGGCGTCGAAACGGCGACGGACGTGCTCGCGCTCCTTCGGCTCGACGTGGGAGAACAGTGCGCTGACGGCGTCGGCGTCTACGCGCGCCAGCGTCTGCGTGCCATCGTCACTCTCATCGGCGGTGGTCCCGAGCAGCCGTCGATTGGTCGCGTTCTGGATGAAGCTGTGCGCGCCCACGTCCCATTGCCACAGGCCTTGCCCAGACGCCAACGCGGCCTGGGCCAGCTCGCCCTCCACCTGCAGCCGCCCCAGTTCGCTGCGCCGCAGCTGGCCTTCGAGACGGTTCCAGTGCATCAGGTCCTTGCCCAGTTGCCAGCCCACCGCCAGCAGCATCGCCGCCACCGCGGGCAGGGTCAGGGGCAGGCGCGGCAGGCCAACGGCCCAGGTCAGCGACGTGGAGATCAGCAGGCAGGCCAACAGCAGGAAGGCGCCGCAGACCAGCCACAGGGTATGCCGCCGTTGCGGTTGATCGCGCATGCCGCGGACGAGGGTATGCACCAGGAAGGCGGCGAGCAGCACATTGCTCAGCAAGCCCACCAGCAACGCAGGATTGGGCGGGCCCACCGGATGCGCCATGGCCACCCCACCCCAATTGCGCCATTCGATGTGCTCGATACTGAGGAAGTTGAGGTTCACCCCGGTGGTGAAGTTCAACAGCAGCGCCGACACGCGTAGACCCAGCGCGGTGAGGGCAAGCCAGGTCGCGCCGTAGCCGAAGGTCCTGTGCACGACGTAGAGCAGCGCAGCCACCAGGAACAGCAGGGGCACATGCATCCAGCGAATCAATGCGGCGGTCTGCACCGCGGACGCATTGAACAGCGCCATCCGCTCCAGCACCGTGAGCGAGGCCAGGCTGAGCGCGGCCAGCGCCAGCGCCAGGTGCGCGCCTTGGCGCGGCTGGCCCCAGAACACCAACAGGTGCACGAGGCCGAGCACCAGGCTCAACGCGGTCGCCACAGGCCACACCAACTCGACCCAATTCATCAATGGATCCCCGCAGAGGTGATCATCCGCACATCCCTGTCGCAGCCCACCTCGACAACGCCAACCGGCCGGGCCAACGGCCAGCGGCCGCGCAAGCCAAACCGTGCCGGCTGGACCTGCCCCTTGGCCTGTCGTGGTGCGTTTTCTCTGGCCCCTGCTCCCTGCCTTGTCTCCCCGCACCGGCAACCCTCGCCGGCGCAAGCCCCTCTGTGACATGGGTCCAAGGGCCAATTGCCTCGAAAGCTGCGCCAAGCCAGGTTAAGTCGTGATGATTGATCGAACGCCCCTGGTAGCGGTGGTCGACGATGAGGACGACGTGCGGCAGGCACTGCGCAGGTTGCTTCGCTCGGCCGGGTTCGACGTTCTGGCCTATGGATCGGGGTCGGAATTCCTGCGCCACGCCGCTGGCAGCGTGCCCGACTGCGTGGTCATGGACCTGCGCATGCCGGGGCCGAGCGGGCTGGACGTGCAGCGCTCGCTCAGCGAATTGAAATTGTTCATCCCGGTCGTCGTGGTGACCGGTGACGAGAGCCAGGACAGCCGCCGCCAGGCGCTGGAGAACGGCGCCGACGCCTATCTGTGCAAGCCGGTGGACGGCGATGCACTGGTGGATGCGGTGATGGCCGCCATCTCCCGCCGCCGCGACCAGGAAAAAACCCTCGGATCCCCTCCCAATTCGCCACGCCCATGAACCTCCTGCCCCTCCCCCGTGTAGCGCCTCGCATCGGCCGGCATCTGCCCGCCGCCCTCGCCTTCACCTGGCTGTTGACCCTGCCCTCGGTCGCACACGCCTCCTTCCTCAGCGGCGAGGCCATGGACACGGCGGCCAACGTGGTCGCCTGGGCGGCACTCATCATCGTGCCGGTGGTGCTGATCGGCGCGTTCTGGATGGTCCACATCCTCCCCGAGAAGATCGCCGAGAAGCGCCGCCATCCGCAGCTCGCGGCGATCAAGACCTTGTGCCTGCTCTCGCTGCTGTTCGGCGGCATGCTGTGGCCGCTGGCCTGGCTCTGGGCCTACACAAAACCGGTGTTGCACAAGATGGCCTATGGCACCGACCAGGACGACCATGAGCATCACGGCGAAGCGCTGCGGCCGCTGCACGACGCCGAAACCGAGCTGCCGCTGGAACCGCAGAACGTGGTGACGCCCGGCGCGGCTGCATGGCAGCAGGAGATCGACGACCTCAGGCGCCGCGTGACCGCGATGGAGATCGACGCCTCGCTGGCCCGCGCCGGCACCCTGCCGCCACGCGGCCCGACCAGCAGCGACAGGGGCTGAGCCATGGAAGTCATCCTGCTCCTGATCTACTCCTTCTTCGTCTGGCTGATCTTCTTCAAGTTCAAATGGCTGCCCTGGAATTTCGTCTCGCAGATCATCGTGTTCTCGTTGCCGATCTTCGGCATGACCTTGCTCATCCTGATCCTCAACGTGGTGGCGCCCTCGTCGGCGGACGTGCGGGTGATCAACTACGTGGTGCAGGTGGTGCCGCGGGTGACTGGCCGGGTGATCGAGGTGCCGGTGGAAGCCAATCGGCCGATCCGCAAGGGCCAGGTGCTGTTCCGCATCGACCCGGTGCCCTACCAGCAGCAGCTGGCCGCACTGGAGGCCAAGGTGCCCGAACTGGCGGCGAAGCTCGACACCGCGCAGGCCTACCAGCGTGAACTCGGCGAGCAACTGCGCTCGGCCCGGGCCGAACGCGAAGCGCTGTCCTCGCGCCTGGAGCTGGCCAACCGACGTGAAAAGCAGACCGGTGAACTGGCCCAACTCGGCGCCGGCTCTCGTTTTGACCACGAGCAGGCGCAAACCGAAGCGCTGAGCATGCGCTCGCAGTTGCTCTCGACCACCGCGCAGGTCGCGCAGGTGCAACAGAAGCTCTCGGCGCAGACCCCGCAGGGCCAGCTGTCCGAAGTAGCGCAAGCAAACGCGGCGCTGGAGCAGCTCAAGGCGCAGATCATCGAGGCGCGCTGGCAGCTCGAACAGACCACCGTGCGCGCGCCAGCCGATGGCAGCGTGATCAACCTGCAGCTGCGCGAAGGGTCCTACGCCGCCAGCCTGCCGCTGACGCCGGTGATGTCCTTCGTCGAGCGCGAGCAGTGGGTGCTGGCGATGTTCGCGCAGAACGAACTGGGTTACGTGGCGCCCGGCAATGAGGCGGAGATCGCGTTGAAGGTGATGCCGAACCGCATCATCAAGTGCAAGGTCGACTCGATCGTGTGGGCCACCGGCAGCGGGCAGTTGCCGATCAGCGGCATGGTGCCGCAGACCGGCGCCACGCCCCTGCCACCGGGGCGCATCGCCGTACGCCTGCGGCCGACCGGCAAGGACCGCGACCTGTTCCTGGCGATGGGCGCCGAGGGCGGCGGCGCGATCTACACCGAGCACGGCAAGCTGATCCACATCGTGCGCAAGGTCATCATGCGCGTCGGCACCAAGCTCGATTGGCTTGTGCTCAAGCTGCACTGAGGCCGGCCATGCGCTCCCCTCGCCCGCGCTCGCCACACTCCCTCCCCCAACGTGTTGGGCTGGGCGCCTGCCTGGCCGTCTGCGTGGCACTCGCTGGCTGCGCCCTGCTGCCCGAGCCACGCAGCGACGAGATCCGCGCCGATGCGCTGGGCAAAGTAGCCATCCCGCCGAACTGGTCGGCCCAGGCCAGCCAGCAGCAGGTGGACGCCGGCTGGCTGGCCAACTTCAACGACCCGCAATTGACCTCGCTGGTGCACGAGGCCCTGGCCAGCAACCCGGACCTGCTCATTGCCGCGGCTCGCGTCGAGCAGGCCAACGCGCAAGTCGACATCGCCCGTGCGCAGCTGCTGCCGGCGATCGGGATCATCGGCCGCGGCGGCAACAAGCCGATCTCCGACCTGGTGCCGCTGCTCAGCGGCGTGATGCTGCGGCTGAGCTGGGAGCTGGATCTGTGGGGGCGGCTTCGTTACGCGCGCAATGCCGCGATGGCCGCCGCCGACGCACAGAGCGCCGACTACCGATATGCGCAGCAGGCGCTGGCGGCGAGCGTGGCACGGGCCTGGTTCGTGGCCACCGAGGCGCACCTGCAGCAGCAGTTGGCCGATCAGATGGCCGAGCAGGGACAAAGCCTGGTCGGCCTGGCCGAACATCGCGAGCGCCTGGGTTTCGGCACGACCACGGAAACCCTGGCCGCGCGCGCGAGTGCGGCCAACTTTCGCGATGCCAGCCTGCAGACGCGCCAGGCCTATCTCAGCGCCATGCGCGGCCTGGAGTTGTTGCTGGGCCGCTATCCCGGCGCACAGTTGCAGGGGGCCAACGCGCTGACCCCGATGCCCGGCCCGGTGCCGGCGGGCATTCCGATCGACGTGCTCAACCGCCGCCCCGATCTCTACGCGGCCGAGCGCCGCGTGGCCGCCGCTTTCGACAAGGTCGGCGAAGCCAAGGCCGCGATGCTGCCGACGCTGTCGATCTCGGCCGGCTACGGTCGCTTGAGCAACGGCGCGGTGCAAACGCGCCAGGACCTGGAGCAGACCACCTCCAGCGTCGCCGCCACCGGCGTCATGCCGCTGTACACCGGCGGTGCGCTGACCGGCCAGGTGCGCCTGCGCTCGGCCGAACAGAAGCAGGCGGTGGCCGACTACACGCGCCGTGCACTCACCGCGCTGGGCGAAGTGGAAGACGGCCTGAGTGCCGACCAGACACTCGGCGAACGCTCGGCCGTGCTGGCCGAGGCGGTGGCGGCAAACGAGCAATCCCTGCAGCAGGCGCGCGACGCCTACCGCATCGGCAAGTCCGACCAACGTGCGGTGTACTCGCAGGACATGGCGACGCTGGCCGCACGCTCCTCGCTGCTGAGCGTGCAGCAGGCACGCTTGTCGCGCCGGGTAGACCTTTATCTCGCACTCGGTGGCAACGCCGAGCCCGTCGCCCCGGCCGCCGAGCCCGAGGCCCCGGCAGGCAGTCCGCAAAGTCCGCACGACTGAGGCGCCCTCCCATGAAATGGATGTTGCTGCTGGTCCCGGTCGCCATCGTCCTGCACCACCTGCTGCCCGACCGGCCATTGCTGGTGTTCGCCTTCACCGCCGGCGGCATCGTGCCGCTCGCGGCGCTGATGGCCAGGGCCACCGCTTCGCTGGCCACGCGCCTGGGGCCGGGCATCGGCGGCCTGCTCAATGCAACCTTCGGCAATGCCGCCGAGTTCATCATTGCGCTGGCGGCCTTGCGTGGCGGCCTGTTCGACCTGGTCAAGGCGTCGATCGCCGGCACCATCATCGGCAACATCCTGTTCGTGCTCGGTCTGTCGATGGTGCTCGGCGGCCTGCGCAACGGCACCCAGCATTACGATGCACGCACCGCGCGGACCCAGAGCACGTTGCTCACATTGGCAGTGATCACCTTGATCCTGCCCGCCGCCTATCGCCAGGTGGTGCCCTCGCCCGGCGGCGCCCTGCAGTCGATCAGCCTGGTGCTGTCGATCGTGTTGCTGCTGGTGTACGCGGCGAACGTCGTCTTCACCATGCGCACGCCGCATGCGGCCGAAGCCGACGACCATGGCCACGCGCACGGCGCGCCGATGAGCAATGCACGCGCTTCCCTGTTCCTGGGGCTGAGCAGCCTGGGCATCATCTGGCTGAGCGAGATCCTGGTCGGCGTGGTCGAGCCGGCCAGCCAGTCATTGGGCCTGACCGATGCCTTCACCGGCGTATTCGTGCTGGCGGTGATCGGTGGCGCTGCCGAGCAGGCCACCGCGCTGGTCGCGGCGCGGCAGAACCGCATGGAACTGAGCATGTCCATTGCCTTGGGTGCCAGCGTGCAACTGGCCCTGCTGGTGGCGCCGTTGCTGGTCCTGCTCAGCTACGTCACCGGGCCGGTGCCGATGGGCCTGGAGTTCGGCCCGGGCCTGGTGCTGACGGTGCTGGTGGCGGTGATCATCGCCGGCCAGGTCGCCAGCGACGGACGCGCCGACTGGCTGCGCGGCGTCCAGCTGCTCGGCCTCTACGCGATCCTCGCCACGCTGTTCTGGTTCGTCCCGGACGTGGCGGCATGAGCCGGCATGAGCCCTGCCCTGCCCCCGCTGATCCAACGTCACCGCTATGCCGCGCTGTTCTGCGCGCTGCTGGCGACGGTGACCATCGGCCCGCTGCTCGAGGCGCTGTCCTTCGGCCATCGCCTGATGGAACTTCTGCTGTTCGGCAGCCTGATCAGCGCGGTCTTCCCGATGGGCCGTTCCCTGCAGCGCTCGGTGCTGCTGGGGTTGGTGCTGGTGGTGCAGGCGCTGCGCTGGCTGGCCGAGGATATCGGCTCGCCGCTCGTGCAGGTCGCAGGCGCGGTGCTGTGGTGCGTGCTCGGTGCACTGGCCGCCTATCACGCCGTGCGCTATTCGCTGTCCAGCGTGAAGGTGCACACCGAGCAACTCTACGCCGCGCTCAGCGCCTATCTGTTGATCGGCATCTGCGGCGGGGTGATCTTCGCCACCCTGTCGGCCTACCAGCCATCCTCCATGCTGATCGGCGGGCAAGCGGCCCGCGCCGGCCTGGGCATGGGGGGCGCCATCTATTTCAGCTTCGTCACCCTGGCCACGCTGGGTTACGGAGACATCACCCCGGCCAGCAGCGTGATGCGCGGGCTGGCCGTGCTGGAGGCCATCGCCGGCCAGCTCTATCTCGCCCTGCTGGTCGCGCGTCTGGTCGGCCTGCGCAGCGCTGCCCACTCTGGATAAACAAACCCGTTTCCGGGAGCTGACCATGAAAAGCCATCGCCTGTTGATCCTTGCTCCCCTGCTCGCCATCGCCGCGCCGGCGTGGGCGGTCGAACCGCTGGACACCTTCAGCGTGCGGCTGACCGGTTACGTCACCGACTTCGACACCAAGATCCGTGCCGACGGGCAGACCGACAACGGCACCCGCATCGACCTGCAGCGCGACCTGGGCTTGGACAAGAACAACACCATCGCTTCGGTCGGCTTGACCTGGCGGCCCTTCGACAACCACGAGTTCGGCTTTGCCTACTACCAGGACAGTGCCGACGCCGATCGCCGCACCCGGCGCGACTTCGACTTCAATGGCACCCACTACCAGACCGACACGCAACTCAAGGCCAAGTTCGACCTGGATTCCTACGAGGCCTACTACGTGTACTGGGCGTGGAACCGACCGACCTGGGCCCTCGGCCCGCGCGTGGGGCTGCTCTGGTACAAGATGGCGTTGGCCTTGTCGGCGGATATCGACGTCAACGGCAACACCGCCGGCGGCCGCGTGAAGAACAGCGTCGATGCCGACCTGCCTGCACCCACGATCGGCGGCAGTTGGCGCTGGACGCCCGCCGAGCAATGGCGCATCGGCGCGGACGTGGGCTATTTCACCGCCAACATCAACGATGTCGATGCCGACGTCACCTTTGGCCGGTTCGGCGTGGAATGGTATCCATGGGAGCGCTGGGGCTTCCTGGTGGATTACACGCTGCGGCGGATCGATGCCGATTCAGACCGGTCGCGCTTCAACGGCAACCTGCGCTTCGTCGACAGTGGTTTCCGTCTTGGCCTGACCTACCGCTTCTGAGCACAGGGAGATCGCATGCCGCTGCGGCTGCCGGGTTGGATATCGTCGCGGCTGATGCTGCTGGGCATCGTGCTGGGCAGCGTGCCGGCTTGGGCACAGCCGGCCCCCGCCGATCCCGCGACGGCGCCAGCGAGCGCCGAGGCCGTCGACGCGTCGGCCACCGCGCGCTACTTCAACCGCGACCTGGTGACGTTCCGCGGCCCGCTGTACGGCAACACGCCGCAGATGCGCGCCCGCGCCACCGAGGTCAACCTCGCGCGCATCGTGGATCTACCGGGCAACGCCGAGATTCGCTACCAGGCGGTGCCGCAGGGCGTGGTGATCCTGGCCGGCGGCCAACTGGTCACGGTGCTGACGCCAGCCGATCGCGACGTCCTCGGTAACCAGAGCCTGGACCAGCTGCGCGATGCCACCATCGCGCACATGCAGGACGCGGTGGCGGCCGCCGAACAGGCCCGCCTGCCGCAGCGCCTCATGGCTGGCGGCGTCTGGGTGCTGGTGGCCACGCTCGCGGCGATCGCGATGGTGCTCGCAGCGCGCTGGTGCGTGCGCCGGGTACGCCGCCACGTCGATGCCTGGGTGCAACGGCGCCTGGAGAAGCTGCGCAGCAATTCCGCGCGGCAGATGCTGATCGGACTGTTGATGAGCGGCCGCAGCCTCGCGCGCCTGGTCGGCTGGCTGGCGGTGGCGGTGCTGGTGGAGGAATGGCTGCGCTTCGTGTTCGGGCTGTTCCCGTACACGCAACCCTGGGCCGAGGCGATGGGCGGCTGGATCGCCGAGCGCTTCCTGCGCTTTGGCCGTGCCACCCTGCTGGCGCTACCGGGACTTTTCACCGTGGCGCTGATCTTCGTCGCCGCGCGCCTGGTGTCGCAGGCCATCCGCATCACCTTCGAAGGCGTGACCAGTGGCCGCTTCCAGTTCATCGGCATCGACCAGCCGCTGGCCGAGCCGACCCGCAAGATCATCACCGCAGTGATCTGGCTGTTCGCCCTGGCCATGGCCTACCCCTATCTGCCCGGCGCCGGCACCGACGCGTTCAAGGGATTGAGCGTGTTCGTCGGCCTGATGGTTTCGCTGGGCGCTTCGAGCATCGTGGCCCAGGCCGCCGGCGGCTTCACCCTGCTGTACTCGCGCACGCTGCTGACGGGCGACGTGGTACGCATTGGCGATACCGAAGGCGTGGTGCAGCAGATCGGCCTGTTCACCACGCGCCTGCGCACGCCGTTGGGCGTGGAGGTGAGCTTCCCCAACAACGTCGTGCTCTCCGGCGAACTGCACAACTATTCGCGCAGCCCCGATGGCCCCGGCCTGTGGCTCGAGGTGGCGCTGACGATCGGCTACGACGCGCCGTGGCGGCAGGTGCATCGCCTGCTGCTGGATGCCGCTAGCCGCACGGAGAGCGTGCTGGCCGAGCCACCACCGCATGTAGTGCAGAGTGAACTATCGGACTTCGCGGTTGCCTACACCTTGCGTTGCCGTGTGATCGACGTGGCGCGGCGCTGGCAGATCCGCAGCGTCTTGCTGGCCAACATCCAGGACGCATTCAACGCCGCGGGTGTGCAGATCATGTCGCCCAGCTACGAGGCCGACCCGGAAAGCGCCAAGATCGTGCCGAAGCAGTTTTGGGAAGGACTGCCGCCGCCGGGTTAGTGCGAGCGAGGGCGCGTGCAAGCACCACGGCCCCGCGATCTGCCGGATCCCGGTCGCCTGCTGGAGAACCTGTAGGAGGGGCTTCAGCCCCGACGAACGGAGACCGGGCGCCTCAGCGCTCAAGGCGAAAGCAGACGGCGCCGCGATCTGCCAGATCCCGGTCGCGGCTGAAGCCGCTCCTACAGTGCACCCAGAGGCTCCGCGCCACGCCTGCTGGAGAACC
>Ga0160434_100416_pt1 | contig 12403 bp, 11 predicted proteins | sample HID1973I_E0MG_FD_108273 | JGI IMG/M metagenome (GOLD analysis project Ga0160434, IMG submission 108273) | Enriched mosquito-associated microbial communities from UW Madison campus, WI, USA - HID1973I_E0 MG | ecosystem: Host-associated > Arthropoda: Insects > Digestive system > Unclassified ...
GACTGATGCAGCTCCCAATCAAGACATTCCAGGAGAGTTCCTTTGGCTGAAATCATCGTAGTCACCTCGGGCAAGGGCGGCGTCGGCAAGACCACCACCAGCGCGAGCCTGGCGTGCGGGCTGGCGCGGCGCGGCAAGAAGGTCGCGGTCATCGACTTCGACGTGGGCCTGCGCAACCTCGACCTGATCATGGGCTGCGAGCGCCGCGTGGTGTACGACTTCGTCAACGTGGTGCATGGCGAGGCGACGCTGAAGCAGTCGCTGATCAAGGACAAGCGCTTCGACAACCTGTTCGTGCTGGCCGCTTCGCAGACCCGGGACAAGGACGCGCTGACCACCGAGGGCGTGGAGAAGGTGCTCAAGGACCTGGCCGCCGACGGCTTCGACTACATCGTCTGCGATTCGCCGGCCGGCATCGAGAAGGGCGCCTTCCTGGCGATGTACTTCGCCGATCGCGCGGTGGTGGTGGTCAATCCGGAAGTGTCTTCGGTACGCGACTCGGACCGCATCATCGGCCTGCTCGATTCGAAGACCCGCAAGGCCGAGGGCGGCCAGAACGTACCGGCCTCGCTGTTGCTGACGCGCTACAGCCCGGTGCGCGTGGAAGCCGGCGAGATGCTGTCGATCACCGACGTGGAGGAGGTGCTGGGGCTGAAGGCCATTGGCGTGATTCCGGAGTCGGGCGATGTGCTCAATGCGTCCAACAAGGGCGAGCCGGTGATCCTCGATCCTGAATCCCCCGCCGGCCAGGCCTACGATGACGCGGTGGCGCGCATCATCGGCGAAGAGCGGCCGATGCGCTTCATCTCGGTGGAGAAGAAGGGATTTTTCAGCAAGTTGTTCGGAGGCTGAGCCATGGGACTGCTCGACTTCCTCAAGAGCAAGAAGAACACGGCCGAAACTGCCAAGAACCGCCTGCAGATCATCATTGCGCAGGAGCGCAGCCAGCGTGGCGGCCCGGATTACCTGCCGCTGCTGCAGCGTGAGTTGCTGGAAGTGATCAAGAAGTACGTCAACATCGATGCCGACGCGGTCAAGGTCGACCTGATCAAGGATGGCCACAACGACGTGCTCGACATTTCCGTGGCGTTGCCGGAAGACCCCGAGAAGTAGGCACGACGGCGCCGACCGCAGCGGTCGGCGCCGCCGCCGTGCAGGACACCTCGCTGGACACCCCCGCTCTCGAGCCCGTGGTCACCCGCCTGGCCGACATCGATTTCGATGCCGCCGCGGCGCTGCTCGCGCGGCATGGCTTGCGCCTGCATCGCGTTGCCGATGGCGCGCCGATTCCGGGCAGCTACTGGGGCGAGCCGGAGGCCGGCATCATCGGCTGCGATGTCCATGTGCGCGGTGACACGCCGGTGCATTCGATGCTGCACGAAGCCTGCCATCTGATCGTGCTGCCGGCCGAACGCCGCGCGCTCGTGCATACCGATGCAACCGATTCGGTCGAGGAAGAAGACGCCACGTGCTACCTCCAGATCGTATTGGCCGATGCGCTGCCGGGTGTGGGCAGTGCGCGGTTGATGGCCGATATGGATGCGTGGGGATATACGTATCGATTGGGCTCGACGCAGGCGTGGTTCGAGCAGGATGCGGAAAATGCGCGGGCGTGGTTGGTCGAGCGCGCTTTGCTCGCTGACTGAGCGTCCGCGCTGCCGCTATTTCGCCAGCGAGCTTTTCAGATCCAGCGAGGCGATCGTGCCCCGCCCTTCCACCGATTCGAACGTAAGCTCCCAGCCCAGGTGTTCGCACAGGCGGCCGATCAGGTCCAGGCCGATGCCGGCCGCGCGGCTGCTCTGGTCGCCGCGCGCCATGCGCGCGTAGATCGCGCTGATTTCTTCCGGCGACATGCCGTGGCCGGGGTCCTCGATGCGCACCGTCGCCGGTGCCGACAACACCACCCGGATCGTGCCGCGGTCGCTGTTCTCGATCGCGTTGCGCAGCAGGTTGCCGATCGCTGCCTGCAGGATCGCCACGGGTGCGAGCAGCCGAACCGGCGCTTGGATCTCCAGTGACAAGGCGAGGTCTTTGTCCACGCTCAGGTGCCGGTGATCGACCATGATCTCGGGCAACAGTTGGTCCAGGCGCACTTCGTCGTTGCTGCGCGCCATCCGCTGCGGGTCTTTGGCCAGTACCAGCAGCAATGCCAACAGTTGCTCCACGCCTGCGGTCGTTTGCCGTATGCGCTGCAGTTGATGGCGCACTGCGGGCGCCATGTCTTCGTGCGCCAGTGCCAGTTCACTCGCGCCTTCGATCACTGCGATCGGTGTGCGCAGTTCGTGGCTGGCGCTGTTGACGAATGCGCGTTCGCGCTCGACGAACAAGTCGTTGCGCGCCAGGTAGTCATTCAAGGCTTCGGTGATGACGGTCTGTTCGCTGCTGGCGCGTGCGTCCAGGGCGACGCGCTGGCCCGGTTGATCGGGCTGCAGTCCGCGGATGCGCTCGGCCATTTCGCTCAGCGGCTTGACCACCCGGCCCATGCCCCAGCCCACCAGCAGGCCGAGCAGGATGATCGCCACCAGGTTCGAGGCCACCATCCACAGGCCAAGGTTGTTCTCGTGCCGCTGCAGCTCGGTGATGTCCAGTGCCAGCACCAGGCGACGTCCGTTGACGTCCTGCACCATCAGCACCTTGTCGCGGCCGTGGTAGGCAATGCCGTCGTGGATGCCCGGCAGCAGGCCGGTGTATTCGGGCGGCGGCGGGGATTGGTCGTCGTCGCCGAACAGTTGCACGGTCTGGCTGTCGGTCCAGTGGTAGTCGGGATCGTCGGCGCTGCGCTGGACGAAGTGGTCCAGTTCGGATTGCAGCAGCGAATGCCAGGTCAGTTGCTCGGCCTGTTCGTTGACGATGTAGCCGTGCACGAAGACGGCCAGGGATATCAGCGCGGCGTACAGCACCAGCCACAGGGTGACTTGCCGGCGTAGTGCGCGGGGCTTAGGCGCCATCGTCGGACTCCGCACCCGCCACCTGCGCCAACCGGTAGCCGACCCGCGGCAGGGTGTGGATCAGTTTCTCGGCAAACGGCCCGTCGACGCTGCGGCGCAGTTCGTAGATATGCGAGCGCAGCATGTCGCCATCGGGTGGTTCGTCGCCCCATAACGCCTGTTCGAGGCGTTCGCGCGTGACTGCCGCGGGGCTGGCCTGCATCAGTACTTCCAGCAGCTTGCGGCAGGCCGGGTACAGGTGCAGCGGCTTGCCTTCGCGCGTGGCTTCCAGGGTCGCCAGGTCCAGGCGCAGGTCGCCGACCTGCAACGCCTTGCTGCGGCCACGGCCCTGGGCACGGACCTGCAGCGCTTCCAGGCGTACTTCCAGCTCGGGCAGGGCGAAGGGTTTGGTCAGGTAGTCGTCGGCGCCGGCGCGGAAGCCGGCGATCTTGTCGGGCAACTCGTCGCGCGCGGTCAGCATGATCACCGGCACTTCGGATTGGTGCTCTTCGCGCAGGCGGCGCAACACTTCCGGGCCATCCATGCGCGGCATCATCCAGTCCAGGATGATCGCGTCGTAGTGCTGGGTCGTGGCCAGGTGCAGGCCGGTGAGGCCGTCCGGTGCGGCGTCGAGCACGTGGCCGCGCGCTTCGAAGTAGTCGAAGAGGTTGGCGACGAGATTGCGATTGTCTTCGATGACCAGGAGCCGCATACGGAATCCGTTGGGGGGAACGGGCGCCGGCCAGGGCCGGAACCGCATCCTAGCCGGCGGACGTCGGAAACGTGTCGAAATGCCTGCGCTTCCGACAAACTTCCCACCTGGGCAGGCGCATGCTGCCCGGCTTCCCTGCGCCCGGCCCTGCGTGCCCATGTCGAGCCCCTCCCTGCCCGCCGGTTGGCGCCGCATGCTGGTCGTCCTGGCGATCGCCTTGAGCCTGCTTGCCGGCCTGGGCCTGCGCCAACCCAATCCGGCCGACGAACCGCGCTTCGTCCTGGCCGCGCGCAGCATGGTCGAGAGCGGGCAATGGCTGCTGCCGCACCGCGGCAGCGAGCTCTACGCGGAAAAGCCGCCGGTGTTCATGTGGCTGCAGGCGGCCACCTTCGAGGTTGTCCGCGACTGGCGTATCGCCTTCCTGTTGCCGTCGCTGCTGGCTGCGCTGTTCACCCTGTGGCTGGTCCGCGACCTCGGCCGCCGGCTGTGGCACCGCCGCATCGGCGAGATCGCGGCGCTGGCGGTGTTCTGCACGTTGCAGTTCGGCCTGATGGCCAAGCGTGCGCACATCGACATGGTGCTGCTGGCGATGACCACGGTGTCGCTGTGGGGCCTGTTGCGACACCTGCTGCGCGGCCCGGACTGGCGCGCCTGGTGGCTGGGCGCCTTCGCCGCCGGCCTGGGCACGGTGACTAAGGGCGTCGGCTTCCTGCCGCTGCTGGTGCTGCTGCCGTGGGCGCTGTATGCGCGGCGCCGGTTGCCGCCGTGGCCGTCGCAAGCCGGCGACGGCTGGCGCTGGGCGGCCACCGTGCCGATGTTCATCGCTGGCACCGCGGTGTGGCTGCTGCCGTTGGGCCTGGCGTTGTGGCACGGCCACGATCCGCAGTTGCAGGCCTATGCGCGCGAAATCCTGCTGCGCCAGACCGCCACGCGCTACACCGCCGCCTGGCACCACGTGCAGCCGGCCTGGTACTACCTGCGGGTGATCGCCTTGCTGTGGCTGCCGGGCAGCCTGTTGCTGCCGGCGCTGATCCCCGCGTGGGGACGCCGATTGAGGCGCGGCGATGCGCGACTGGGCCTGTTGCTGGGCTGGAGCCTGCTGGTGCTGCTGTTCTTCAGCATCAGCCCGGGCAAGCGCGAGCTCTACATCCTGCCGATCCTGCCGGCGGCCTGCCTGGCAGCGGCGCCCTTGCTGGCCGGGCTGTTGCGGCGTGCATGGGTGCGCCGGCTGTTGTGCGGCTACGTGGTGGTGCTGGGCCTGGCCGCGCTGGCCGTTGCGTTCGGTCCGTGGCTGCCGCGCGATGCGCTGCGCCGCGCGTTGGAGGCAGGCACCGTCGCGCAATTGCGCTATGGCCTCATCTTCCTTGGCGTGGGCCTGTGCGCAATCGCGGCGTGGGCGCGCCAGCGCCGCGCTGCGCTCGGCGTGGTGCTCGCTACCGCGTGGTTGTGGACGATCTATGGTTTGGTCTTCGCCACCGCGCTCGATCCCTATGGTTCTTCGGCCGGGCTGATGCAGCGAGTGGGACAACGCATCGGCCCGCAGGCCGAACTGGGCATGGTCGCCTGGCGCGAGCAGAACCTGCTGCAAGCCGACCGGCCGGTCACCGAGTTCGGCTTCAAGGCCGACTGGGCCACGCAATGGGACAAGGCCGGTCCCTGGCTCGCGCAGGCACCGCAGCAGCGTTGGCTGTTCGTCTTGCGCGAAGCGTTGAGTCCCTGCGTGGATCGTGCGCAGGTAGTGGAGATCGGGCAGTCCAATCGCAACGAGTGGTTGCTGGTGCCGGGCACGGCGTGGCGCACCGCATGCGCTGCCAGCACGCCGGTGAGCACCGAGCCCAGCGGCGACGCCAACGACAACGACGACTGAACGATCGCGCCACCGCGGCCGTGCGATCCGACCGCTCTCCGACAAGCCGGTGTCGATCATGGCGGCACTTTCGGCATGACTGCTTCCATGAATGTTCAATCCGCATCCGCGTTGACGGATGCCCGGCCACGCTGGCGCCCGGCATTCGATGCGCCATTGGCAACGCACCTGTACCTGCCGTTCTCGTTGCTGTTGATCGCCAATGCCTGGCTGGTCGGCGGCGGCGGTGACTTCTGGTTCGCCGACGAGTTGTATCGGCTCGAAGGCGGCCACTGGGCGTTGCAGCACGCCTGGCTCACCCATCAGCTGATCCATGGCGCCGGCAAATGGCTCAGCCAGCTTGCCGTGCTGGGCGTGTTGTTCGCCACGCTGCGCGCATGGCGCGCTGTGCAACCGCAGCGTTGGGCGTGGCTGGCCCTGCTGGCGTCGGTCGCTGTGTCGACCGGGCTGGTGTCGCTGCTCAAGCATGTCACGCACATGGATTGCCCGTGGGACCTGGCCCGCTATGGCGGCACCCAGGCTTTCTACGGTCTGCTGGAATCGCGCCATGGCATTCCGGCTTCCGGTTGCTTCCCGGCCGGGCATGCCAGCGCCGGTTATGCGTGGCTGGCCCTGTATTTCTTCGCGCTTGCCGTGGCGCCGCGCTGGCGCTGGCCGGCCTTCGCGCTGGCGCTCTCCGTGGGCTTGCTGTTCGGCCTGTCGCAGCAGTTGCGCGGCGCGCATTTCCTCTCGCACGACCTGTGGACCCTGGCGATCTGCTGGTGCGTCCCGCTGTTCTTCTTCCGCCTGCTGCCGCAGGCCGACTTCCCTCCGGTGCAAGCATGAGTGTTTCGATTACCCGCCCGTCGTGGCGGCATTGGCTGCGCAGCCTCGACTGGAGCTGGCGGCCGAATCTGTCCACCGAAGGCTTGATCCTCGCTGCCAGCGTGTTTTTCGCAGTGGCCTGCAACGGCCCGTTCTGGCGCAGCGCGATGTCCTGGAGCGGCGGTGGCATCGGCATGGCGCTGTCGCTGTTCGTGCTGCTGGTCGCCCTGCATTCGCTGTTGCTCGGCCTGTTGCTGTGGCGCTGGAGCGCCAAGCCGCTGCTGACCGTGCTGCTGTTGAGCACCGCGCTGGCGACTTACTACATGAGCCGCTACCACGTCTTCATCGACGCCGACATGCTGCGCAATGTCCTGGCCACGGACCGCAAGGAGTCGGGCGAGCTGATCACGCCCTCGTTGATCCTGCCGCTGCTGTGCTACGGCCTGCTGCCGATCGTGCTGCTGTGGCGCGTGCGCTTGCGTGTACGCCCGCCGGTCCACGCGCTGCTGGTGCGCACGGGCTTCCTGGTCGCGGTCGCCACCGCCGGTGCGCTCGCCGCATTGCTGTCGTTCCAGAACCTCTCGGCGTTGATGCGCAATCACCACGAGATCCGCTACCTGGCCACGCCGATCAACACGATCGCCGCGCTGCACGCCAACCTCAAGACCGCCTCGCCAGGCCACAACGCGCCCAAGCTGCCGATCGGCAAAGACGCCGCGGCCACGCCGCGCGCGCCGCAGTCGCGCCCGCGCCTGCTGCTCATCGTGCTCGGCGAAACCATGCGCGCGCAGAACTTCGGCCTCAATGGCTACGCGCGCCAGACCACGCCGGAGCTGGCGCAGGTCGATGGCCTGGTGAACTTCCCCGACATGCATTCCTGCGGCACCAGCACTGAAGTGTCAGTACCGTGCATGTTCTCGCCCTGGGGCCGCCACGACTACAACGAAGACCGCATCCGCAGCCACCAATCCCTGCTGCACGTGCTCGACCACGCCGGCATCGGCGTGCTGTGGCGCGACAACCAGAGCGGTTGCAAGGGCGTGTGCCAGGACCTGCCGACCCAGGCCCTGGACGATGCCAAGGTCGAAGGCCTGTGCCACGACGGCCGCTGCATGGACGAAGTGTTGCTGCAGGACCTGGCTGCGCAGGTGCGTGCGCGCCCGGGCGATCGCGTCGTGGTGCTGCACCAGCTCGGCAACCATGGGCCGAGCTACTACGAGCGCTATCCGGCGACGTTCGCACGGTTCAATCCGGCTTGCCAGAACCCCGACCTGGGCCAATGCAGCCGCGGGCAGATCGTCAACGCCTACGACAACGCGGTGCTCTACACCGACCATTTCCTCAATCGCGCCATCGGTGCCCTGCGCGCCATGCCCGATTACGACACCGCGATGATCTATCTCTCCGACCATGGCGAGTCGCTCGGCGAAAAGGGTCTGTACCTGCATGGCGTGCCCTACGCGATCGCGCCCCAGGAGCAGACCCACGTGCCGATGGTGATGTGGTTCTCGCCGCAATTCGCCCACGACCGCGGCCTGGACCTGCCATGCCTGCGCCAGCGCGCCGCCGCCCACGCCGACCACGACAATCTGTTTCCGTCGGTGCTGGGGCTGATGCAGGTCCACACCGGCCTGTACGACAGCAGCCGCGACCTGTTCGCCGGCTGCCAGCACGAGGCCACCGGGTCGTTTGCCAGTGCGCAGACCGGTCCACGCGCAGGCATGGCACCGATGGGCGGCCCCTCGCACTCGCGCGCCCTGCCCTGAATCCCGGCGCGCGCCCTTGCGGCAGCGGCGCGCGCCCTCTAGCCTCCGCGGATCGCTCTCGCCAGGATCCGCCGTGAAGCCACGCCTCGCCTTGCTCGCCGTCGCCACCGCCGGCGCGCTGACGCTGTCCGCCTGCCATCGCGAACCGACCCCGCCGCAGGCCACCACCGCCGCGCGCCAGGCCCCGGCGGAAAGCGCCGATGCGTTCATCGCCGGGGTCAACGCCGAATACAAGGCGGGCTATCCCGAACTGTCCTCGGCGCAGTGGCTGTCGGCGACCTACATCAACGACGATACCCAGCGCGTTTCGGCCAAGGCCAACGAACGCGCCCTGACCCAGCTCAACACCTGGATCGCGCAGGCGCGCCAGTACGAAGGCCAGCCGATGTCGGCCGACACCGCGCGGTCGCTGCAGCTGTTGCGCCTGATGAGCGCGATGCCGGCGCCGCGCGACCCCGCGCGCCTGGCCGAACTGACCACCCTGGCCAGCAAGATGGAAGGCGACTACGGCGCCGGCACCTATTGCCGCGGCGAAGGCGATGCCAGGCAGTGCCGCCAGCTTGGCGAACTGGAGCAGGTACTCGCGCGCAGCCGCGACTATGACGAACAGCTCGATGCCTGGCAGGGTTGGCATTCGATCGCGGTGCCGATACGCGCCGACTACCAGCGCTTCGTCGAACTGGCCAACGAAGGCGCGCGCGACAGCGGCTTTACCGATGTCGGGCAGATGTGGCGCAGCGGCTACGACATGCCGCCGCAGCAGATCGCCGCAGAAACCGATCGCCTGTGGGAGCAGGTCAAGCCGCTGTACGAACAACTGCAGTGCTACGCGCGCGGCAAGCTCGACGCGCACTACGGCGCCGACAAGGGCGAATTGCCCGGTGGCCTGTTGCCCGCGCACCTGATGGGCAACATGTGGCAGCAGGACTGGAGCAACCTGTGGGACCTGCTGCAGCCCTACCCGGGCGCTGGCGACCTGGATATCACCGCCGCGCTGGAAAAGCAGTACCAGGGCGAACTCAGCGCTGCACTGGCGCGGACGCCCGGCGGCCCCGGCGCCGGCGTGGAAGCACGCTTCAAGGCCGAGCGCGAAGCGCAACTGCGCACGGCCAAGGCGATGACCGAACGCGCGCAGGATTTCTACACCTCGCTGGGCATGCCCAAGCTGCCGGACGGCTACTGGCAGCGCTCGCAGTTCATCAAGCCGCTGGACCGCGACGTGGTCTGCCATGCCAGCGCGTGGGACCTCAACATGGGCGGTGATGCGGCGCAGAAGACCGGGCCGGACGTGCGCACCAAGATGTGCATCAAGCCGACCGAAGAGGACTTCACCACCATCTATCACGAGCTCGGCCACATCTATTACGACCTGGCCTACAACCCGCTGCCGCCGCTGTTCCAGGGCGGTGCCAACGACGGTTTCCATGAAGCCATCGGCGACACCGTGGTGCTGGCGATGACGCCGGACTACCTGCACTCGGTCGGCCTGGTCGGCGAGCAGCAGCACAGCCGCGAAGCGCTGATCAACGCGCAGATGCGCATGGCGCTGGCCAAGGTCGCGTTCCTGCCGTTCGGCCTGATGATCGACCGTTGGCGCTGGGGGGTGTTCGATGGTTCGATCACGCCGGACCATTACAACCAGGCCTGGTGGCAGCTCAAGGCCAAGTACCAGGGCGTGGCGCCGGTGAGCGCGCGCGGCGAGCAGTATTTCGACCCGGGGGCGAAGTACCACGTGCCGGGGAATACGCCATATACGCGCTACTTCCTTTCGCACCTGCTGCAGTTCCAGTTCTACAAGGGCCTGTGCCAGGCCGCGGGCTACACCGGCCCGTTGTACGAATGCAGCTTCTACGGCAACAAGGAAGCCGGGCAGAAGTTCGAGGCGATGCTCCAGCGCGGCGCGAGCCAGCCGTGGCAGGTGACGTTGAAGGAGTTGACCGGCAGCGACCATGTCGATGCCGGCCCAATGCTCGAATACTTCGCGCCGATGCAGGAATGGTTGAAGCAGCAGAACCAAGGGCGGATGTGCGGGTGGGAAGCGCCGGGGGCGGCGAAGGCTGCGCAGCCTTGATTTGGGGCTGTCGGCCGGCGATGAGCTACACCGCGACCTGACACTCCACGGTCGGGGCTGAAGCCCCTCCTACAGTGCACCCAGACAACGCCGGGTGCACTGCGGGTCACTGTAGGAGGGGCTTCAGCCCCGACGAGCGAAGCCGCGAAGTCACAGCCCCGCCACAACAAAGACTGCACTGTAGGAGGGGCTTCAGCCCCGACGAGCGAAGCCGCAAACTTTCAGACCTCGATCGCAACAAAGACCAGAGAACAACAAACCCCAGCTCAACTCTCCTGCTGCCCCCGCATCCGCGCCGCCAGCCTTTCCTTGAACTGCACGAACTCCAGCCCCTCGGCCTGCGCTTCAGCATGCGCCGCATCCTTCAGCGCATCCGAATACGCCAGCCGCACCGGCCGACCCTCGCGCTCATGCAGCTCGCCCGCCAGCATGATCATCGCCAGCACATGCGCGGCACTCGAACTTTCGCCGGCGATACGACCATCCATGCCCAGCACCCACTCGCCCTCCCGGCGCACGATGCCGGCCAGCAAGCGCCGCTCCGGATCGCGCAGCTCGGCATGCGGCTCCACCGAAGCGGCCGGCGCCGCCGCGGCAGCAGCGCGGTTCTGCGCGCGCTCGGCCTGGCGACGGCGGGCATCTCGGCGCAGTTTGGAATCGATCGACATGGTTCAGGCTCCAGGGGAAGGCGTGGGGGTCGCCGCAGCCGGCATCCGCGACAGGCGCCGGTAGCTGTTCCGTTCCCAACGCCACAATAGCCAGCCGGCGAGAAAAAATCCCGTCGCGCCCAGCGCCAGGTGCAACGGGCTGCCGCTCAACAGCGGCGAGGCCACGCCGGCGACCACGGTATTGATCATCAGCTGCACGAACATCTGCAGCGAGGACGCCAGGCCGCGCTGCAGCGGCGCCAGGTCGATCACCGACAGCGCCAGGATCGGGAAGATCAGCCCCATGCCGGCGCCGGCCAGGAAGATCGGGATCAGCGCCCACGGCACGCTGATCTGCGTCACCGCCAGGTCGTAGGCCACATTGCTCACCGCCGAGACCAGGATCAGCCAATAGCCCAGGCGCACCTGCACCTTGGGCGTGGCGCGGCCGGCCATGCGCCCGGACAGGAATGCACCCAGGGTCATGCCGCCGATGGTCGGGATGAACAGCCAGGCGAAATCCCCTTCGCCCAGGCGCAGGTGCTGCATGACCATCACCGGGGCCGAGGCGATATACAGGAACACGCCGCCGAAGGTGAAGCCGCCGGCGCCAGCCAGGCGCAGGAAGCGCGGCGACAGCCCGATGCGCCGGTAGTCGCTGAGCAGGCGGCCAGCATGCAGCGGCGTGCGCGCGGCCGGCGGATGGGTCTCGGGCAAGCCGATGACCGTGGCCACCAGCAGCAACAGCGCGAAGCCGACCAGGAACCAGAAGATCAGCGGCCAGCCGGCGCCGGTGGCCAGCAGCCAGCCGCCGATGATCGGCGCGATCGCCGGCGCCACGCCGAAGATCATCGACACCTGGCTCATCAGCCGCTGCGCGTCGTGGCCATGGAACAGGTCGCGGATCACCGTGCGCCCGACGATCACGCCGACGCCGGCCGACACGCCCTGCAGCGCGCGGAACGTCAACAGGGTGGGCAGGTCGCGCGACAGCGCGCAGCCGATCGAGGCGCCGATGAACAGCACCAGCCCGCCCAGGATCACCCGGCGCCGGCCCCAGGCATCGGACAACGGGCCATGGGCCAGGCTCATCAGGCCGTAGAACAGCAGGTAGATGCTCACCGTCTGCTGGATCGCCACCGGATCGGCGTGCAGGCGCTGCGCCAGCTGCGGGAAGGCCGGGAAGATGGTGTCGATCGAGAACGGACCGAACATGGCCAGGCCCGCCAGCAGCAGGGCCATGCGGCGGGTGGAGGGCGCGGAGGGGGCAGCAGCGGCGTTCACACGGGTTCCTTGCAGTGCGGGCCACCGCCGGCCGGAGGCACGGGCGGTGGGGACGGCAACGCCGGCGGCGCCAGCCCGGCCGGGCCGGCGCGACGACGCATCCGGGAAGGCGTCCAGCTTACTAGAGGCCGCCGGGCCAGGCACCCCGGGCGGCGTCGCGCATTCATCGCCGCGCAGGCCAGGCCACCGGGAATGCCCATTGCCCGCCTATAATGGCGGCCAACACCGCAGGCGGTGGGAGAAGCGGGCTTGCCCGCTGCCGAAGGCGCAATCGCCCGAAATCGCTCAGGCTCCCATACCACCCCCTGCGCGGTGCGCGCGGCAC
>Ga0160434_100417_pt1 | contig 12346 bp, 9 predicted proteins | sample HID1973I_E0MG_FD_108273 | JGI IMG/M metagenome (GOLD analysis project Ga0160434, IMG submission 108273) | Enriched mosquito-associated microbial communities from UW Madison campus, WI, USA - HID1973I_E0 MG | ecosystem: Host-associated > Arthropoda: Insects > Digestive system > Unclassified ...
AAGTTCTTCCTGTACACCTTCCTCGGCTCGGTGCTGATGCTGGTGGCGCTGATCTACCTGTACCTGAAGGGCGGCAGCTTCCAGCTCGCCGACCTGTACGCGATGCAGCTGAGCGCCAAGGAACAGACCTGGATCTTCTTCGCCTTCCTGATCGCCTTCGCGGTCAAGGTGCCGATGTTCCCGGTCCACACCTGGCTGCCGGACGCCCACGTCGAGGCGCCGACCGCCGGTTCGGTGATCCTGGCCGCGATCGCGCTGAAGATCGGTGGTTATGGCTTCCTGCGCTTCAACCTGCCGATCGTGCCCGACGCCAGCCACGAGTACGCCTGGGTGGTGATCGCGCTGTCGCTGATCGCGGTGATCTACGTCGGCCTGGTCGCGCTGGTCCAGGACGACATGAAGAAGCTGGTCGCCTATTCGTCGATCGCGCACATGGGCTTCGTCACCCTGGGCACCTTCATCGCCTTCACCCTGGTGCGCGACTACGGCAGCGTGGACGCGGCGTTGCTCGGCCTGCAGGGCGCGATGGTGCAGATGGTCTCGCACGGCTTCGTGTCCGGCGCGATGTTCACCTGCATCGGCGTGCTGTACGACCGCATGCACACCCGCCGCATCGCCGACTACGGCGGCGTGGTCAACGTGATGCCGTGGTTCGCCACCTTCGCGATGCTGTTCTACATGGCCAACGCGGGCCTGCCGGGCACCAGCGGCTTCGTCGGCGAGTTCATGGTGATCCTGGCCAGCTTCCAGAAGCATCCGTTCATCGCCTTCGGCGCGGCCACCACCCTGGTGATCACCGCCGCCTACACCTTGTGGCTGTACAAGCGGGTGTTCTTCGGCGAAGTCGCCAACGCGCACGTTGCCGAGCTGAAGGACATCAACGGCCGCGAAACCTTTGTGCTGAGCGTGTTCGCCGCCGGCGTGCTGGCGCTGGGCCTGTATCCCAAGCCGCTGACCGACCTGATGGAGCCGGCGATCGCCAAGCTGGCCACGCAGATCGCCGTGACCAAGCTTTGACGCGCCGCAAGCATTGACCCAGAGACTGATGATGACCACGCCGACGCAATTGTCGTTGACCACCGCCGACCTGGCACCGATCTTTCCCGAGCTGGTGCTGATCGGCGGCGCTTTCGCGCTGCTGATGATCGACCTGTTCGTCAGCCAGAAGCACAAGATCTGGACCCACCTGATCTCGGTCGCGATCCTGGCGGTCGTGCTGGCCATGCTGGCCACCGGCGTCGGCGGGCAGGGCGAAGCCTTCGGCGGCATGTTCGTGCGCGACACCGCCGCCGACGTGATGAAGACCGTGATCGTGCTGGTCAGCGGCCTGACCCTGGTCTATGGCTGGAGCTACCTGCGCGAGCGCAACCTGTTCCAGGGCGAGATCCCGGTGCTGGTGCTGTTCGCGACCTCGGGCATGATGATCCTGGTGTCGGCCGGCAGCCTGCTGATGGTCTACCTGGGCCTGGAGCTGCTGGCGTTGTGCTCGTACGCGCTGGTGGCTTCGAACCGCGACAACGGCCTGGCCGCCGAAGCGGGCATGAAGTACATCGTGCTGGGGTCGCTGGCGTCCGGTCTGCTGCTGTACGGCATGTCGCTCATCTATGGCGCGACCGGTACGTTGAGCCTGCCCGGCATCCATGAAGCGATCGACGGCTCGCCCGAGCGTCTGCTGCTGCTGACCGGCACGATCTTCATGATCGCCGGCGTGGCCTTCAAGCTGGGCGCGGCGCCGTTCCACATGTGGTTGCCGGACGTCTACCAGGGTGCGCCGGCACCGATCGCGCTGTTCATCAGCTCGGCGCCCAAGCTGGCCGCCTTCGGCATGGCCTACCGCCTGTTGGAAGTGGGCGTGGGCCCGCTGGCGCAGGAGTGGCAACTGTTGATCGGCGCGCTGGCGGCGATCTCCCTGGTGATCGGCAACCTGATGGCGATCGCGCAGAGCAACCTCAAGCGCATGCTCGCGTACTCGACCGTCTCGCACATCGGCTTCCTGCTGATGGGTGTGGCCGGTGGCGACGAGCGCGGCTATGCGGCGGCACTGTTCTACGGTGTCGCCTACGCGATCATGTCGACCGCTTCGTTCGGCGCGATCATCGCGTTGTCGCGCAGCGGCTTCGAAGCCGAGAACATCGACGACTTCAAGGGTTTGAACGCGCGCAATCCGTGGATGGCGGGCATGGTTCTTTTCATCATGGCTTCGCTGGCCGGCATTCCGCCGTTCCTGGGTTTCTGGACCAAGCTGGCCGTGCTCGGCGCGGCGGTGCAGGGTGGCCTGCTGTGGCTGGCCATCCTCGGTGTGCTCTGCGCGGTGGTCGGTGCGTACTACTACCTGCGCGTGATCAAGGTGATGTATTTCGACGAACCGGTCGGCGAGCCGCTGCCGGCCAACCACGATCGCGTGCTCGGCGTGGTGCTTGGCGTGAACTCGCTGGCATTGCTTGCGCTCGGCATCGCCTGGAATCCGATCATGGTCTGGTGCCAGCGCGCTTTCGCGCATCTGGGCTGATCATTTAAGAAAAAGACGAACTCGGGGCTTGCAATAAAGTCCCTGTATCGTCATAATCTCACCTCTGCTGCGGGGTGGAGCAGTCTGGCAGCTCGTCGGGCTCATAACCCGAAGGTCGCAGGTTCAAATCCTGCCCCCGCTACCATATAAGCAAGGCATTGTTCGCAGTGCCGACGCAGTAGAAAACGAAGCGGCGGATCCGGAAACGGATCCGCCGTTTTCGTTTGTGTCGAGCTGTCGAGGTGGGGCGCAGCTCCAAAAGGTCGCGCCGACCTCACAGATCGCTCATCGGCCTCGAACTTTCGCGGTCCTAGGCTGCCATCTCCACCTTGGAGATCCGCCCATGAACATCGAAAGCATCATGAGTCGCGACGTGCATACCGTCCGTCCCGACCAGACCCTGCGCGAAGCCGCGGAGACCATGCGCAAGCTCAATATCGGCAGCCTGCCGGTGCGCGACAACGATCGCCTGGTAGGCATGCTGACCGATCGCGACATCGTGGTGCGCGCGGTGGCGCAAGGCGACACGGCGGACATGACCGTGCGCGACGTGATGTCGCCTACGGTGAAGTACTGCTTCGCCAGCGACGACGTGCAGGCGATCGCGCGCAACATGGCCAGCCTGGAGGTGCGCCGGTTGCCGGTCCTGGATGCGCAGAAGCGCCTGGTCGGCATGATTTCGTTGGCCAACATGGTGCATTCGGAGACGTCGGCCGGATCGATCATGGCGCAGGGTGTTGCCAAGCCGCACTGATCGGCATGGCGGCCCTGCGCGATGAATTGTCCTTGGCGCGCGAGCGCATGCTCGAGCGTGATCTGCGCGCGCGCGACATCCGTGATCCGAGGGTGCTGGCCGCCATGCAACGGGTGCCGCGCGAAGCCTTTGTCGAGCCCGGCATGGAGCGACAGGCCTATGAGGACGCGCCGCTACCGATCGGCGAGGGGCAGACGATTTCCCAGCCCTACATGGTGGCGCTGATGGCCCAGGCCGCTGCGATCAATGAAGCCGATCGCGTGTTGGAAGTGGGCACGGGCTCCGGCTATGCCGCCGCGGTGCTCGCCGAACTGGTGGCGCGCGTGGACAGCGTCGAGCGTCATCCAAGCCTGGCCGCCACGGCCTCGCGCCGGCTGGCTGCGCTGGGTTACCTGCATCTGCACGTCCATGTGGGCGATGGCAGCCGCGGCTGGCCGGCGGGCGCGCCCTTCGACGTCATCGTGGTGGCCGCTGCCGCACCCGCCGTGCCGCCAGCCCTGCGCGAGCAATTGGCGATAGGCGGGCGCCTGGTCATTCCACTGGGCGGCGACGGTGGTGTGCAGCGACTGTGCCGCGTGACGCGGCGGGCTGCGGATAGGTTCGACAGCGATGATCTGGGTGGCGTCGTGTTCGTGCCGCTGGTCGGCGAACAGGGCTGGGCCGAGGCGGGCGAGGGCAGCAGGGGCTGAGGCCTGCGCGGCGCCTCTGTGGCCGGCGGCGGCGCGCGTCTGCATCCGGGCCCAGCCGCGGGGGCGGCAGGCCAGGGTTGCCAGGGGGTAGGGCAGGCCGTACTATAGCCGGCTCCTGCGGAAGCGTTTCAGGTCGGCGCCAAGGGCGATCGATCCGGACCCGGCTTCGGCAGGCGGAATCCCGGAAGCGCCCGGCAGGGTGCGAGCGGCGGTTCCGGACCGTGGCGGCGCACGTTCCCGTCGCCACGCCGGCCCTCGAGGCCGGGCATACTCGCAAGGGGCCCGTCGGGCCCCTTGTCGTTTCCCGGGGCTGGAAATCCGACCAACCCGGACCCATTCAACTACAGGGCAGGCTGTGAGCGACAAGGCATCTGACATCGCCGAACTGCTTTCCCCCACCGTCGAGGCGTTGGGGCTGGAGCTGTTGGGCGTGGAATACCTGCCCGCGCCGGGCAGCGCCACGTTGCGTCTTTACATCGACGTGCCGATGGCCGAGCAGCCCGAGCGCTTGGTCAATATCGACGATTGCGAGCGGGTGAGCCGTGAAGTCTCGGCCCAGCTCGACGTCGAGGATCCGATCAGCGGCAACTACACGCTGGAAGTGTCCTCGCCCGGCGTGGACCGGCCGTTGTTCACGCTGGCGCAGTTCGCGCGCCACGTGGGCGAGTCGGCCAAGATCGGGCTGAAGCTTTCGCAGAACAACCGCCGTCGCCTGCAGGGCCCGATCGTGGCCGTGGACGAGACCGCCGGCGAGATCGTGTTCGAGGTCGAAGGTGCGCCGATGACGGTGGCCTTCGACAACATCGACAAGGCGCGGATCCTGCCGGACTGGGCAGCGCTGGGGCTGGCGCCGGAAAAGCCGAACAAGCCGGGCCCGAAGAAGGGCACGGGCAAGCAGAAATCATCCAACGAGTCGGCGGCCAAAAAGCCGCGCGCGGAGTGAGCAAATGAGCAAGGAACTTTTGCTGGTAGTCGATGCGGTCGCCAATGAGAAAGGCGTGCCGCGCGAAGTGATCTTCGATGCGATCGAGGCCGCGTTGGCTTCGGCGGCCAAGAAGCGCTATCCGGACCAGGACGTGCTGGCGCGCGTATCGATCGACCACAAGGACGGCAGCTACGAGACGTTCCGCCGCTGGGAAGTGGTCGCCGACGACGTGGTGATGGAATCGCCGGACCGCCAGATCCGCATGATGGACGCCATCGATGAGGCCGACGGCGTGGAGATCGGCGACTTCATCGAAGAGCAGATCGAAAATCCCGATTTCGGCCGCATCGCCGCCCAGGCCGCCAAGCAGGTGATCGTCCAGCGCGTGCGCGAGGCCGAACGCCAGCAGGTCGTCGACGCGTGGAAGGACCGTATCGGCGAGCTGATCACCGGTGTGGTCAAGCGCGCCGAGCGCGGCAACATCTATGTCGACCTCGGCGGCAATGCCGAGGGCTTCATTCCCAAGGACAAGGGCATCCCGCGCGACGTGCTGCGCGCCGGCGACCGCGTGCGCGGCTACCTGGCCGAAGTGCGCTCGGAGCCGCGTGGCCCGCAGCTGTTCATCAGCCGCGCCGCACCCGAATTCATGATCGAGCTGTTCAAGCTCGAAGTGCCGGAAGTCGGCCAGGGCCTGGTCGAGATCAAGGGGTGCGCCCGCGACCCGGGCGATCGCGCCAAGATCGCAGTGATCGCCCACGATACGCGCACCGACCCGATCGGCGCCTGCATCGGCATGCGCGGCTCGCGTGTTCAGGCGGTGTCCAACGAGCTCAACGGCGAGCGCGTGGACATCGTGCTGTGGAATGAAAACCCGGCCAATTTCGTCATCAACGCGATGGCGCCGGCCGAGGTGCAGTCGATCATCGTCGACGAAGAGAAGCACTCGATGGACCTGGCCGTGGCCGAAGACCGCCTGGCCCAGGCGATCGGCAAGGGCGGCCAGAACGTGCGCCTGGCCAGCCGCCTGACCGGCTGGCAGCTCAACGTGATGACCGCCGACCAGGTCCAGGCCAAGAGCGAAGCCGAGCAGGCCTCCGCCCGCCAGCTGTTCATGGACAAGCTGGAAGTGGACGAAGAGATCGCCGGCATCCTGGTGGCCGAAGGCTTCAGCACCGTCGAGGAAATCGCCTATGTACCGGTCGGCGAGCTGCTGGCGGTGGAGGGCTTCGACGAGGATATCGTCGAGGAACTGCGTGCCCGCGCCCTCGACGCCCTGCTCAACGCCGCACTGGCCGAGGAAGAAGTCCTGGACGAGCACCAGCCGGCCGAGGATCTGCTGGCCCTGGAGGGCATGGACGAGGCCACTGCCTACGCCCTGGCCTCGCACGGGGTGCGCACCAGCGAGGACTTGTCCGACCTGGCCGCCGACGAGATCGTGGAGTTCGGCATCGAGGGGGTGACCGGCCAGCGCGCCGCTGCGCTGATCCTGGCCGCCCGCGCCGAGGAGATCGCCCGCCTGGAGCGCGGCGAATGAGCCGATGAAACGCGCCCTGAGCTCAGGGCTTAGAATCTGCGCATCCCTGGCTTTGGGCGAGGGGGCGCCAACCAGATCATAGGATCCGAATGTCGCAGCAAACCACCATCCGCAAGCTTGCCGAACTGGTCAATACACCGGTTGAGAAACTGCTCGAACAGCTGGCCGAGGCCGGCATGAAGTTCAGCGGTCCCGATCAGGAAGTGACCAGCACCGAGAAGATGAAGCTGCTCGGCTTCCTGCGTCGCACCCACGGCAAGTCGGAAGCCCCGGCCGAGTCGGAGGGTGAGGCTGCGAAGAAGATCACGCTCAATCGACGCAAGCTGCAGGAGGTCACGGTCAGCGCCGGTCGCAGCAAGACCACGGTGAACGTCGAGGTCCGCCAGAAGCGCACCTACGTCAAGGCGCCGGAAGGCGCCGCGCCGCCGCGTCCATCGGGCGCCCCCGCCGGCCGGGTGGACGACGAGCGCGCCGAGATCCTGCGCAAGCTTGAAGAGTCGCGTGCGCGCAACCTCGCCGAACAGCAGGCCCTGGCCGAAGTCGACCGCGCGCGCGCCGAGGAACTGGATCGCAAGCGCAAGGAAGAGCAGGCCGAGCGCGATCGCGTGGAAGCCGAGCGCAAGGCCGCCGAAGCGGCTGCCGCCGCCAGCAGCCGTCCGGCTGCTTCGGCCGACGCGCCCGCCGCCAGCGGCGCGCCCCGCGTCGCCCGTCCGGCCGCGGCCGCGCCGCCGCGTGCGCCGGCCGCCCCGCGCGCCGACGACCGCAATGCCGCGCGCCACAAGACCCGTGGATCGCATGCGATGGTCGCCGGCGTCGAGGACGACGATGCGACCAAGCGCTTCGCCGGCCAGTTGCACCTGTCCGCCGCCGATCGCGCGCGCCGTTCCAATGTCCGCGGCAAGCCCAAGCCGACCGGTCGTCGTGGCAACGACTACCAGCGCGGTGGCGGCGGTGGCGGTAGCAGTGGCGGCCCCCATGGCTTCGAACGCCCGACCGCACCGGTCGTGCGCGAAGTCGCCATCGGCGACACCGTCACCGTGGCCGACCTGGCGCAGAAGCTCGCGCTGAAGGGCGGCGACGTGGTGAAGGCGCTGTTCAAGATGGGCGTGATGGCGACCATCACCCAGAGCATCGACCACGACACCGCGGTGCTGATCACCGAGGAACTCGGCCACAAGGCCGTGCGTGCCGGCAGCGCCGACTTCGAGGACGCGCTGCTCGCCCACGCCGAAGAGAGCCAGGGCGATGCCCGTCCCCGTCCGCCGGTGGTCACCATCATGGGCCACGTCGACCACGGCAAGACCTCGCTGCTGGATTACATCCGCCGCACCAAGATCGCCTCGGGCGAAGCCGGTGGCATCACCCAGCACATCGGCGCGTACCACGTCGAAACGCCGAAGGGCGTGATCAGCTTCCTGGATACCCCGGGCCACGCCGCCTTCACCTCGATGCGCGCGCGCGGCGCCAAGCTCACCGACATCGTGGTGCTGGTGGTGGCCGCCGACGACGGCGTCAAGCCGCAGACCAAGGAAGCGGTACAGCATGCGAAGGCGGCCGGCGTTCCGCTGATCGTGGCCGTCAACAAGATGGACAAGTCCGACGCCGACCCGCTGCGCGTGAAGAACGAGCTGCTGGCCGAGAACGTGGTCGCGGAAGATTTCGGCGGCGACACCCAGTTCGTCGAAGTCTCGGCCAAGACCGGCCTGGGCATCGACACGCTGCTGGACGCGATCTCGCTGCAGGCCGAAGTGCTCGAGCTCAAGGCCGTCTCGGACGGTCGTGCCAGCGGCACGGTGATCGAATCCTCGCTCGACAAGGGTCGTGGCCCGGTGGCGACGGTGCTGGTCCAGCAGGGCCAGCTGAAGAAGGGCGATTACCTGGTCTGCGGCATCCAGTACGGCCGCGTGCGTGCGCTGTTCGACGAGACCGGCAAGCAGCCCGACTCGGCCGGTCCGTCGATCCCTGTGCAGGTGCTCGGCCTGTCGGGCGTGCCCGACGCCGGCGACGACTTCGTCGTGGTCGAGGACGAGCGCCTGGCCAAGGACGTTGCCCAGCAGCGTGAGGTCAAGCGCCGCGAATCGCGCCTGGTCGCCTCGGCGGGCAACCGCATGGAAGACATCCTGGCGCAGATGGGCAAGGGCGAAGGCCAGCAGGTGCTGAATCTGGTGATCAAGGCCGATGTCCAGGGCTCGGTGCAGGCGTTGAGCCAGGCCCTGGTCGCGCTGTCCAACGAAGACATCCGCATCAACGTGATCCACGCCGGCGTCGGCGGCATCACCGAGTCGGACGCCAACTCGGCGGTCGCTTCCAAGGCCACCGTGATCGGCTTCAATGTGCGTGCCGATGCCTCGGCGCGCCGGATCGTCGAAGCCAACGGCGTGGACCTGCGCTACTTCTCGATCATCTATGACGTGATCGACCAGGTGAAGCAGGTCGCTTCCGGTCTGCTGGGCGTGGAGATCCGCGAAGAGATCATCGGCATCGCCGAGGTCCGCGACGTGTTCCGCAGCTCGAAGTTCGGTGCGGTCGCCGGCTGCATGATCATCGAAGGCGTGGTCAAGCGCAGCAAGCCGATCCGCGTGCTGCGCGACAACACTGTGGTGTTCGAGGGCGAGCTGGAATCGCTGCGCCGCTTCAAGGAGAACGTGGAAGAGGTCCGCAACGGTACCGAGTGCGGTATCGGCGTGAAGGCCTATAACGACGTCAAGCCGGGCGACCAGATCGAGTGCTTCGAACGCATCGAGGTGCCGCGCACGCTGTAATACCCGCGGGACGGGATTCGTGGCGCGACGCGGCACGGATCCCGACCCAGGCACCGATCGATCCGGATTCACCCTCACGATTCACCTCAAGAACAGCGAAGTACCCATCCCGTGCCCACCAAGTCTTTCCATCGCACCGACCGCGTCTCCGCCCAGCTCCGCCGCGAACTGGGCACGCTGGTGCACGTCGCCGTGCGCGAGCATGGTCTGCCGTCGGTGAGCGTGTCCGATGTCGAGGTCACCCGCGACCTGGCCCATGCCAAGGTGTTCGTCACGGCCTTGCAGCCGGAGCGTTCGGCGGAGGCGATGAAGGGGCTGAAGGAAATCGCCTATGAGCTGCGCATGCAGCTGGCCAAGGCGATGAAGCTGCGCCACGTGCCCGAACTGCATTTCCACTACGACGACTCGGTCGATCGTGGCGAACGCATCGACAACCTGCTGCGCGACCTGCCGCCGGCGCCGGCCGACGAATCCGAATCCTGATGTAGCAGCGGCTTCAGCCGCGACGCGGGGTCTGTCCGGCCACGGGGTCGCGGCTGATGCCGCTCCTACAATGGTGTCCCGCCTTTCCATGTCGAAGATTCCCTTCCGTCGCCTGGACGGCATCCTGCTGCTCGACAAGCCCGCTGGCCTGAGTTCCAACCAGGCGCTGCAGGCGGCGCGGCGTTTGCTGCGCGCCGAGAAGGGCGGCCATACCGGTGCCCTGGACCCGCTGGCGACCGGTCTGCTGCCGCTGTGCTTCGGCGAGGCGACCAAGGTGGCCGGCCTGCTGTTGGGCGCGGCCAAGGCCTATGACGCCGACATCGTGCTGGGAATCACCACCGATACCGACGATGCGGACGGCGCGGTGTTGCGCGCGCGCGCGGTGCCGGCGCTGGACGAGGACATCCTGCGGGCCGCGCTGGCCCCGCTGACCGGCCGGATCCAGCAGCGCGCGCCGATCTATTCGGCGCTCAAGCAGGGTGGCGAGCCGCTGTATGCCAAGGCGCGCAGGGGCGAGGCGATCGAGGCGCCGGTGCGCGAGGTCGATGTCCACGACATCGAGATCCTGGCCCTGGCGCCGCCGAGGCTGCAGCTGCGCGTGACCTGCGGCTCGGGAACCTACATCCGCAGCCTGGCCCGCGACCTGGGCGAGGCACTGGGATGCGGGGCCCACATTGCCGGCCTGCGCCGGCGCTGGGTCGACCCGTTCCGCGCGCCGGCGATGCTGACCCTGGAAGCCCTGGCCGGCCGGCTGGAAGCCGGGGAGGCCGCCGAGTCGCTCCTGCTGCCGCTGGCGGCCGGGTTGGCGGGCTTTCCACGGGTCGTGCTGGCCGAGCCGGAGGCGGCGCGGTTCCGCCAGGGCCAGCGGCTGAGCGATCCGGCCTTTCCGGTCGGCGAGGTGGCGGTGTTCGGGCCAGATGGGCTGCCCTCGGGACTGGCCCGTGTCGAGGTCGGCGGACGGCTGTCGCCGCAGCGCCTGTTCAACACCTGAACCGGCGGCCGGACGGCCGTGGTGCCGGCTCGGCTTGTCCCGAAGGGCTGTGGCCGGTACAATTTCGCCGCCTTTTCGGCACCTCGCGCCCACGGCGCATTCCCATAGCAAACGGCGAGTACGGCGGTGCGCCCTGCGCGTTCCTGCCGACCACGCATCCACAGAGAACAGTCATGTCGATCGACACCCAGAAGGTCATTGAAGATAACAAGCGCAGCGCAGCCGACACCGGCTCGCCGGAAGTGCAGGTCGCCCTGCTGACCGCGCGCATCGAGCAGCTGACCGGCCACTTCAAGACCCACAAGAAGGACCACCACAGCCGGCGCGGCCTGCTGCAGATGGTCAACCGCCGCCGCAGCCTGCTGGACTACCTGAAGAAGAAGGACGGCGAGCGTTACAAGTCCCTCATCGAGAAACTCGGCCTGCGCCGCTAATCGAATTCCGCCGCGGCGCAGCGATGCGCCGCGGTTTTGTTTTGGACGTCTGAAATTCAAAGGCCGGATCGCCCCGGCCGCCCGCTGTCGGCAAGGGTCGATGGCGGTCCATCCGAAGAAAGCTACATCCCCAAGGAACCCCCCGTGGCAAAAATCACCAAAACCTTCCAGTACGGCAAGCACACCGTCACGCTCGAGACGGGTGAAATCGCCCGCCAGGCCGGCGGCGCCGTCATCGTCAAGATGGACGACACCGTACTGCTGGTCACTGCCGTCGCCGCCAAGAGCCAGCGCGAAGGCCAGGACTTCTTCCCGTTGACGGTCGATTACCAGGAAAAGTTCTACGCCGGTGGCCGCATCCCGGGCGGGTTCTTCAAGCGCGAAGGTCGCGCGACCGAGAAGGAGACGCTGATCTCGCGTCTGATCGATCGTCCGATCCGTCCGCTGTTCCCGGAGGACTACAAGAACGAAGTCCAGATCATCGCCACGGTCATGTCGATGAACCCGGAAGTGGACGGTGACATCCCGGCCCTGATCGGCGCCTCGGCGGCGCTGTCGCTGGCCGGCACTCCGTTCAACGGCCCGATCGGCGCAGCCAAGGTCGGTTACAAGAACGGCGAGTACATCCTCAACCCGACCGCCACCGAGCTGAAGGAATCGCAGCTGGAGCTGGTCGTCGCCGGTACCTCCAATGCCGTGCTGATGGTCGAGTCCGAGGCCGCGCTGCTGTCGGAAGAAGTGATGCTGGGCGCCGTGAGCTTCGGCCACCGCGAACTGCAGAAGGTGATCAACGCGATCAACGAGCTGACCGTGGAAGCCGGCACCAAGCCGTCGACCTGGGTCGCCCCGGCCAAGAACGAGGTGCTGATCTCGGCGTTGAAGGAAGCTGTCGGCGGCCGCCTGGCCGAAGCCTTCCAGGTCCGCGACAAGCTGCAGCGTCGTGATGCCATCTCGGCGATCAAGAAGGACGTGGTCGAGTCGCTGGCCGGCCGCGTCGCCGCCGAAGGCTGGAGCCCGGCCGAGCTGTCGAAGGAATTCGGCGAGCTGGAATACCACACCATGCGCGACTCGGTGCTCGACACCAAGGTCCGCATCGACGGTCGCGCCCTGGACACCGTGCGTCCGATCTCGGTCAAGGCCGGCGTGCTGCCGCGTACCCACGGCTCGGCGCTGTTCACCCGCGGCGAGACCCAGGCGATCGTGGTCACCACGCTGGGCACCGCCCGCGACGGCCAGGCGATCGATGCGGTCTCCGGCGAGTACAA
>Ga0160434_100419_pt1 | contig 12306 bp, 10 predicted proteins | sample HID1973I_E0MG_FD_108273 | JGI IMG/M metagenome (GOLD analysis project Ga0160434, IMG submission 108273) | Enriched mosquito-associated microbial communities from UW Madison campus, WI, USA - HID1973I_E0 MG | ecosystem: Host-associated > Arthropoda: Insects > Digestive system > Unclassified ...
ACAGAAGAAGTCCAACATCTACAAGGGCCGCATCACCCGCGTCGAGCCCTCGCTGGAAGCGGCCTTCGTCGATTACGGCGCCGAGCGCCACGGCTTCCTGCCGTTGAAGGAAATCTCCCGCGACTATTTCCAGGCTGGCGTGGACCACCACAAGGCCGGCATTCGCGAGCTGTTGCGCGAAGGCCAGGAAATCGTCGTCCAGGTCGACAAGGACGAGCGCGGCAACAAGGGCGCCGCCCTGACCACCTTCATCTCGCTGGCCGGCCGCTACATGGTGCTGATGCCGAACTCGCCCAGCGCCGGCGGCGTCTCGCGCCGGATCGAGGGCGACGACCGCGCCGCCCTGAAGGAGGCGATGGACAAGCTCGACATCCCCGACGACATGGGCGTGATCATCCGCACCGCCGGTGTCGGCCGCGATGCCGAAGAGCTGCAGTGGGACCTGGACTACCTGCTGCAGACCTGGAAGGCGATCGCCGAGGCGGCGCTGACCAAGCCCGGCCCGTTCCTGATCTACCAGGAATCGCGCCTGATCATCCGCGCCCTGCGCGACTACCTGCGCGCCGACGTCGGCGAGATCCTGGTCGATACCGACGAGCTGTACGCCGACGCCCGCGAGTTCATGCAGCAGGTGATGCCGCAGAGTCTGCGCAAGCTCAAGCAGTACAAGGACGATATCCCGCTGTTCAACCGCTTCCAGATCGAATCGCAGATCGAGAACGCGTATGAGCGCAACGTGCGCCTGCCCTCGGGCGGCTCGATCGTGGTCGACCAGACCGAAGCGCTGACCGCGGTCGACGTGAACTCCTCGCGCGCCACCAAGGGCAGCGACATCGAGGAAACTGCGTTCCAGACCAACCTGGAAGCGGCAGAGGAAGTGGCCCGCCAGTTGCGCCTGCGCGACCTCGGCGGCCTGGTGGTGATCGACTTCATCGACATGGCCTCGACCAAGCACCAGCGCGAAGTCGAGAACCGCCTGCAGAACGCGCTCAAGTACGACCGCGCGCGCGTCCAGCTGGGCCGCATCTCGCGCTTCGGCCTGATGGAGATGAGCCGCCAGCGCCTGCGCCCGAGCCTGGGCGAGTCGAGCCAGATCGTGTGCCCGCGCTGCGATGGCCATGGCCGCATGCGCAGCGTGGAATCGTTGTCGCTGTCGATCATCCGCGTGGCTGAAGAGCACGCGATGAAGGAGAACACCGGACAGGTGCTGGTGCAGGCCCCGGTGGAAATCGCCAACTTCCTGCTCAACGAGAAGCGCTCGGCGCTGCGCGAGATCGAGAAGCGCCACGACGCGCCCATCATCATCGTCGCCGACGAGCAGCTGCATACCCCGCACTACGAAGTCACGCGCCTGCGCGAGAACGAGTTGGGCGAGGAAAGCACCAAGCCCAGCTACCAGCGCGGCACGCCGCGCAAGCTGCCGGTGCATGCGCTGACCAAGGCGCAGCTCAACATCCCGGCAATGCCGGCGGTCACTTCGATCAAGCCGAGCCAGCCGGCACCGGTGCGTGACGAACCCGTCGAACCCATCGCCGCGCCGGCCCCGGTCGTCGCACCGGTCGCCCAGGCCAGTGGCGTGGTCGGTTGGCTGAAGCGCATCTTCGGCGGCAGCGAGGCCGCACCGGCCACCGCGACGCCGGCACAGCGTCCGCGCCAGGGCCAGGGCCAAAGCCAGGCCGACAGCGGCCGCGGCGGCAGCCGCAATGATCGCAACGGCCGTCGCGATGGCCGCGGTGGCAGCCAGAACCGCAGCGGCGGCAAGGAGGCGCGTCGCGATGAGCGGCGCCAGGACGAGCGCCGCCAAGGCAGCAACAACGCCCAGCCGCAGCCAGCCGCCCCGCCGAAGCCGCAGGCCGCACAGGCCCAGGGTCAGGGTCAGGGTCAGCAGGGCCAGAAGCAGAAGCAGCCGAAGGCGAACCAGGGCCAGGGCCAGAACGCCGGCCAGGGCCAGAATCCGCAGCCGGCGCAGAAGCAACAGCAGCAGCCGCGTGCGCCGCAGTCGGAGAAGCCGAAGTCCGGAGCGCGTGCCGAGGAGGCGTTGAACGCCGCCGTGCCGGCCGTCGCCGCGGTCGCCGCTGCGAATTCGGTGGCGGCGCCGGTGCTACCGGTCGCTGCGGAAGCCGCGTCGACGCCTGTCGAGAAGAAGCTGCCGGTACAGGGGCTGGATACCGAGAAGGCTGAGAACGTCGTAGCGGAGGTCGCGGGCGCGACCGACGCCGAAGCCATCGATACGCAAGGTGCAGGCGATGACGCCGGCGAAGGCGGCAGCCGCCGTCGTCGTGGCCGTCGCGGCGGCCGTCGTCGTCGTCGTGGTGGTGCCGGTGCCGGCGAGAACGCCGGTACGGACGCGATCGATCAGGAAGGCGAAGGCGAGGACCAGGAATCGGACAACGAGCTGGATGCGGATCTGACCGAAGGCGCCGAGCCGGTGGTCGCCAGCCGCCAGCCGGAGTTCGAGTTCGACGATGAAGGCGCACCGCCGCCGGCCAGGCCGGCCGCGCCGAAGCCGGTGGCCGCCGTGGCGCCGAGGGTGAGCGCTGCTGCGCCCGCCCCGGTCGCCGAGGCAGCGACGGTGTCCGAGACTGCGCCTGCCGCCGAAGTGGCCGCGCCGCGCACGCCGGCGACGCCCGCGGTGGAAACGGCCGTGGTTGCGCCTGCGGCAACGCCCGCCGTAGTGCAGGATGCGCCGGTTGCCGAGACCGCTCCGGTGGTCGACGTGCAGCCGACCGAACCGGCGGCTGCGCCGGTAGAAGCCAAGCCCTATGCGCCGGTGCAAGCCACGCTGCTGGATGTGTTCGCGCCCGCCGAGTCTGTGTTCGCACCGGCCAAGCCGGCGGTCGAGGCCGCGCCGGCCGCGGTCGTCGAAGCCGCGACCAAGGTGGAAGCTGCGCCGGCAGCCGAGGTCGAGGTGGCGACGCCGCCGCAGCCGGTCGAAGGCTCGACCGACGCCGCCGCCCAGGCTGCGACGGCGGCCGCCGATGTCGAGGAAAGCGCCCCCGCTATCCACCCGACCGAAGCGTCCGCTCCGCAGGTACAGGCTTTCGCGGTGGAACCGGCCGCCAAGGTGGACACGCCGGCGATCGAAGACATCGACAAGCCGCGCGACGATCACCGTCCGCCGACGGTCTGATCGCTCGTCCATGCAGTACCAGGAAGCGGCCTTCGGGCCGCTTCCGCTTTATGGATCCGCGTCAGACCGTGCGCGACGGATCGAGCAAACCGTATTGATTGGCCAGGCGCGCGAGGGCGATGTTGTCCTGCACGCCGATCTTGTCGAACAGGCGCGCCTTGTGCGTATTGATGGTCTTGGCGCTGAGGCTCAAGCGCTTGGCGATGTCTTCCTGGCGCAGCCCCTGGGTCAGCAGCAGTGCCACTTCCAGTTCGCGTGGCGACAGCAGGTCGAACGGCGAGCCGCCGCCTTCGAGGTTGGACAGCGCCATGTTCTGCGCAATGCTCATGCCCAGGTAGCGGCGCCCTTGCGCCACTTCCCGCACCGCGCGCAGCAACTCGTGCGCATCGCCGCCCTTGCCGACATAACCGGAGGCACCCACCTCGAGCAAGCGTTTGGGCAGCGGGCCGTCCTCCAACACCGAGACGATGATGACCCGCGTACCGCGCCCGCCCTTGACGATGCGCTCGGTGATTTCCAGCCCACTGACACCAGGCAGGTGCAGATCGCACAGCACGATGTCCGGCCGCAGCTGGCGTATCTGCGGCAGGGCCGCCTCGCCGCTGTCGGCCTCACCCACGACCTCGATGTCCACTTCGTTGGACAGGATCATCTTCATGCCGGTTCGCACCAGCGCGTGATCGTCGACCAGAAAAACCTTGGTGGTCATCCGTGCGTGTTTCCCACTGTGAGCCCAACAATTCAGCCTAGCCCCCCGTCCAGGGCGGGGCAAGCTGAAACCAGTTTGGTGCATCGGCCGGCCGTGGGGAAGCCGTCCGCTGCGGCCGGATGCCTGACCAGACCGGGACCGCAGGAGCATGATTTCATGTCGGCAAGGCCGGCGCACTCGGCGATTGCCTCGCTGCCGCGTCGGGCCAGGCCGCCAGCGAAATAGGACTAATGCCCGTCGCCGGGTCAGGCGGCCGCGTCGTACAGCGGCCGCAGCTGCGGATCCAGCGCCACGCGCTCGTCGAACACGAAGCAGCCACCGTCGTAGCCCTCGCCGCCGACCGCCTCGAAATAGCCGAGGATGCCGCCGTCGAGCTGCAGCACGTTGTCCATGCCATCCGCACGCATCCACAGCGCCGCCTTCTCGCAGCGGATGCCGCCGGTGCAGAAGCTGACCACCGTGGCATCGGCCAGCGCGTCGCGGTGCACGGCGAGCGCCTCGGGCAGCTCGGTGAAGCGGGTGATCGGCAGGGTCAGCGCGCCGGCAAACGTGCCGTGTTCGATCTCCTGCTGGTTGCGCGTGTCGAGCATCACCACGCGCCGGCCCTGGTCGTCGTGACCTTGCCGCAACCAGCGCGCCAGCTCAGCCGGCGCCACCGCCGGTGCGCGCGCGGCATCGAGCGGCGAAGCCTGTTCGCGGCGGAAGCTGATGATTTCCTGCTTCAGCTTCACCTTGAGCCTGGCGAACGGCATCGTCTCGCTGTAGCTGTACTTGATCTGGATCGGCGCCAGCCGTGCATCGCCGCGCAGCCAGACGTAGAACGCCTCGATCGCGTCGGCCTCACCGGCCAGGAACAGGTTGATGCCCTCGCCCGCCACCAGCACGCTGCCTTTCAGGTCGCGAGCCTGCGCCTGCTCGTGCACGGCGTCAGCCAAGGCCTGGGGCTCGGCGATGGCAATGAAGTGGTAGGCGGCGGTGTTGACGATCATGACTCCATTCTACCAAGTGCCGCGCGCGTGCCGACCGCTCAGTGCTTGAGCAGGAGGAACGGCAGCAGCACCAGGGCGGCCACTGCCAGCATCCCTAACAGTGTCAGTATCACGAACAACGGCCGGCGCCTGAGCAGCTTGGCGAAGGTCTCGGCACTGCCTTCGGCCAGCTCGGCCGCCCGCTGCGCGCGCGCCTGTTCGCCGCGCCGCGCCTGGTAGGCGTCTAGCAGGTGCTTGGCCTGCGGATAGGCCTCGTTGCCGTGCAGCCAGATGCCGCCGGCGGAAATCCCCCACAGGCTGGGCCGCGTTTCGTAGAACGCGATCTTTTCCGCTTCCAGCAAGGCGCGGACCTCGTCAGCCTCGTCGTCCGGAACGTGGCGCAGATTGAGCAGGAGCTTGGCCATGTGCGAATGATAGCTGGCACGCGGTGCGATAATGACCAATCCCCCGTTCCCCCGATCCCAGCATGTCTCCCCGCACCCGCCTGCTGCTGACTTTCGTGCTTGCGCTCTCCACCGCAGCCTGCACCCCGCCAGGACCGCCGCCGGGCGGACGCATCGCCGCGTTCGAGGCGATCGACACCCGCCCGGGCACCGGCCCCGTTGCGCAGGCCGGGGACCGCGTCTCGGTGCACTACACCGGTTGGCTGTACGACGAGCGCAAGCCGGACAAACACGGGCCCAAGTTCGACAGCTCGCTCGATCGCGCCGAGCCCTTCACCTTCGCGTTGGGCGCCGGACAGGTGATCCGCGGCTGGGACGAAGGCGTGGCCGGCATGCGGGTCGGCGGCAAGCGCACCCTGCTGCTGCCGCCTGAGTACGGCTATGGCGAGAGTGGCGCCGGCAGCGTCATTCCGCCGCAGGCTTCACTGGTATTCGAGGTCGAGTTGCTGCAGGTGCAGCCGCGGTGAGCGACGCCGATACGCCGCGCCTGGCGGTGATTGGTGGTGGCCCGGCTGGCCTGATGGCGGCCGAGGTGGCCTGCCGTGCCGGCGTGTCGGTGGACGTGTTCGAGGCCAAGGGCTCGGTGGGGCGCAAGTTCCTGATCGCCGGCAAGGGCGGGCTCAATCTCACCCATTCCGATCGCTTCGACCTGTTCGTTTCGCGCTATCGCGAGCGCAGCGAGGCGGTGGCGGACTGGCTGCGCGATTTCGATGCCGACGTCCTGCGCGACTGGGCGCGCGCACAAGGCGTGGAGACCTATGTCGGCAGTTCTGGACGGGTGTTCCCGCTCGATCGCAAGGCGGCGCCGCTGCTGCGCGGCTGGGTACGGCGGCTGAAGGAGGAAGGTGTGCGCTTCCATGTGCAGCATCGCTGGCTGGGCTGGAGCGACGATGGCGCGTTGCGAATGGCCACACCGGAAGGCGAACGTCAGATAAGCGCCGACGCCACCGTGCTGGCACTGGGTGGCGCGAGCTGGCCGGAATTGGGTTCAGACGGCGCCTGGGTAGCGCCGCTGTCGGCGCAGGGCATCGACATCGCGCCGCTGCAACCGGCCAATTGCGGCTTCGACATCGACTGGAGTGCGCACTTCACCGAGCGCCATGCCGGCGCGCCGCTCAAACCGGTGGTCGCTCATTGGGTGGATGTGCATGGCAACGCGCACGCCTTGCAGGGCGAATGCGTGGCCAGCGCGCACGGCATCGAGGGCAGCCTGGTCTATGCGCTGGCGGCCGATCTGCGCGAGCTGATCGCGCGCGACGGCGAGGCCACGCTGTGGCTGGACCTGGTGCCCGGCCGTGAGCAGGAACGTCTGCAGAACGAATTGGCGCGGCCACGCAACGGTCGCAGCCTGAGCGAGCACTTGCGTCGGCAAGCGGGTGTCAGCGGGGTCCAGGCGGCACTGCTGCACGAGGTACTGGACAAGGCGGCCACCGGCGATGCCGCCGTCATCGCCGCCACGCTCAAGCGCCTGCCGTTGCGCTTGCGCCGGCCACGGCCGATCGCCGAGGCCATCAGCACCGCTGGCGGCGTGCGCCTGGAAGCGCTGGACCCGGCCTTGATGCTGCGGCAGTTGCCCGGCGTGTTCTGCGCCGGCGAGATGCTCGACTGGGAAGCCCCCACCGGCGGCTATCTGCTGACTGCCTGCTTCGCCAGTGGCCTGCGTGCCGGCCGGGGTGCGGTGGCCTGGCTGGCGGATGCCGCGGGCCGCACGGCCCGCTGACCTCAGCGCGACTTGCTGTCGCGCAACGCCTGCACCCGCGGCGGTGGCTGGAAGGAATCGGCGCGCGCATCGACCCAGAAGTCCTGGAACACGGCATGGTCGGGCACCGTGCGCAACAACTCGCCTGACTCCAGATAGCGATACAGCGAGGCCAGCGAACGGATCTCCACGGCTGATACGCGACGCAGGATGTGCTCGGGCCCGAGCTGCGAGGGGTCGCTCAGGCCGGCAGCGGCGAGCAATTCGCGCAGGGCGCGCAGCGTGTTCTCGTGATAGTGGTGGACGCGCGTGGCCTTGTCCGGCAAGTCGAGGTGGCGCCATCGCTGCGGGTCCTGCGTGGCCACGCCGGTGGGACAACGATCGGTATGGCAGCTCAGCGACTGGATGCAGCCGAGCGCGAACATGTAGCCACGCCCGGCGTTGCACCAGTCCGCACCCATCGCGATGGTCCTGGCGATATCGAAGGCGCTGGTGATCTTGCCGGCCGCGCCGAGCTTTATCTTGTCGCGCAGGTCCAGGCCGACCAGCGTGTTGTGCACCAGCCGCAGCGCCTCGTGCATCGGCACGCCGACGTGGTCGACGAATTCCGGCGGCGCGGCCCCGGTACCGCCTTCGGCACCATCGACGACGATGAAGTCCGGCAGCAGTCCGGTTTCCTGCATCGCCTTGGCAATGCCGAACCATTCCCAGGGATGCCCGAGCGCAAGCTTGAAACCGGTCGGCTTGCCGCCGGACAGCTCGCGCAGGCGGGCAACGAATTCGAGCAGTCCCACCGGCGTGGAAAACGCCGAATGCGCGGCCGGCGACACGCAGTCGATGCCCATCGGCACGCCGCGGGTCGCCGCGATCTCGGCGCTGACCTTGGCCGCCGGCAGCACACCGCCGTGGCCCGGCTTGGCGCCTTGCGAGAGCTTGACCTCGATCATCTTCACTTGCGGATCGGCGGCGCTGGCGACGAAACGCTGCGGGTCGAACGCACCCTGCTCATCGCGGCAGCCGAAATAACCCGAGCCGATCTCCCACACCAGGTCGCCGCCCATTTCGCGGTGGTAGGGCGAGATCGAGCCTTCGCCGGTGTCGTGATAGAAGTGGCCGCGGCGCGCGCCTTCGTTGAGCGCGCGGATGGCATTGGCCGATAACGCGCCGAAGCTCATTGCCGAAATATTGAACACGCTGGCCGAATACGGCTGCTTGCACTGCGCACCGATGGTCACGCGGAAGTCGTGTGAATCGATCTTGGCCGGAGCCACCGAATGGTTGATCCACTCGTAGTCGATCCGGTAGGCGCTGTGCAGTGTGCCGAACGGCACCACGTCCATCTCGTTCTTCGCGCGCTGGTACACCAGGGCGCGCTGCTGGCGCGAGAACGGCACCTCGTCCAGGTCGCTCTGGACGAAGTACTGGCGGATCTCCGGACCGATCGACTCGAAGCTGAAACGGAAGTGCGCCAGCACCGGATAGTTGCGCCGCAGCGTGCTGCGCTTCTGCAGCAAGTCGCAGGTTCCCAGCACGCTGAGCAGCGCGAACAGCACCACGCCCCAGTCCCAGGCGACCCAGTGGCGCGCCAGCACCAGCGACACGACCAGCATCAACAGGCAGAACACAAAGGCCAGATAGCGGTACATCGTTTCCTCGCTGGCTAGCGCGCCATGGCCCGACGCTACAGGCGGTCGCTGACGCTGGCGCGCGGCCAGGCTGACTTGACGTCGTACACCACCGCGTCGGAACGGCCGAGTGCGGCGATCTGCTCCGCACTGTAGCCGCGGTATTGCGCATGGGCCACGGCCAGCACCACGGCATCGTAGCTGCCAGCCTCTGGTGCGTCGCACAGTTGCACGTCGGCATGGGCCAACGCCTCGGCCGAGTCGGCCCAGGGATCGCAGGCATCGACCCGCGCACCCAGCGCGCGCAGGTCGTGCACGAGTTCCAGTGCACGGCTGTTGCGCAGGTCCGGGCAGTTCTCCTTGAAGGTCACGCCCAGCACCAGCACGCGCGCGTCGGCGATGCCCCTGCCCTGCGCACCGAGCAACGCCGCCACCCGCGCGGCAACATGCTGGCCGACGCGGTTGTTGACCTGGCGCGCAGTGTGGATCAGGTCGGGGTGGTAGCCGACGCTTTCGGACTTGTGCAGCAGGTAATACGGATCCACGCCGATGCAATGCCCACCAACCAGGCCAGGACGGAACGGCAGGAAGTTCCATTTCGTGCCTGCCGCTTCGAGCACGTCCAGCGTATCGATGCCCAGGCGGTCGAAGATCAGCGCCAGTTCGTTGACCAGGGCGATGTTGACGTCGCGCTGGATGTTCTCGACCACCTTGGCCGCCTCGGCCACGCGGATCGACGGCGCAGGCCAGGTGCCAGCGGTGATGATCGCGCGGTACAGCGCGTCGACCGTTTCGGCCGCCGCAGGGGTCGAGCCGGCGGTGATCTTGCGGATATCGGGCAGGCGGCGCTGGCGGTCGCCCGGGTTGATTCGTTCCGGGCTGTAGCCGCAGTGGAAATCCACGTTGAAGCGCAGGCCCGAAGCCGACTCCAGCAGCGGCACGCAGACTTCTTCGGTGGTGCCAGGGTAGACGGTGGATTCGTAGATCACCAGGTCGCCCGGCTTGAGCGCGGCAGCGATCAGCGCGGTGGCCGAGCGCAGCGGCGCCAGGTCAGGCTGCTCGGCCGCGTCGATCGGGGTCGGCACGGTGACGATGAATATCTGCGCGGTCGCCAGCTCGGCCGGGTCGGCGCTGTAGCGCAGGCCGGTTGCACTGGCCAACTCAGCCGCTTCCAGTTCCAGCGTGGCGTCCTGGCCACCGCGCAAGCGCTCGATGCGCTGGACATCGACATCGAAACCCAGGACCTGGCGCTGACGCCCGAAGGCAACGGCGAGCGGCAGCCCGACATACCCCAGGCCGATGACGGCGATACGCGCGGTGGCGGGATCGGGAAGCTTTGCTACGGGCATGCAAATCCTTTCAAGGCCTGGCGCCATCGCTGGGGCACGACATGCGCGGCCAACAGCATAGCGCAGCGCCACCCCACGCGGAGTCGCCTGCGATTCACAAGCCAGACGCAATCAGGCACGCTAACGGCCTGCACTGCGAGCACTGTCCGCTTGCAGGAGTGCTAAGGTTTGGCGCGGCCGCTCACGCCCGAGTGGTGAAACTGGTAGACACAAGGGACTTAAAATCCCTCGACCTGACGGTCATGCCGGTTCGATTCCGGCCTCGGGCACCACGCCATCGGCCGCCTCCTGCGGGCGGCCTGCGCACCTTCAGATGATCGCCTGCAAGCCCTTGTCGGCGATGACGTTGAGCAACTTGAGCGCCGGCCCCGCCGGCCGGGTCTCGCCCTGCTCCCACTTGCGCACCGTCGACGCCGAGGTGTGCAGGTGGTGCGCGAACACCGGCTGGCTGAAATTGAGCTTCTCGCGCAGCTGCTTGATGTCCTCGGCAGCGAAGTCACGCACCGGCGGCGGACAGATCGCGTCGAATTCGCGCATCGTCACCTTGGGGATCGCGCCAGCCTCGTGCAGCGTGGCGAGGTCGCCACGCAGCGATTCAATGATCTTGCTCACAATGCACCTCCACTAGAACACCTGACTGCGATGCTTTCGACAAGGTCTCGCCGGACAGGTCCAGGAACACTTTGCCGGCGAATTGCAGCGCCTTTTTTTCGTCCAGCGTGATATCCGCCTTTTCGCTCTTGGGAAACCCGTGCAGGAACACGTAACGGCACCCGAGCCTGGCCAACAGCAGCGTCCGATAGCCGCCGCGCTTGCCGAAGCCTGGACGGGCTACCCGCACCTTGTAGAGCGAGCCACCCAGATCGGCGTCGACCAGACCGCTTTGCATTTCCCTGACTACCTTGCACAAGGCCGCATCGCGCAGTTTTTCACCTGCCTGCCACCGGGCAAAGTCCTTCCGCTTGAGAACGCACGCCATCCCAACCGCCTTAACTATGCCCGTAGCGGGTATATTTTTCAAGCCCCCCTTGTCGTGTCTATCGACGTTCGCCATGAGGCGGCATCCGTCGACGACGGGCCGCTCGCTGTAGTGAGAGAACGCCCCTGTGGGAACGGAACACGTGCGCGCACTCTCCGTCCGTCCAAAACTGCATCGCGGCGGCGCGCGTTCTTGTAGGGAATATCTCGGCGGCTACGCGCGACGCTGCGCTGCGCGCCGAAATGCCGGACGCGACTCAGTGGGCGCGGGAGAAGCCGCCCAGCGTGCGTGGCTTGCACAAGTGAGCGTCGAAGCTCATGGCGATCACTCGCAACAAGGGCCGCCCGCGTAACGTGGCGCGTACGAAGCGCGCGTCCCTTTCGACCAATCCATCGGCACGCAGCGCATCGAGCGCGTACAGCTCTTCGGCGAAGTAGCAGGCGAAATCGATGTCATGGCGCTCGCCGATCTGCCAGGTGTCCACCTCTGCACGACTTCGCGTTGCTCGGCAAGCCACGGCGCGATCAGGCTCGCCTCCTTGAGTACGCGTGCCACGTATGCGGCGCGGTCGGACAAGAGGTGTAGCGCTGACCGGCCCGATCGTAGCGGCGTAGTTACTCAGGGTCGAAATGCCAAGGCGGGATGGGCTGGGCGGTGGTTTCCATGGCGACAGGATCGCCGCGCGGCGCGCAGGCGTCTTTGATCAGGACCAATCCCGCCACTCAGGCGTACCAAAGCAAACGGCCCGCGATGAGCGGGCCGTTTGCTTGAATCGATATGGAGGCCTGGGTCGGAATTGAACCGGCGTACGCGGCTTTGCAGGCCGCTGCATGACCACTCTGCCACCAGGCCGGTGGTGTCCCAGTCTAGCCGAAAAGATCCGGCCGGTGACTGGCACGAGGCGCCACCGCAAGCGGCGACCGCCTGAAACTACAAGGCCCCGCGAGCGGGGCCTTGTATCGAAACTGGAGCGGGAAACGAGACTCGAACTCGCGACCTCAACCTTGGCAAGGTTGCGCTCTACCAACTGAGCTATTCCCGCGTGAGCTGCGCATTGTACAGGGCATTCACGCCGCTGCCAACACCCCGATACCACCGCGCGTTGCCGATTCATCCGGCCGTGGCCGATGAGCTGTCGCGATGTGGAGGCCTGGACGGGAGTCGAACCCATCTCTACGGATTTGCAATCCGGTGCATAACCGATCTGCCACCAGGCCCGGTGTTTCGTTCATCCGTGGGGCCGCAGCGACCTGCCGGAATGACAAGGCCCCGCGAACGGGGCCTGGTCTGAAACTGGAGCGGGAAACGAGACTCGAACTCGCGACCTCAACCTTGGCAAGGTTGCGCTCTACCAACTGAGCTATTCCCGCTTGGGAGGCGAAA
>Ga0160434_100421_pt1 | contig 12291 bp, 8 predicted proteins | sample HID1973I_E0MG_FD_108273 | JGI IMG/M metagenome (GOLD analysis project Ga0160434, IMG submission 108273) | Enriched mosquito-associated microbial communities from UW Madison campus, WI, USA - HID1973I_E0 MG | ecosystem: Host-associated > Arthropoda: Insects > Digestive system > Unclassified ...
CCTCGTCGGTGCGCCCCTTCGCGAGGAGGTACCGCGGCGACTCCGGCATCGTGAACGCGAGCACCCCGTAGACGAGGGCGGGGATGACGCCGACGAGGAACATCCAGCGCCACGCTTCGAGGCCCCACCACAGCTGTTCGGCGGCGCCGCCCGCGGAGTTCGCGAGCACGGCATCCGAGAGAAGGGCCGCGAAGATGCCGAGCGTGATCGCGAGCTGCTGCAGCGATGCGAGTCCACCGCGGATCTGGCGCGGGGCGATCTCGGCGATGTACGCGGGGGCGACGACCGAGGCGATGCCGATGCCGATGCCGCCGACGACGCGCCAGATGATCAGGTCAGGCACGCTGAAGGTCAGCCCCGAACCGATCGACGAGACGAGGAACATCACGGCGCCGAGCATCATCGTCTTGAGGCGGCCCCACCGGTCGGAGAGTCCGCCGGCGATGATCGCACCGGCGGCGCAGCCGAGCAGTGCGACGGCGACGACGAAGCCGGTGAGCACCGGGTCGAGCTCGAAGTTGCCCGAGATCGCATCGACCGCGCCGTTGATGACCGACGAATCGAAGCCGAACAGGAAGCCACCCACCGCGGCGGCGACCGACAGTCCGATCGCCCGCCTTCCATAAGGGCTCTTCACCGAGAAGGCGTCGGCGGGGATCGTTCCTGTCTTGCTCATGAGCGACGACGCTACGCCTGTCCGGATCCGCGCGCGCGGCCTTGCGCGCGCGGCGAAAACCGCCTAGCGCCGGCTACGCCTCAGTGAAGCCGAGCTTGTCGGCACCGCGGGCGATCCACGGATGCCGCTCGAACGCGTCCCACACGAGAGTCGACCCGAGCGCGGCGGCGCCGAGCAGTGCGGTCGCCCCCTTGTTCAACCCGTAGCGGGGCTCCGCGTACCAGGGCGTGTCGCCCTCGAGGTTCACGCCGTCGGTGGCGCCCCACTCGTTCCAGGCGCCTGGGTGCTCGTCGCGGAGCACGCGGAGCGCGGGTGCGACCTCGTCGGGCGCGAGCGGCAGCGCGCCGAAGAGCGATACCGGCGGGATGGTGCCGTCCCAGCGCGGCTCGTGGCCCGCGGGCATGGCGCCGTTGACGACGTAGCCGTTCGGGCCGAGACCCGCGGCCGGCCCCCAGAGCCCGGCGGCGAACGTCTTCGAGCGGTGCGCCTGGTCTGCGCACCACGCCTTGTTCGCCAGCGACGCCTCGCGGGAGTTCGCCCACCAGTCGCGGCCGTCCTTGTCGCGCACCCGCTGGAACGGGTAGAACGCGAGCGGGAAGTGGTAGACGAAGAGGGTGCCGGCGCGCTCGTAGACGCACTCGTGCCCGCCGTATCCGCCGACCGGCTTGTCGAAGCCGTCCCACAGGGCCTTCGATCGCTCGCCCGTCACGTCGGGGTGCCCGGCGGCAAGCAAATACATCGGGAGCTGCTCGGCGGTCATGTCCCACAGGCTCACGAATCCGTCGCGATCGGCGCCCTCGGCGTAGTCGTCGTCCTTCGAGGCGACCCATGCCATGTGGAAGAGGGCGCGCCCGGCGTCGTCGACAGTGGTGAGCCAGTTCCAGTCGATGCGCTGCAGCATCCGTTCGACGCGACCGGCGATCTCGTCGTCGTCCTCGAAGAAGGATGCCGCGACCACCGCCCCGCACAGGGCGAGCGTCGTGTCGATCGTGGAGTACTCGGAGGTGCCCACCCGCTCGCCGGAGTGCGCGTCGACGAAGTGCGCGAGGAAGCCGTTCCTCTCGGGGACCCGTTCCTCGAGCACACGCAGCGTGCCCCGCACGCGCTCGCGGACCTCTGCGCGGTCGAGCACCCCCCGCTCGACGCCCACGCACCACGCGGCGAGGGCGAACCCGGTGGCGGCGACCGTGGCGACGCCCGGGAGGTCGTCTCTGTCGAGCACCAATCCGCACCCGTCGCCGGCCGCGTCCGAGAACCGCCACAGCCACCGGATGGAGGCATCGACCTCACGCTCGGTGAGTTCGCGGATGTCGGCGGGGAGGGCGATCGTCATGCGGCTGACCTCTTCTCGAAGGGGTTGGGGATGGCATCCAGCAACTGCCGGGTGTACTCGGCTTGCGGGTTGTCGATGACCTGCTCGGCCGGGCCCGACTCGATGAGTCGACCGTCCTTCAGCACCAGGGCGTGGTTGGCGAGGCTCTTCGCCGACAGCAGGTCGTGGGTGATGTAGAGCATGCCGACGCCGTGGTCGGAGACGAGCGACTGCAGCACCTCGAGGATCTCGGCGCGGATCGACACATCGAGGCTGGCGATCGGCTCGTCGGCGATCACCAACCGGGGTTCGGCGGCGAGGGCGCGGGCGATCACGACACGCTGACGCTGCCCGCCCGAGAGCTCGTGCGGCAGACGTCCGATGAAGCGTCCCGCCGGGGTGAGCCCGACGGTCTCGAGCAGGCTCGCCGACCGTTCGATCGCTTCGCGACGACCGACGTGGAGGAAGTTCACGAGCGGGCGGGCGAGGGAGTACCCGACGGTCAGCGTGGGGTTGAGGGCGGCGTACGGATCCTGGAAGACGTACTGCACGTTCCTCCGGTACTCCCGGGCGACCTTGCCGTGCAGCTTCGAGATGTCGTGCATCTGCCCGTCCGTCTTCGCCGCGTAGCGGACCGACCCCGACGACGGCTCGTCGATGCGGGTCAGGATGCGCGCGATCGTCGACTTGCCGGAGCCCGACTGTCCGACGAGCGCGGTCACCTCACCCTCGCGCAGGGTGAACGACACGTCGTCGACCGCGTCGACGTACTCCGTCTTCAACCCCTGCCGCTTGGCGAACCGGCGTCCGAGGCTCTCGACCTCGAGGACCGTCTCGTGCGCGACGGGCGCCTCTTCGGCGACCTCCGCCGGCGTCTCGAGCTCGGCGCCCTCGTACCCGGCGACGTCCTCGCCGAGCAGCTCCGCGTAGGAGCCGACGAGATGGACGGAGTACGGATGCCGCGGGCCCTGGGTCACGGCATCCGTCGCGGTCATGTCCTCGACGATCTCGCCCTCGTACATGACGGCGACGCGGTCGGAGAAGTCGAGCAGGGTGCCCATGTCGTGGGTGATGAGCACGGCGCCGAAGCGCTCTCGCTCCTGCAGTTCGCGGATCTTGTCGAGGATCGATTTCTGCACGACGACGTCGAGACCCGTGGTCGGTTCGTCGAAGAGCACGAGCTGGGGCTGCAGGGCGAGCGCGAGTGCGAGGTTCACGCGCTGGCGCATGCCGCCTGACAGCTCGTGCGGGTACATGCCGAGGAAGCGGCTGTCGACGCTGACCAGGTCGAACAGCTCCTCGCAGCGGCTTCGGATCTGGTCGTCGGACAGATCGGTGTGCTCGTGCATGACGTCCTCGAACATGCGCCGCACCTTCACAACCGGGTTCAGGGAGTTCATGCTCGACTGGAACACCGTCGACACGTACGACCAGCGGAACGGCCGCAGCTCGTCGCCGCTCAGGTCGGTCACGTCGTGATCGCCCCAGCGGATCGTCCCGCCGGTGATGCGCCCGGGGCTGCGCAGCAGCTTGAGGACCGCCTGCGCGAAGGTCGTCTTGCCCGACCCGGATTCGCCGGCGAGCCCGACGAACTCGCCCGGCGCCACCTGCAGGGAGGCGTGCTTGACGGCGTCGACGGCGGGACCGATCTTCGGCCGGTACTGCACGGAGAGGTCGGTGACGGAGAGGACGGATGCCGCGGAGGCACCGCCTGCGGTGGGAGTGGTCATCACTTCTCCTCCTCTCGGAGATGCGGATTGCTGAGCATGTCGACCCCGAAGTTCACGAAGGTGAGCGAGGTCATGAGCAGGGCGAGCATGACGCCGGGGGCGACGAGCCAGACCCACAGGCCCTGCACGAGGGCGCCGTTCGCGTTCGCCTGGGCGAGCATCTGTCCCCAGCTCACGGTGTTCGGGTCACCGAACCCCATGAACGAGAGCCCGGCCTCGGCGGCGATCGCGGCGGTCGCCGCGCCGATGAAGCCCGAGACGATCAGCGACGACATGTTCGGCATGATCTCGCGGAACACGATCCGGAACATGTTGTCGCCGCCGAAGCGCGCCGCCGTCACGTAGTCGCGGTTGCGCATCGAGATGATCAGCGAGCGCATCTCGCGGGAGGCTCCTGCCCAGCTGGTGATCGCGACGACGAACACGAGCAGCGCGAGGCCTCGGGTCTCGCTGTACGCGACGATCACCATCATGAGTGGGAGAACAGGGATGACGAGCGCGAGGTTCGTGAGGAACGAGAGCACATCGTCGAGCACGCTGCCCTCGCGGTACCCGGCGAGCAGGCCGATGACGATAGCGATGACAATCGTCGCGAGGCCGCCGAAGACACCGATCGCGAACGACAGCCGGGTGCCGTGCACGAGCTGCGTCCAGATGTCGTAGCCGAGGGAGTTCGTGCCCATCCAGTGGGTCCAGCTCGGATCCTGGGAGGGCGCGAAGGCGGCGTTGGTCGGACTGTACGGCGACAGCAGGTCGGCGAAGACCGCGATCAGCAGGAACGCCGCCAGCATGATCAGGCCGATGCGTGCCTTCCGGCTCGACCAGATGACCTGGTACCAGCGGGGCGGGCGGACGACGGCGACGACCTCGCGGGTGGAGGCGTCCTCGTCGGTGATCCGTCGCCGGAACGTGCGGACCGGCTCGGTGCGCGTGGGGGTCGTCGTCGACGCGGGCTGCGGCATGGACGCCGGCTGCGGGATCGGCGTCTCCTGGGGGTCCTGGGGTTCGGGGGACATGGCTGTCACCTGCCTTTCACGCCTTGGCCCGGCGGGCACGCGGATCGATGAGCGGATAGAGCAGATCGACGATGAAGTTCGCCGTCAGGACGATGACGATCGTCGCGAGCAGGATCGCCTGCATGAGCGGGAAGTCGCGGTTGCTCGTCGCCTCGCCCATCAGCCGGCCCATGCCGGGGTAGTCGAAGACCGTCTCGATGAGGATCGAGCCACCCATCAGCACCCCGAGCGAAAGCGCGAAGCCGGTGATCACCGGCAGCAGCGCGTTGCGGGCGGCGTAGCCGAGGGCGAGGGTGCGCTCCTTGAGCCCTGCAGCCGAGGCGAGGCGGATGTAGTCCTCGCCGAGCACCTGCACCATCGTGTTGCGCATCGACAGGATGAACCCGATGGGCGCCGTGACCATGAGGGTCAGCGCCGGCAGGAAGCCGTGCGCGACGACGTCGGCGATGTGCTCGGGCCCGAACCCGGGGTCGGTGTACCCGTAGCCGCCCGCGGCGGGGAACCAGCCCAGCGTGTAGGCGAACAGGAACAGGATGATCAGACCGATCCACACGGACTGCAGGTTGCCGACGAACGTCGAGCCGATCGAGATCGTGGCGTCGAAGCGGCTGTTGCGGCGCCACGCGGCGATCGCGCCGAGCAGGGTGCCCAGGACGAACGACAGGATCTGGGTCAGCCCGACGAGCACCAGCGTCCACGGCAGCGCCTTGCCGAGCACCTCGAACACCGGCGCGGGGAAGTAGGTGAACGAGATGCCCAGGTCGCCCGATGCCAACTGCTGGAGGTACTGCCAGTAGGCCACGAACACGTTGTCGTCGCCGTAGCCGAGCATCGTCTTGATGGCGGCCACCTGTGCGGGGTCGACCTCGCCGCGACCGGTGAGCTGGGTCACCATGATCTCGGCGGGGTCGCCCGGCTGGAGCCGGGGGATGATGAAGTTCAGCGTGATCGCCGCCCACAGGGTGAGCAGGAAGTAGCCGGTCTTGCGCGCGTAGTACGCCATCGCTCAGTCCTCCCCGTCCGATGAGGTGGATGCCGCGCCGTCGCTCGGCGGGCGCAGTTCGTGCGCCAGCCGGATGAGCTGGTCGACCGGGTACGGGTTCTCCTCGCTCGGCCATCCGACCGCGTTCTCGGTGCGGTAGATGAGGCGGCTCGGGGCGTACTGGAGGGCGATGTAGGGGAACTCGGTCATGAAGATGTCGATGACCTCCTCCTCGATCTCCTGCGCACGTCCCTCGTCGGTGACGTTGGCCCACTCATCGATGAGGGCATCGACCTCGGGGTCGGAGTAGCGCGCGCGGTTGAGGAGCAGTTCCTCGTCGTGCGAGATCTGCGAGCTCTGCAGACGCGCGCCGAGGTCGCGGGAGCGCTGGCATCCACCGCCGACGAAGTCGACGACCATGTCGAAGTCGCCCGACCGCTGCATGCCGTCGACGGCGTTCGGGTCGGTGGTGACCATCTTCACCTGCACGCCGACGTCCTTCGCGTTCCGGACGATCACGTCGGCCATCGCGATGATGTCCATCCACCCGGCCTGCACGCTGAACACGAACGACAGCGGCTTTCCCTCGTCGTCGACGCGCCAGCCGTCGGAGTTCTTCTCGTACCCGGCGGCGTCGAGCTTCTCGTTCGCGGCATCCGGGTCGTAGGGGATGAACTCCTTACCCTGCCACTTCTCGGGGATGTCCTGCTCCTGGAACGGCAGGAGCAGCATCGTCTGGCTCGCCGGCTCCATGATGCCGAAGCTCGCGCGGTCGGTGATCGCCTGCCGGTCGATGGCGTAGGCGAACGCCTCACGGAACTTCGGATCGTTCAGCACGGGCCGCTCGTTGTTCAGGGCGATGACCGTCGTGGCATCCGGCGGATAGAAGAAGTGCGCGTTCTCGGGATCGGGAGAGACGACCGAGCGATTGGGGTTGGGGATGTCACCGCGGTACAGGTCGAGGGCACCGCCGCGGAGCTTGAGGGCGCCGGAGTTGGCGTCGTACTGACCCTCCATCGACAGCTGCTGGATCTTGACCTCGTCGGCGTTCCAGTAGTTCGGGTTGCGCTCGAGCACGAGGCGCCGGCCGTTGTACGACGACGGCATGAAGGGACCGGTCGCGACACCCTCCTTGTCGACGAAGAGCGTCGGGTCGCCCTGCTCCTCGTAGATGTGCTTGGGGAGGATCTTCATCGTCGTGAGGATGCCGTCGGTCTTGGGAACCGCGGCGCCCGCGAAGACCATCTCGACGGTGTGGTCGTCGAGCGCGGTCACGCTCTCCGCCGCGGCGCCGAAGAACTCGCCCCACACGCCCGCGCGGTCGGCGGCCGGGAACTCCTTGCCGACGTTGAAGGTGTAGGCGACGTCGTCGGCGGTGAACGGCTCGCCGTCGCTCCACGTCACGCCCTCGCGCAGCTCGAGCACCAGACGCTCGGGCGTGACCCACTCGTAGGAGGTCGCGAGCCACGGGATCGCCTCGCAGGTGAAGCGGTCGCGGATCATCAGCGGCTCGAAGAGCCAGGACTGCACGCTCGCGTTGGGCGACAGCCAGTTGTAGTTCAAGATGCCCTGCACGGATCCGCTGGCCTCGGACGGCATCCGGATCTCGGCGATCATGCCCTCTTCTGCGGGCGGCGGGGGCGTCAGGCCGATGTTGGCGCAGGCGGATGTCGCGAGCAGTGCAGCGATCGTCGCGGCGCTCGCCGCGATCCTCGTTCGCTTCTTCATCGGAACCTCCTCGTTCCTCGTGTGGGCCGGACGGTCGTCGTCCGGCGGCGTGTCAGCCGGCCGTTCCCTGGACGGGGCTCTGAGTGTCGGACGGTGCGCAGCCGCACGACTCGCGGATCACGAGTCGGGTATCGAGCACGGTGCGGGAGGCGAGGTCGTCGCCGAGCGCTCCGGCCGCAGCGTGCGCGCCGAGTTCGGCGACGGGCTGATGGACGGTGGTGAGTCGGGGCGATGCGATCTCGGCGAGCGACTGATCGTCGAAGCCGGTGATCGCGACATCGGCCGGGATGCGGTGCCCGAGGCCGGGGAGAGTGGCGAGCAGGCCGATCGCGAGCTCGTCGTTGGCGCACACCAGCGCGTCGGGCAACGCGCCATTCTCGTGGACCTGGCGGGCAGCGAGGGCGCCGCTGCGCACATCGAGTCCGTAGTGGAGCGGGTCGCCCGCCTCGGCGAGGTCGTGCGCGGCGAGGGCATCGCGGAATCCGGCGTAGCGGAGCGTCGTGTCGGGAGAGCCGGCGGGCTCGCCGACGAACTGCAGCCGTCGGTGGCCGTGCACCTCGATCAGGTGCCGCGTGAGCTCCTCGGCCGCAGCGCGACCATCGGTGAGGACGGACGGTGCCGTGTCGCTCTCGCCCGCGACGAGGACGATGCGCGAGGTCTTCGCGAGCCGCTCGAGCTCCTGCTCGGGCAGCGTGCCGCCGGCGATGATGAGTCCGTCGGTGCGCTCGGCGAGCTGGCGGACGGATGCCGCGGCGTCGGGGCGCAGGTGCGTGCCGAGCACGTTGATCGCGACGCCGCGCTGGATCGCGACCGACTCGGCACCCTCGATGAGCGCGGCGAAGTACGGACCGCCGAGGCCGGGAAGGACGATGCCGAGGGTGTTGGTGCGCTGGTACGACAGGGCGCGACCGAGCGAGGAGGGCGTGTAGCCGAGGCGGTCGATCGCCTCCTGCACGCGCTGCTTCGTCTCGCCGGTGACGCGCGGGTCGTCGTGGGTGACCCGCGACACGGTGGCGACGGAGACGCCGGCTTCGCGGGCGATGTCGCGGATGGTGGGCCGTGTGGGCGCGGCGCCGGATCGGCGGGTGGTGCGTGTGCTCATCCCAGCGTCACCTCCTCGTGAGTGCGGGATTCCGGTCATGTAACCGGATACATCGAGCGACTGTAGCGGATGGTAACCGGTTACATCAACCCCTCGCCCGCACGCGGGTCAGGACGAGACGGCGCGCAACGCGTCGCCGTACCAGCGGTCGTAGGCCGCCCAGGGCTCGCCCCGCTCCGCCCGGATCGCCGCGATGTGGGTCGTCAGCGGGTCCACCAGCGTGAACCACTCGCCGCCCTCGCGCAGCGCGGCGAACTCCCGGTGACGCTGCTGCTCGAGCGCCCGTCCGCCGGGCTCGAAGGCGAGGAGCTCGTCGTGCCGGATGACGCTCAAGCGCTGCTGGGGACTGGCCGACGTGCCGATCTTCACCCGGTCGGCGTAGCGCAGGTAGTAGACGACCGCGACGCGCGGACGCGGCAGGTCGCCGTCCGGCGCATCACCCAGTCGCCAGCCGCAACGGTCGCAGTGCCACGCGGAGCATCCGATGCCGGTCCGCAGGCGCTCGCCGAGCTCGCCTCCGCAGACGCGGCACGGCGAAGGCATGGTCTCGGGCACCGCCCCAGTCTGCGCAGACCCTCCGACACCGCGGCATCCGCTCGCCGCTCGACCCGAGTCCGCGAGACAGCAGTCGGAGCCCCAGACGTCGGCTGCGGACCGACGTCTCGGGCTGGCACTGCTGTCTCGCGGTCCCAGGAGGCAGGCTAAACGCCGAGGCGCTCCAGGTAGGCGGCCTGGGGGATCCAGTGCGCGGCCTGGCCGCCCTCGTGCTTGTTGAAGGGGTACACGACGATCTCGGTTTCGCCGCCGTAGGCGTTGTGCGCGGCGAACACCGTCGACGGCGGGCAGATCGGGTCGTGGAGCGCGACCGAGAACAGGGCGGGGGCGGATGCCGATGTCGCGAAGTTCACGCCATCGAAGTACGACAGGGTGTCGAAGACCTGCTCGACCGCTCCGCGGTGGACGGCGAGGTAGCGTGCGACCTCCTCGTACGGGTCCTGCCCGGTCATGCCGACGGCCCGCTCGAAGTGGCAGAGGAACGGCACGTCGACGAGGGCGGCCGCCGGCGCGGGGTGGAGACCGGCCGCCGCGAGCGTGATGCCGCCGCCCTGGCTCACGCCGGCGACGACGACGCGCGACCGGTCGATGCGCGGGTGGTCGGTGATGGTGTCGACGGCGCGGACGGCGTCGGTGAACACGCGGCGGTAGTAGTACGTCTCGGGGTCTTCGATGCCGCGAGTGACGAACCCGTTCGCGGCGGGTCCGCTGCCGGCCGGGTCGGGGGTGACGCCTCCGGTTCCCCACTGCGACCCCTGCCCGCGGGTGTCCATGACGAGCACCGCTCGTCCGGCGACCAGCCATGGCAGGTGCTCGTGGGGAAGCCCTCGTCCGCCGCCGTATCCCGAGAAGGTGACGATCGCCGGCAGAGGTTCGTCGACGCGCGGCAAGAGCAGCCACGCGCCGACAGGCTGGCCCCCGAACCCGGTGAAGCGCACGTCGTACACCTCGGCTCCGGCGAGAGGGCTATCGACGCGGATGAACGACGGCTCGGATGCCGCGGCCCGCGCCTCCGCCACGGTGCGCTGCCAGAACGCGTCGAAGTCGGCCGGGCGGCGCACCGTCGGTCGGAACTCGCGCAGGGTGGGGAGGTCGAGGTCGAAGCGGGGCATCGGACTCCTTCGATCGGTGCGGTGCGGTGCGGTGCGATGCGGGGGTGGCGGTCAGCGGTCGCGGATCTCGAAGACCGCGGCATCCGGACCGGGCGGCACTTCGATCGTGACAGCACCGTCGGCCGCGTGGGTGTGCCACGCGCCGCCGTGCGGGAACACCTGTGTCGCGGTCGAGCCAGGCAGCGTGAGCGTGCCGCCTTCGCCGCGCGACCAGACCGACAGACGTGCCGAGCCGCCCGGCAGGCGGTGACCCAGGGCGAGCACCGCATCGTCCCACCCGTGGAGCCCGAGGGGCCAGAAGGGAACCGCCTCGGCGAGGTCGGAGCGGTACGACTTCGCGAGCGCGACCGCCTCCTGCACCAGCGCGCGTGCATCGTCGCTGAGTCGGTCGAGGAACCCGGCGAGGTAGAAGCGTCCCGACAGCCCGTTGACGAGCGTCACGGCCAGCTCTCCCGCGCTCATCTCCGCGGCGGGGTAGGCCCAGTTGCCGGCCTGCTCCGGCAGCACCGTAGCGGGTGCGGCGGCGGCGATGGCGGCGTACCGGGCGGCGTCCTGCTGGTCGCTCGTGGACTGCACGTGCGTGACGGCGAGCAGGTGGTAGTCGCTGCGCATCGCGCCCGACGCGCAATTCTCGATGAGGAGATCGGGATGCCGCGCCTGCACCGCTTCGAGCCACGAGCGCAACGCGCGGGTGTGAGCGAGGAGGCCCTGCCCCGGGGCGAGGCCGCCGGCGTCGGTGCCGGTGCCCGGTTCGATGTTGTAGTCGACCTTGATGAAGGCGATCCCGTGCTCGGTGACGAGGCGGTCGACCACGGCGTCGAGGTGCGCGCGAGCGGCCGGATGCCGCAGGTCGAGGTGCCGCCGCCGCTGTTGCACGACCGGAACGCCGCGCCGGACGAAGAAGGCGTCGTCGGGCAGTTCGTCGATCATGGGGGACCGGAGGCCCACCGACTCGGGCTCGAGCCAGATGCCGGGACGCATGCCCGCCGCGCGGATCTCGTCGAGCACCGCGCCGAGCCCGTCGGTGAACCGGGTGGGCGCGTCGGCCCATTCGCCGACGGCATCCCAGTAGTCGGTCTCGTCGGTGAACCAGCCCGCGTCGATGCAGAAGTACTCGGCGCCCGCGGCGGCCGCTTCGCGGATGAGAGGCCGCAGCGCCTCGGTGCTGGGCTGGCCCATCAGGGTGTTCATGTAGTCGTTGTAGACAACCGGCAGGGTCCGGTCGATGGGGCGGATCATGCGGATGCCGCGCCGCAGCCGGGTGAGCGCGGCGAAGAGCCCGTCGACGTCGGACCCCACGACGAGCGCCGCGGGCACCGTCATCGCCGATGCTCCCGGCGGGAGGACGATCTCGGCTGCGTGCTCCCGTTCGGTGGGTCCTCCGGCGGTGACGACGACGCCGCCGTCGCCGCGCGAGAGAGACCACTGCCACCCCGCCGAACTCTCGATCTGCCAGGCGATGCCCGGCACGTCCGATGCCCCCGTCGCGGCATCCGATGCCTTCGGGGCGAGTGCCGCCGTCGGGAGAACGCTTCCGGTCGACCAGCCGCCGGTGCTGACCTGCCCGTAGCCGGTGCGGTCGGGTTGACGGACGGCGGCGAAGCCGAGTTCGGGGAGGAGTCCGTCGACCGGCTCGCGGGTCCACCGTCCCTCGCCGAGCCATTCGCTGCGGCCGCTGACGAGCTCGAGTGAGGCGGGGTCGGCGGCGGTGCGAACCGAGAGCGTCGGCAGCGCGTACAGCACGAGCTCGCCGGCACCGTCGTTGCGCGCCTCATGCAGAATACGGATGCCGTCATCGACCAGCCCTACGGTCGTCACGACGCGGAGCCCCGTTACGGGGTCGCGCTGCACGATGCGGACGGGACCGTCGTCGGCGCCGTCGAGGGTGACGCCGGTGCCGGGCTCGGGCCGTAGACGTGCGCCGATCGCCGTGCCCATTGTCCCGAGCGTCATGCGGTCGTGCCGCTCGGCGGCGGTGAGCACCTCGACCAGCGGATGCGGTCGCACCGCGTTGGCGCCGCCCGCCACGCGCAGCGATGTCAGGCGCGCGGGTGCGTCCGGGGACAGCTCGATCGTGA
>Ga0160434_100422_pt1 | contig 12285 bp, 10 predicted proteins | sample HID1973I_E0MG_FD_108273 | JGI IMG/M metagenome (GOLD analysis project Ga0160434, IMG submission 108273) | Enriched mosquito-associated microbial communities from UW Madison campus, WI, USA - HID1973I_E0 MG | ecosystem: Host-associated > Arthropoda: Insects > Digestive system > Unclassified ...
GCTGACGTGCTTGCGGTAGATCGGCATCAACCCCGGCGCACGGGCATTGACCCAGTCGAACACGCCATTCGCGGTACGGACAAGGATATTGGCCATGGCTCAGGCAGCCCCCGTGGTGTTGGGCGCACCAGCAGCCGGGGACGGATCCAGGCCGATGATGATGGTGTTGTCGTCCTGGTAGTGGTGGGGCGGCACCAGCAGGTTGATCGGCGCCGGCACGCCCTGGAAGACGCGGCCGGACATGTCGAAGCGCGACTTGTGGCAGGGGCAGAAGTAGCCACCCTTCCACTGTGGGTCGTAGGGTTCGGGGCGGATCTCGGCCACCATTTCCGGCGAGCAGCCCAGGTGGGTGCACAGCCCGACCAGCACCGAGACTTCGGGCTTGATCGAACGGAACTCCGGGTTCTGCAGCACGTAGACCGGCTGCTGGTCCTTGTTCTCGGACTTGGGGTCCTTGAGCCTGTCGTCGAGCGACGGCAAGGCCGCCAGCATCGCCTGGGAACGCTTGACGATCCAGATCGGCTGGCCGCGCCATTCCAGGATCAGCCGTTGGCCTTCCTGCAAAGCGCTGATGTCGGCGGTTACCGGTGCACCGGCCAACTTGGCGCGCGCACTGGGATTCCACGATTTGATGAACGGTACTGCGAGAAACCCTGCACCTACTGCCCCGACCACTGCGGTTGTCGCGGTCAAAAACCGTCGACGCCCCGTGTTGGCGGGTTCGTTAACCCCATCGTTGGCCATCCGGCACTCCGATACTTGTTTTTAGGTAGCTTGTGGCTGCCAGCGGCTCGCTGGGGGTCGAGCCGGGAAATGAATCCGGGCCGAGTGTAGCGGAAGGCTTAATGGCCACACAATGCGGCCGGCGATACAAGGCGAGGATCGAAGGGCGAAATTCGCCGCGACATCGGCAAAACCGGACGCAGCGCTCACTGCGCGCTGGCCTGGGCGCCGCGATAACGCTCGGCCAGCAGACCCACGCGCTGCACATAGCGCTGGGTTTCGCTGTAGGGCGGCACGCCGCCATGGCGATCGACCGCGCCTTCGCCGGCGTTGTAGCCGGCTGCGGCCAATTGCAGGTTGCCGTTGAAGCGCTTGAGCAGCCATGACAGGTATTGGACGCCACCGCGGATATTTTGCGATGCATCAAACGAGTCGCTGACGCCGAAGCGGCGCGCGGTGGCCGGCATCAGCTGCATCAGGCCTTGCGCGCCGGCGCGGCTGAGCGCGGTCGGGTTGTAGGCCGACTCGGCATGGATGATCGCGCGCACGATGGCCTCATCGACCCCGAACTCGCGCGCGGCCGAAGCGATCTCGCCGGCATAGGCGTTGGTGTTGAGGCGTACCGAGCCGAAGTTGACGCCCGGGTTCACGGCGCAGGCGTAGCAGGTCTCGATGTAGCTGTAGCGGATCGTGCGCAGGCCCTGGATGCTGGCGGTCTGGGTTGGCCGGGCGCTGGTGTAGTGGCGCACGCCGTCCTTCATATAAGCGTAGACCTGGCCATTGATCACCCGGCGCGGCGGCACGCTTGGCGCGCGTGCAGGCGCTGGCGCCGGCGTGATCGCCTTGGGCGCCAGGCTGGCCGCAGTGGCCAGCATGGCCGGGGCGGCCAGCACGGGCGAACCCAGTGCCGGCACTGCCCTGGCAACGACCGGCTCGGCCTTGGCCGGCAGCGTCGCCGGAGTCATCGGGGTCACCGGGCGCGGCCGGCTGGCGCGGCGCTCACTGCTGCGGAACTGGCCGATGGCGCTGCAGGAGGCCCCCGGCGGACGCTTGCTGACGTAGCTGGTGACACCGTCATTGCCGACGCATTTGTAAACGGTGCCCGCCACCGCCGGTGCAACCGGCAGCGTGAAGACAAGCAACAGCCCGAAGATCCCCATCCCCTTCATGGGCCGGAGTATCCCGGCTCGGCGCGGCGCTGCCAAGTGCTGGACGGACAGGACTGGCCACGCCAGCCGCTATAATGCGCAGTTCCTCCGGCCCCCAAGGCCGCCTGCCCGCCACCCGTCTGGAATAATCGCCATGCCCGGGACGCCCGCCGTCGACTCCCTCGCCACGCTCGTCGTGGCCACGCCCGCTGCCCCCCTCCCCGCCCCGGCCCCGGCGCTGGTCCCCCTGCCCGGCAGCCGCAAGGCCGTGCCCGGCGGTGCCCGCGGCAAGCTCTACATCAAGACCCACGGGTGCCAGATGAACGAGTACGACTCGGCCAAGATGGCCGACGTGCTCGCCGAGGCCGAGGGCCTGGAGCTGACCGACCTGCCCGAAGAGGCCGACGTCATCCTGATCAACACCTGCTCGATCCGCGAGAAGGCGCAGGAGAAGGTCTTCAGCCAGCTCGGCCGCTGGAAGGCGCTCAAGCAGGGCGGCCGCCCGGTGATCATCGGTGTGGGCGGCTGCGTGGCGTCGCAGGAGGGCGAGGCGATCGTCAAGCGCGCGCCGTATGTGGACCTGGTGTTCGGGCCGCAGACCCTGCACCGCTTGCCGGCGCTGATCCGCGAGCGCCGTGAGTCTGGCAAGCCGCAGGTGGACATCAGCTTCCCGGAGATCGAGAAGTTCGACCGCATGCCCGAGCCGCGTGCCGAGGGGCCATCGGCGTTCGTGTCGATCATGGAAGGCTGCTCGAAGTATTGCTCGTTCTGCGTGGTGCCCTACACCCGCGGCGAGGAAGTCAGCCGCCCGTTCGAGGACGTGCTGGTCGAGGTGGCGCAGCTGGCCGCGCAGGGCGTGCGCGAGATCAACCTGCTCGGCCAGAACGTCAATGCGTACCGCGGGCCGTATGGCGATGGCGAGCTGGCGGACCTGGGCCTGTTGATCCGCACCATTGCGCAGATCGAGGGCGTCGGCCGAATCCGCTTCACCACCTCACACCCGCTGGAATTCAGCGATTCGCTGGTCGATGCGTATCGCGACGTGCCGCAGCTGGCCAATTTCCTCCACCTGCCGGTGCAGGCCGGCAGCGACCGCATCCTCAGTGCGATGAAGCGCGGTTACACGGCGCTGGAGTTCAAGTCGCGGATCCGCAAGTTGCGCGCGGTGCGGCCGGATATTTCGATCAGTTCGGACTTCATCGTCGGCTTCCCGGGCGAGACCGATGCGGACTTCGACAAGACGATGAAGTTGATCGAGGACGTGGGCTTCGACCAGAGCTTCTCCTTCATCTATTCGCGTCGCCCGGGGACGCCGGCCGCCGACCTGGCCGACGACACGCCGGACTCGGTCAAGCACGCGCGGCTGTCTCGATTGCAGGCGCATATCAATGCGCATGCGGCGAAGATTTCCGAGGCAATGGTGGGGTCGGTGCAGTCGATCCTGGTCGAGGGGCCGTCGCGCAAGGATCCCAATGAGCTGACCGGCAAGACGGAGAACATGCGCTCGGTCAATTTCGCCGGGCATCCGCGCTTGGTCGGGCAGTTCGTGGATGTGCTGATCACCGAGGCCTTGAGCAATTCCTTGCGGGGGCGGGTGGTCGCCTAGGGCGGCAGTGGTTCTGGTGGTGCGGGCGGTGGGGAGGAGCGAAGCAGAGCAGAGCAGCCCCTCTCCCGATCTGGGCCCCTCCCCCCGCTCCGCCAATAGACCGCTCCGCGATCACCGCCACGCCATCGTCCTCGCCGCTCCGCTACACTCCGGCCACTTCCCCTGGTGGATTTTTCGAATGCCCCTCCTTCGTCCGCTCGCCCTGTCCCTGGCCCTGGCCTCGCTGATCGCTACTCCGTACGCCGACGCCGCGCCCAAGAAGAAGAGCGCCAGCAAGGCGCCCGCCGTGGCCCCGGTCTGCAGCGACTTCTATAGCGTCGCCAATGCCGACTGGCTCAAGGCCAACCCGGTCCCGCAGAGCGGGGCGACCACGGCGCTGGGCCAATTGGCCGATCGCGCCCAGCAGCAGCAACGCGAGCTGCTCGATGCGTCGATGCGCGCGCCGCAGAACAATGTGCAGAAGCTGCTCGGCGACTTCTGGGCCAGCGGCCTGGATGAGGCCGCGGTCGAGAAGGACGGGTCACAGCCGATCGCCCCGCTGTTGTCGCGCATCGATGCGATCAAGAAGGCCAAGGATGTGCCGGCTTCGTTCGCCGCACTGCACCAGGTCGGCATCCCGGTGGCGTTCAACTTCAGCCCGGACGTGGATCTGAAGGCGCTGGACCGCCACATCGGCTATTTCATGCAGGGCGGCATGGGCCTGCCGGATCCGGCGTTCTACACCCGCACCGATGCCGACTCGGTCACGTTGATGGGTCGCTACCGCAATTACGTCAAGCAGATCCTGGCGCTGACCGGTACGCCGGCGGCCAACCTGGAAGCGGACACAGTGTCGGTCATCCAGATCGAGACGCTGCTGGCCAAGGCGGCCAAGCCGGTCGCCAACGTCAACAACCCGTTCAACAATTACGCGCCGGTCGCGGTGAAGGACGTCACCAAGCAGTTCCGCAACCTGCAGCTGGGCGATTTCCTCAAGGCGCAGGCGGTCAACGACGACCTCGTCTCGATGGCCGACCCGGGCTATTTCAAGCAACTCGACAGCATGGTCGCCAGCCTCAAGCCGGAACAGTGGAAGGCCTACCTGCGCTGGCGCGTGGGCGATGCGATGGCGCCGTACCTGTCCAAGAGCTTCCGCGATGCCGACGCGAATTTCCGCGGCCGCCTGCTGCGCGGCGAGACCCTGCCGCCGGCGCGCTGGCAGCAGGTGCTGGACGCGATCAATACCGCGGCCGGCCCGATGCTCGGCCATGAGTACGTGGAGCGTTACCTGCCGGCCGATGCGCGGCGCCAGGCCGGCGTGATCGCCGACCAGGTGCGCGAGGCGCAGGTGGCCGCCTTGGCGCGTACCGGCTGGGGCAATGGCGCGGTGGTGGCGGAAGCCAAGGCCAAGCTGCAGGCGATGAAGATCGAGATCGGCGCGCCGCGCCGCGACCTCGACTACAGCGTGCAGCCGATGGGCCGTGGCAGCTTCGGCGGCAACATGCTGATCGCCTCGACCTGGCGCCATCGCGAGGAAATGAAGCGCATCGGCAAGGGCAACGCAGACCGCCGCTGGGACGTGCTGCCGCAGCAGCCGGCGCTGGCCTATGACATCGCGCAGAACCGCTTGATCATCACCGCCGCGGTGCTGCAGCCGCCGGTGTTCGCGGCCAGCGGCGATCCGGCCGCGCAGTACGGTGCCTATGGTGCGCTGGTCGGTCGCGAGATCACCCGCGCCATCGATGCCAAGGGTGCGCTGGTCGATGCGCAGGGGCAGTTGCGCAGCTGGTGGACGCCGGCCGAGCAGACGGCGTGGACGCTGTTGAGCAAGCGCATCGCCGAGCAGTTCAATGCCTATCCCTACCCTGGCCTGAGCGGGACCAAGGTCAATGGCACGCTGACGGCGGAGTCGAACGTGGCCGACCAGATCGGCGTGGAGCTGGCGTGGCAGGCATTCGCGGCGGCGCAGCCGGCGGCGTCGGTGGCCAGCAAGCAGGCATTCTTCAATGCATGGGCCGGGCTGTGGGCGCAGCAGGTGTCCGCGAACGAGGCGGTGCAACGTGCGGCCACGGATATCCGGGCGCCGGGCCTGTGGCGCGTCAATGCACCGCTGTCCAACCTGCCGGAGTTTGGTGCGACCTTCCAGTGCAAGGCCGGCCAGCCGATGCAGCGGGTGGACGCTGAGCAGTTGAAGATCTGGCGGTAAGCCAGCGGCGCCGAATGAAGCGTCCGCTGCCGTGTCTTCGATGAGGACATACAGCGGCACGCAAGGTCATATTCGGCAATAAGCTGTACTGCAAAGCAAAGGCGCAGCCCACGGGCTGCGCCTTTTTCGTTGTACAAGGGCGCCCCCATGCGCATGCACCTGGCGATACCGAATGCGGTCAATGCGCCAGCCACTGCCAACGCGATGCAGTGAGCGCTTCCGAGTCAATGACCCATGGATTACATTCACGTAATAGTCGCGTCATCTCCGTGGCAGGTGGGCCTAGCTACATTTCCGCTGGCAATCCATGCATCAATGTGGGCGAAAAAATCTCACGCCACAAAGATTTTGCAGGAGACGCAATGAAGCTGCTGGTCGTCGAAGACGAAAGCAAGACGGCGAATTACGTCCGCCAGGGTCTGACCGAAGCAGGGTTCGTCGTGGACCTGGCGCGCAATGGAATGGACGGCCATCACATGGCCATGTGCGAGACCTACGACCTGGTGGTGTTGGATGTCATGCTGCCCGATGTCGATGGCTGGCGCGTCATGCGTTCGCTGCGCGAGGCCTGCAACCCCGTCCCCGTGTTGTTCCTGAGCGCGCGTGGCAGCGTTGACGATCGCGTCAAGGGACTAGATCTCGGGGCCGATGACTACCTCGTCAAGCCGTTCGCGTTCTCGGAGTTGCTGGCGCGGGTACGCACGCTACTGCGGCGTGGAAGCGCCCCCAACCAGCCTGATCGCATCCAGGTGGCCGATCTGGTGCTGGACTTGCCGCGTCGGCGCGCGACGCGTGCCGGCCAGCGCATCAATCTCACCAACAAGGAGTTTGCTTTGCTCGAGCTGCTGGCGCGCCACCAGGGCGAGGTCCTGCCGCGTACACTGATCGTGTCTCAGGTGTGGGACATCAACTTCGATAGCGACAGCAACGTCATTGACGTCGCCATTCGCCGTCTACGCGCCAAGATTGACGACGCGTTCGAACCGAAGCTCGTCCACACCGTGCGCGGCGTGGGATACACGCTCGATGCTCCTGATGATGTCGCCGCAGGCTAAGCCGCGACGGCGTCGTCCCGCCTCATTGGCACTGAGGGTCACTGCCCTCGTAGGCATTGCCACGACCACCGTGTTCTGGACATTCGACTGGGTCACCGTGCGGTCGCTGAAACAGCACTTTGCCCAGCAAGATGCCCATGAACTGGACGCGGTCGTCAACGCGCTGGCCGCGTCCTTGCGGCGGACCGACAGTGGCATCGATACAGAGGCATTGCGGCAAGACCTGGCAAATGCAGTGGCTGGGCATCATGGAATGGCCTACGGCGTCTATGGCCTCGGCGGCAATACCCTGTACGCCACGCCGGGCCCCGACCTGTTGAAGCTGGCGAACAATCACACGCCAGTGAACCGCATCGATGCCGAACGCTTGACCGTTTGGCAGGAAAACCAGAGGCCATATCGAGGCGTGGTGCTCCAGCTAGCCGCAGCCGGCCCAGGCGCAAGTTCCTATCGCATCGTGGCCGCCATGGACATCGGCTTTCATCTGGCGTTCCTGGCAGAGTTCCAGCGCATGCTCCGGTGGGCGACCTGTCTTGTGTTGTGCATTGCACTGGGAGTGGCCTGGTTGGCGGTGCAATGGGGTCACCTGCCCATCCGCAAAGTCAACGAGGAAATTCGTGCGATCCGCTCTTCGAAGCTGGACGTGAGACTTGATCCTTTGGACGTGCCGATAGAACTGGCTGAGCTTGTGGTGGCCTTCAACGACATGCTGGCCAGGATCGAGGATGGCTTCGCCCGTCTGTCGCACTTTTCCGCCAACATTGCGCATGAGCTGCGCACGCCGGTGACCAATCTGGTCACACAGACCCATGTGGCGCTTGGGCGGCCGCGCAGTGCCGATACCTACCGCGAGATCCTTTATTCGAACCTGGAAGAGTTTGACCGCATGAGCCGCATGATCGGCGACATGTTGTTTCTGGCCCGGACACAGAACGACCTGCGAAATCTCCCGCTGGCCGTCATCGACTTGCCTGAATTGATCCGGTGTGTGTTCGACTACTTTGAGGCGCTGGCGAGAGAATGCAGCATTACGCTCTGTGCAGCGGGCACCGCCCAGTCAGTACGCGCGGATCGTGCAATGCTGCTGCGGGCGCTCAACAATCTCCTTTCAAACGCGATCCGCCACGCGCCGCGCGGATCTCGCGTTACCTTGACCTTGGCACAAGACCAGAGATGGACAACCATCAGCATCGAGAATCCGGGTGAACGAATCTCGGAGACCGACCTGCCGAGATTGTTCGAGCGCTTTTTCCGAATCGACCCCGACCACCCGCGCAACACCGCGGGAACCGGGCTGGGGCTGGGGCTTGCCATCGTCAAATCCATTGCCGAAGCCCATGGCGGGCAAGTGCAGGCGGCTTCGGACGAGAACCGGACCCGGTTTGATCTGAGCTTGCCGCGTATCGCCTGACCTGCCAGCGCTCACTTCACCCGGCGCAGATGCGGTGGCCGCGGCTTGCCGCCGCCGAACGGGGCCTGGCCGCGCCAGTAGCGGATCAGCAGCCAGCCGAACAGCATGCCGCCCAGATGCGCGAAGTGCGCCACGCCCGGTTGCCAGCCATTGAAGCCGGCCAGCAGTTCGATCGCGCCGAAGACGATCACGAAGGTGCGCGCCTTCATCGGGATCGGCGGGAACAGCAGCATTACCTGCTGGTTCGGGAACAGCATGCCGTAGGCGAGCAGCAGGCCGTAGATGGCGCCGGAGGCGCCGACCGTCGGGTAGGCGTCGCCGCCCTGCGAGACGGTCCACCAGCCGACCAGCACCTGGCACAGGCCCGCACCGATCGTGCACACGAGGTAGTAGGTAAGGAAGCGCTTTTCGCCCCAGGTCTGTTCCAGCGGCGCGCCGAACATGAAGAGCGCGACCATGTTGAACAGCAGGTGCATGAAACCGCCATGCAGGAAGCCGTAGGTCAGCAGTTGCCAGATCTGGAAGTTCTGGCCGGGCGAGAACGGGTCGAAGCCGCCTTCGCTGATGGGCCACAGCATCAGCGGTGCGAGGGCGTCGCCCAGCACCATTTGCAGCAGGAACATCAGGCCGTTGGCAATCAGCAAGGCCTTGGTGACGGTGGGCAGGCGCGAGAACATGGGGGCATCCCTGGGAACCGGCTCCATGATAGCCGCTAGTCCCGGCGCGGCCCCCACAGGGCGACGTCCAGCGAGGCTTCCGGTTTGGCTCGCTTCACCCGCCCGCGCTCGACCGGTACGCCTTCGGCGCGCAGGCGCTGGCTCTGTTCGCGCCAGCCGCGCGAGCCTTCGGGCATGGCGATACGGCCGTCGGCGCGGAGGACGCGGTGCCAGGGCAGGTCTGGATCTTCGTTGCCGGCCAGTACTTTCGCGACCAGCCGCGCGCGGCCGGGCAGTCCGGCGCGGGCGGCGACCTCACCGTAGCCAGCCACCTGGCCGGCGGGGATGGCACGGATCGCGCGCAGGATGCGCAGCCGGGCTTCGTCGGCCGGCATGGCGGCCGGCTTGACTGGCGGTCTGGCGCTGGTGGATTTGCGGGCAGTGGCCATCGGCAAGGATCGGGCAGGCTCGGGGCGCGGTGCGCCGGGCCTTTGCTCAACGCATCAGCACCACTTCTTCCGAGGAGGTGGGATGGATCGCCACAGTGTCTTCGAAATGACGCTTGGTCGCGCCCATCTTCAAGGCGACCGCAAAGCCCTGCAGCATTTCGTCCGCGCCCTCGCCCAGCAGGTGGATGCCGACGATGCGCTCGTCCTCGCCGACACAGACCAGCTTGAACAGGCTGCGCTGCGGCGAGTCGGCCAGCGCGTGCAGCATCGGCCGGAAGTTGCTGGTGTAGACGCGCACCTGGTCGCCGCCGAAACGCTCGCGCGCTTCTTCCTCGCCCAGGCCGACTGCGCCCAGCGGCGGGTGCGAGAACACCACGCTGGGTACGTTGTCGTAGTCCAGGCGCGCGTCAGGACGGCCGCCGTAGAGGCGGTCCATGAGCTTGCGCGCCGCGGCGATCGCCACCGGGGTCAGCCCGACCTTGCCCGCCACATCGCCCACGGCGTGCACGCTGGGAAGGTGGGTGTCCTGGTACTCGTCGACGAGAATCTCGCCGTGCTCGCCCAGCGCGATGCCCAGCGCTTCCAGGCCGAGGTTTTCCGTGTTGCCGCGACGGCCGATGGCAAAGAACACCTGGTCGAAAAGCTGTTCGGCGCACAGGTCGCCGGTGCCGCCCAGGCGCAGCGCGCCGTCATCGTCGCGCCACAGGCGGTTCGCGCGGTATTCGAAGTGCACGCGCACGCCTTGCTGGCGCAGATTCTCGGCCAGTTGCGCGGTGACCTCAGCGTCGAAGCGGCCAAGCAACCGCTGCCCTTGCACGAACACGTGCACGCGGCTGCCCAGCGCTTGCAACAGGCCGGCCAGTTCGATGGCGATGTAGCCGCCGCCGATGATCGCCACTTGCTTGGGTGCCGCGCACAGGTTGAAGAAGTCGTCCGAGACGCTGCCCAGGTCCGCGCCTTCGATCTGCGGCCGCAGCGGGTGCGCGCCGGTGGCGATGACGATGTGGTCGGCGCTGGTGTGCACGCCATCGGCGCAGGACACGGTATGCGCGTCGATCAGGTGGCCGCGCTGCGGCAGCAGCACGATGCGGTCGGCATCCAGGCGGCGGCGGTAGCTGGCGTGGATGTTGGCGATGTAGCCCTGGCGATGGGCGACCAGTTCCTTCCACGACAGCCGCGGCGGCACCACCTCGAAGCCGAGCGCGCCAGCCAGTTCGATCTTGGCCGCGAGGTCGGCGGCCAGCCACATCGCCTTCTTCGGCACGCAGCCGACGTTGACGCAGGTGCCGCCCAACGCGCCGGGCTCCATGATCGCCACCCGCGCGCCATGTTGCGCGGCGCGGAACGCGGCGGCCAGGCCGCCGGAGCCGCCGCCAATCACCAATACGTCGTAATCGTGCCGGGGGCTCATGCGAATCTCTCGGGCCGGTAGGGATGCGGATCGATCGCCGGGTCGCGGCCGGTCATCAGGTCGGCCATCAGTTGTCCGCTTGCGCTGCTCATGCTGATGCCGAGCATGCCATGGCCGGCCGCGATCCAGACGTGATTCCGGCGCGGCGCGCGGCCGAGTGCGGGCAGGTCGTCCCAGGTCATCGGCCGCCAGCCATACCAGCGCTCCTGCACCTGGCTGCCGGCCGGTTCACGCAGGTACTCGGCGGCGGCGCGCTCCAGCGCCGCCAGGCGGGTGGCGTTGAGGCGGGTGTCGTAACCGGAAAATTCCATCGTGCTACCCACGCGCAGGCCGCTGTCCCACGGCGTGACGAAGACCCAGCGGTCCTTCAGCACCACCGGGCGCCTGGGCGCCAGCGTCGGCCGGCTGTAGGTGATCGAATAGCCCTTGCCCGGCTGCACCGGCAGGCGCAGGCCGGCGGCGGCGGCCAGGCGCGGCGACCACGGACCGGTGGCGACGATCACCTCGCGCGCACGGCGTGCCCCGGCCGAGGTGGTCACGCGCACGCCCTGCCCGTCCTCCTCGAAGCCTTCCACGCAGGTCTGTTCCTCGATCACACCGCCGCGTGCACGCAACGCGGCCGCCAGGCCGGCGGTGTAGCTGTCCGGCCGCAGGTGGCCGTCGCCGGGGAAGCGGATCGCGCCGGCCAGGCCATCGCGGAAGGAGGGATCGTCAGCTACGTAGGCGGCGCCGTCGATGGCTTCGGTGCGCACGCCGAGCGCTTCCAGCGCTTCGCACTCACGCAGGTAGTAGCGGAAATTGCGCTCGTCGCGGAACACGTAGTCGAGCCCGTCCTGGCGGTACTCGCAAGCCAGGTCGTAGCGATCGATCCAGCTGCGCAGGCGTTGCGACGAGTCATTGAGCAGTGCCGCGCGTGCCTGCGTGCTGTGCAGCCAGTCGCGCGGATTGCAGCGCCCGGCAAAGCGCAGGAACCAGCGCCACAAGGCCGGGTCCAGGCGCGGCGGCACGTACAGCGGCGCATCGGGGGTAAACATCCAGCGCAGGGCTTGCCACGGCATGCCCGGCGCGGCCAGCGGCGGCGCATGGCTGGGAGTGATCGTGCCGCAGTTGCCATGCGAGGTGGCCGCGCCCACGCGCTCGGCCTCGACCACGCGCACGCCGCGCCCGGCGTCGGCCAGCGCGAGCGCGCAGGCCAGGCCGATCGCGCCGCCGCCGATCACCAGCACATCGTCTTGGGGATTACTCACCTGCGCAGTGTAGAACGCGCGCCGCGCAGCCGGCAGTCGCGTGCTCAGGCCACGCCGTTACGCCGGTGCAACGGCGGCCACTGCAGATAGGTGAAGCCGCGCCACAGCCATTCGACCGGACCGAAGCGGAACACGCGCAACCACGCGTGGCTGGCAAGTATCTGCAAGGCGAACAGGCCCAGCGCGAACGGAAGCTGCCACACGCGCGGCAGTTGTTCGAACAACCCGGCGCCATAGCCATAAAACAACACCGTGCAGACCAGCGATTGCAGCAGGTAGTTGCTCAGCGCCATGCGCCCGGCCGGCGCCAGCCAGCGCAAATGCGCCACCCAGCGTGTCACCCAGGCCAGGTAGCCCAGGCACATCAGCAAGTTCGCCACCGAGGCCAGGGCCC
>Ga0160434_100424_pt1 | contig 12261 bp, 9 predicted proteins | sample HID1973I_E0MG_FD_108273 | JGI IMG/M metagenome (GOLD analysis project Ga0160434, IMG submission 108273) | Enriched mosquito-associated microbial communities from UW Madison campus, WI, USA - HID1973I_E0 MG | ecosystem: Host-associated > Arthropoda: Insects > Digestive system > Unclassified ...
GCAGGATCCCGCGGTCGCGGCTGAAGCCGCTCCTACAACGAACATCTCATCGAAGCCGTAATCGGTCAGATGCCGACGGAAAATCGGGAGCCCGCTCTTCTCTTCCCACCTTCCGGCGCGCCCTCGAACGAAGCTACGCACTCAAAGCACCTTGCGCCGTCCTGCCGGGGTGGGCGCGTCGAGCGTCAATCCGCAGCGACCATCACGCCCAGCCCAGCATCTCGAACAGGCTCAGGATCAGATACGCCACGCCGGCCGCGGCCGGAATGGTCAGGATCCATGCCCACACGATGCGCTCGATCACGCCGATCTTGAGCGAGCGCGGGTTCTTCGCGAAGCCCACGCCCATGATCGCGGTGGAGATGCTGTGGGTGGTCGACACCGGCATGCCGAAGTGCGCGGCCAGGGTCAGGATGGTGGCCGAGCTGGTCTCCGCCGCGAAGCCGTGGATCGGGTGCAGCTTGACCATCTTGTGGCCCAGCGTCTTGATGATCTTCCAGCCGCCCGACGCGGTGCCGGCGGCCATCACCACCGCGCAGGTCAGCACGATCCACAGCGCGATAGGCTCGTTCCCGCCGGTGGCCGGATGCAGGAACGACAGCCAGCCCGGCAAGCCCTCCAGCGCGCCCACCGACTCGGCGCCGACCAGGGTCATCGCGATGATGCCCATGGTCTTCTGCGCATCGTTGTGGCCGTGCGCGTAGCCCATATAGGCCGCCGACAGGATCTGCGCCTTGCCGAAGAAGGCATTGACCCAGCGCGGCCGTGCCAGCCGGCCGATCGGGCCGGGGATCTTCGCCAGGCCGGCGATGATCGCCCACAGCAGCATCATCACCACGATGCCGAGCAGGAAGCCGGCCACCGGCGAGGTGATCATCGGCACGAACACCTTCCACAGCAGGCCCTTGTTCTTGGCCCAGTCGCCGACGTTCTGCGACCAGATCAGCGCGTCCCAGTTGTTGTGCGCGGCGGCCAGGCCGGCGCCGACCAGGCCACCGATCAGCGCATGCGAAGACGAGGACGGCAGGCCCTTCCACCAGGTGATCAGGTTCCAGATGATGCCGCCCAGCAGGGCGCACAGGATGACCTGCGGGGTGACGTCCACGACTTCGGTATTGATCAGGCCCGAAGCAATCGTCAACGCGACCGCGGTACCGGTCAGCGCACCGAGCAGGTTCATGCCCGCCGCCAGCATCACCGCCCAACCCGGCGACAGCACCTTGGTGGCGACCACGGTGGCGATCGAATTGGCGGTGTCGTGGAAGCCGTTGATGAACTCGAACACCAGGGCGGCGAGCACCACCACAATAACCAGGGTAAGCACCGGCGCGACCTCAGCTGTTCTTCAGCACGATCTGGTAGGCGACCGCACCGGCCTCGCGGCAGCGGTCGATCGCCTTCTCCAGGATCTCGAAGAACTCCTTGAGCAGGAACATCTGCAGGTTGTCCAGGCGGCCGGAATAGATATCGCGGTACAGCTCGAGCATCAGCCGGTCGGCCTCGTTCTCGATCGAGCGCAGCTTGTCGTTGAGCGCGGTCATGCGGTCGATGTTCATGCGCGGCAGTTCGCGCACCATCTCCACCACCACGGCGGCGGCCTGCTCGAGCATCGCCGCGCGCGGGGCGAAGTCGATGTGCTCCAGGTGCTGGGTGGCCAGCGAGTAGCGGTCGGCGAACTTCTCGACCTGCTTGGGGATCTTGTACAGCGCCGAGCCCAACGCCTCGATGTCCTCGCGCTCGATCGGGGTCATGAAGCTGTCGACCAGGGCCTGACCGATCTTGTCCGAGGCGGCGCGCTCGCGCAGGCGCGCCAGCTTGAAGGCGTCCAGCGCCGGCTGGCGGTCGGCGTCGCGCATCATCGCGTGGAGCGCCTTGGTGCTGGCGTAGGCGGCATCGGCTGCCTCGTCCAGCAGGACATAGAACTGCTTGCCGGAGCCGAAGATGGTCTGCAAGGAAAACATGGATGAACACTTCCAGCCATCACGGGAGGGACGGCAACCGGCGGAATTATGACGGTTCAGTGACCGGACGGGTATTCCCGGGCGGTCGCCAGGCGCCCTGCCGAGCCTGACCGCGGCGTTCACGGATCCACCACCGGCTTTGTTAACATGCCCCGGCGCCCGTGGGCGCAGCCTATGGACGACGACCCTTACCCTCCCCTCGCGGCCGCGCCCTGCGCCCGCCGCCGGCCCCTCGCGGCCCTGACACCCTCCCTCTCAACGACCGGGGAGGATGCCCGTGCTTGAACTGATCTTCCTCGTGGCCGCGCTGATCCTGCTCAACGGCGTCTTCTCCATGTCGGAGATGTCGCTGATGACCTCGCGCAAGAGCCGGCTCAAGCAGATGGCCGTCTCCAGCAAGCGCGCGGCCAAGGCACTGGAGCTGATCGAGAACCCGGACCACTTCCTGTCCACGGTGCAGATCGGCATCACCCTGATCAGCATCGTGACCGGTGTGCTCGGCGGCGAAGCGCTGGGCGAGATCATCGGCGCCAAGCTGGCCGCGATGATCCCCTCGCTGCCGTACGCGGCGACGATCGGCAAGGTCATCTCGGTCGCGCTGATCACCTACGTGACGCTGATCTTCGGCGAACTGGTGCCCAAGCGCCTGGCGCTGCGGCGCTCGGAGGCCATCGCCAGCTTCGTGGCGGTGCCGATGGGCTGGCTGGCCACGATCGCCGCCCCGTTCGTGTGGCTGCTGTCGCGTTCGACCCGGCTGGTGCTGCGCCTGATCGGCCTGAGCAAGGATGAGTCGGCATCGGTGACCGAGGAAGAGATCCGCATGCTGGTGGCCGAGAGCCATGAGCAAGGCCTGATCGACCACCACGAGCGCGACATGATGAACCGGGTGATGCGCCTGGGCGACCGCACCGCCGAAAGCCTGATGACGCCGCGCAACCGCATCGCCTGGCTGGACGCCACCGCCACGGCCGAGCGCAACCTGGAAGTGATGCGCGAACACGAGTTCTCCAACTACCCGGTCTATCGCGGCAGCGACCAGGACATCGCCGGCGTGCTGGAAGTGAAGTCGCTGATCACCCACATGGACCCGGCCGCGCCGCAGCTGTTCCAGCACCTGCGCGACACCTTGTTCGTGTCCGAATCCACCCACGCGATGAAGCTGCTGGAGATCTTCCGCGAAGAGCAGCAGTCGATGGCGCTGGTGGTGGACGAATACGGCGAGATCCAGGGCCTGGTCACCCTCAGCGACCTGATGGGCGCGGTGGTCGGGCGCCTGCAGGCGGTCGAGAACACCGACGAGGACGCGCTGGTGATCGTGCGCGCGGACGGCTCGCTGCTGATCGACGGCTCGCTGCCGGTCGAGGAACTGCGCGACGTGCTGGGCGGCGCCGAGCTGCCCGACGCGCAGGACGGCGATTACCACACGCTGGCCGGCATGTGCATCCACTACTTCGGCCGCATCCCGCACGCCGGCGAATACTTCGACTGGGCCGGCTGGCGCATCGAGATCGTCGACCTGGACGGTGCCCGCATCGACAAGCTGCTGCTGAGCCGGTTGCTGCCCGAGGAAGGCGATGACACCGTCGGCTGACGCGCCGTCACCGCCGCCCGCGCCGGGCGATGCCGTCCGCAACGAGGGCATCCGCACGCTGCTGTCGATGTTCGAGCACGGCGACCCGGAAGAAGCGCTGCGCCTGCGCGACATCCTCGGCGACCTGCGCCAGGGCGGTTTCGGTGTGTTCCTGTTCGTGGCGATCCTGCCCGCCTTCATCCCGATCCCCGGGGTGGGCGGCGCGATCAGCGGCCCACTGACCATCCTGATCGGCGTGCAGATGCTGTTCGGGATGCGCAGGCCCTGGCTGCCGGACTTCATCGGCAACCGCGGACCCAAGCGCGGCACCGGCCGGCGTTTCGTCCACAAGATCGCGCCGATGCTGCGCTGGCTGGACCGCATGCTCAAGCCGCGCCTGGCGGTCTTCATCGAGCCGCTGCCCGCGCATGCGCTGACCGGGCTGTTGCTGGTGGTGACCGGGGCGCTGCTGTGGCTGCCGACGCCGTTCACCAACTATCTGTTCGGGGTGATCCTGCTGTTGTTCGCGCTCGCGTTGCTGGAGCGCGACGGCGTGCTGCTGGCGCTGTGCTGGGCCGCGGCGATCGTCTGCGCGGTGATCTTCGGCGCCGCCGCCGAGCAGATCCTGGACCTGTTCGCCAGCGGCTGGCAGTGGCTGCAGCAGTGGTGGGCCCACCTGGGTTGAGCTGGCCGGACCCGGTCAGCGCCCGCGCTTGAGGTCGACCACCCGGTTGTCGGCCAGCACCCCGCCCTCCTCGTCGACCGCACTGAGCACGAACTGCAAGGCCTTGCCGAACAGCCCGGCCGGGCTGTTCCAGTATTCCGCCGATTCGGCGCGCACGTGGATCAGGCGCAGGTTCGGATCGTCCTTGCCGCCCGGGAAAAACAGCTCCATCGACGGTGACCACAAGGCCTCGACACGCGCGCGGTCATCGACGATTTGCGCCCGGCCGGCCACCGAGACATAGGTGTTCTGCTCCGGCGAGGCATAGGCCACGTTGACGCGCGGCTCGGCAGCGATCTCGGCGACCTTGGGGCTGTCGGCCTCGGTGGCGAACCACAGGTCGCCATCGAAATCGACCTGCTGCGTGCCCAGCGGCCGGCTTACCAGCCGGCCATCGGCGGACACCGTGGTGAGCATTGCCACTTCCACATCGCGGATCAGCCCGGCGAGCAGATGAATGTCGTCCTGACGGGTCATGAGGGGCTCCGTATTGCATGGGAGCCCATCTGATCCGAATCGCACGCAAGAACGCGTGAATCAGGCCGCTTCCGACACCTTGCGCCAGGCCTGCGCCGCCAACTCGAACGAGCGCAGCCGCGCGGTGTGGTCGTAGAGATTGGCGGTCAACAACAGCTCGTCCGGACGATGGCGGGTGACGAAATCGGCCAAGCCCTGCGCCACGTCATCGGGATCGCCGAGCACGCTGCAGGCCAGCGCGCGTTCGACGCCTGACTTCTCGTGCGGCTGCCAGAACGCCTCGATGTCGTCGATCGGCGGCGGGATCTTGCCCGGCCGCCCGCGCCGCAGGTTGACGAAGCTCTGCTGCTGGCTGGTGAACTGCCGGCGCGCGTCGGCCGCCGACTCGGCGGCGACCACGTTCAAGGCCAACATCGCGTAGGGCTCGCGCAGATGCGGCGAGGGCACGAAGTCGCGCCGGTACAGCGCCACCGCCTCGTCCATCGCATCGGGCGCGAAGTGCGAAGCGAAGGCGAACCGCAGGCCCATCTGCGCCGCCAGCCGCGCACTGAACAGGCTGGAGCCCAGCAACCACACCGGCACGTCCAGGCCGGCGCCCGGCACCGCCTGCACCAACTGGCCCGGCGTGGCCGGCTCGAAATAGCGCAGCAGCTCGGCCACGTCATGCGGGAAGTTATCGGCGCTATCGAAGTAGCGGCGCAACGCCCGCGCCGTCGGCTGGTCCGTGCCGGGCGCCCGGCCCAGGCCCAGGTCGATCCGGCCCGGATACAACGAGGCCAGCGTGCCGAACTGCTCGGCCACCTGCAGCGGCGCGTGGTTGGGCAGCATGATGCCGCCGGCGCCGACGCGGATCGTCGAGGTGCCGCCGGCGACGTGGCCGATCAGCACCGCGGTCGCCGCGCTGGCGATGCCCGGCATGTTGTGGTGCTCGGCCAGCCAATAGCGGTGGTAGCCCCAGCGCTCGGCGTGGCGCGCCAGGTCCAGCATGTTGGCAAAGGCGCCGGTGGTGTCGCTGCCTTCGCAGACCGGGGCCAGGTCGAGCAGGGAAATGGGGATCATCGGGAAGTCCGGCATGGGGATGCCCCTGGCATGGGGGCGGCGGCCCCGCCAGACCAGCCTGGGATTAGCGCCGGTGACAGAACGCCAGCATTCCGCCCCCGCCCTTGACGTTGCTGTTCACATTCAGGATCTTCACGTCTATCCGGATATTCCCGACTGTTGTCTCTCCAGAAATGTGCTTACGATCACATTAGGGGTCGCAGTCGGGGAAGTCGCCGTGGAACTCATCCGTGCCTATGAAAAGCCGATCAAGGTCGGCCTATGCGTCGTCTACATCGTGGTGCTGAGCGGCGCCGTCGCGCTGTGGTTGTTGCGCTGAGCCGCAAGACTTCATCCACCTCGAAGCCGCTACCGGCGCGTTGTATCGACGCCTTGTAGGAGCGGCTTCAGCCGCGACCTCCGGCACGCTGCGGTCGCGGCTGAAGCCGCTCCTACAGGGAGCCTCCCTGTGGCAAAAATTCCCATTTGGCTTCAGAGAGTAGCCTAGAGCCCTCCCTCCGACACCGCCCATGGCCCCGCTCCTGGACCTCCTCGGCCTCGAGCAAGCCCCCGCCATGACGCTTCACACGCGAATCCGCTGGAGCTGGTGAGGCGTTCGCGCAGGCGCCGGATTGGGCGAAAGCCATCGCGATGCGAGTGCTGGAAACGAAAGCTGCAGCCACTGCCACTGCCCTGGGCGGCATCACAGTAGTGTCGGCCAGACCCTCGCCGTCGCCCCCGTTCGTCGGACGGGTTCCGCCGGCAACCTCTCGCCTGTAGAGTTTGAACGGCACCGCTCGCCAAGCGGCCGATGGGCATCCATGAAGCCTTGGCCGGTTCCTCTTGACCCTTCCCGCGAAGCAAGAGACGGCAATGCCCAAGACCGGTTCGGCCCACCATGACAGGCAACGTAAGGCCCCGGCCGGACGTCCGCGCTCGTGGGGCCGCGATCTCCTCGCCGGCCTGGTCGACGCAGTGGTCGCCCTGCCGGATGGCCTGGCCACCGCCGCGCTGGTCGGCGTCAATCCCGTTTATGGCCTCTACGCCAACGCCATCGGCCCTACGGTCGGCGGCGTATTGACCAGCAGCCAGCTGATGATCGTGGCGACCACCAGCGCGTCGGCGGTGACGGCGGCCGAAGCGCTGTCGGGGTTCGCGCCGGATCAAAGGCCGGGCGCGCTGATGATGCTGGTCGTGCTGACCGGCGCCTTCCTCCTGCTCTTCGGATTGTTGAGGGCGGGCCGGCTGGTGCGGTTTGTTTCGCATGCGGTGATGACCGGCTTCATGCTCGGCGTCGCGGTGACGCTGGTCCTGTCGCAGTTGCCCACGCTATTCGGCTACTCCCCGCAGCCGCCCAGCGGCGGCGAGACGCTGGTGGCCGGCATGCTCCACCTGCGCTGGATCGCGCCCCATACCGCGGTTGTCGGTCTTTCCGCGCTGGCGATCCTGCTGACTCTCAAACGAACGCGGCTGAGCCTTTGGTCGCCCCTCCTCGCCCTTGTCCTACCCACGCTGTTGATGATGGCGCTGGGCTGGCATGACGTGCTGACGGTCGGCCAGCAGAGCGCTATTCCCTTTGGTTTTCCTTTCCCGCGCCCGCCGGCACTCGAAAACCTGACATGGGATCTTGCCGGATCGGCTTTCGCCATCGCCGTGGTCGTGGCCATCCAGGCTGCGGGCGTCAGCCAGAGCCTGGCCGTGGCCCACGACCGGCCCTCCAATGTTTCCCGCGACATGATTGCGCAGGGCGTCGCCAACTGCGCGAGCGGCGTGATGTCGGGGATAGCCGTGGGCGGCTCGGTCGGCCAGACGGCACTGAATGTCAGCCTGGGGGCGGTCACGCGTTGGGCCAGCATCAGCGCTGGCCTCTGGTTGCTGGTCTTCCTGTTGCTCATACCGCATCTCGTCGGCCTGGCACCGACCAGCGGCCTTGCCGCGTTGATGGTCGGCGCCGGCGCGGGGGCGATCAACTGGCGCGAAGCGCTGTCCATCTGGCGGGTGGGCGGGGGTGCGCGCATCGCCATCGTGGTCACGTTCGCCGCCTGCTTGTTCCTCTCCATTCCCGCGGCGGTGGGGATTGGCGTGGGCGTGACGATGCTCTACTTCATCCTCTCCTCGGCCACCGATGTTTCGATCAAAATGCTGGTGCGTCGCCCCGACGGGCAGGTGGAAGAACAAGCGCCCCCCACCCATTTGGCCAACCATCAAGTCGTGGTGCTCGACGTCTGGGGCAGCCTGTTCTTCGCAGGCGCCCGCACCTTGCAGGAAAACCTGCCCGATCCCGCTGAAGCCGAGGCACCCGCGGTCATCCTGCGCATGCGCGGACACAGCGCGGTCGACGCCACGCTGATCATGATCCTGGACGACTACGCCCAACGACTGAGCAAACAAAAAGGCGCGCTGTACCTGAGCGGCGTGAGCGATCGACTGGCCGACCAGCTCAGGCGCTCAGGCAAGCTGGTGCCATCCAGCAATGTGCATATCGTGCCGTTCAACGCGGTGATCGGCGCCGCGACGAGGACCGCGCTGGCACAGGCCGAACGATGGGTGGTGGATCATGAGGCCGCTGGCCGGAGGTCGGACAAGGCTTGATATTCGGGGGTGAGTCAAATCAAGGATTACCCCTTTCTACGAACATTGATTCCGGTTTGCATGTAATGCCACCGGATTGAGTCGTACAAGCCCTGAATCCAGAAATAAAATCTCTCGCCCGCGCTCCTTGGGAATCTTCAAGCCCCCGAATTCTTAACTCAAGTTGGGTGCCTGACTCATTGACGTAGATCGCCCAAATCCCAGAATTTTCATGAGATACAAAATTGCAGCGTCTTTCACTATCAACACATTCCTCGACCTCCTTGCGAAAGGGAGCATCCGATATATTGGCATGATTTCCGACATAGATTGTGCCAACGACACCCCCATTGAGCTTAAAATCATAAACCAGGAAATCAGCAGGTAAACTCATAGTGACCTGGTCTCCATTCGCGATCCCAAAGCAGGCGATGTCCGCATAAACATTGCAATACGGGTACGCACCATGCTGATCCGCGGAACGCCCCTCAGCTGACGCGCTCCATGCCAAAATAATCGACACAAGAATTAGCGTAACTGACATTACTTTCACGGTCACTCCTCCTTCGCATAGACGTTCTTGCTGCCGCGCATGGCCTCTTCGAAATTACCGCCATTTGGAGTAGCGGTAGGACGAACCTCTCCCATGATATTACCTTCGTAGCCAGATTCCGGCTTACTTCGGCGCTGCCCGGTTTCATCAAACCAAGCTTTGTAGTGATCTTCCATACCCATCAGGTGACCGGCCTCATGCTGAATAACCAGTGACGAACCGTTCAGATTATTACGATTCCATTCCCCCCCCTTCGTATTGGCGGTCACGAATGAAGCACCTTGCGACTTCACGTCGGATGTTGGGCCATCCACAAGTTTGATTGTGTTGGTTAGCCGCTTCGGAGTTTGGTCTGTTACGTCAACCACACTAACCCTGACCTGAGTATCCTTGCCTTTGATGTTGTAGTTTCCACTAAAATAATTGCTTACCCCCTCCTTGATTTTTGCCACATCATCAGCCGAGCCGCCGACGAACTTTACGGGAATCTTAACATCGACCGAACCATCCTTATTTTGGGTAATAAGTGCCGCCCGACCATCTGGATCGGTGAACTTATATGGATTGTTAATTGCGTATGAAAAACGGTTAAAGGCCCTCGGACTCTTGAGTGCCGTTACAGGATCAGTAGATAGAAATCGCGCCAGCTGCGGATCGTAGTAGCGCTGCTGCATATAAGTCAGCCCGGTCGCCGAATCCTCCACATGCCCCGTAAACCCCGGCCCATCCGTCGGCCCGTGCGAGATCGGCGCGCCATACGGTTCATACACCTGCGACTGCGACTGGATCACCGCGCCTGAAGCATCCGTCACCGCCACCGGCGAGCCCAACGCATCGGTGTGCACGTACTCCACGATCGTCGTCTGCGCCGAGGCGCTCACCGCCAGGCCGAGCCAGGCCAGGCCAACGCACATGACTTGCTTGATCATTTCCTTGATCTCCATGGCCGGCCTCACTGCGGGTTATCCAGATCAACAAAGCCCTGCGTTCGCGGTGGCGAGTCGGCAGAGCAGCCGCTGGCGTTGCAGGCACGGATGACATGCGAAGGTGCGCAGTAAGCGGCGCCCTGGGCGCTGATCTTGGTGAGCGGCCCGTTGTACTGAACCAATCCGTTGCCCACGACCACCAAGTTGTAGCTGGTGGCTCCTGGCGACGCGGTCCACTCCACATCGCAGCGGATCTTGGTCAGCGTGCCCTGCTTCCATTGGAACTTGGTGTCGGTAATGAACGTTGGGGTCGGGGGCGGCGGCGTCACCGAGATCGTGCCAGTGTTGGAGTAGCCACTACAGCCGGCCGCGTTGCAGGCCTGTACGCGGTAGGCATAGGTGCCCAAGGTGACGCCGCCGAAGGCACGGCCCGTCGAGCCGTCGTTCTGGATCAGGGTCCAGCCGCCGCCGTTGACGCTCTGCTCCAGGTTGTAGGTCACCGCCATGGCCACGCCGGTCCAGTTGACGGTATAGCTACCCGTGGTGCTGCTGGCCGGTACGCTCAGGCCGGGCGTGCCTGGCGGCTGGATGACGGCGACATTCACCGCACCAGAGAACGGGCCACAGCCTGCGCCGTTGCAAGCCTGGGCGCGATAGGCGTAATTGCCAGTCGGCTTGTTGGAGAAGCCCTGACTCAGCACCGCCGCATTAACGACGATGACGCCGTTCTCCTCCAGTTTGTAGGTATTGGCGTCGCCGATGCCGCTCCAGCTGACGGTGTAGCTGCCGCCCAGGCTCTGCCCCGGGGCCGAAATGCCCGGTGCGCTGCCCGGCGGGTAATAGACGACGGTGCTCGCAGCGCCGGATACCGGGCCGCAACCTGCCGGGTTACAGCCACTGACGCGGTAGAAGTACGTGCCCGCGCCCCTGCCGCTGAAGGCAGCCGACGTGGCCGCGGAGTTCTGCTGCTGCGTCCACGAACCGCCACCGTTGGCACTTTCTTCCAGCTTGTAAGTAGCCGCGCCAGCGATAGCGCCCCAGCTCATGCTGTAGCTGCCGTTGGGCGACTGTGCCGCCAGACCAATGCTGGTTGTGGCGGACGGCGCGGATTGCACGACGATGTTACCGGTCGCACTCCAGCCGCTGCACGAGGCGTTCAGGCAGGCTCGGATGCGATAACCGTGCGTTCCGCCACTCTGCCCGCTGGTGGCCCAGGACAAGGCGGTACCCGTGTACTTGTTGCTCCACGCACCACCGTTAATCTGCTCTTCCAACTGATAGCTCGTCGCGTAGGCGGCCGAAGTCCAGGTCACCGTATAGCTACCGTTGTCGCTGTAGGCCGGGACGGTCAACGCCGGCGTGACAGGCGAAACGATGGTGGTGACCTTGGCAACCAGGCTGCCGTTGAGTTGGATGTATTCGAAGATCTTGCCCTGCCGCTCGTTGGTCTGCCGGCGCAGGGAACCGTCCTGCGCATACAGCGACCAGATGTTGCCGCTGCTGCCAATGGAAGCCACGCGACGCCCCTGCGCGTCGTAGCGGTAGGACTCCTTGTTCGGCACGTTGCGAAGGCGATTGCCGTAGTCGAACGTGAAAGCCTGCCCGTTCTTCCCGCTCAGATTGCCCTGCGCGTCGTAGCTCAGACCCGCGATGGTTGCGCCGCCGTCATTCTGCACATTGGTCAGGCGGTTGGAGGCATCGTAGAAATAGTTGTGCTGTTTGATGCCGGCGAGCTTGGCGCTGCGGATATTGTCCAACGCATCATAGGTGTACTTGTAGACGCCATCGCCACCGAATGAGGTCGAGGTGGCCTGGGTCAACCTATCCAGCCCGTCATACTGCATGGTGCGGGTGCGAGCGCCGACCAGCGCATCCCCAATCTGTGCCACGTTCCCATTGGCGTCGTAGCTGTAGGTATTGTTGAGGACACTGCCATCGACGACTTGGCTTGGCAGTTGGCGTGCGTTCTGCGCCATCGTGTGCACGATGCCGTTGCCGTAGGTGAACTGTTTCATGCCGCCATTGGGGTAGTAGGTAACCCCCGTGGCATAGGTTCCGGCCTGGGTCGGCTGGCCAAGCGCGTTAGGCGAATAAGTTACCGCCAGCCCACTGGGGTAAGTGGTGCTCGCGAGCGCGCCATTGGTGTCATAGCCGTATCCCAGCGACCAAGTGCCAATACCGGCATGCGTGAGAGACTCGCCCGCCAGCAGGCGGCGCTTGTTGTAGCTGAAAGTATTGGTGGTATCGCTCAAGCCCGCTTCGTTCTTGGTCACTACCTGCGATGGTTTGCCGTCGTTGTAATAGTTCCAGGATTGGTGGGGTTCTACCCCGATTCTGCGGACACTTTCACTAAGGCCCATACTGGGCCAAAGGAGTGTCCATGTCGAAGCGCAAGCGTTACAGCCCGGAGTACAAGCAAGAGCTCGTCGAGCTGGTCCGGC
>Ga0160434_100429_pt1 | contig 12122 bp, 10 predicted proteins | sample HID1973I_E0MG_FD_108273 | JGI IMG/M metagenome (GOLD analysis project Ga0160434, IMG submission 108273) | Enriched mosquito-associated microbial communities from UW Madison campus, WI, USA - HID1973I_E0 MG | ecosystem: Host-associated > Arthropoda: Insects > Digestive system > Unclassified ...
GACGGCCAGGTGATCGATGCGGTCTCCGGCGAGTACAAGGAAAACTTCCTGTTCCATTACAACTTCCCTCCGTACTCGGTGGGCGAGTGCGGCCGCTTCGGTGCGCCGAAGCGTCGCGAGATCGGCCACGGCCGCCTGGCCAAGCGCGGCGTGCTGGCCGTGATGCCGACGATGGAAGAGTTCCCGTACACCATCCGCGTGGTCTCGGAAATCACCGAGTCGAACGGTTCTTCGTCGATGGCCTCGGTGTGCGGCTCGTCGCTGGCACTGATGGACGCCGGCGTGCCGGTGAAGGCCCCGGTGGCCGGCATCGCGATGGGCCTGGTGAAGGAAGGCGATCGCTTCGTGGTGCTGTCGGACATCCTGGGTGACGAAGATCACCTGGGCGACATGGACTTCAAGGTCGCCGGTACTTCGGAAGGCGTGTCCGCGCTGCAGATGGACATCAAGATCGAAGGCATCACCGAAGAAATCATGAAGCAGGCCCTGCAGCAGGCCAAGGCCGGCCGTCTGCACATCCTGGGCGAAATGGCCAGCGCGCTGACCACGCCGCGTTCGGAGCTGTCGGACTACGCGCCGCGCCTGCTGACCATCAAGATCCACCCGGACAAGATCCGCGAAGTGATCGGCAAGGGCGGCTCGACCATCCAGGCCATCACCAAGGAGACCGGCACGCAGATCGACATCCAGGACGACGGCACCATCGTCATCGCCTCGGTGAACGCGATCGCCGCGCAGGCCGCCAAGTCGCGCATCGAGCAGATCACCTCCGACGTCGAGCCGGGCCGCATCTACGAAGGCAAGGTCGCCAAGATCATGGACTTCGGTGCGTTCGTCACCATCCTGCCGGGCAAGGACGGCCTGGTGCACGTCTCGCAGATCTCCAGCGAGCGCGTGGAAAAGGTCGGCGACAAGCTGAAGGAAGGCGATCTGGTCAAGGTCAAGGTGCTGGAAGTCGACAAGCAGGGCCGCATCCGCCTGTCGATCAAGGCCGTCGAGGAAGAGGGCGCCGGCGAGTAATCGCTGGTTCTTCTTGTCTTGAACGAGAGAAGCGGGCTTCGGCCCGCTTTTCTTTTGCGCGGAAGGCGTTGGCTGTTCGGCGTGGGTCGCGCGGCTTGCCCCCGGATGCCCGATGGATTTCGCGCAACGGGTTGGAAGAGCGTCGGCCCACGACGTCTCTAGTTCTGCCGGACGGGTTCCTGTGGGGGGATCGGATCGGGCTGAGGTTGCGGCTGCGGCTGCGGTTGCACTGGCACTGGCCCGGTTCCCGGCCGCGGTGGCACGACCCTCGGGAACCCGGGAGGCATTGGCGCCGTGGGTCCCGTGGGCGTCACCGTCGGCACCGCCTGCGGTGGGGGCGCCACCAGCCGCGCGGTCGGACGCAGTTTCAACAGCGCGGCCCAGTCGCGACGATTCAGATCGCATTGCGCTTCGCGCGCCGGCGAGCAGTCCAGCGCGACGCCGACGCCGTCCTCGTTGCCATTGACCGTCGCCAAGGGCTTGGGCAATACCAGCCGTCCACTACGGTCCAGCGGCAGCTTGCGCATCATCACGGTGTTGAAGACGTTGCCGCCGATCAGGTACAGCGTGCGGTCGCCGCCGACGTTGGCGGCGATCACGATGTCGCAATGCGAAGGCCAGCCCAGCGCGCCGGTACTTGAGAGAGCGGCGCTGAGGCCGGCGTAGCCGATCACGTCGTCGCGGCCGCGCAGCAGGCACAGCAGATCGCCGGGTTCGGGCTTGGAGTTTTCCGGGTCGCTGTAGAGGTAAGGGCCGCCCTCCTGGGCACGGTAGGCGGCGCGGATGTAGTCCAGGTGCCGGGCCGAACTGGGGAATCCGGCGACGCCGGCGCGGGTCATCACCCAGGACACGAACGCGGCCGACCAGGGAGTGTCGATTAGGAAGGCGCGGCAATCGACTTCGCTCCAGCGCGAGCCGTCCGACGTCATGCAGCTGCGCGCGCCGGGGCGGTCGGACACGGAGTTGAGCAGGCCGCTCTCACGCCAGTACGCGGCCACCCGCTGCCATGCCGGCTGCTCGCTATAGCCCAGCGGAGTGCGCTCGGCTTCGGTGATGCTCAGGCTGGCAACGCGCCCCTGGGTATCGATGAAAGGCTGCTCCCAGGCACGATGCTCGGCACAGGCCGTGCGCACGATGGCGATCGCCGCCGCGGTGAGGCCGTAGCGCGGGGGCAGGTTGCAGATTTCGGCCGCCGCTGCCTGGCCACAAGCCAATAAGCAGGACAGCGCCAAACAACGGGGAAGGTACCGGGACTTCATAAGCAGGGGGTCGTCGGGAGACGACCAAACACTGCCAGAGCATTGTTCAGGCGATGTGAGGGGGCGGCGGGCCGAGCTTGAGCGAAAGGTCCACTGCGCTGACATGCTTGGTCAGCGCACCAATGGAAATGAAGTCCACGCCGTCTTCGGCGATCGCGCGCAGGCCGGCCAGGTCGACGCTGCCGGAGACTTCCAGCGGAATGCGCGGGCCTGGCGCGGCAGCGCTGATCCGCACTGCCTCGCGGCGCATCGCCGGTTCGAAGTCGTCGATGAGGATGCGTTCGCAACCTGCGGCGAGCGCTTCCTGCAGCTGCGCCAGATCCTCTACCTCCACGATCAGCGGCAGGTCCGGCTGCTGCCGGCGCGCGGCCCGCACCGCCGGCGCGATGCCACCCGCGGCGCGCACGTGGTTCTCCTTGAGCATGACCGCGTCGTACAGGCCGGCGCGGTGGTTCTCGCCGCCGCCGCATCGCACCGCGTACTTCTGCGCCAGGCGCAGCCCGGGCAGGGTCTTGCGGGTGTCGAGGATGCGCGCGCCGGTGCCGGCCACCGCTGCGACATAGGCGGCGGTCGTGGTCGCGGTCCCCGACAGCGTCTGCAGGAAATTGAGCGAGCAGCGTTCGGCGCTGACCAGGCTGCGGCTGCGGCCGGACAGCGTGGCCAGCACGGTGCCGGCGCGCACGCGGTCGCCTTCGGCCACGCGCCAGTCGATGCGTACCTGTGGATCGAGCGCGCGATGGCAGGCGTCGAACCAGGGCCGGCCCGCGATCACCGCGTCCTGCTTGCACAGCAGGTAGGCGATATCGGCGGTGTCGGGCAGCAGCGCGGCGGTGACATCGCCGCTGCCCAGGTCTTCGGCCAGGGCGCGCGCGACGTCGGCCTCGACCTGTGCCGGCGGCGGTGCAATCACGGCGTCCATGCGTGGGTTTACTTGTTGGGGAAGTCGGCGATCTGGGTGCTGTCGATGGCTTCTTCCGCCAACAGGACCGGGATGCCGTCGTCGACGCGGAACAACTGCTTGCGATCGCGCGTGACCAGCGCCTCGCGCAGCGGTTGCGCCAGCGCGCTGCCGTCGGCCTTGACCACGCCGCCGCCCGCGATGGCCCGGTTCAGCGCTTCCAGGCCGGCGCTGTCCAGCAGCGACAGCGACTGGCGGGTGTCCGGCGAGACGAGCAGGTCGAGCAGTTTGCGGTCCATGGGCGTGCGGGTCGTGGTCTTGCTTGGAAGGCGGCTAGAATACGTCTTTAAGGCAGGGTAGGGCCATGATTTCCAATCAATCCGCGCCGCTGGTCGGCATCGTGATGGGTTCCCGCTCGGACTGGGAAACCATGCAGCATGCGGCGCAGAAGCTCGATGCGCTGGGCGTCCCGTACGAGGTCAAGGTGGTGTCGGCGCACCGCACGCCGGACGTGCTGTTCGAGTACGCCGAACAGGCGTCCGGGCGTGGCCTGCGCGCGATCGTCGCCGGTGCGGGCGGCGCGGCGCACCTGCCGGGCATGCTGGCCGCCAAGACCGCGGTGCCGGTGCTCGGCGTGCCGGTGCAGTCCAAGGCCCTCAACGGCATGGATTCGCTGCTGTCGATCGTGCAGATGCCGGCGGGCATTCCGGTGGCCACCTTCGCCATTGGCAATGCCGGCGCGTCCAATGCCGCACTGTTCGCAGCGGCGATGTTGGCGCCGGAGCACCCCGCGATCGGGCAGGCGCTGGCCGGTTTCCGCCAGCGCCAGACCGACGATGTAATGGCCAGCGACGATCCGCGCCAATGACCACGGTGGGCATCCTGGGCGGCGGACAGCTCGCCCGCATGATGGTGTTGGCCGGTGCGCCGCTGGGGCTGCGCTTCCGCGTGCTGGATCCGTCTGCGGAAGCCTGTGCGGGCCAGCTGGCGCCGCTGCAGGTCGGCGCCTTCGATGATGTCCGCGCACTGACGCGGTTCGTCGAGGGCGTGGACGTGTTGACGTTCGATTTCGAGAACGTGCCGGCCGACAGCACGCAGTGGCTGATCGAGCACGCGCCGGTGTTTCCCGGCCCGGGCGCGCTGGCCGTGGCCCAGGACCGGCTGAGCGAGAAATCGCTGTTCCGCGAACTCGGCATCCCGGTGCCGGACTTCGCTGCGGTATCCGATCGTGCCGGGCTGGACGCGGCGCTGGCGCGCATCGGCACCCCTTGCATACTGAAGACCCGCCGCCTCGGCTATGACGGCAAGGGCCAGTTCCGGATCCGTTCGCTCGCCGATGCCGACGCCGCCTGGGCCGCACTGGGGGCGCAGGCGCATACCGTGGGGCTGATCGTCGAGGCCTTCGTGTCGTTCCAGCGCGAGGTCAGCGTGGTCGCCGTGCGTGGCCGCGATGGCGAATTCCGTACCTGGCCGCTGACCGAGAACTGGCACGTCGACGGCGTGCTGTCGGCCAGCCTGGCGCCGGCGCGTGCCGATGCGGCGCTGCAGGACACCGCCGCGACCTATGCCCGGCGCCTGGCCGAACGCCTGGACTATGTCGGGGTGTTCGCGCTGGAGCTGTTCTGCCGTGGCGACGAGTTGCTGGCCAATGAGATGGCGCCGCGGGTGCACAACTCCGGGCACTGGACGATCGAAGGCGCGGAGACCTCGCAATTCGAGAACCATCTGCGCGCCATACTCGGGCTGCCGTTGGGTGATACCACGCCGCGAGGGCTGTCGTGCATGCTCAACTGGCTGGGCCGGATGCCGCAGGAAGACGCTTTCCTGGCCGTGCCGGGCGGGCACTGGCACGACTACGGCAAGGCGGCGCGCGAAGGCCGCAAGGTCGGTCATGCCACCTTGCGCGCGGAAACGCCGGCGGCGCTGTCGCAGGCCTTGTGTCGCGCCGGACAGGTCCTGGGACGACAGGTGCAGGTCGCGCCGGTGGTGGCGCGCCTGGAAGAGAGCTGACGCGCGGTAGCCTCGTGCGATCAGCGCAGTTGTGAGGCGACGAAGTCCCAGTTGACCAGCTTCCAGAACGCCTCGAGGTATTGCGCGCGGGCGTTGCGGTAGTCGATGTAGTAGGCGTGCTCCCACACATCGCAGGTCAGCAGCGGCAGGTCCTCGCCGGTCAGTGGCGTGGACGCGTTGCTGGTCGTCGCGATCGCGAGGCTGCCGTCGCTGCGCTGTACCAGCCAGGTCCAGCCCGACCCGAACGTCGCCATCGCCAGCCGGTTGAACTCGCTGCGTAGGTGCGCGACGTCGCCGAAGGCCTGGGAGATCTTTTCGGCCAGCAGGCCACCGGGGTCGCCGCCACCGCGCGGACGCAGGCACTGCCAGTAGAAGTTGTGGTTCCACACCTGCGCGGCCTGGTTGAACATCCCGCCCTGCGCACGCCGCACGATCTCCTCCAGCGGCAGTTCTTCGAACTCGCTGCCGGCGATGAGCTCGTTGAGACGATCCACGTAGGCGCGATGGTGCTTGCCATGGTGGTAGTCCAGCGTCTCGGCCGACAGGTGCGGCTGCAGTGCGGCGCGGTCGTAGGGAAGGGGCGGCAGTTCGATCGGCATGGTGGGCAGGTGGGTGGTCGGCACAGGGTGTGCGGCATGGGCTTACAATGGCGCACTATGCGGGAGTCTAGCCGACCGGACGGTCGGCGCTGCTGCCACCACAGGAGAATCACGCCATGCCGGTGATGGAACGGATCCAGGCTGAAGTCGAAGGCCATCCGATCGTGCTGTTCATGAAGGGGACGCCGCAGTTCCCGATGTGCGGATTCTCCAGCCGCGCCGTGCAGGCCCTGCAGGCGGCCGGCGCCGAACGCCTGCATACGATCAACGTGCTGGAAGAGCCGGAGATCCGCGCCAATCTGCCGCGCTATTCGAACTGGCCGACGTTCCCGCAGCTTTTCATCCACGGCGAACTGATCGGCGGCAGCGACATCACCCTGGAGCTGTTCGAGTCCGGCGAACTCAAGCGCATCGTAGCCGAGGCCTATTCGCCGTGAGTGCGGCGGCGGTGGATGCGGTGCCGGCGGACCTGCGTGATCGCGTCATCCTGATCACCGGCGCGGCCGGCGGACTGGGTGCGGCGGCAGCGCGCGCGGCCGCCGCCGCCGGCGCCACGGTCGTCCTGCTCGGTCGCAAGCCGGCCAAGCTCGAGCGCGTGTACGACGCGGTCGAGGCCCTCGGGCCCGAGCCGCTGCTCTATCCGCTGGACCTGGCGGGGGCCAGCCCGGACGACTACGCCGAGCTGGCCGCGCGCATTGGCTCCGAACTCGGCCGGCTCGACGGCGTGTTGCATTGCGCCGCGGATTTCCCTGGGCTGACGCCGCTGGAGCAGGCCGATCCGGCCGTGCTGGCGCGCAACGTGCACGTCAATCTCACCGCGCGGGCCTGGCTGTCGCAGGCCTGCCTGCCGCTGCTGCGCCAGCGCGACGATGCGGCGCTGGTCTTCGTGCTCGACGACATCGAGCGGGTCGGCCAGGCGTATTGGGGCGGCTATGGCGTCGCCCAGCACGCGCAGCATGGTTTGATCGCCAGCCTGCATCGCGAAACCGCCGCCGGCTCGGTGCGCGTGGCCGGCTTGCAACCGGGACCGATGCGGACCCCGCTGCGCGCGCGCGCCTATCTGCACGAGGAAGACCGCGAGGCAGTCGAGCCGCAGCGTTACGCACATGCCTGCGTGCAGCTGTTGGCGACGCAGGGGGCCGCGCATCGCGGGACGGTGTGGCGGCCGTGACGTCGCGCCGCTGCACTGGCATGGCCGGGCGCGGGCGGCGAGAATAGCGCCCCCGCCGGCCTGGACCGGCGCGATCGCCACCGCTTGCCTCGCGTGGCCTGGTTGACCCGCCCGCGTGGCGCGTCCGCCGCTTTCTTCCGCTTCACCGGATCCCCATGACCATCCTGTCCGCCGCGCTGCTGCTGTTCCTGATCCTCGACCCGCTGGGCAACATCCCGGTGTTCCTCAGCGTGCTCAAGCCGCTGCCGGCGCGCCGCCAGCGCATCGTGCTGGCGCGCGAGCTGTTGATCGCCCTGGCCGTGCTGATGGCCTTCCTGTGGGTCGGCAAGTACGCGCTCGAGCTGATGCACCTGCGCCAGGAGTCGGTGTCCATCGCCGGCGGCATCGTGCTGTTCCTGATCGGCATCCGGATGATCTTCCCGCGGCCGGAGGGCCTGATGGGCGAGATCCCCGACGGTGAGCCCTTCATCGTGCCGCTGGCCATCCCGCTGGTCGCCGGCCCCTCCGGCATGGCCGCGGTGATGCTGATGGGCAGTGGCGAGCCGCACCGCCTGCCGGACTTCAGCCTGGCCCTGCTGATCGCCTGGGGCGCCACCTCGGCGATCCTGTTCTCCTCGACCTTCCTGTACCGGCTGCTCGGCCACCGCGCCCTGTCGGCGCTGGAGCGGCTGATGGGCATGCTGCTGGTGGCGATCTCGGTGCAGATGTGCCTGGACGGCATCGGTACCTATCTGAAGCTGCCCACGGCCATCTGACGGCCATCTGATGCCGGACTGGGCCGGGCTGCGCCGCCCGGGGGGCGGCGTGCAGAACACGTGAGGTTCCTTTGACGCCCGGCTTTCAGGGCGATTCTGAGCGGCCGTCGGCAAGTCTCTGTTTTTGCGCAGATCGTTGCTACGAAAGCGTTTGCGGGGTTGTCCATCGGACATTTCTTGTTAACAACACCGTCACAATTCGCGGTTAATGTGTTAACCTGTTGTTAACCGTTGCGGCCGAAACACGGCCCTCGGTAGGGACCCCCAGATCACTCGTCAGCCACGGCCGCTTTGCCGTGGGTGAGCCGCTCATCGTATCCGTCAACGCATCGAGGCTACCGCCCATGATCCATCCCCGTCCTATCCGCATGTCCAAGCTGGCGCTTGGCCTCGTGGCCGCACTTGCTGCCGCGCCCGTCTTCGCGCAGAGCGTCTCCGCCGGCGTCGGCGGCGTGGTCACCACCACCAGCGGCTCGCCGGTTGCCGGCGCCGAAGTGACCATCACCCACGTGGAATCGGGCACGGTCAGCCGTGCGACGACGGATGCCGCCGGTCGCTACACCGCGCGCGGCCTGCGCGTCGGCGGCCCGTACAGCATCACCATCACCAAGCCGGGTGAGGGCACCAAGACCGAAGACGGCATCTTCCTAGGCGTCAACCAGACCGCGAGCGTCAACGCCGCGCTGACCGGCGACCTGACCACGCTGGAAACCGTCAATGCGGTGGCCGTGGCCGGTGGCTCGGACCTCTTCAGCGCCACCAGGACCGGCGCCGGCACGCAGATCAGCCAGCAGAAGATCGAAGCGCTGCCGTCGATCAACGGCAACATCCAGGACTACATGCGCCTGGATCCGCGCGTGGCCTTCGTCGATCGCGCCTCGGGCACGATCTCTGCCGGCGGCCAGAACCCGCGCTTCAACTCGATCAACATCGACGGCGTCTCGGCCAGCGATACCTTCGGCCTGGAAGGCAACAACATGACCACCCGACGCCAGCCGGTGTCGATGGAGGCCATCGAAGCGATCGACATCAACCTGTCGAACTATGACGTCAGCCTCACCAGTGCGGCCGGCGCGACCGTCAATGCCGTGACCAAGTCCGGCACCAACGAGTTCCACGGTTCGGTGTACGGCAGCTACCGCGACGGCGACTGGTTCGGTGACAACCCGGACGGCACGCCGTTCAACGGTTTCACCAAGGAGAAGACCTACGGCGCCACCGTCGGCGGCCCGATCGTCAAGGACAAGCTGTTCTTCTTCGCCAACTACGAGAAGTTCGAGCAGAACGCGCCGGGCGCCGACTTGGGCAGCACCGCGCTGGGTCGTCCCAATGCGCAGTACGACATGGACGATGTCACCCGTGCGCAGCAGATCGCCCAGGACACCTGGGGCTTCGACGCCGGCGGCCTGGACAGCAATTCCAACACCGACCTTGAGGAATACGCCCTCAAGCTCGACTGGAACATTACCGACAACCAGCGCGCCAGCTTCCGTTACAGCAACCTCGACCAGAGCAAGCTGCGCATCAACGGCATGGGCAGCAGCAGCCAGGCGTCGCTGAGCTCGTACTGGTACCAGCACGAGAAGTCGGTCGAGAGCTACGTCGGCCAGCTGTTTAGCGACTGGACCGACAACTTCTCCACTGAGTTGAAGGTGTCCTACCGCGACTATTCGGCGGTGCGCGTGGTCCCGACCACGGCGCCGAGCGTGGCGGTGTACTTCGGCGGCACGCCGGCGGCGCCGAGTGGCGACGTGCTGTTCCTGGGCACTGAAGTCAACTCGCAGGACAACATTCTCAACACCAAGACGTGGAACTACTACGCGGCTGGCACCTGGACCCTGGGCGACCATGACCTGAAGTTCGGCGTCGACTACAGCAACAATGACGTCTACAACTTCTACGGTGCCCGTTCGTGGGGCGTGTACACCTTCTACGGCCTGGACAACTTCCAGAGCGGCAACTGGTCGTCCTACCAGCTCAACCGCGAGAATTCGCCGGGTTCGATCGCAGCGGACTACAAGAACAGCAACCTGGGCCTGTTCGTGCAGGACACCTGGTACGTCAACAACAACCTGACGCTGACCCTGGGCCTGCGCGGCGACCGTCCTGACGTCAGCCCGAATCCGGAATACAACGCGGCCGCTTCGGCCAAGTTCGGCTACAACAACAGCAAGGTGTTCGGCAGCGACTTCCTGATCCAGCCGCGCGTCGGCTTCAACTACACCTTCGACAGCGAGCGCCCGACCCAGCTGCGTGGTGGCGTGGGCCTGTTCCAGGGTGACGCACCGCAGGTGTGGATCGGCAACAGCTTTGCCAACACCGGCCTGAATTACGCGGCCTACAGCTTCACCGCGTTCCGTCCGGACCTGCCGTTCAGCCCGGACAAGGACAGCCAGCCGGTGCCGACCACGCCGGGTTCGGCAACCCAGTCCGTCAACTTCGTCGGCGACGACTTCAAGCTGCCGTCACTGTGGAAGGCCAACCTGGCGTTGGATCATGAGCTGCCGTGGTACGGCATCGTGGCGTCGGCCGAAGTGCTGATGACCAAGGTCAAGGACGGCCTGTTCTACAAGAGCCTGAACATCGGCCCGGTGACCCAGCCGGGTACCGATCCGCTGCCGGCTTCGATCGGCCCGGATGGCCGCGAGCTTTACTGGAATCCCGCCGCGGCCAACCGGCCTTGGGTCGCTGGCGACAATCGCTACAACCGCGATGCGAGGAACTACGGCGACATCTACCTGATCGACAACACCGACAAGGGCAAGACGCAGCAGTTCACCCTGTCCTTCAGCAGGCCGTGGAGCGAAGGCAGCGACTGGTCGTGGGACATCGGCTACACCTACACCCACGCCACCGAAGTCGGCACCCTGACCAGCTCCACTGCCAGCTCGGGCTGGGGCAACCAGTACGTGTTCAACGCCAACGACGAGGTGGAGAACACCTCGCGCTACGAGATCAAGGACCGCATCAGCGGCTCCCTGAACTGGAAGCACAAGTTCTTCGGCGACTACGAAACCCAGGTGGGCCTGGTGTATGAAGGCCGCAGCGGCCGTCCGTACAGCTACATCTTCAACGGCGACGCCAATGGCGACGGCCGCACCCTGAACGACCTGTTCTACGTGCCGTCGGGCCCGGGCGACGTGCTGTTCGGCACGCTCACCAACGGCGCCTTCGCCGCCAATCCGGCGCTGGAGAAGCAGTTCTTCGATTGGCTGGCCGCCAACCCGCAGCTGGCCAAGTACGCCGGCAGCTATGCCCCGGCCAACGGCTTCCGCGCCGGCTGGGTCAACACCTTCGACGTGCGCATCACCCAGCAGCTGCCGGGCTTCATGAAGGGCCACAAGTCCGAGATCTGGCTGGACATCCAGAACGTCGGCAACCTGATCAACAAGGATTGGGGCCACATCATGGATTACGGCTTCTACGCCGATGCGCGCGTGGCGAACCTACAGGGCATCTACGACGGCAAGTACGTCTACAACCAGCTGTACCTCGACCAGCCGACCGCCGCCAACGCCGACGCAGACGGTTTCAACACCGGTGTGTCGCAGTGGTCCATGCAGTTGGGCTTCCGCTACCAGTTCTGATCCATCCGGAACCGCAGCGGTACGAGAACGGCCGGGGCAACCCGGCCGTTTTCTTTTGGGCGGGGGACTGGGTTACAGTCCCGCGGTTGGGTAGAAGGAGCAGGACATGGAACACGGCAAGACGGCGGCGCGCGCGCTGCCGGTAGTGGATGCGCGGATCTATCCGCGGGGTGGGCTGGACGTGCTGTCGCGGGCCGAGGTCGCGCGCCTGCGCGATGCTTCCGCCGGCGGCATGCATGAATTGCTGCGGCGCTGCGCGCTGGCGGTGCTGACCAGCGGCAGCGCGTCGGACGACCCGCGCGCCGCGCGCGACCTGTACCCGGACTTCGACATCCAGGTCACCCAGCAGGATCGCGGGGTGCGCATCGACCTCAGCAACGCGCCGGCGATGGCCTTCGTCGACGGCGAGATCATCCGCGGCGTCGCCGAACTGCTGTTCGCGGTGGTGCGCGACCTGGCCTACATGGCGATCGAACTGGGGCCGCAATACGCCGAGGACCTGGAGTCCAGCGACGGCATCACCAATGCGGTGTTCGGCCTGCTGCGCAACGCGCGCATCCTCAATCCGACCGACCCGAACCTGGTCGTGTGCTGGGGCGGCCACTCGATCTCGCGCGACGAATACCTGTACACCAAGCAGGTCGGCTACGAGCTGGGCCTGCGCGGCCTGGACATCTGCACCGGCTGCGGCCCGGGCGCGATGAAGGGGCCGATGAAAGGCGCCACGATCGCCCACGCCAAGCAGCGCCGCCACAACACGCGCTACATCGGCGTCACCGAGCCGGGCATCATCGCCGCCGAGTCGCCGAACCCGATCGTCAAC
>Ga0160434_100430_pt1 | contig 12088 bp, 6 predicted proteins | sample HID1973I_E0MG_FD_108273 | JGI IMG/M metagenome (GOLD analysis project Ga0160434, IMG submission 108273) | Enriched mosquito-associated microbial communities from UW Madison campus, WI, USA - HID1973I_E0 MG | ecosystem: Host-associated > Arthropoda: Insects > Digestive system > Unclassified ...
CTGGGCATCACCTACGTCAATGCCGGCTTCACCCGCCTGTTCGGCTACACCCTGGAGCAGATGCGCGGCAAGCGGCCGACACAGCTTCTCTCCGGCCCGCACAGCGATCCGGACACCATGCGCTACATCTACGAGCAGGCGGCGAACTGGCGCAAGTTCAGCGCCGACCTGCTGATGTACCGCAGCGACGGCCGGCCGCTGTGGACCTCGATCATCACCAACCCGGTGAGCAATGTACCGGGCACGCCGAGCGAATCGGTCGCCGTGTTGACCGACATCACCCATAGCAAGATGCACGAGGTGCTGCACAACCGCGTGCTCGATGCGCTGGTGCGCGAGCAGCCGCTGGCCGACGTGATGACGATGATCTGCGTCGAGCTGGAGCGCGTGGCGCCGGCCATCAAGGCCTCGGTGCTCGGCGTGGACCACGACAGCCGCCTGCGGCCGCTGGCCTCGCCGAGCCTGCCGCCTGAATACAGCCAGGCCCTGGACGGCCTGCGCATCGGCGCCGGCGTCGGCGTCTGCGGCACTGCGGCCTGGCGCGGCCGGCCGGTCAGCGTCAGCGATACGCGCAGCGATCCGTTGTTCGCCGACTTCCGCAGCGTGCCGGAACGCTTCGGCTTGCTGGCGGCGTGGTCGAGCCCGATCAAGTCCAGCGGCGGCCGCGTGCTGGGCACCTTCGCCATCTACTACGGCGAGGCGCGCGAGCCGGACCCTTGGCACATCAAGCTGGCCGACATCTGCCTGCACCTGTGCGCGCTGGCCCTGGAGCGCGAGCAGACCCGCGCCCGGGTCCATCAGCTGGCCTTCTACGACGCGCTGACCGCGTTGCCGAACCGGATGATGTTCAACGCGCGCGCCGAGCAGTTGCTGGTCAACGCCGAGAGCCAGAACGCCGCCGCGGCCGTGCTGTTCCTCGATCTCGACCGCTTCAAGCGGGTCAACGAAACCCAGGGCCACGCCGCCGGCGACGGCCTGTTGCGCGACATCGCCCAACGCCTGGGCGAGCAGCTCGGCTTGGGCGACCTGGTCGGACGCCAGGCCGGCGACGAATTCGTACTCGCCCTGCCCCAGTGCGGCGCCGAACAAGCCGCCGGCATCGCCGAGCGCCTGCTCGGTGCGGTGGCCGCGCCGTCAGTGGTGGGCCACATCACCTTGCATCCTTCGGCCAGCATCGGCGTGGCGATCTTTCCGGAGGACGGCCGCGACATCAACACGCTGCTGCGCCATGCCGACCTGGCGATGCACCGGGCCAAGACCGAGGGCGGCGGCAGCTTCCGCTTCTTCAGTGCGGACATGAACCGCCTGGCGCAGGAACGCGTGGCGCTGGAAACCGCGTTGCGCGAAGCGCTGCGCCGCGACCAGCTGCAATTGCATTACCAGCCGCAGGTGCTGGCGCATCCGCCGCACCCGTTGTACGGCGTCGAAGTCCTGCTGCGCTGGGACCACCCGCAGCTGGGCCCGATCTCGCCGGCGCGCTTCGTGCCGTTGGCCGAGGAAAGTGGCCTGATCGGCGACCTCGGACGCTGGGTGCTGCGCAATGCGCTGACCCAGCTGGCCGATTGGCGACGGCGCGGCGTGGCGATCCCGCGCATGGCGGTCAACCTGTCGGCGAGCAACTTCGACGACCCGCAACTGCTCGACGAACTGCTGCGCCTGCTGGACCAGCACGGACTCTCGCCGTCGGACATCACCCTGGAAATGACCGAGAGCGTCATGCTCTCGCCGCAACCGCGGGTGCTGGACAACATCGCCGCGATGCAGGCCGCCGGCCTGGCGCTGTCGCTGGACGACTTCGGCACCGGCTATTCCAGCCTCAGCCACCTGCACCGGCTGCCGATCCACGAGCTCAAGCTCGACATGAGCTTCGTCCGCGACCTGGAGCACAGCATGTCGGCGCGCGCCCTGACCAACTCGGTGCTGCGCATCGGCGAGAGCCTGCAGAAGCACGTAGTGGCCGAAGGGGTGGAGACCGATCGCCAGCGGCGACTGCTGGCGGGGCTGGGGTGCGAAGTCTTGCAGGGCTTCCTATTCTCGCCGCCGTTGCCGGCAGGTGAACTGGAGACCTGGTTGCGCGATCGCGAGGGCTGATCGCGGGACTGTTCTGCGCCATTCGATTGCGGCATGGTATGGGGCCGAGCACGGACAGGCCGCGCATGGACACCCTCACAGATCTCGTGCTCGGTACCGCCTGGCTCGTATTCGGCGCCTATTGGCTGTGGAGCGCGCGCCAGGTAAAACGCGCCGCGCGTAGCGAGCAGCCCTGGCTGCAACTGGCGGTGTACTGGCTGCCCCTGCTGGTCGCGGTCACCTTGCTGGGCCCCGGCCGCTGGTTCGGCGACACCTGGTTGCACCAGCGCTTCGTGCCGCAGGCCGAGGCCATCAAAGTGGCCGGCGTGGCGCTGGCCTGGCTCGGCATCGCCCTGGCGATCTGGTCGCGCCATCTGCTGGGCAGCAACTGGAGCAGCGTGGTCCAGCTCAAGCAGGATCACGAGCTGATCGAACGCGGGCCCTATCGCTACATCCGCCACCCGATCTATACCGGTCTGCTGCTGGCCTTCCTGGGCACCGCGCTCAAGCTCGGCGACTGGCGCGGCCTGGTCGCGCTGGCCATCGTGTTCGTCTCGTTCTGGCGCAAGCTGCGATTGGAAGAACGCTGGCTCGGCGAGCAGTTCGGCGAGCGCTATGCAGCGTACCGGCAGCGCACGCGGGCGTTGATCCCGGGCGTGCTTTAGCCGCCCGGCACAGACCCGCGGCCGCACGCGCCAGTAGAAATACTGGCAAGCCCCCGGTGCATTTGCCGACGGAATTTCACCGGACCGCTTCTATCCTGCAGGTGCATTCGCGCTGCCCGCTACCCTGCTCGCTCGTCGGAGATCCCCATGACCCTGCATGCCCGCCCGCTGCTCGTTGCGCTGGCCACCGTCGCCCTGCTGGCCGCATGCCAGCGTCCCGCACCCACGCCGGCAGGCGCTGCGGCAACCGCGCCCACCGCGGCCACTGCGACCGCGCCGGTCGCAGCGGCGGCATCCGCAGATCCCGCCGCCACCCTGGCCGCGCAGCGCGCCACCCAGGCTGCGATCTGGGGCATGCCGGCGGTGAACTACGACCTGATGCGCCAGCAGATGATCGGCAAGACACAGGGCAAAGTGAACCAGGTCATCTACTGGGGGCGCCCGCTCGACTGGCACAACCAGACCCTGACGCCGAACCCGGACACCATCTACATGATGGCCTTCCTCAATACGCGCGATGTCGGGCCGATCGTGCTTGAGATCCCACCGGCCAGCGACGCGGGCTCGCTCAACGCGAATGTCGTCAACGTCTGGCAAGCCCCGCTCGAAGATGCCGGCGGCCATGGCGTGGACCAGGGCAAGGGCGTGAAACTCTTGCTGCTGCCGCCGGGCTACGAAGGCAAGGTGCCGGCCGGCTATGAAGCGTTGCAACCGGGGACCTACGGCAGCTATGCGCTGATCCGCTCCAACCTCAAGAGCCATAGCGACGCCGACGTGGCCGCGTCCATCGACTATGGCAAGCAAGTGAAGGTCTATCCGCTGTCCCAGGCCGGCAAGCCGCCGCCGACCGTGTTCACCGACGTGGCCGGCGTCGACTTCGATTCGACCATTCGCTACGACGCCAGCCTGTTCGACAACCTCAACCACGTCGTGCAGGAAGAGCCGTGGCTGGAGCGCGACCGAGCGATGATCGACATCCTCAAATCAGTGGGCATCGAGAAAGGCAAGCCGTACGCGCCCTCGGCCGAACTCAAGCAGGCGCAGGAGGCCGGTGTGAAGCTGGCGCAGCAATACCTGGGAAGCCTGTACGACGCTGGATTCGAGCCCTTCTACGAGGGCACGCACTGGACGCTGCCCACGCAACAGGACCTGGTGAAGGCCGCGCAGGAGGGCTTCACCGACCCGGACAGTTACCCGCTGGACCACCGCGCCCTGGCTTACACCTACGCTTTCATTGGCCTCAAGCGCTTGGGTGCGGGGCAGTTCTACACCATCGCGATCAAGGACAAGGACGGCAAGCCGTTCGACGGCGGCAAGACCTATCGCCTGCACGTGCCGGCCAACGCGCCGATCGACCAGTACTGGTCGGTGACTGCCTACGATCGTGAGACGCATGCACTGATCCGCAACGTCGACCGCGCCAGCCGCGCGTCGAACAACAGCGAGGTGCAGAAGAACCCGGATGGATCGGTTGACCTGTACATCGGAGCGAAGGCGCCCGAAGGCAAGCAAGCCAACTGGATTCCGGCCGACCCCAAGCGCGGATTCGAATTGATGTTCCGCGCCTATGGACCGACCAAGGCGTTCTTCGAGAAACAGTGGAAGCTGGAGGATGCGGCCGTGGTGGAATGAGGCTGCAGGCCTCGTACCGATGGGCGCTGCGGGCAGGTGAATCGACACCCTGCCCGCTTTGCCCCTAAGCTAGCGCCATGTCCGCGTCGCCCCATACCGCCGCTTCCCTGCTTCGCGCCAGCCTGTTCGTGCTGCTGGTGCTGGGCGCGCTGGTGCGGCCAACGCTCGACCTGTTGGGCAACCTTCACGGCGCCGAGCATGCAACGGCGGCCGATCACGGCCACTCGCTTGCCGACGACCTGAAAGATCCCGCCGGCGCGGATCACGCCAAGGTCCTGCACCAGCTGTTCCATCACGCCGACACCCACGCGGCGGCCAGCCTGTGGAACGAGTTGCACTGGGGCGCGACCCCCTCGCCGGCCAGCGTGAGCCTCAGGCTCGACGTGCGCTGGCGGCCTTCGCAGCAAGCATCGTCTCCGTTCCGCCCTCCGATCGCCTGACCAACGCGGCCGCTGTCGCGGCCTGATCGCGCTGGCTGCGTTTTCGCGGCCGGCTGCGCCGTTCGTCCTCTTTCCGGAGATTTCCCGTGATCCTGCGTCTTTCGTGGGTGCTGGCCTTGGCCGGCATCTGCGGCGGCGTGCCGTATGCGCACGCCGCCGAACCCCTGCGCTTGCAAGAAGCGCTCGCTCGCGCCCTGCAGGCCAACCCAACCCTCCTGGCCGAAAACGCCCGCCTGGAGGCGGTGCGCCACCGCGCCGTTCGCGAGGCCCTGCCTACGCCCTACGTCGTCGGTGCCGATCTCGAAAACTTCGCCGGCAACGGCAGCCTCAGCGGCGTTGATTCGGCCGAGACCACGCTGCGCATCGGCCGCGTGCTGGAACTGGGCGGGAAACGCGCCGCGCGCCAGGCTTTGGGCAGTGCCGAGGTCGACCAGCAAAGCCACGCGGCCGACCTTGCCTGGCGCGCGATCGCCAACGACACCGCGCTGCGCTTCATCCAGGTGGTCGCCGACCAGGAACACATCGCGCATGCCGACGAGCGGATTCGCCAGGCCGAGCGCGTCCGTCGCGAAGTCGCGCGCTGGGTGCTGGCCGCGCGCAACCCGGATTCGGACCTGCGCGCGGCGGAGATCGCCGTGGCCGAGGCCGAGCTGCAACGTGAGCAGGCCGGGCAGGCGTTGCTCGCCTCGCGGGCTCGGCTGGCCGCATCGTGGGGCGCACTGACCGCGGATTTCGAACGGGCCGTGGGCGATCTCGACGTCCTGCCGCCGCTGGAAGAATTCGACGTGCTCGCCGCGCGTCTGCCGGGCACGGTGCAGGGGCGAACCACTGCGTTGGAAGCGCGCGCGATCGAGGCACGGCGGCGCCTCGCCGTCGCCAGCGCCCGGCCGGATCTGGACGTCAGCCTGGGAATACGTCGCCTGCAAGCAAGCGACGACCAGGGTCTGGTGATGTCGGTGTCGCTGCCCTTGGGCAACCGCCGTCGCTCGGCGTACACGGTAGCCGAGGCCGATGCCGACCTCGCCTCCCTGCAGGCCCGCAGCGAGGCCACACGTATCGAACGCCGCCAACAGCTGTTCGAGCGCTACCAGGCGATGCAACAGGCGCAATCGGAAGTGACGGCCCTGCGACAACGCATGTTGCCCAAGGCCGAAGAAGCCGCGCGCCTGACCCGGCGTGGCTTCGAAGCCGGCCGTTTCTCCTTCCTGAGCCTGGCCCAGTCGGAGAAGACGCTGTTCGAACTGCGCGAACGCGCGGTCGAAGCCGCAGCCCGCTTCCACACCCTGCGGGTCGAGGTCGACGGCCTCACCGCCCCTGCACCGGACACCGCCCCATGAAACGCCATTCGTTTTTCCTGCTGTTGCCTTTGATCCTCGGCGCCTGCGACCGTGAACCTGCAGCCGGATCCCATGCCGCCGAGTCCGAACACACCGAAGCGGCGCCTGCCGAACGACGCACCACCATCGACCCGCAAATTGCCAAGGAGGCCGGCATTGTCGTCGAGGTTGCGGGCCCGGCGACGCTGCGCGACACGCTGCAACTGATGGGCACGATCACCGTCGATGCCAACCGCTTCGCCGCGGTCAAGGCGCGCTTTCCCGGCATCGTGCGCAGCGTGCCGGTGCAGGTGGGCCAGCAGGTGGCTGCCGGCACGACGCTGGCGGTCATCGAGGGCAACGAGAGCATGCGCAACTACGCGGTCACCGCGCCGTTTGCGGGCATCGTCAGCGCTCGCCACACCAACGTGGGCGACGTCGCCGCCGACAACACGCTCATCGAGGTGACCAACCTGGACGAAGTTACCGTCGACCTGCGCGCCGTCGGCAGCGATGCCGAGCGCCTGCTGGCCGGCCAGCCGGTCACGCTGCGCTCGGCGACTGGCGTCAGCGAGGCCGAAGCGAAGATCGACGCGCTGCTGCCCTTGGCCACGGCCGGCCAGAGCGTGGTCGCACGCATCCGCCTGGCCAATCCGGCAGGCAACTGGCGACCCGGCATGGCAGTGTCGGCCGAAGTGACCCTGGCCACTGCAAGGGTGCCGCTGGCGGTAAAGGCCATCGCGTTGCAGCGCCTGGACGAGGCCACCGTGGTGTTCACCCAGGACGGCAACAGCTACCAGGCGCAGCCGCTCGAACTCGGGCGCCGCGACGGCCAGTACGCCGAAGTGCTGGGCGGCCTGGCGGCGGGCGCGCGCTATGTGACCGAGCAGAGCTTCCTCATCCGCGCGGACATCGAAAAGTCCGCCGCCAGCCACGATCACTGAGGACAGGCCATGCTTGAGAAGATCATCCGGGCGTCCATCGCCCACCGATGGCTCGTCCTGCTGCTGGTGCTCGGTCTGTGCGGGCTGGGCGTCTGGAACTACAGCCGCCTGCCGATCGACGCGGTGCCCGACATCACCAACGTGCAGGTGCAGATCAACACCGAGGCACCCGGCTACTCGCCACTGGAGGCCGAACAGCGCGTCACCTTCCCGGTGGAAACGGCGCTGGCGGGCCTGCCCAGGCTGTCCTACACGCGTTCGCTGTCGCGCTACGGCTTGTCGCAGGTGACCGTGGTGTTCGAGGATGGCACGGACATCTACTTCGCCCGCCAACAGGTGGCCGAACGCCTGCAACAGGCCGCTTCGGCGCTGCCCAGCGGCCTGGAGCCCAGCCTCGGGCCCGTCGCCACCGGCCTGGGCGAAATCTTCATGTACACGCTGGAAGCCGAACCGGGCGCCGGGCAGGCATGGAACCTCACCCGCTTGCGCACGCTGCAGGACTGGGTGGTGCGGCCGCAGCTGCGCAACCTCAAAGGGGTCACCGAGGTCAACACGATCGGCGGCCACGTGCGTCAGCTCCACATCACCGCCGACCCCGCCAGGCTGCAGGCCTACGCGCTCACCTGGCAAGCGCTGCTCGACGCCGTAGCGCGCAACAACGCCAACGTTGGGGCCGGCTATATCGAGCGCGCCGGCGAGCAGCAGCTGATCCGCGTGCCCGGCCAGGTGGCCGACATCGCCGGTCTGCGCAAGATCGTGGTCGCCAACCGCGATGGCGTGCCGATCCGGGTCGGCGACGTGGCCGAGGTCGTCGAAGGGAGCGAACTGCGCACCGGAGCGGCGACCAAGAATGGCCAGGAAGTCGTGCTCGGCACCGTCTACATGCTGATCGGCGAGAACAGCCGGGCAGTGGCGCAACGCGCGGCCGCGAAACTCGACGAGATCAACCAAACACTGCCGGCGGGCGTGCATGCCTATCCGGTCTATGACCGCACCCAGCTGGTCGACCGCACCATCGACACCGTACGCAAGAACCTGCTCGAAGGCGCCTTGCTGGTCATCGTGGTGCTGTTCCTGCTGCTCGGCAACCTGCGTGCGGCGCTGATCACCGCCGCCGTGATTCCGCTGAGCCTGTTGTTGACGATCAGCGGCATGGTGCACAACCGGGTCTCGGCCAACCTGATGAGCCTGGGCGCGCTGGACTTCGGCCTGATCGTCGATGGCGCGGTGATCATCGTCGAAAACTGCCTGCGCCGCTTCGGCCAGCAGCAGCACCTGCTCGGCCGCCTGCTGACCAAGGACGAGCGCTTTGCGCTCGCCGCCAGCGCCAGTGCCGAAGTGATCAAGCCCAGCCTGTTCGGCTTGTTCATCATCGCCGCGGTGTACCTGCCGATCTTCGCCTTGAGCGGCGTCGAAGGAAAAATGTTCCACCCGATGGCGCTGACCGTGGTGATGGCGCTGACCGCCGCCATGGCCTTGTCGCTGACCTTCGTGCCGGCGGCGGTGGCGCAGTTCGTGACCGGCAAGGTGGCCGAGCAGGAAACCCGGCTGATGCGTGGCGTCAGCCGCCTGTATGCACCGTTGCTCGACAAGGCGCTACGCGCGCGCAAGCTGGTCGTCGTCGCGGCGGTGGTGCTGGTGCTCGGGGTGGGCTGGCTCGCCAGCCGGCTCGGGACCGAGTTCATCCCGCAACTGGATGAAGGCGACATCGCCCTGCACGCCCTGCGCATTCCCGGCACCAGCCTGACCCAGGCGATCGGCATGCAGCGGCAACTGGAGCGACGGATCAAGCAGTTCCCCGAGGTCGAGCAGGTCGTGGCGAAGATCGGCACGGCCGAGATTGCCACCGACCCGATGCCGCCGTCGGTGGCCGACGTCTTTGTGATGCTCAAGGATCGCGCGCAGTGGCCGGATCCGCGCAAGCCGAAGGCGGCGCTGGTGGCCGAGCTGGAACACGCGGTACGCGCGATCCCCGGCAGCAACTACGAGTTCACCCAGCCGGTACAGATGCGCATGAACGAACTGATCGCCGGTGTACGCGCGGAGGTTGCGATCAAGGTCTACGGTGACGACCTGGCGCGATTGGAAGCCATCGGCAGGCAGGTGGAGCGGGTCGCAGGACGCATCGACGGTAGTGCCGATGTAAAGCTGGAGGCGTTGACGGGCTTGCCTTTGATGACGCTCACCCCGGACCTGGATGCCCTCGCCCGCCACGGTGTGTCGATCGACGACGTGCAACGGACGATTTCGGTGGCGATGGGCGGCGAAGTCGCCGGCCAGGTATTCGAAGGCGACCGCCGCTTCGACATCGTCGTGCGCCTGCCCGACGTGATGCGGCAGGACCCGCGCACGCTCGCCGCGCTGCCGATCGCCGTTTCGGCCGACGGTGCGGGGGTGCGCTATGTGCCGCTGGGCCAGTTGGCGAAGATGGAGGTCGCGCCTGGTCCCAACCAGGTCAGTCGCGAGAACGGAAAGCGGCGCGTGGTCGTCACCAGCAACGTACGCGGCCGCGATCTGGGCTCGTTCGTGGCCGAGCTGCGTCAGCGCGTGGGGGACGAGGTGAAGCTGCCGGAAGGCTATTGGGTCGAGTATGGCGGCACGTTCGAACAGCTGATCTCGGCGAGCCGGCGTTTGTCAGTGGTGGTGCCGGTGGTGCTGGTGATGATCTTTGGATTGCTGTTCATGGCGTTCGGGTCTGGCAAGGATGCCGCGATCGTTTTCAGCGGCGTGCCGCTGGCGTTGACCGGTGGGGTGCTGGCGTTGGCCTTGCGCGGGATTCCGTTGTCGATTTCAGCTGGAGTGGGGTTTATCGCGCTGTCCGGTGTGGCGGTGCTCAATGGCTTGGTGATGATCAGCTTTATCGGCAATTTGCGCGATCAGGGAGTGCCGTTGTCATCAGCGGTGCGCGAGGGTGCGCTTGGACGGTTGCGGCCGGTGTTGATGACGGCGCTGGTGGCCGGTCTTGGGTTTCTGCCTATGGCGGTTAACGTGGGGGCTGGGGCTGAGGTGCAGAGGCCGTTGGCTACTGTGGTCATTGGCGGCATCTTGTCTTCTACTTTGCTTACTTTGTTGGTGTTGCCGGGGCTTTATCGGTTGGTGCATCGGGATAGCAGTGTGCTGGGTATTCGTTGAGCGTTCGGACTCTTTGTTTTTACGTGCGGCGTTCGGGGCCGGGTCCATGCCCCGGGGGACGCCAAGTACTGCATCCATGCGGGGCTCGTATGGGCGACGTCGTGTCGCCCAACGCCCCCGGGGCATGGACCCGGCCCCGAACACCCGATAGAAGGTCGCAGGGTGTGTGGGAGAGCGCCCTCATCCGCCCCGGTCGGGGCACCTTCTCCCGCAAGCGAGAGAAGGAACTGCACAGATTTCCGCGAGCAGAATTCAATCGCCGACAGCGCACGCTTTCCTTCTCCCGCTTGCGGGAGAAGGTGCCCCGACAGGGCCGGATGAGGGCGCCTCTTCTCAAAGATTGTAGAAATCCATCGGGTGGCCGGGGGCAGGCCCCTTTCGGGACAATCGGCGACATGGATGTCGCTGATTAGCCTACATGGACGTATTCACGGCGTGTCCCGAAAGGGGCCTGCCCCCGGCCGCCGCAGATAAAAAACAAAAAGCCCAGCTTCCGCCGGGCTTCTTGCGCATCACACCAGGAAACTTACGCCGCCACGGTATCAGCGACTTCCTGATAGTCCTGGATCTGATCGAAGTTCATATAACGATAGATCTCGGCACCCTTGCTGTTGAGTACCCCGATAGCCGCCATGTACTCCGCCTTGGTCGGAATCTTCCCCAACCGCGAGCAGATCGCCGCCAACTCCGCCGAGCCCAGGTAGACGTTGGTATTGCGACCCAACCGATTCGGGAAGTTACGCGTCGAAGTCGAAAACACCGTCGCACCCTCACGCGCCTGCGCCTGATTACCCATGCACAGCGAGCAGCCCGGCATTTCCATGCGCGCACCGGCGGTGCCGAAGGTGCCGTAGTGGCCTTCCTTGGTCAGCTCCGAGGCGTCCATCTTGGTCGGCGGCGCGACCCACAGACGGGTCGGAATGTCGCGCTTGCCTTCCAGCAGCTTCGCAGCCGCACGGAAATGACCAATGTTGGTCATGCAGGAACCAATGAACACTTCGTCGATCTGCGCGCCAGACACCTCGGACAGCGTCTTCACGTCGTCCGGATCGTTCGGGCAGGCCACGATCGGCTCGTGGATGTCGGCCAGGTCGATCTCGATGACCGCCGCGTACTCGGCGTCGGCATCGGGCTCCAGCAGCTGCGGGTTGGCCAGCCACTCTTCCATCTTCTTGATGCGCCGCGCCAGGGTGCGGGCATCGGCATAGCCTTCGGCAATCATCCACTTCAGCAGCGTGATATTGCTGTTGAGGTATTCGATGATCGGTTCCTTGTTGAGATGCACGGTGCAACCGGCCGCCGAACGCTCGGCCGAGGCATCGGACAGCTCGAACGCTTGCTCGACCTTCAACTCCGGCAAACCTTCGATCTCGAGGATGCGGCCAGAGAAGATGTTCTTCTTGCCCTGCTTGGCCACGGTCAGCAGGCCCTGCTTGATCGCGTACAACGGAATCGCGTTGACCAGGTCGCGCAGGGTCACGCCCGGCTGCATCTGGCCCTTGAAGCGCACCAGCACCGACTCGGGCATGTCCAGCGGCATCACGCCAGTCGCCGCGGCGAAGGCCACCAGACCCGAACCGGCCGGGAACGAGATGCCGATCGGGAAGCGGGTGTGCGAGTCGCCGCCGGTGCCGACGGTGTCAGGCAGCAGCATGCGGTTGAGCCAGCTGTGGATCACGCCGTCGCCTGGGCGCAGCGACACGCCACCGCGGGTGGAGATGAACTCCGGCAGGGTGTGGTGGGTCTTGACGTCGACCGGCTTCGGGTACGCGGCGGTGTGGCAGAACGACTGCATCACCAGGTCGGCCGAGAAGCCCAGGCAGGCCAGGTCCTTCAGCTCGTCGCGGGTCATCGGGCCGGTGGTGTCCTGCGAGCCGACCGAGGTCATC
>Ga0160434_100431_pt1 | contig 12020 bp, 9 predicted proteins | sample HID1973I_E0MG_FD_108273 | JGI IMG/M metagenome (GOLD analysis project Ga0160434, IMG submission 108273) | Enriched mosquito-associated microbial communities from UW Madison campus, WI, USA - HID1973I_E0 MG | ecosystem: Host-associated > Arthropoda: Insects > Digestive system > Unclassified ...
CATCACCCACAGCGATGACCCCGGCCGCATTGGCGCGGCGTACCACTACGTGCACGCCATCCTCGTGGCGGGCATCATCGTGACCGCCGTGGGCAACGACCTGGTGCTCGCCCATCCGCACGGACGGCCGCTGCCCGCGCAGACCGCCGTGCTGCTGGCCGGCCCGGCGATCTACCTGCTCGGCAGCGCGATCTACAAGCGCGTCGTCTATGGCCACGCCCCGCGCTCGCATGTGGCCGGCGTGGTCGCCCTGGCCTTCCTGGGCGCGCTGGCCCCGCGCCTGGACCTGCTGATGATGGGCTGGGCGACCACCGCCGTGGTGGTGGCGATCGGGCTGGCGGAGATGCGCGGCCTCAAGCGGCGCAGTGTGCCGGACGTGATATAGCTGTTGGCGTGACCGCGCCGGGGTTGCCGGTGCCGGCCTGCGCTGCAATAAGACCGCTTCCGCTCGAATCTTCGTTGTCGATTCCAGGCATTGCCAGTCGCTGCCAGGACTGCGGTGCGTGGGCCCAGCTCGTCCAACCAAGGAGACCGTCATGCCCTGCTCGAAGCCCGTTGCTTCCTGGCTCGCCGCCTTGCTGCTCGCTGTCCTGCCGCTCGCCGACGCCACGGCTGGCGTGCAACCCTTCCCGGCCGGCTTTCACACCAGCCAGGTACCGGTGACCGGCGGCACCCAGTATGTTCGCGTCGGCGGCAAAGGACCGGCCGTGGTCCTGCTGCACGGCTTTGGCGATACCGGCGATATGTGGGCGCCGTTGGCAGCGCGCTTGGCCAAGGACCACCTGGTCATCGTGCCCGACCTGCGCGGCATGGGCCTGTCCTCGCATCCGGAGGACGGCTACGAAAAGATGGCGCAGGCCCGCGATCTGGTCAGCATTCTCGATAGCTTGAAAGTCGGCAAGGTGCAATTGGTGACCCACGACATCGGCAACATGGTTGGCTATGCGCTGGCGGCGCAGTATCCCGACCGGGTGACGCGCTGGGTCGTGATGGATGCGCCCCTGCCCGGTTTGGGCACCTGGGAAGCACAGCTGACCAATCCCAAGGTCTGGCATTTCAACTTTCGCGGCCCTGATGTGGAACGGCTGGTGGCCGGTCGCGAGCGGATCTTGCTGGATCGGTTCTATAACGACTTGGGCGCGAACCCCGCCGGCATCGATGAGCAGACGCGCCAACACTACGCCGAGCTCTATGCGCGTCCGGGCGCCATGCACAACGCGTTGGGCGGGCAGTTCGCCGCGTTCGCGCGAGATGCCGAGGAAAACAAGGCGAGCTTCGCCAAGCACGGCAAGCTTGATATTCCCGTACTCGCCATTGGTGGCGACCATTCGTACGGGACGAATATGAAAACCGAACTGGAGTACGTGGCGACCAACGTTGATGGTGCGGTGATCAAGGACTCCGGTCACTGGATCATGGAAGAGCAGCCGCAGCAGGCGATTGACCTGATCGTGCCGTTTCTCAACCGGCATTGACCGGCGCCTGGTCCCTCGCCGGATCGAGACGCGGTCACGCCGGCCTTCGGGCCGGGACGATCTCCATAGCCGGGTCATGCCCAATTGATCAATATTCGATCGCAAACCGAAGTGATTCCTCGGAGTTGCCACGCCTGACACTAGAATCCATCGTCCCCCTTTTATTCAGAAACACATACCTTTCTGCCAGCTCGAAGAATTGCAACTTTGGCCACGGCATGCGCGGAACTTCGTCGAGGGAACTAATGACCGAGAGCACTATGAATGCCGCACTTCGCCAACTCGAGACAGTCGAGGCGAACCTTGTGAAAGCGGAACGCTTGCTTGACGCAATTGACGGAACAATTCCCAAAGGCGTTGTGTTCGGCAGCAATCCTGACTACGAAAGCAATTGCCATCACTTTTACGCACTCTATGAAGCCCTTCCCAAGATCAAGGGATGGAAGCCGGACATCCTACTTGTGGATCTGGATGAGATTGCACAAAACCGCCTAGATGCCCAAGAAGTTGGTGAGATCGGCCTCATCATCTCCGTAGAGCGTTCGATCGAGGAACCCTCGAGAACACTACGCCAGTATCGCCTGAGGTTCGACCAGATGCGGCGTGAGCTTGTGCGCGACGCATTGCAAGAACTCATCACGGCCGCGGACGAATCCATCCGTCTCCTTTCGCAGCTGCCAGAGCCTACCGAGAGACACCTCGAAATCTCCCACGAACAGTTCGAGGCATTGAAGCAAGGTCTCGCTCAGATCAACGTACTAATGGGCAGCAGCATGTCCAAGCCATCACGGTGGGGAGATCTGAGTCGCCACATCCACTTCGGTCTCTACGGAGACCTTCAGGACATCATTGCGTACGACTGGCCCGCGGTAAGAGCTGGACTTCAGAAGTCGATGTATGGCGACAACGAGCCAATACCTGTTGGCATCGAAGATCTTGAATTCCTGACTAATGCTAAGCCGAGGGGAGCTGTCGCTACGAAATTGAAATGGGAAAGTCTGACCGAGGAGCAATTCGAGCGACTAATATTCGCACTTGTTGCCAGCGAGCCGGGTTACGAAAACGCGGCTTGGTTGACCAAGACGGAGGCACCAGACAGAGGACGCGATGTATCTGTGCATCGCGTGCAATCAGATTCACTTGGTGGAACCTTGCGGCAAAGAGTCATCATCCAATGCAAACACTGGCTCAGAAGAAGCGTTGGGATCGCCGAAATTGCCACACTGCGAGAGCAAATGAAGACTTGGGAGCCTCCACGCGTCGACGTCCATGTAATTGCAACATCTGGACGTTTCACAAGTGACGCCATTCTGGCCGTGGAAAAACACAACCACTCTGACAGCGCACTGCGAATTGAGATGTGGCCCGAAAGTCACCTAGAGTTACTACTTGCAGCGCGCCCTTCCCTCATCGCCGAGTTTGGCCTGAGATGAATAATCTAGCGCACGCCAAGCGCCCAGACTCAGATAAAAAGTACTACTTGGCTGCATTGACCAGCAGAAAAGTAACCGCGACACGATGGGGCTGCTTAACAATGTCGCTCTTTCGAGCGTGCGCTCCATTGGCCACGCTACCAGACCACTAGATCAAATGAAGCGAGCCAGAGGACTTTTGAACCTGGTCATAGCATCGTCCGGCATCGCGTTACGACGAGGAGCGCTGCAGGACGGCGATGTCCAGCTCGGCGCCAACACATCGGGAGTAATCTTCCGGATCCGAGGCGACCACTCCTAAAGGCGAACATGAAGATCGAGCTGGAGTCCGTCGCTTCGAAAGTCGACGGGGCCGTCAACAAAGACTCCGGTCACCAGCCAAGCACCGACCCTACACGAGCATGCTGCCGGACCGACGACGGCTAGGCTCGCGGCGTTTGACACCCCGCCATTACCTGACTAAAGTCAGGCAATGGACGAGAAGCAGATCTCGCAGGTCCGCCAATTCAACCGCGCCGTGACCCAGCGGATCGGCGCGCTCGGCGACGACTACCTGGCCAGCGGACGCCCGCTGGGGGAAGCGCGCCTGCTCTACGAGATCGGCCGCGACGGGGCTACCGTGCGCGACCTGCGAGCACGACTGGCGCTGGATTCGGGTTACTTGAGCCGGATGTTGCGCGCGCTGGAACAGCAGGCGCTCGTGACCGCCCAGCCGGACGCCAGCGACGCGCGTGTGCGCAGGGTGAGTCTGACCGCGAAGGGCAGGAAGGCCTGGGCGGCGCTGGATGGCCGATCGAAGGACATGGCTGCTTCGCTGCTGGCGCCGCTCGGAACCTCGCAGCGCACGCGCCTGCTTGCCGCAATGGCGGAGGTGGAGCGATTCCTGCGCGCGTCGGCGGTGGTGATCGAGATCGAGGACCCTGCGAGTCCGGAAGCTCAGGTTTGCCTGCAGGCGTACTTCCAGGAACTGCAGGAGCGCTTCGACGAAGGCTTTGATCCCGCGCTCACTATCTCCGCCAACCCGGAAGAGCTGGTACCGCCTGCAGGATGGTTTCTCATGGCGCGACTGGATGGCGCGCCGGTGGGCTGCGGCGCGCTCAAGATCAAGGACGGCATCGGCGAGATAAAGCGTATGTGGGTGTCGCGCGAAGCGCGTGGGCTGGGTATCGCGCAACGCCTGCTGGAGGCGCTCGAAGCGCGGGCCCAGGCGGCGGGCGTAGACACGCTGCGCCTGGACACCCACCGCAGCCTCACCGAAGCGCGCGCGCTCTACCTGCGCAACGGCTATGCGGAGATTGCTGCGTACAACAGCAATCCTTACGCGGGCTATTGGTTCGAGAAGCGGGACTTGCTGGGACGGGCCTGAGCGCCGTCACCCTGCTGCCGGCGACGCCGACTTACTCCCACTCAATCGTCGCCGGCGGCTTGCCCGAGATGTCATACACCACCCGCGACACGCCTCGCAGCTCATTGATGATCCGGTTGCTCACCGTGCCCAGGAACTCATACGGCAGGTGCGCCCAGTGCGCGGTCATGAAGTCGATGGTTTCCACCGCGCGCAGCGCGATCACCCACTCGTAAGCGCGCGCGTCGCCCACCACGCCCACTGACTTCACCGGCAGAAACACCGCGAACGCCTGGCTGGTCTTGTCGTACAGATCGGCCTTGCGCAGTTCGTCGATGAAGATCGCATCGGCCTTGGCCAGCAGTTCGGCATACTCCGGCTTGACCTCGCCGAGGATGCGCACGCCCAGGCCCGGGCCCGGGAACGGATGGCGGTAGACCATGCTGCGCGGCAGGCCGAGCTCGACGCCCAGGCGCCGCACTTCGTCCTTGAACAGTTCGCGCAACGGCTCCACCAGGCCCAGCTTCATGTGCTCGGGCAGGCCGCCGACATTGTGGTGGCTCTTGATCACGTGGGCCTTGCCGGTCTTGCTGCCGGCCGACTCGATGACGTCCGGGTAGATGGTGCCCTGCGCCAGCCACTTGGCATTGCTCAACTTGCCCGACTCTTCCTCGAAGATGGCGACGAACAGGTTGCCGATGATCTTGCGCTTGGCCTCCGGGTCGCTGACGCCTTCCAGCGCCTTGAAATAACGATCGGCCGCATTCACGCGCACGACCTTGACGCCCATGTGCTCGGCGAACATCGCCATCACCTGGTCGCCTTCCTGCCAGCGCAGCAGGCCGGTGTCGACGAACACGCAGGTGAGCTTGTCGCCGATTGCCTTGTGCAGCAGCGCGGCAACCACCGACGAGTCCACGCCGCCGGACAGGCCGAGGATCACCTCGTCCGAGCCGACCATCTCGCGCACGCGCGCCACCTGGTCTTCGATGATGTTGGCCGCGGTCCACAAGGTCTGGCAACCGCAGACATCGACCACGAAGCGGCGCAGCAGCGTCTGGCCCTGCAGGGTGTGGGTGACTTCGGGATGGAACTGCACGCCGTACCAGCGCTTGGCCTCGTTGGCGAAGGCAGCGACCGGGATGCGGTCGGTCACGGCGGTGATGGTGAAGCCCGGAGGCGCCTGCGACACGTGGTCGCCATGGCTCATCCACACGTTCAGGCGCGGCGCGCCGCCGTGGTCGCTGAGGCCGGAGAACAGGGCGTCGGGCGCGACGACTTCGACTTCGGCGTGGCCGAACTCACGCTGGTCCGCCGCTTCGGTGGCGCCGCCGAGCTGCGCAGCCATGGTCTGCATGCCGTAGCAGATGCCCAGCAGCGGCAGGCCGGAATCGAAGACCTGCTGCGGCGCGGCGGGCGCGCCCGGCAGCGTGGTCGATTCGGGGCCGCCGGACAGGATGATGCCCTTGGCGCCAAAGCCGGCGATCTCGGCCGGGTCGTGGTCCCACGCCCAGATTTCGCAGTAGACACCCAGCTCGCGGATGCGGCGGGCGATCAGCTGCGTGTACTGCGCGCCGAAATCGAGGATGAGGATCTTGTCGGTATGGATGTTGGTCATGGGGCCGGAAACTTGGAGCGGAAATGGACAATCACTGCGACGCATATGAAAAGAGGGACACGGTAGCCGTCTCCCTCTCTCATCAACCGGCTCAACCCGCCCGGTAGTTCGGCGGTTCCTTGGTGATCTGCACGTCGTGGACGTGGCTCTCGCGCTGGCCGGCGCCGGTGATCTTGACGAACTTCGGCTTGCTGCGCATGTCTTCGATGGTGGCGCAGCCGACGTAGCCCATGGTCGCGCGCAGGCCACCCACCAGCTGGTGGACGATGCTGCTGACCGGGCCGCGATACGGCACGCGGCCTTCGATGCCTTCGGGGACCAGCTTGTCGGCGTCGGAGGCGTCCTGGAAGTAGCGGTCCTTGGACCCCTTCTCCATCGCCGCCAACGAGCCCATGCCGCGGTAGCTCTTGTAGCTGCGGCCCTGGAACAGCTCGACTTCGCCCGGTGCTTCCTCGGTGCCGGCGAACAGGCCGCCGATCATCACCGTCGATGCGCCGGCGGCCAGTGCCTTGCCGATGTCGCCCGAGTAACGGATGCCGCCATCGGCGATCAGCGGAATACGGTCCTGCAGCGCTTCGGCCACCATGTCCACCGCGGTCACCTGCGGCACGCCGACACCGGCGACCACGCGCGTGGTGCAGATCGAGCCTGGGCCGACGCCGACCTTGACCGCATCGGCACCGGCATCCATCAGCGCCAGCGCGGCATCGCCGGTGACGATGTTGCCGCCGATCACCTGCAACTGCGGGAAATGTTTCTTCGCCCAGGCCACGCGGTCGAGCACGCCCTGCGAATGGCCGTGCGCGGTGTCGACGATGATCACGTCCACACCGGCAGCGGCCAGCGCCTCGATGCGGCGCTCGGTGTCGCCACCCACGCCGACCGCGGCGCCGACCAGCAGGCGCGTGGCCAGGTCCTTGGCGGCGTTCGGGTAGTCGGACTTCTTCTGGATGTCCTTGACCGTGATCAGGCCACGCAGGTCGAAGTTGTCGTTGACCACCAGCACCTTTTCGATGCGGTTGCGGTGCAGCAGCTTGAGCACTTCCTCGGAAGGCGCGCCTTCGTTGACCGTGATCAGGCGATCCTTCTTGGTCATGATGTGGCGGACCGGATCGTCCAGCTCGGTCTCGAAGCGCATGTCGCGGTGGGTCACGATGCCGACCAGCTGGCCGCCATCAACCACCGGCACGCCGGAGATGTTGCGCGCGCGGGTCAGCGCGAGCACGTCGCGGATGCTGGTCTCCGGCCCGACGGTGATCGGGTCGCGGATCACGCCGGATTCGTACTTCTTGACCGTGGCCACTTCGGCGGCCTGCTGCTCCACGCTGAGGTTCTTGTGGATGATGCCGATGCCGCCGAGCTGGGCCATGGCGATGGCCAGGCGGGCTTCGGTCACCGTATCCATGGCTGCCGAGACGATCGGCAGTTTCAGCCGCAGGTCGCGCGTCAGCCGGGTTTCCAGGCTGACGTCCTTGGGCAGGACGGTCGAGTGGGCGGGGACGAGCGAAACGTCGTCGTACGTAAGAGCTTCAGCCTGGATGCGCAGCATCGGCGGACCCGAGTGTTCAAGGAGAAGCGCGACATTTTACCCTGAAATCGGCCCCGTTGACAGCGGCCGGCACTTCGCCCACGCAATGCAGCGTCATGCCGACGGTGCCAGGCCGTGGCCGGCGGCAGCGATTCAGCCGGCCGCTTCGACCGCTTCGAGGGTGTTCTGCATCAGGGTCGCCACGGTCATCGGCCCTACCCCGCCCGGCACCGGGGTGATCCAGCTGGCGCGGCGCGAGGCCGCCTCGAAGCCGACATCGCCGACCAGGCGGCCGTCGTCCAGGCGGTTGATGCCCACGTCCACCACCACCGCGCCCGGCTTGACCCATTCGCCCGGAATCAGGCCCGGCCGGCCCACCGCGACCACCAGGATATCGGCGTTGCGCACGGCCGCTTCGAGTACGTCCGGCGGGGTGAACTTGTGGCAGCTGGTGACCGTGCAGCCGGCGATCAGCAGCTCCAGCCCCATCGGCCGGCCCACATGGTTGCTGACCCCGACGATAGTCGCGTTGCGGCCGCGCACCGGCTGGTCGGTGTGGCTGAGCAGGGTCACGATGCCGCGCGGCGTGCACGGGCGCAGGCCGAATTCGCGCAGCGCCAGGTGGCCGACGTTCTGCGGGTGGAAGCCGTCCACGTCCTTGCGCGGGTCGATGCGCTGGATCAGCCGGTGCGAGTCCGGGATGCCCGGCAGCGGCAGCTGGATCAGGATGCCGTGGATCTTCGGGTCGGCATTGAGCTGGTCAATCAGCGCGCTGAGTTCCGCTTCGCTGGTGCCGGCCGGCAGGTCGTAGTCGAACGCTTCGATGCCGACTTTCTCCGCAGCGCGGCGCTTGTTGCGCACGTACACCGCCGAGGCCGGATCGCCGCCCACCAGTACCACCGCCAGGCCGGGCCGCGGCTTGCCGGCGGCGATGCGGGCGTCGACCCGGGCCTTGAGCTCGTCCAGCAGCTCTTCGGCAATGCGCCGCCCGTCGAGGATGCGGGCCGGGAAGTCGGTGGCGGACGCGGAGTCGGTCATGGGCGGCGGTGTAAAGTCGGGGCCCGCTATTGTCCCCGATTCCGCCATGAACGACACGACCGCCCTCGAAGCCGCCGCCTTCCGCCGCCTGCTGCGTCATTTGAACCAGGAGCGCGCCGATGTGCAGAACATCGACCTGATGATCCTGGCCGGGTTCTGCCGCAACTGCCTGGCCGACTGGTATCGCGAGGCGGCGCTGGACAGCGGCCAGGACATGGACAAGGCGCAGGCACGCGAAGCGATCTACGGCATGCCGTTCGAGCAATGGAAGGCGCAACACCAGCGCGAGGCCACGGCCGAACAACTCGCCGCGTTTGCGCAGGCCCAGGTGCACACGCCCAAGGCCTGAGGCGCTCAGCCGGTCGGCCGGTCCTCGGCGGCGTCCGCCGGCACTTGTTCCGGGTTGAGCGTGCGGCTGCGCCGCTTCGGCGGCGTGAACGGGGTTGGCTTGGGCACGCCCGGCTGGTTGCCGTACATCATCCGCGCGCCAGCCAGCAGGTTGCCGCCGGCCATCTCCAGCTCGAAGCGCTCGGCATCGCGCCGGCGGATCTCCTCGGCGATCCGCGCGGCATCGTCGGCGGTCACGCCCAGTTCCACCAACGCCGCGCTGCCGAACTGCACGGCCGACTCGAAGGTCTCGCGGATCTGGTAGTCGACGCCGGCGTGGATCAGGCCCAGCGAATGTTCGCGATCGTAGGAGCGCACCAGCAGCCGCGCCTGCGGGAATTCATCGCGCACCAGCTCGACGATGCGGTCGGTGGATTCCTTGCGATCGGTGCATACCGCGATCGCACGTGCGGTACCGGCGCCGGAGGCGCGCAGTACATCGAGCCGGGTACCGTCGCCGTAGTAGATCTTGAAGCCGAACTCCTCGGCGCTGCGGATCATCTCGATGTCGTTGTCGATGATGGTCACGTCGAGGTCGCGCGCCAGCAGCGACTGGCTGGCGACCTGGCCGAAGCGGCCAAAGCCGATGATCAGCACGCTGGCAGTCTGCCCGCCGGCCGCTTCCACCCCTTCCAGAGAAGGCGCCAGCGCCGGCGTGAGGCGCCGCTGCAGCAGCACGAACAACGGCGTCAACGCCATCGACAACACGACGATCGCGGTGAGGCTGGCGTTGACCCGCGCTTCGATCACGCCCGCGGCCGCGGCCGCGGAGAACAGCACGAATGCGAACTCGCCGCCTTGCGCCATCAGCACGCCGCGGTCGATCGCCTGGCGATGGTCGCTGCCGTTGACGCGCGCCACCAGGTAGATGCACAGCGCCTTGCCCAGCATCAAGGTCAGCACGCCGAGCACGATGAAGCGCCAGTCCTGCGCCACCACCGACAGGTCCAACGCCATGCCCACGCCTAGGAAGAACAGGCCGAGCAGGATGCCGCGGAACGGCTCGATGTCCGCTTCGATCTGGTGCCGGAACGTGGACTCGGACAACAGCACGCCAGCCAGGAACGCGCCCATCGCCATCGACAAACCGCCGAGCTGCATCAACAACGCCGCACCGAGCACCACCAGCAGCGCGGCAGCGGTCATGACTTCGCGCGCGCCGGCCTGCGCCAGCACCCGGAAGAACGGATTGAGCAGCCAGCGCCCCGCCGCCAGCAGACCGACGAAGTAGGCCGCGCCAATGCCGATTGCCTTCCAGCGTTCGGCCGAGCCCACCTCCATCCCGGCCGGGGCCATCAGCGCAACGACCGCCAGCAGCGGCACGATCAGCAAATCCTCGAACAGCAGGATGGAAACGATCTTCTGTCCACCCGGCAAGGTGAGATCGCCGCGCTCGGCCAGCAGCTGCATCACCACCGCGGTGGAGGTCAGCACGAAGCCGGCCGCGCCGATGAAGGCCACGGGCAATTGCAGGCCGAGTACCGTGATGCCCAGCAAGGTCAGGCCGGCACCGCAGGCGACAATCTGCAAGGTGCCCAGGCCGAAGATTTCCCGCCGCAAACTCCACAGGTGCGACGGTCGCATCTCCAACCCGATGACGAACAGGAACATCACCACGCCCAGCTCGGCGACATGCAGGATCGCCTGCGGGTCCTTGAACCATCCCAGCCCGAACGGCCCGATGGCCAGGCCGGCGGCCAGGTAGCCGAGCACCGAGCCCAGGCCGAGGCGACGGAAAATCGGGATGGCCACGACCGCCGCGCCAAGCAGCGCGACGACATTGACCAGCTGGTTGGTATCGGTGGGGGCGCTCATGCACCGATTCTAGCCCGAGCTTGCCCGAAGGCAGCCTTGCCCTTGCGCAGCGGCCGCAAAGAAAAAGGCGACGCTTGCGCGTCGCCTCGTTCGCAGCACCCGCTAGCCTTGCGGCTCAGGCGGGGCGTTGTTCCAGCGCCGCGCGCAACGCTTCGCGCGCGGGGCCACGCAGCTTCTCGTGTTCGAGCGCGAAATGGATCGTCGCCTCGATCAGCCCCAGGTGCCCGCCGCAGTCGAAGCGACGGCCTTCGAAGCGATAGGCATCGACCTGCTCGAGCGGCAGCAGTTCGGCGATCGCGTCGGTCAGCTGGATCTCGCCGCCGGCACCCGGCTTGACGTTCTCCAGCAGGTCGAAGATGCGCGGGCTGAGCACATAGCGGCCGACCACGGCCAGGTTGCTCGGCGCCACTTCCGGCTTGGGCTTCTCGACGATGGCGTTGATGCGGCCACGGCGGCCGTCGAACGCATCGGTGGCGACGATGCCGTAGCTGGCGGTCTTGTCGTGCGGCACGTCTTCCACGGCGATCACGCTGCCGCCGGTGGATTGCGCCACATCAGCCATCTGCTTCAGCGCGCCGGGGCCGCGGTTCCACATCAGGTCGTCGGGCAGCAGCACGGCAAAGGGCTCGTCGCCGATGATCGGCTTGGCGCACAGCACCGCGTGGCCCAGGCCCAACGCTTCGGTCTGGGTGACGAACACCGCGCGCACGCCGCTCGGCAGCACGTGGCGCACCAGTTCCAGTTGCTCGGTCTTGCCGGCGCGCTCGAGCTTCTGCTCCAGCTCGTAGGCCTTGTCGAAATAATCGGCCACCGCGTGCTTGTAGCGGTTGGTGACGAACACCAGGGTGTCGCAACCGGCCTCGATGGCCTCGTCGACCGCGTACTGGATCAGCGGCCGGTCAATGATCGGCAACATTTCCTTGGGAACCGTCTTGGTCGCCGGCAAAAACCGGGTGCCGAGACCAGCCACCGGGAAGACGGCCTTGCGGATGCGGCTGTTCATCAAATTCTTCTGACCTCGCGTGCGGGGAAAGGAACAACAGTGGCCGAGCGCTCGCTTTCCTTGTCGCGCGCCGCCGAGAAGTCCGGCATGAAGTTGCCGAGGATCGCCTCCATGGCGTCGGTGTCGTAACGGTCCACGGCTTCGCGCAACCGCGCCACGTACTGCAGCACCTGCTCCTGCGGGAAGGCGCGGGCATCGGCCTCGAGGATCTTCGGGTGCAGCGTCGGGCGGTAGTTCTCGTCGGCGTAGAACAGGGTCTCGTGCAGCTTCTCGCCCGGGCGCAGGCCGGTGTAGACGATGGCGATGTCCTGCCCCGGCTGCTTGCCGGCCAGGCGGATCATCTGCTCGGCGAGCACGCGGATCGGCACCGGCTCGCCC
>Ga0160434_100434_pt1 | contig 11970 bp, 5 predicted proteins | sample HID1973I_E0MG_FD_108273 | JGI IMG/M metagenome (GOLD analysis project Ga0160434, IMG submission 108273) | Enriched mosquito-associated microbial communities from UW Madison campus, WI, USA - HID1973I_E0 MG | ecosystem: Host-associated > Arthropoda: Insects > Digestive system > Unclassified ...
CGAGTCCCCTAGGGAGCGCCAGATAACGCAAAAGCCCCGCGAAAGCGGGGCTTTTGCGTTATCTGGCGCGCGAAGCCTGCGCAGCAGGCTTCGCCCCCAACCTCCGCGAAGCGGAGGTTGGGGGCCCGGCGCCCACCTCGCCTAGCCCCCGCGCCTTCGGCGCGCCCCCCTTAACAAAGGGGGGCTCTTCACCAGATGGCTCAGCGGCGACGACGCCAGCCGTCCTTCTCCCGCTGGCGGGAGCAAGGTGCCCCGACAGGGGCGGATGAGGGCGCTCTCCCCAAAAGATTGCACACATCTATCGGGTGTCCGGGGGCAGGCCCTTTCCGGGACCGTTGGCGACATGGATGTCGCCAATGAGCCCCCAGGGATGGGTTCACGGCGTGTCCCGGAAAGGGCCTGCCCCCGGACACCGCACGCAAGAACGGACCAACCGCTCTACGCGACCAACCGCCCATCAACAAACCGCAGCCGCTTGGATTTGCCAGCCTTCAAGTCGAAGGCCAGTACCTGATCGCCATAAACGACCTCGTACCGCCCACCCTTATCACTGCGCAACGTAGCCTCAGCCAGCACCCCCGCCGACCAACGCACGTCGACCCCGGCCGCACCACGCACCCGCAACCCACGCACCTCGCCATCAGCCCAAGCCTTCGGCAAAGCAGGCAGCAGGAACACACTGCCGCCCCAACTCTGCAACAGCATCTCGGTAATCCCCGCGGTCCCACCGAAATTGCCGTCGATCTGGAACGGCGGGCAGGAATCGAACAGGTTCGGATACGTCCGCTCAGGCGACAGCAGCAACGCCAGGATGCGATGCGCATGCTCGCCATCGCGCAACCGCGCCCACAGGTTCATACGCCACCCAATCCCCCACCCTGTCGCCCGATCCCCACGAATCTCCAGCGACCGCTGCGCCGCGCGCGCCAGTTCCGGCGTATCGCGCACGTTGATCTGGCTCGACGGATGCAACGCATACAGATGCGACACATGCCGGTGATGGATCTCCGGCGCCTCCATATCCCAATCGGCCTGCCACTCCTGCAACTGACCCGCCTTGCCGATCCGGTGCGGTGGCAATTGCTGGCGCAACGTCGCCAGCTGCTGCCCGAACGCCTCGTCGACACCCAGCAGCTTGCCCATCGCGATGCACTGCGCGAACAGGTCGCGCAGGATCTGCGCGTCCATCGACGGCCCTGCGCACAGCGCCGCGCCGAACGGATGTTCGTTCTCCGGCGAAATCGATGGCGTGGTCACCATCGCGCCGGTGTTCGGGTCGCGCACCAGGGTGGCGGCAAAGAACTCCGCCGAGCCCTTGAACAGCGGATAGACCTGGCGCAGGTAATCCACATCGCGCCCGTAATCCCAGCGGTCCCACAGCTGCTGCAGCAGCCAGGCGCCGCCCATCGGCCACAGGCTCCACTTGGCGCCGTCGATCGGCCCCGCCTGCCGCCACAGGTCGGTGTTGTTGTGCACCACCCAGCCCGGTGCGTCGTACAACTTGCGCGCGGTATGCGCGCCGGTCTCGGCCAGGTCGCGCAGCATGCGCTCCAGCGGCTCGACGCACTCATGCAAACCATTGGCCTCGGCCGGCCAATAGTTCATCTCCGTGTTGATGTTGATCGTGTATTTGCATTCCCACGGCGGCGACATCAGTTCGTTCCAGATGCCCTGCAGGTTGGCCGGCTGGCTGCCGGCGCGGGAACTGCAGATCAACAGGTAACGGCCGTACTGGTGGTACAACGCCGCCAACGCCGGATCGCCGATGCCCGAGGGCTCGGCGAAGCGGCGCACGCGTTCGTCGGTGGGCCAGGTCGCCGCTTCGTTGCGACCGAGGTCGATGGCAATGCGCCGGAACAGCGTGCGGTGCGCTTGCAGGTGGTCGGCCAGCAACGCGTCATAGGACAACGTGCGTGCCCTTGCCAACTGCGCCGCCGTAATCGCCAGCGGGTCGCCGCTGACGTCGTCGAAACGGCGGTAGCTGGTTGCGGCGGTGAGCAGCAGCACCAGCTCGTCGGCGTTCTCGACGCGGATGCGATCGCGCTGTACTGACACCTTGCCGCCGCGTGCGAGCGGCAGCACGCGCAAGGCGAAGGTCAGCTTGCCTTCGATGCCTTCGCGCGAGGCGTTGCGCCCGGCAAACAGCAGGCCGTCGCCGTCGTGGCTGATCGTGCCTTCCTGCGGGCTGTCGATGCCCACCCGCAGCGAGACGCCGCCCGGCTTGTTGGTGGACAGGCGCACGACGATGCACTGCGCGTCCGGAGAGACAAAGACTTCGCGCCGATGCACGCGTCCCTCGGAGCGGAACGAGGTCGTGGCGATCGCCGTGTCCAGGTCCAGTTCGCGACGATAGTCCACTGCCCCGTCGGCGCGATCGAAGTCCAGCAGCAGGTCGCCCAGCGGCTGGTACGGCATCTGCTTGAGCGGGCGCGAGAGGATCTTGGCGTCAGCCAACGCCTCGGCTTCGGCGAATCGCCCGCCGAAGATCAGTTCGCGTACCTTCGGCAAGGCGGCGAGCGCCTCTTTGCTGTCGGCGTTGTAGGGACCACCGGCATACAGCGTGTCCTCGTTGAGCTGCAGACGCTCGTGCGCCTGCCCGCCCCAGACCATCGCACCGAGCCGGCCATTGCCAACCGGCAACGCTTCCACCCATTCGGTAGCCGGGCGCGCGTACCAGAGCACCAGTTCGCCTTCAGGCGCCACCGGCGGCGGCACCTGGCGGGCGCCTTTTTCCGGCCGCGCCGCCAGTGCCGCGGGGGCAGCGGCGATCGCCGCGGCCCCCACGCCCATGGCCTTGCACAGTTCGCGTCGACTCAGTTCCAAGGCCATTGGCAGCTCCGCTTACTTGCGCTTCACGACGACGGCCTTGCCGCTGTACTGCACCTTGGCGTCGGCCTTGGGCTCCAGGGCGCCGGCATCGTCGCGCGGACCGCCGACGAATCGCACCTGGATCGTGCGCTTGGCCTGCATGCCCGGCCACTGGCCTTCGCGCGCGCCGATGCGCAGCTCGCCCTTGGCTTCGTCCCAACTCAGCGGGATGCGGCTGAACTCGCCCTTCTCGTAGCCGTAGCCCTTGCCGTCGTCTTCGTACAGCGAGAACTGGCCGTCGGCGCCGGTGTAGACGACCACGGTCAGCGGCGCATCGGCCTTCTCGTCGACGTACTGCTGCACCGGGCCGGTCGGCACGATCGCGCCGGCACGCAGGAACAGCGGCATGCGCTCGATCGGCGCGGCGGCGGTGATCGACCGGCCACCCTCGTAGCGCTTGCCGGTGTAGAAGTCCAACCACGAGGTACCCGTCGGCAGGTAGACCTGGCGCGAAGTAGCGCCGAACTCGGTCACCGGCGCGACCAGGAAGGCCGGGCCGAACAGGTACTCGTCGTTGAGGTCGGCGACCTTGGGGTCGTTCGGGAAGTCCATCACCAGGCCGCGCATCATCACGCCATCGTGGTGATAGGTATCACCGGCCAGGGTGTAGATGTACGGCATCAGCGTCGAGCGCAGGCGATCGTAATAGGCCATCGAGGCGTAGTACGGGGTGCCTTCCGGGGCGACGTTCCAGATCTCGCGGTACGGGAACTGGCCGTGCGAGCGGAACAGCGGCACGAAGGCGCCGAACTGGAACCAGCGGGTCTGCAGCTCGCGCCATTCCGGAAGGTGCGCCGGGTCCTGGTTCTCGTAGCGCTTCTCCACCGAGAAGCCGCCGATGTCGAAGGTCCAGTTCGGCAGGCCCGACATCGACACGTTCACGCCGGCGCTGATCTGTTCCTTCATGTTGTCCCAGCGCGAGACGATGTCACCGCTCCACACCGCCACCGCGTTGCGCTGCGTGCCGGCGTAACCCTTGCGCGAGAGGATGAACACGCGCTTGTTGTCGGCCTCGCGGTCACCCTCGTAGACGCCGTGGGTATGCGGCAGCGGATAGGCGTTGAAGTACTCGGTCGAGCTGCCCAGCGCGTTCGGGGTCAGGCGCTCCTTGCGGGTGCCAACGTCGAGGTTGGAATGGATGTCCGGCTCGTCGGCGTCCATCCACCAGGCGTCGATGCCCTTGCTGTTGAGCTTCTCGTTGATCTGGCGCCAGTAGATCTTCTGCGCTTCGACCGCGAACGGGTCGTAGAACGCATTGAGATAGCCGTTGCCGATCCAGTCGAGCTCACCGGCTTCCACGTTCTTGGTGAACATGTAGCCCTTGGCCGCCAGCTCCTTGTAGTTCTCGGTGCTGGGATAGAACTTCGGCCAGATCGAGATCATCATTTGGGTGTGGTGGTCATGGAAGTACTTGACCATCGCGTCCGGGTCGGGCCAGAACTTCTTGTCGAAGTCGTGCGAGCCCCACGCGTCCACCGGCCAGTACGACCAGTCGAGCACGATGTTGTCCAGCGGCAGGTTGCGGCGGCGGTACTCGGCCACCACGTCCTCCATCTCCTGCTGGTTCTTGTAGCGCTCGCGGCTCTGCCAGAAGCCATAGGCCCACTTCGGCAGCAGCACGGCCTTGCCGGTCAGCTCGCGGTAGCCGCCGATGACCTGGTCGGCATCGGCGCCGGCGACGAAGTAGTAGTCGATCATCTGCCCGGCTTCGGACCACAGCGACAGGTCCTTGGCTTCGGCGGCCGGCAGCGGGTCGCGATGCAGAAGCGCGATGTAGCTCGGGTCGATCAGGTTCCACTCGACCTTGACGTGGTGGCGCTTGCCCGGCTCCAGCTGCAACGCGAACTCGTGGTGCCACGGGTTCCAGTTCTGGCGCCAGCGGTCCAGCACCAGCTTGCCGTCCACCCACAGCTTGGCGTATTCGCTGGAGTACAGCGAGAACGTGTGCTCGCCGCCGGTCCTGGCTTCGATGTCGCCTTCCCAGCTGACCACCGCGCGCGCGTCCTTGGCCGGCTTGCCCTTGGCCGGGAACTTGGCCAGGTCCTTGATGTACTGGTAGTCGATCTGGTTTTCGCGGCGCTCGACCATCTGCTTGCCATCGACGAAGTAGCGCGCGGTCAACGCGCCCGGCTTGCCCTTGGCGTCGTACAGCTTGAGCGAGGCATCCAGCGGCTGCAGGCCGCGCGGGTCGCCCATGCGGGTGATCGAGTTGTTGTCCCAGAGGATGCCGTAGTTGCGGCTGGAGACCAGGAACGGCACCGCGAGGTCGATATTGCTCTGCAGCAGCTCGACGTTGCGGCCCTTCTGGTTCATCCAGCCCTGCTGGTGCTGGCCGAAGCCGTAGATCTTTTCATCGTCCGGCGAAGCGAAGCGCTGGCGCGTGCTCAGCAGGCCGCTGGCGCCATCGACCTTGATCGGGGTGAAGCTGCGGCCACCGGCCACTTCGGACAGCAGTTCCTTGCCGGCGGCATCGGTGAAGCGGACGTGGCCGTCGGCGGTGGAGACGTGTGCGGTGACCTGGCCGGCCTTCAGCTGTACTTCGCCGTCCTGCTCGGCGACCTGGAAGGCCGGGACCGGCTTGCCGGTGTCGGCGCGCATCAGACTCGCCGAGCGCTTGAAGTCGCCTTGCGGATCGGCACTGACGCGGATGATGTTGTCGTCCACCACCTGCAGGCGCACGGCCGCGGCACCGGCCTGCGCCGGATGCACCACGACGCCCTCGGCGTTGCGGTCGACCTGCTGCGCGCCGGCGGCGCCGGTGACGGCCAGCAAGGCCAGCGAGATCGCCAGGCCCTGCGCCAACGGGCGACGTCGCGCCTGGATTGCGAAGTTGCGGTTATGCATGTTCACTCCCTATCGGTAATGCGTGAGCGGCGCGCCGATGCCTTGCCGGCGCGCCAATGAATTATTGCCAGGTGGCCAGCTTGATCTTCAGCAGCGTGTCGGCGCTGGAGAAGTTCACGCCGTAGTCGGTCTGGTCGCCGTTCCAGTTGCGCTGGAATACCCACTGCCCGTTGGCGTCGTAATGCCCTTCCTCGACGCGGTCGTAGACCATGTTCGCGGTGGCGGCGCTGGCCGGATGCAGGGTCACGCGCGCGTGGTAGCCGGTGACCAGGAACTCGTCCGGGCCCAACTCGGCGATCAGCGCCGCGCCCACCGGCTCGGGGTTGCCCGGCGGTTCGCCCTGGTACCAGAACTGCGGCACGCCGTAGGTGATCGTGGCCGACCAGCGCTCGTTGAGCGCGATCTCCTGCACGGCCTGGCCCGGCTGTTCGGCCACGCCGTGCAGCTTGCCTTCGCTCGACGCCTGCGCGAACGCCGGCAGGCCGAGCTTCACCAGGCGATAGCCCAGCGCGAACGGCGCCAGCGAGTCCTTGTCGACGTTCTTGGCGCCCAGCGGGTAGTTGCTGTAGCGCGTGTAATCGATGCCGAACGCCGACCAGCCGATGCCATCGTGGCCCAGCGTCGGGAACAGGTAGCGCGCGTATTCGGCCTTGTTGCCGGTCTCGGCGACGAACAACGGATTGTCGGCGCGCGCGTAGCGGTCGAGCACCGTGGTGTACATCAGGTACTCGGGCATGTAGATGTCCGGCGCAAGCAGGTCGATGTGCGGGCCGGCGGCCTTCCAGACATCGAGCACGTTATCGGTCGGGCCGCCGCTGGCGTACTTGCCCGGCTGGCCCGGGTTGAACGGGCCACGCAGCGCCGCGTTGACGTACATCGGCAGCGGGTACTCGGCCTTGCCGGCCTCGGCCACCTGGTCGATGAAGCGGCCGATGTGCCAGGCGTGGAAGAACTCGTCGGCATCGCTGCCGAACACCTGCGACCAGGTGCCCGGCTGCTTGCCCAGCTTCTTTACCAGCTCGTCCGGGACCGGGCCGTTGAACGCGGCCTGCGCCAGCGGCGAGAAGTCGCGCACGCTGCCATAGGTGCCCGGCTCGTTTTCCGGCTGCACCATGATCACCGTGCGCTGCGGATCGGCCTGCTTGAGGTGCTTCATCAGCGCGACGAAGGCCTTGCGATCGGCGTCGAGCGTTTCCGTGCCCAGCGGCGACAGCGAACCAATACTGCGGCCGTCGGCGGTGACCACGCGCGGGAAGCGCTTGTTGTCGGTCTTCACCCAGTGCGGCGTATAGGCCGGGCCATTGTTCTTCCAGGTCCCGAACCACAGCAGCACCAGGCGCACGTCGTGCTCGCGCGCCTGCGCCAGCAAGGTGTCGACGAAGGAGAAGTCGAACTTGCCCTCTTCGGCCTCGATCTGCTCCCAGGCGATCGGCACCTGCACGGTGTTGGGGCCGATATCGGCCATTGCCGGCCACACCTGGTCGAGCGCGGCCGGGTAGTTGCTGGAATTGTTCACCTGCGCGCCGAGGATCAGGTACGGCTTGCCGTCGACGAGCAGCGTGTGCTTGCCGTCCTTGCTGGTCAGCTGCGGCATCGGCGCTTCCTTCGCCTGCGGCTTGGCCGGGCTTGCGCTGGCGGCAGCCGCGGCGCGGTCGCCCGGCGCGGCAGGCGTGGCCTGCTCGGCGCGCTGGCAGGCGGACAGCGCCAGCAGCAGCGCCGCCGGCAAGGCGAGATGGCGCAGGGCGCGGGGGGAATGGAACTGCATCATGCGGAAGGTCTCCGTTACCAGCTGTCGGATCGGAAAGGCGAGGCAGGCAGCTGCTCGCGATTGACGAGATTGGCGGCAGCAGGGCTGCCTGCCCAGGCGTAGCGCACGGCGAGCGGCTGCTTCACTTCGGCGCTACGCACGATGACGCGGTCGCCTTCGATGCGCGCCTGCGCCGGATGGAATTTGTGGTCGGCACCAGCGAGCGTAAAACCCTGCAGCTCGCCGCCGCCACGTACCGCCAACGCACTGCCCTGCAGGTCGAAGGACAGCGTGGCGCTGCCCGCGGCGAACTGTGCGCTGTTGAACACCGGGCCGCTATAAACCAGGTCTTCACCATAGGCGACGTGGCGCGCCGCCAAGGCCAGGCGATGGCCGACATCGCGCTTGTTGGTCGGGTGGATGTCGTTCGGATTGCCGATGTCGATGATCACCGCCTGCCCCGTGGCAGGCAGCGACAGGGTCTTCGACTGCGACTCGCGCAGCAGCGCCCAGGGGCTGGTGTCGCCCTGGTCGGACTTGTCGTTGAAGTTCGCCAGCTGCACCCACAGGAACGGCAACTGCGGCTGGCCGCGCTCACCGCGCCAGGCCTGGATCATCGTCGGGAACTGCTCGCGGTAATGCACCGCGGCGTTGTGCTCGAGCTTGGCATTGGTCTCGCCCTGGTACCAGATCACGCCGCGCACCGGGTACGGCTGCAGCGGATGGATCATGGCGTTGTAGAGCAAGGTCGGCTGCAGGTTCTTGTCGTCGATGGCCGACACCGTGCCGTGTTCGGGGCGGAACTTCCACGCGCCATCGAGCGGACGGCGCGCGCCGCCGGCAGGTTGCACGTAAAGCGCTTCCGCCTCGCCGTGGATGCCGCCGCCACCGCCGGTGTCGACCACCTGCACCGCGACGACATTGCGCCCGGCATGCAGTGCGCTGGCCGGCACTGCGTAGACGCGCAGCGTGTCGTAGCTGTTCTCGATGTGGCCGACCGCCTGGCCATTGACGTAGGTGGTGTCGGTATCGTCGATACGCGCCACGCCGAGGGTGACGCCGGCCTTGGCCTCGGCCGCGCTCAGGGTGAAGCTGCTGCGGTACCAGGCCACGCCGTCCATGCCGGCATAACCGACGCTCTCCCAGTTGGCGGGCACCGGGATGCTGTCCCAGCCGCTATCGTCGTAGGCTGCTTCGCGCCAGCGGTCGCTGCTTTGCCCTGCCGGCAGGCTGTAGCGCGCCAGGCGGGCGCGCGAGTCGGCCAGCGCGGCCTCGTCGCGGCGGCGCATATCGTCGCCCTGGCGGGCCAGGCCGGCGGCATCGATACCCTGGGTGGCGGCGTCCATCCACGCTTCGAGCGCGCTGCCGCCCCAGGTACTGTCGATGATGCCGATCGGCACGCCGCTGCTCTGGCGCAAGTCCTGCGCGAAGTAGTAGCCGACCGCGGAGAACTGCGGCGCGTTCTGCGGATTGGCCACCTTCCAGCTGCCGCCGGCCAGTTCGTCTTCGGGCTGTGCCGACCACGACTTGGGCACCTTGAAGTGGCGGATCTTCGCATCGCTGGCCGACGCGGCGGCGGCTTGGCCGCCGTCGGATTTGAGCAGCGGGAATTCCATGTTCGATTGGCCGCTGGCCAGCCACACATCACCGATGAGGACGTCGCTCACCTTGAGCGTGGCGCCGTCGCCCTGTACCTGCAGCACGTACGGCCCACCGGCGGCGTGTGCCGGCAACGTCGCCGACCAGCGTCCGTTGCTGCCGGTGGTGGCGCCGGTTTGATGCCCATCCAGGCTCACCGCGATCTTCGCCCCGGGAGTCGCCCAGCCCCAGACCGGGATGGGTTGTTCGCGCTGCAACACGGCGCCTTCGCCGAACAGCAGCGGCAGGCGGGGGGCGGCGGCGGCTGGGAGTGCGGCACAGGCGGCCGCGGCCAGCAGCAGGCGGTGAAGCGGGAAACTCATCGGGGATCTCCGTAGAAAATGCCGCGCCCACCGGTGGCGAAATACACTCGGCCGGGCACGCGCGGGTCGCCGGTGATGGCGTAGGGACGGCCGAAACGGTGGGCGTCGTCGTCGATGCGTTGCCAGTGTGCGCCCTCGTCGGAAGAGCGGAACACCCCGCTCACCCCGTCGATGCGGCCGGCCAGGTACAGGGTCGGCGCGCCACCGGTCACCCACGGCGCACCCAGACCAAGCGCGCGCGCCTCTTCCATCGTCGCCAGCGTGCGCAGCTGCCCGTCCTGCCAGCGCTGCACGCCATGGCTGGGACTGGCCAGATAGACCACGCCGGCGCGCCAGGGTTCCGGGCGAATCTGCGGCCGAGTGCGTTCGACCCGCGCCGGCAGGCCCACGTTCACGCCGCTGTCGGCGAAGCTCAGGCCGCCATCGCTGCTGGTGTAGAACTGCCCGGTCGCCGCATCCACGCCGTACCAGCGCTGGGGATCGACACGATCGGCCTCGATCAGGATCGTCGCCGGGACGCCGCGCACCACCTGCCAGTGACCGCCGAAGTCATCGGTGGCCCAGGCGCCGTGAGTGTTCGCCGGCGTCCAGATCACGCGTCGGCCGTCGGCGCCGATGGCCAGGTGGCCGGCGCCCTCGCCGTCTGCCGGTTCGCTGGCGAAGGCTTGCCAATGCGCGCCGCCGTCGCGCGAGAACTGCGCGCGGATTTCGTTGTTGCGGCGATTGCGGACCGTGCCGCTGCGGACCACGGTGAGCGGCTGCTGGCCGGCGGCGTCGATGCTCTCGCCATTGGTCAGGCGCGGACCGTCGTACTGCATCTGCGCGCGGTCGAGGTCGTCGTGGCGGAAGCCGTCGATGTCACCGAGGGCGCTGAGCAGGTGGGCGCCGGACATCGGGCTGAGCAGGTCCAGCGGGACGGTTTCCTCCAGGCCGTTGTCCTGGAATTCCCATCGGATGCGGGTCGAACTGTGGTCGGCGGCGCGCAGGTTGCGCGAGGCCCAGATGCCGTAGCCGGTGACGAACAGCGCGCGGTCGCTGTCGAAGGGATCGATGGCCAGGCTGGCCATCCAGTGCGGCGACGCCTGCACCGTCCAGGGTGCGTTCGTGTGATCGAAATCGGAACGATCGAACAGCGGCCGCCAGGTGCTGCCACCATCGAGGCTGCGGAACAGGTCATCGCGCGGGTGGCTGCGGCGGAAACTGCTGGCCAGCAGCACCTGCGGGTGGGCCGGGTCGACCGCGATCGCGCCCCAGCCGAAGCCCGGGCCGTCGGCCGGCTGCGCTTCGGGGGTGATGTCCTGCCAACGGCCGCGCCGCGGCTGGAACTTCCACACTGCGCCGTTGGCCATCAGGTCCGGGCCCGGCTCGTCGCCGTAGCTCAGGTACCAGCTGGCGTCGCCGCCACGCACCATGTGGCTCGGACGCAGGCCGGTCGGCTGGCCGGGCACGGCGCGCCAGTGCGCGCCAGCGTCATCGGAAAGAAACAGGCTGGTGTCGGTGGTCGAGACGCCGGCGTACAGGCGGCGCGTCGGCTGGCCTTTGCTGCCGCTGTCCGGATCGAAGGCAATGAAGACGATGCCGATCTTCTGTTCGCGTCCGCCATGGTTGCGGGCGCGCGAACCGGGCGCGGTCGCCGCGTCGGGAAAGCTGTCCACGCGCTGCCAGGTCGCGCCGCGGTCGCGGCTGCGCCACAGGCCCGAATCGCGCGAACCCAGAAATAGAATGCGGCCGTCGTGCGGGTCTACCGCGATGCGCTCGCCATTGCCACGGCCGAGTTCATTGCCGCCGAGCTTGAACGGCAGGTCGGTACGCGCGAAGGTGCGGCCGCGGTCATGCGAGCGCAGGATCGCCGCATTGCCGGCGCGTTCGTGCATATAGGTGCCGGCGGCCAGGTACAGCGCGTCCGGGTCTTGCGGGTCGACGGCCATGCCGTCGATGCCCATGAGGTTCTCGTCCTCTGCGCCGATCCAGTCGGTCAGGGCGATCCAGCGCTGCTGCGCGGCATCCCAGCGATAAGCGCCGCCCACATCGGTACGCGCATACAGCAGGCCGCGTTCGGCCGGATGGAACAACAGCCCGCTGACGAAGCCGCCGCCGCCGATGGCCACGCTGCGCCACTGGTACGGCGCCGCTTCACTGGCCCAGGCTGGCAGGGCGCAGCACAACAACAAGGCGCACAGCCACGCCACGAGACGGCGCGCGTCGGTGACAGTCTGGCAGGCACGGGGCATGAACTTGCCCATCGGTCGTCAGGCTCCCCAGGCTATCCGTTGGCCAGGCCAGCGGAGGGTAAAACACCGATCCGGCGGCGCGAGGCACACCGGATCGGAGACGCACTTCCTACGGCGCGTTCAGTAGCTGGCCCGGAGGGTCAGCCCGTAGCGACGGTCGTTGATCACGAAGTCGCGGTAGCGGGTTTCAAAGCCCGTGTAGCTTTCCAGCTGGGTGTTGAGCAGGTTCGTGCCGTCCAGCGACACCGACCAGTTGTCGTTGATGTTGAAGCGGAACGACGCGTCCAGCTGGCCGAAGCCCTTGTTGTACACCGGCAGC
>Ga0160434_100435_pt1 | contig 11956 bp, 9 predicted proteins | sample HID1973I_E0MG_FD_108273 | JGI IMG/M metagenome (GOLD analysis project Ga0160434, IMG submission 108273) | Enriched mosquito-associated microbial communities from UW Madison campus, WI, USA - HID1973I_E0 MG | ecosystem: Host-associated > Arthropoda: Insects > Digestive system > Unclassified ...
CGCCCGGACTCGTCCTGGATCTGGCCGAAGCTGGCCTTGCCCATGACCCGCTTGGCCATCAGCCGGCCGGCCATGCGCACGCTGCGGCCTTCGGCCTCCAACGCCTCGCCGGTCCAGCGTTCGGCATCGGCGAATTCGTCCTGCAGGTCGCCGGCGTACTGGTCGCGGCGGAAATCGTTCGGGTAGGCGATGCCCTTCTCGCGCAGCGCGCCCAGTTTGGCGCGGCGCTCGGCGATGAGGCTGTTCTCGTCGACGGGAGGCTGCGGCGCGGGGGTCTGCTCGGTCATGGTGTCGGGCTTGGGAGAGTCTTGGGGAGGGTCGTTTCGAGAGTAGCGGGCCGGCGGCCGCACGGCCACCGGCTAGGCACGGGCGCGCGCGGCGCCCAGGCCGGTCAGGCGTCGATGCGTTTGGCGCCCACTTCCAGGCCGGACTTCAGGCTGGCCTCGATGAATTCGTCGAGGTCGCCGTCCAGCACCTTCTGCGTATCGCTGCGCTCGATGCCGGTACGCAGGTCCTTGATCCGGCTCTGGTCGAGCACATAGTTGCGGATCTGGCTGCCCCAGCCGATATCGGACTTGGTCGCTTCGACCGCATCCTTCTCGGCGTTGCGCTTGGAGATTTCCAGCTCGTACAACTTCGCCGCGAGCATCTTCATGGCGCGGTCGCGGTTGGCGTGCTGGCTGCGCTCGGTCTGGCAGGCCACGACGATGTTGGTCGGCACGTGGGTGATGCGCACCGCCGACTCGGTCTTGTTGACGTGCTGGCCACCGGCGCCGGACGAGCGATAGACGTCGGTGCGCAGGTCGGCCGGATTGATCTGGATATCGATCTTGTCGTCGACTTCCGGCGACACGAATAGCGAGGTGAAGCTGGTATGGCGGCGGTTGTCCGAGTCGAACGGCGACTTGCGCACCAGGCGGTGCACGCCGGTCTCGGTCTTCAGCCAGCCATAGGCGAAGTCGCCTTCCACGCGGAAGGTCGCCGACTTGATGCCGGCCACTTCACCGCCGGACACTTCCAGCAGCTCGGTCTTCCAGCCACGCGACTCGGCCCAGCGCAGGTACATGCGCAGCAGGATTTCCGCCCAGTCCTGGGCCTCGGTGCCGCCCGCACCGGCCTGGATGTCGACGAAGGCGTTGGCGCTGTCCATCTGCCCGGAGAACATGCGCTGGAATTCCAGCTTCTCCACGTCGCGGGCATAACGCTCGACATCGGCGACCACGGCATCGGCGGTCGACTCGTCGCCTTCCATCTCGGCCAGTTCCAGCAGTTCTTCGCCGCCGGTCAGGCCGTCGGTCAGCGTGCTGATGCCGATGACCACCTTCTCCAGCGCCGAGCGTTCGCGGCCCAGCGCTTGCGCGCGTTCGGCGTTGTTCCAGATATCGGGGCTTTCCAGCTCCCGGTTTACTTCTTCGAGACGTTCGACTTTGCTGTCGTAGTCAAAGGTACCCCCTGAGCGCATCCAGCCGACCCTTCAGGTCGGCGATGCGCTGGCGGACGGGATTGAGCTCCATCATGTCCGTGGCAATTCGATCAAGGAAACCGCGATTCTAACAAATCCGGCTTTCCCCGACGCGCGGACTGCCCGGGCAAGGATCGGCGCCTGTCGGCGGAACGTGAACCGACAGGCGCCGAGCGACAGTCCTTTGCCCACGGGGCAAGGCCCCGCGGCCCATTCCAGGACCGGCCTCATGATCGGGCAGAGCCGGCGAACGCTGCCATTGGAATTTTCCGCGCGTTGGCGGGCCGTCCCCGCTTCTTTGCGCCTGTTGGATCGGCTCAGGAGGCGTGAAGCGATGCGCCAGCACGCCGTGGCGGCGTCCGCGGTCGGCCGGCGGCGGCCTGCGTTGTCGTCGCCGGCGCCGGGTCTGGCGGCAGGATGCAGAATCCGTCGCGGCGGTTGCGGATCATCGGCAGGTCGAACGGACGGTCGAGCGCATCGCGCAATGCGCGCACGCGCACCCGCACGCGCGCTTCGGCCACCGGCGTCGCCTCGTCCAGCAGGCAACTTCCCAGCTCCCTGAACGACACCCGCTTGGGCGAGGCTTCCATCAAGGCCTGCAGCATCGACAACAAGGTCGCATCGACGTGCAACGCCTGCTCCTGCCGGTAAACCTGCTGGCCGGCCAGGTCGAAGACCAGGTCGCCCACGCGCAACTGCGCCTTGCTCTTGCCCCGGCGCCGCCGAAGGATGCCCAAGCGGCCGGTGATGGCGTCGAGCGAATACGGCGGCGCCAGGTAGTCGTCGGGACCCACGCCATCGCCGAGGCGTGGCAACGATGACGCCCCTTGCGTACCGAGCATGAGCACGGGCAGCGGTTTGCGCATCAATTGCCGCAGGCGCTCCAGTGCACGCAACCCGCACTGGTCAAGCAGGCGCTCGGCCAGGACGATGGCGTCGAAACGACTGTTGTTGAGCAGGTGCGCGGCGAGGGTTTCGTCGGCCGCGAAATCCACACAATGGCGAACGCTCTCGAGATGATTGACCAGCGGAACGGAAACGTCCCGACGCGATTCGATGACTAGGATACGCATGTCCAACCTCCTTCAGGCGCCTACAGACGAGACACGAGCACGCCCAGCGTCAGGAGCAGATAGCCCAGCGCCAGCAAGCCGAATGACACCGGCTCCAGCCAGGTGAGGTAACCCAGCCGCGCCGCCAGCCCAGCCAGGCCCAGCAGTAGCGCGACGATGAAGGTGGTCCAGCGTGGCGCGCTCATTGCCGCTCCAGGCGCTCGACGTTGATCGCGCGATAGACCACCGCGCCCGCCATCGCACCGATGCACGGCGCCACCCAGAACAGCCAAAGCTGATGCAGCGGCACGTGACCCGCACTGGCACCAACGAAGGCAGCCACACCGGTCGAACGCGCCGGGTTGACCGAGGTATTGGTGATCGGGATGGCGATCATGTGGATCAGCGCCAGCGTTGCGCCAATCGCCAATGGCGCCCATCCGGGAGTGGCGCCCGGGCGGGTCACCGCGAGGATCACGTAGACGAAAATCGCCGTCAGCACCGCTTCTGCGAGAAACGCCGCTTCCATCGGATAGCCGCCTGGAGAAAACGCGCCGAAGCCATTGGTGGCGAACGCGCCGGCACCGTCGGGCGGCATGAAATCCGGGCTGGCGCTGGCGATCACCCACAGCAGCGAACCCGCTAGCAGGGCGCCTGCGACCTGGCTGGCCGCATAGGCCGGGAGATGGCGTCCGCAGAACCGTCCGCCGATCCACAGGCCGAAACTCACCGCGGGATTGAAATGGCCACCAGACACCGCGCCGAATGCGAATGCCGCGGTCGCCACTGCGATGCCGAACGCCAGCGACACGCCGAGATAACCCAAACCCATCGGATTGAAATCGCCGCCAGCATGCGCGGCAAACACGGCACTGCCGCATCCGCCGAGCACCAGCCAGAAAGTTCCCAGGCACTCGGCTGCGCACTTGCTTGTCAAACTTTGCATGGACTTCGTTCTCGTTAGCGTCGCTCCGCTGCCGCGCAAGCAAAGCTGGCGGTCTGCGACGGGAACAGGTATTGAACGAAGCGGCACGACAGAGCTCCATGCGACGAATCGCATGATTCGAGCGCCTCAGGTGATTCAAGCGCACATTTCGTTACGCGCCGTCATGCTTATCAGCAGCGCTGCCTTATCACGCAAGCGCATTCACGACAACGCGATATATCTCAAGTAAATTCCATACAGCGCCTGAGTTTTCAGTCTGCTCTATTCATGATTCCGCAGCCGGCCACCGTTATGCCCCTCCCCCGCGCCCGCGGCTGATTTGCTGCGCGAATTAGCGGTGGCCACCTCTCTTTGCGCCGGGCTTCCGGCCATGTCGATTCAAGGTGACTCAATGGAAACGCAGGCCCTCAACGTCATCGTCGCCGACGATCATCCCGTCGTGCTCGCCGGTGTGCGCGCCGTCCTCAAATCGGTACCGCAGCTGCAGGTCGCCGCGGAGGCCAGCTCGGTCAACGAAGCCTATGCCCGGCTGGCCGACACGGCGTGCGATGTCCTGGTCACCGACTACTCCATGCCCGAGGCCGGGGGCGCCGATGGCCTGGCCCTGATTTCGGAGGTTCGCCGCCGCTACCCACTGATGCCCATCGTGGTTCTGACCATGATGGCCAACCCCGGGATGATCCAGATATTGCTCGCGCACGGCGTGCTGGCGGTGGTGGACAAGAGCTCTTCGATGGATGAATTGCCCACGGCCATCCTGTCGGCGTCGCGGCGCCGCCGTTTCATCAGCGCAAGCTTTCGCAGCAAGCTCGCCCTGCTGCATCAGCCCGGCAGCGAAGCCGTCCCGCCGCCGCGCCTGTCCCCGCGCGAAACCGAGGTGGTGCGGATGCTGGCGTTGGGCGCCACCCCGAGCGAAGTGGCCGAACGCTTGGGCAGCGGCACCAAGACGGTGAGCAAGCAGAAGAAGGACGCCATGCGCAAACTGGGTTTGTCCACCGACGCGGCGCTGTTTGAATACGTGCGCGCGCAGGGCTGGCTGGGGTGAACTGGCATGCGGCGGAAAATGCATATGGGCAGAATCGTGGCCGGCCTGCTACTGGTTCTGGTGTGGGCCGGTGGCACGACCGCCGTGCCCCCGGGTCGCCCCGACGCAACGGCGGCCAGGCCGGTCGCAACCACCTCGTTTGAGCTCAGTTCCAGCGAGCGCAAGTGGCTGCTCAAACACCCCATCCTGACCGTCGGCGGCACCACCGCCGGATGGCCGCCGTATGAGCTCCAGGCCAACGGACGTCTCGACGGACTGTCGTTCGAGTACCTGCAGGCGATGGCCGCGCGCCTGGGCGTTGGTCTGCGCGCGCGTATCTATCCCGACTGGCCTGCCCTGCTCGAGGCCGCCTGCAAAGGCGAAGTCGACGTGGTCATGAGCGTGTCGATCACGGCCACGCGCACTCGTTGCCTGGCCTTTACCCACAGTTACCAGACCATCTACCCGGCGCTGGTGGGCCGCCGCGAGGACGCCCAACGCCTGCAGTCGGCCCCGACGAACCTGCGCGTTGCCGTCGAACACGGCCATTTTCTGGACAAGACCCTGTCGGAAGTCTTCCCCACCTGGCAAACGCTGATCGTCCCCGACCTGCGCAGCGCGCTGGCCGCCGTGGCCACTGGCAGGGCCGACGCCTATATCGGCGATTCCCATGTGCTCGCACGGTTCCTGCGCACCGAACCGCAGCCTGGACTGGTGCTGCTGGGCCCGGCGCATCTGCCGCCCAACACGCTGCACTTCGCCACGCCCAATGACCGCGGCGAGCTTGCCGCCGCCCTCGACCACGCGCTGGCCGACATCAGCCCGCAGGCCAGGGAGCGCATGCGCGCGCACTGGCTCGAGCCCGGGATGGACTGGGCCAGCGGCTCGCCGATGTTCAGCGAGCAGGAACGCCGTTGGGTGGCCTCGTTGCCGGTTCTGCGCATCGCCTTCGACCCGACCTGGGCCCCCCTTACCGTGCGCGGCGAAAATGGCGCCATGTCGGGCATCCTGGGCGACTACCTGCAGCGCATGCAGAACGAACTGGGCGTGCGCGTGACCGTTGTGCCCGCGCACAACTGGGCGCAGGCCCGCGCGCTGGTCGAGGCCGGCAAGGTCGATATCGCACCAGCGGTTAGCGGCGCCGACTATGGCGAGCATTGGCATCTCACCCGACCGCTGGTGACCTTCCCCAGCGTCATCGTCAAACGCTACGACACCGATACCGTGGCCGACCTGGGCGATTTGGCCGGCAAGCGCATTACCGTCTCCGACCCGGGGCTGGGCCGGCGCCTGGCACAACGCTTGCCGGAACCGGCCCACATCAAGGTCACCAGTGAGGCCAACGGCCTGCAACTGGTCAAGCAACGCGGCGCCGATGCCTACGTCGGCAACCTGGCCTCGGTGGACAACAGCTTGCGCGACCACCGCTACGACGGGCTGCAGGTCGCCGCGCCGGCCGGCGTGGCCGATCGTGTCGGCCTGGCGGTGCGCGATCCCTACGCCAAGCTGGTGCCGTTGCTGGACCGCGTCATCCAGAGCATGGACGACGATACACGCCAACACATCCGCAAGCGCTGGTTGAAGGTCGACTATCAATACGGCATCGCCCGGCCCGTGGTGTGGTGGAGCAGTGCCGCCGCGCTGATCGTCATCGCCTTGCTGGTGGCAGCCTATTTGCGCCTGCGCGCGGAAATCGCCCGGCGCCAAGAGATCGACACGCGGCTGCGCGAGATTTCACGCAACTTGCCTGCGGTCGTGTTCAAGCTGCGCCGCTCGCGCGCGGGCGAGTACGCCTTCACCTACGTCGCCGGCAACCCCGAGCCGCTGTTCGGCCTGGACAGCGCGCAAATCCTGGCCGATGCACGCACCCTGCTGCGGCGAGTGGTCGAGTCCGACCGGCCCGGCCTGCTGGCAGCGCTGCAAAGATCGGCCGATGCGCTGAGCCCGCTGCTGTTCGATTTCCACGCCCGCGGCGCGGAGGGACTGCGCTGGATTTCCTTGAATGGCGTGCCCCGCCCGGTCGAGGGCGGGGTTATCCACTGGACCGGCTACTGGGTCGATTCGACCGGGCTGCACGAGCAGAACGAAGCGCTGGAGCAGGCGCGGGCCGCCGCCGTCGACGCGGCCACCGCCAAGGCCAACTTCCTGGCGGTCATGAGCCACGAAATCCGCACGCCAATGGCCGGACTGTCGGGCCTGCTCGAACTGCTTGGCCGCACACCGCTCAATCCGGCGCAGCGGCAATTGCTCACGACCAGTGTGGATTCCGCCGCGGCCCTGCGCCAGATCCTCGATGACGTGCTGGATTTCTCCAAGGCCGAAGCAGGCGAAATGCGACTGGAGGCGATCGAGGTCGACTTGCGCCAAGTCGCCAGCAGCGCCCTGGACATCTTTGCCCCGCAAGCGCGCAAGAAGGGATTATCGCTGCGGCTGTCGTTGGCACCGGGGCTGGCCGCGGTGCACATCGGCGATCCTTTCCGTTTGCGCCAAGTGCTGCTCAACCTGGTGGGAAACGCGGTGAAGTTCACCCAGGCAGGACACGTGACAGTCGACGTCGACGTCGCCGAGCCCGCGCCGCCGCCCGTCGATGCGCTGCAGCGTATCCGCTTGTCGGTAACCGATACCGGCGTGGGCATCCCGGCCAGGCAGCAGAACTCGCTCTTCCGCCCCTTCGTCCAGTCCGATGCCACGCCGACCCGTCGCTATGGCGGTACCGGGCTGGGCCTGTCCATCTGCCGGCAACTGGTCGAGCTGATGGCCGGGCGGTTGACGCTGGAGAGCGAAGAAGGAAAGGGAACGCGGCTGACCGTCACGATCGACCTGCCGGTCAAGCAAAGCCAGGTGCGCGACTTGCTCCTGGCCGGCCGCAGCGTGCAGGTCGAAATCGTCGACCCCTCATTGGCCCGCACGGTTCTCAGCTTGCTCGACAGTTGGGGCATGCAGACCGAGGTCTCCGCGCAAACGTTGCCCGAGGCGTGGATCGGCGACCATCTTCCCGAAGAGGTACAGGCTGACGGCGATCGGCCGCCGCGCTCAGTGGTGCTGCTGCCCGGGGGCAGCACGGTTCCCGAGCCGCTCCATCACGTGGCGACCGATCCGCTGTTGCCCGTCTCACTGCAACGCTGCCTGCACGTCGTGTTCCAGGAGGTGCCGGGAAACCAGGGCCGCCGCCCGGATGCCGCCGCGCGGCCCACGCAGGCCCGCGATCTGCCGCCGATCCTGGTGGTCGAAGACCACCCGACCAACCAGTTGCTGATCGGCTTGCAATTGACCGAACTGGGCTACCCCTACGTGATCGCCGAGGACGGCGAGGTTGCGCTGGCCATGCTCGATCGACTGTCGCCCTCGATGGTTCTGACCGACATCAGCATGCCGAAGATGGATGGGCACACCCTGGCGCGCCGGATCCGCGAACGCGAAACGGCCGGCGGCAGCCGCCTGCCCGTCATCGCCATGACCGCCAATGTGCTCGACCAGGGCTATCTGCAGTCCGGTACCGGCGACCTCGACGCGCAGATCCACAAGCCGGTCAACCTGGCCCAGCTCACGCAGACGTTGGCGACCTGGATCATCGAGCCGGAGACGCCTGCTCCTTCCACGCCCGCGCACGCGTTGCGGCAACGCATGGGTGTCCATCTGCAGCCGCTGCTGCGTACCTTCCTGGACAGCACCGTCGACGACGTGAGCGCGATCGAGGCTGCCCTGGCACGCAACGATGCCAACGGGGTCGCACAACGACTCCATCGCGTCGCCGGTGCATTGGGATACTTCGGTTATACGGCGTTGGCCGTGACCGGGCGCGACCTCAGCAGCGAACTGGAACTCACCTCGCTGGGCAAACATCGAACAGCGTGCGAAGCGTTCCTGCAAGCGCTCCGGCAAGTGTGTGCCGAGCTTGCCGGGTTGCAGGAAACCCAAGCACCCGTACATTGAATGCAGCCGCACATGGCACGGGCGCGGGTATCCGCTGCGCCCACCCTGCGGGGTTGGAAAAATCGAATATCTCCGGACGCAGGGGGTCGTTAGTTTGGCGCGCATGGACGTTCTTCGTCTGACTGATGTGCGCAGCCATGCTTCCCAAATACCTGCCTTTCCCGGATGCCGCCCTCTCGACTGGCGCCGGCAGTACGGGCAAGCCTGGTCATCCGGCCAGCGTCGCTTGCGTCGAGGCAAGCCTTGCGCGGGCACACTGGCTGTGTGTCGAACTGGTGATGCACTCCACGGCGGTGGTCGGCAGCTCGCCGCTGTCGCCTAGCGTGGTGGACGTGGAAGGCGAGCTCGGGTTCTGGCGCAAGCACTACCAGCGCACCGCCGCTTGGCACCGCGACATCCTGCCCTTCAATGAGTATGTGCCGGCCTTCACGCTCGGCATCAGCTTGTTCCTGCAATGCCACGACTGTCTGCTCGAAGCCCTGGACGAGCAGCGCCTGGCGCCTCGCTATGCGCGCCTGCGCCGCAACTCGCGCGTCGAATGGCACGAAGCGCGGCAGGCGGTGCATGCGGGTTATCTGCGTTTGCAAAGGCACGGCGACGATGGGCTGGACAGCCGCCCGGAAACCGCCGAAGCCCCGCCTCCCCTGGCACGACCGCCGTCCCTGCGGATCGGCGCGCCTCGCGCAATGCGGCGCGGGCGCCATCGGACAGCAGAATGACCTCCGACCGCGCTCGATGCGTCCCCCACCCTACAACGCAGGGGAAGTCACGCCCCCTCTGTCGCGGCATCGCCTCCATAGGAGAGCCATCGTGATACCTCGCCAACCCAGGTCGGCCGTGGCGCTTCGCTGCGGTCCGCATGACAGCATGGGCACGCTGCGTCCCATCCTGGAAAGTCGCGGTTACCGCACGCGCTACTGCGTCGCCGTGCCGGAGCGCGTGCGCTCGATCGATCCGTTGGAGGTCGACATCCTCTTGCTGCTGGGCCATACCCCGCTGCCCACTGATGCACCGGAGATGGGTTGGGCTCAGGAAACGATCGACCTGGTGCGCGCACGCGCGCACTTCGGCCTCCCCATACTGGGGGTCGGCCGCGGAGCGCAACTCATCGCCTGCGCCCTCGGCGGCGACCTCCGGCCGATGCCCAGGCCCGTGATCGCCTTCGCGCCGGTGGATCTTTCCGATGCGGGTCGGCGTTCCTGCCTGGCGCCCCTGGCAAACGGCACGCCCGTGCTGCACTGGCACCGTGAAGAAATCTTGCTGCCCGACAGCCTGCAGTGCCTGGCTTCCACGGCCACCCATCCAGTGCAGGCCTTCCGTCGCGGCAGCAACATCCTGGGCCTGCAATTCCACATGGAAGCGGACATGGATTACATCAATGCGCGCCTGCAGCATCTGCCCAAGTCGCGATCGAACCCCGGCGTGGATCCGATGCTGCTCCACATGCAGGCCAGCGAGTCAATGCAGCAACTGCGCCACGCCTGCCACGCCGTCATGACGCGCTGGCTCGACGACATGGACGGCAACACGATTGCGCCGCAGGTGCCCGCCCCCGCGCCCCGGCGCTGAAAACAGCCTGCCGCCGTGAGGCGGCAGGCTTTGTGCTTATTCGACCGCGTACACCAGGTTCAACATGGTCACCGTGTCGGTCTTCTTGAAGCCCCGCTCGACCTTGCTGTTGTAGCGCACCTGGTAGCCGAGCTTGAGTGCCAGCCGCTGGCTCATCGCCACCTGCAAGCCGATGTCGTTCTGCACGAAGGTGCCCAGGCGACCGGACTCGACCAGGAAGCTGTCCATCAGCCTGGTGTTGTCGGTCAGGCGGTAGCTGAAGTCGGCGAAGCCGCGGCCAATGGCCTCGTTCTCGATCATGCCGGTCTTCTTGACGTGACTGCGGCGGAAGCCGGGGCCAATTTCGGTCAGCAGGCGCAGGCGATCATCGTCGAACCAGCGGTAGCCGTAGCCGGTTGCCGCCACGCCGCGCCACAGGTAGCTGGCGAAGTTGTCGTGGTCATAGCGTGCCGCGCCCACCAGGTAGCTGCGCGGGGTCAGGTCGTAGGCCGACGACAGGCCGAACCCGTAGCGGTTGGCGGTGTCGCGCATCGGAGAGTCGAAGGCCGCGCCATTGATCACCTTGGTCTCGCCGCGGTTGCGCAGCCAGAACGCGGTGGCGTCGTGATGCCATTTGCCCTCGTCCATGCCGACCGCGAGCTGCGCGTTGAGGTTCTGTGAGCGCGTGTTGCCGCTGGCGCTGGTCAGGCCGAACTCGCCGCTGCCGGACCATTGGCGCTCGGCCGCGGGACCCGCTGCCTGGGCCAGGGCCGGGATTGCCAGGGCCAGGACGGCCCCCATTACAGTACCAACGTGTTTGCGATGCATGCGACTACCCGTGCAAGGAAGAACGGGCAATCTAGTCAGGGCGAAAGTGGGGCGATATTCGATTCGTCGCACGCCACCAGAGCCGGCTCAGCGCTCAGCGGCCTCGCAATGTTCGACGATCAGCTGGATCGCCTCACCGCCGCGGTAATCGTCGCAGGCCAGCCGATAGGCCAGTCGCACGCGCGCGGCCGGCGGCTGGCCGCGCCAACCGTCGAAGTGGATCGCATTGAGTGCCAGGCTGCTGCCGGGCACGCGCAGGCTGTAGCGCAGGTGGCGCTCCTTCAACGGGCGCCACTGCAGCACGTCGAACAGGCCGTCGAACAAGGGCTCGGGAAAGCCCTGCCCCCAGGGTCCGGCCAGGCGCAGCGCGTGGGCATGGCGGAAGTCCAGTTCGTGCGGGGCCAGTTCCCCGTCGCTCAGCAGCTCGGCGTGCAGCAGCGACGGATCGACCTGCCGCCCCACCTCGGCCAGCAACGCCTGCTCGAAGATCGGCAGCGCATCGCGCGCCAGGGTCAGGCCGGCGGCCATGGCGTGACCGCCGAAACGCTCGATCAGGTCGGGATGCCGCGCATCGATCGCGGCCAATACATCGCGGATATGCAAGCCGGCGATCGAACGCGCCGAACCGCGCAGCACCGCCGCATCCGGCTCGGCCGGGGCAAAGGCGATCACCGGGCGATGCAGGCGATCCTTCATCCGCGATGCGACCAATCCGATCACGCCCGGATGCCATTGCGCGTCGAACAGGCAGCGTGCCAACGGCGCCGGCCCTTCGGCGTACAGCAGCGCGCGGGCCACCGCAGCTTCGGCCTCATCGGTCATCACCTGCTGCACGGCGCGGCGCTCGGCATTGATCGATTCCAGCGCCTGGGCGATCTCTCGCGCGCGCTGCGGCTGCTCGCACAGCAACAGCTCGATGCCCAGCGCCATGTCTTCCAGCCGGCCAGCGGCATTGAGCCGCGGTGCCAGCGCGTAACCGATGTCGCTGGCGGTCAGGGTCGCAGCCTGGCGGCCACTGACTTCGATCAGCGCCTGCAGGCCGACGCAGCCGCGGCCCTGGCGCAAGCGCCGCAGTCCCGCCAGTACCAGGGCGCGATTGTTGACGTCCAGTGGCACCAGGTCGGCCACCGTGCCGACCGCGACCAGGTCGAGCAGCACGGACA